>Ga0182024_10001775_pt1 | contig 54773 bp, 31 predicted proteins | sample P32metaG_FD_120480 | JGI IMG/M metagenome (GOLD analysis project Ga0182024, IMG submission 120480) | Permafrost microbial communities from Stordalen Mire, Sweden - P3-2 metaG (Illumina Assembly) | ecosystem: Environmental > Terrestrial > Soil > Wetlands > Permafrost | place: Sweden: Stordalen...
GCTGCCGCCACCCACTGACGACGATGCCGTCGCTGCGGACGCCAGACCGATCGTGATAGTGGTGCCGACCGTGTCGCCATTTACCAGGCCAGTCACGTTGCTGGTCGTGAAGGTGGGCAAGGCTGCGCCGTAATTCTTGCTGGCGTTCGCTACCGTAACCGTCAGGGCCACTGGATTAATCGTCAGCAGTCCGGGAGTGTTGGTCAGCGTGTAGTTCCCTCGGGCCGAACCGCCAACCATCGCAGTGATCGGATAGGGACCGCCGCCCACCGATGATGCTGCCGTCGCAGTCGTGGAGAGGCTGATCGTAATCGTGGTTCCCACGGTGTCGCCGTTTACCAGACCAGTCACGCTGCTCGCGGTGAGAGTGGGCAACGCTGCGCCGTAGTTTTTGCTGGTGCTCGCTGCCGTCACCGTCAGTGCCACCGGATTGATCGTCAGCAGTCCGGGAGCGTTCGTCAGCGTGTAGTTCCCGCTGGCCGAGCCTCCAACTGTCGCGGTGATCGGATAGGGACCACCGCTCACCGATGACGCCGCCGTCGCCGTCGTGGAAAGGCCGATCGTAATCGTCGTTCCAACCGTGTCTCCGTTTACCAGACCGGTCACACTGCTTGCAGTGAGGGTAGGCAAAGCTGCGCCGTAGTTCTTGCTGGTGCTCGCTACCGTGACCGTCAATCCCACTGGATTAATCGTTAGCAGTCCGGGAGTGTTGGTCAGTGTGTAGTTCCCGCTGGCCGAGCCCCCGACTGTCGCGGTGATCGGATAGGGCCCGCCGCTCACCGATGACGCCGCCGTCGCCGTCGTGCTGAGGCCGATCGTTATGGTAGTGCCGACCGTATCTCCGTTCACCAAACCAGTCACGCTGCTGGCAGTGAGCGTAGGCAACGCAGCGCCGTAGTTCTTGCTCGTGCTCGCCACCACCACCGTCAAGCCCACTGGATTAATCGTCAGCAGCCCGGGAGTGTTCGTCAGCGTATAGTTCCCGCTGGCCGAACCGCCAACTGCTGCGGTGATCGGATAAGCTCCACCCGCGCCCGCGCCGCCGTGCACCGCTGACGATGCCGTTGCCGTCGTACTGAGACTAATCGTGATGGTGCTGCCGACCGTGTCTCCGTTCACCAGGCCAGTCACGTTGCTGACGGTGAGGGTAGGCAGCGCGGCCCCGTAATTCTTGCTGGCGCTCGCGACCGTGACCGCCAGACCCACCGGAGTAATCGTCAGCAGACCTGGAGTATTTGTCAGTGTGTAGTTCCCGCTGGCCGAACCGCCGACCGTCGCGGTGATCGGATAGGGACCGCCGCTCACCGATGACGATGCTGTCGCAGTCGTGGAAAGGCCGATCGTAATTGTCGTCCCGACCGTGTCGCCGTTCACCAGGCCATTCACGCTACTCGCGGTGAGAGTGGGCAACGCCGCGCCGTAATTCTTGCTCGTGCTCGCTACCGTCACCGTCAGACCCACTGGATTAATCGTCAGCAGTCCGGGGGTGTTCGTCAGCGTATAGTTCCCGCTGGACGAACCGCCAACCGTTGCGGTGATCGGATAGGGGCCGCCGCCCACAGATGACGTTGCCGTCGCAGTCGTGGAAAGGCCGATCGTAATCGTCGTCCCGACCGTGTCACCGTTCACCAGGCCGGTCACGCTGCTGGCAGTGAGAATGGGCAGAGCTGCGCCATAGTTCTTGCTGGCGTTGGCTACCGTCACCGTCAATCCGACAGCATTAATTGTGAGCAATCCCGGAGTGTTCGTCAGCGTGTAGTTCCCGCTGGCCGAACCGCCAACCGTGGCTGTGATCGGATACGCTCCGCCTGCACCGCTGCCGCCGTGCACTGCTGACGATGCCGTAGCGGTAGTACTTAGACCGATCGTGATTGTGGTCCCAACCGTATCTCCGTTCACCAGGCCGGTTACGTTGCTGGTCGCGAGCGTCGGTAGCGCCGCGCCGTAGTTCTTGCTGGCATTGGCTACCATCACCGTCAATCCAACCGCGTTAACCGTCAGTAATCCCGGAGTGTCGGTCAGCGTATAGTTCCCACTGGCGGTACCGCCAACGGTTGCAGTAATCGCATAGGGGCCACCGCCCACCGATGACGCCGCCGTCGCAGTAGTGGCGAGGCTGATCGTAATCGTGGTCCCGACCGTATCGCCGTTTACCAGGCCGCTCACGACACTCGTTGCGAGGGTGGGCAGCGCTGCGCCATAGTTCTTACTGGCATTCGCAACCGTCACCGTCAATCCGACGGCATTCACTGTGAGCAACCCCGGAGTATTCGTCACCGAGTAGTTCCCGATAGCGGTACCGCCAACCGTCGCAGTAATGGGATAGGGCCCGCCGCCCACCGCCGACGTCGCCGTGGCCGTCGTGGACAGGCTGATCGTAATCGTCGTTCCTACCGTGTCGCCGTTTACCAGGCCGGTCACGCTGCTGGTCGCGAGCGTCGGCAACGCCGCACCGTAGCTCTTGCTGGCATTCGCTACCGTCACCGTCAGTCCAACCGCGTTAACCGTCAGTAATCCCGGAGTGTTGGTCAGCGCATAGTTCCCGCTGGCTGAACCGCCGACCGTTGCGGTGATCGGATAAGCTCCGCCTGCGCCGCCGCCATGCACCGCTGACGATGCAGTCGCAGTAGTGGAGAGGCCGATCGTAATCGTGCCGCCGACGGTGTCTCCATTTACCAGACCAGTCACGCTGCCGGTCGAGAGTGTCGGCAACGCTGCGCCGTAGTTCTTGCTGGCGTTGGCCACCGTGACCGTCAACCCGACCGCGCTAACCGTCAGCAATCCGGGAGTATTCGTCAGCGAGTAGTTCCCGATGGCGGAACCGCCGACAGTCGCGGTAATGGGATAAGGACCGCCGCCCACCGCTGACGACGCTGTGGCCGTCGTGGAAAGACCGATCGTGATCGTGGCCCCAACGGTGTCGCCATTTACCAGACCGCTCACAACACTGGTTGTGAGTGTGGGCAGCGCCGCGCCGTAGTTCTTGCTGGCATTTGCAACTGTCACAGTCAGTCCGACAGCATTCACTGTGAGCAACCCCGGTGTGTTGGTGAGCGAGTAGTTCCCTATGGCTGACCCGCCAACCGTCGCAGTAATGGAATACGGGCCGCCGCCCACCGCCGAAGACACTGTCGCCGTCGTGGAAAGGCCGATCGTAATCGTGGTCCCGACGGTGTCGCCATTTACCAACCCGCTCACACCACTCGTTGCGAGCACGGGCAGCGCTGCGCCGTAGTTCTTGCTGGCATTGGCCACCGTGACCGTCAGACCTACGGGACTAATAGTCAGCGCTCCGGGAGTATTGGTCAGCGAGTAGTTCCCGATGGCTGACCCGCCGACCGTCGCGGTAATGGGATAGGGGCCGCCGCCCACCGCCGATGACACCGTCGCCGTCGTGGAAAGGCCAATCGTGATCGTGGTCCCGACCGTGTCACCGTTTACCAGACCGCTCACAACACTCGTTGCGAGCGCGGGCAGCGCCGCGCCGTAGTTCTTACCGGCGTTGGCCACCGTGACCGTCAGCCCCACCGGACTAATAGTCAGCACTCCAGGCGTGTTGGTCAACGTGTAGTTCCCAATGGCCGAACCGCCGACCGTCGCGGTAATGGGGTAGGGGCCGCCGCCCACCGATGACGATACTGTCGCCGTCGTGGAAAGACCGATCGTAATCGTGGTCCCGACCGTGTCACCGTTTACCAGACCGCTCACAACACTCGTTGCGAGCGCGGGCAGCGCCGCGCCGTAGTTCTTACCGGCATTCGCCACCGTCACTGTCAATCCGACCGCGTTAACTGTGAGCGATCCCGGCGTGCTGGTCAGCGTGTAGTTCCCGCTGGCTGAACCGCCAATCGTCGCAGTGATCGGATAAGGGCCGCCGCCCACCGATGACGACGCCGTCGCGGTACTGCTGAGACTAATTGTTATCGTCGTTCCGACCGTGTCGCCGTTCACCAGGCCGGTCACATTGCTCGTGTTGAAGGTGGGAGGCACTGCGCCGTAGTTCTTGCTCGCATTGGCTACTGTCACTGTCAATCCGACTGCGTTAATAGTGAGCGCTCCGGGGGTGTTCGTCAGGGTGTAGTTCCCACTGGCTGAACCGCCAATCGTCGCAGTGATGGGATAGGGCCCGCCCGCTACCGATGACGCCGCCGTCGCGGTGCTGCCGAGACTGATCGTAATCGTCGTCCCAACTGTGTCGCCGTTCACCAGGCCGGTCACGTTGCTCGTGCTGAAGGCAGGCAGCGCTGCACCGTAGTTCTTGCTGGCATTGGCGACCGTCACTCCCAATCCGACCGCGTTGACTGTGAGCGATCCCGCAGTGTTCGTCAGCGAATAGTTCCCGCTGGCCGAACCGCCGACTGTTGCGGTGATCGGATAGGGACCGCCGCTCACCGATGAAGCTGCCGTCGCCGTAGTGCCGAGGCCGATCGTGATGGTGGTCCCAACCGTATCGCCGTTCACCAGACCGATAACACTGCTGGTGGTGAGGGTGGGCAGCGCTGCACCGTAGTTCTTGCTCACGTTGGCTACCGTCACCGCCAATCCGACCGCATTAACCGTCAGCAGTCCGGGAGTATTGGTCAGCGTGTAGTTGCCAATCGCCGAACCGCCGACTGTTGCGGTGACCGGATAAGCTCCACCCGCGCCGGCGCCACCACCCACCGATGACGACATCGTCGCTGTCGTGGCGAGGCTGATCGTGATGGTTGTTCCGACCGTGTCGCCGTTCACCAGGCCAGTCACGCTGCTGGTGGTGAGAGTAGGCAATGCTGCGCCATAGTTCTTGCTGGCATTCGCTGCCGCCACCGTTAATCCGGCCGCGTTGACCGTGAGCAGCGCGGGAGTATTCGTCAACGTATAGTTCCCAATGGCAGTACCGCCAACCGTCGCGGTGATCGGATAAGCTCCGCCCGCCCCACCGCCGCCGCCCACCGGTGACGATATCGTCGCCGTGGTGGCGAAGCCGATCGTAATAGTCGTTCCGACCGTATCGCCGTTCACCAAACCGCTCACGCTGCTGGTGGTGAATGTAGGCAGCACGGCGCCGTAGCTCTTGCTGGTATTAGCTACCGTCACCGTCAATCCGACCGCGTTGATCGTGAGCAATCCGGGAGTATCGGCCAGCGTGTAGTTCCCGCTGGCTGTACCGCCGACTGTCGCGGTGATCGGATAAGCTCCACCTGCCCCGGTGCCGCCGCCCACCGCCGACGCTGCCGTCGCCGTACTGCTGAGGCCGATCGTGATCTTCGTTCCGACCGTATCGCCGTTCACGAGGCCAGTCACGTTGCTGGTGGCGAACGTCGGCAGCGCCGCGCCGTAGTTTTTGCTCGCGTTCGCTACCGTCACGGCTAGCCCGACTTTGGCGACGGTAAACGCCTGTGGCGCGCTGGGAGCCGCTGCGTAAGTGGCATTTCCGGCCTGACTCGCCGTGATCGAGCAGTTCCCCGCCGCCACAATCGTCACCGCGCTGCCAGTCGACGTGACCGTACATACCGGCGTCGTTGTGGAGGTAAAACTCACGGCGAGAGAAGACGAAGCGGTCGCGCTGACAGCGAACGCCGCAGCGCCATAGCTCTTGCCGGCAAGCGCGTTAAAAGTGATGCTCTGACTGAGAGCAGCGTTGGTCAGCGAGAAAGCCGCGCTCGTCAGGCCGGAGACTGCGGCCGTCACGCTGAAACCGCCAGAGGTGGAATTCGCTGTGAATGTGGATGCTGTCGCCACGCCGGAACTATTTGTATTGACCGTCGTGGATACGGTTGAACTTGCCGAAAATATCCCACTGGCGCCCGTTGAAGGCGCAGTGAAGGTTACGGCCACGCCACTGAGAGGCGCGCCGCCGGCATCCGTCACCGTAACAGCCAGTGCGGTCCCATACGCCGCGTTTACGTTGACACTTTGCGGCGTGCCGGCGGAAGCTGCGACAGCTGACGGCGGATCCGCCAGAAACAGATACGCCGTAATATTGCCGATCTGCGGCGATCCGAGTTGATCCGACTCGGCAAACTGGCTATCCGTTGCGTAGGCATAAATCGTATGCAAGCCCGGTTGCAAAGTCGCGGTAACTCCGGTGAAGGGCGATGGCGCACTGCTCGTCCACGCTCCCTGCCAGGTATCCACCTGAAAGCGAACGTCCTGAACCGTTGTCGCATTGGGGCTGAAAGTGCTCGTGCCGGTGAAACTCATCGAGGGCGTAGCAACGAACGTGGTGTTGTTGGACAGCGCCGTAATGGTAGCCGTCAGGGGAACCGTGGATGTTCCCTCTGAGATCACGGTCGTAGTCAGGGCCGTTCCATCGGTTACGTAGGCCGCACTCGTCCGGGGATTCACCACCACTCCGTCCAGATTCGTGCCGCTCGTCGTGACTTTAGACAGAATCGTGTCCGTAATGCCATCGACGACCGCGATAGTGCCGCCGGACAGCGCCACATAGATCCTGTTCGTCGCCGGATTCACGGCCACAGCCGCGCCGTTGGACGCGGCGGTAACAGAGGCAGTCCCATTATTCGCTCCGTCAATGACGAGGAGTGCATTGCCGTAGGCCACATAGATCTTATTCGTCACCGTATTTACTGCGGGCGGAGCGGTCGGTGCTACTCCGAGGGATATCGTAGTGGTGGTGGCGTTGGTAGCCCCATTCAGCACAGTGATCTCGAAGTCCCCGACGATGTAAATCATATTGGTCACCGGGTTAACCGCGATGCCGGCGGCGGGATCGCCGCCAGCAGACACGCTGGTAACAACGGTGTTATTGAAGCCGTTGATGACGGTAACGCCGCCGCCGGAAGTCGCTACATAGATTCTGTTGGTGACCGGATTCACGGCGATCGCGGAAAGAGCCGTAACGCTTCCCAGGTTGATGTCGGCAGTGGAGTTAGTGGAGCCGTCAATCACTGTGACGTGACTGGTGCCGGAGTCTGCCACGTAGATTTTGTTGGTGACCGGATTGACCGCGATTGCCTTCGGAGTGCTCCCCACGGTCACGGTTGCCGTCGAGTTGGTGCTCCCATTGATGACCGTGACTGTGCCGCTGATGGAGTTGGCGGAATAAATCGTGTTCGTGAGTTCATTCACCGCCAGCGCCACCGGACCGCTGCCTGTGGTCACCGAAGATGTAGCGTTGGTGGAAGCGTCTAAGATGCGGACGCTGGTGCCAGTGGCCGCGCCGTAGTAGATCTTGTTGGTCACGGTGTTGATCGCCACGCTCGAGCCGCCGATAGCCACAGTGGCCGTCGAGAGCACCCCGCCATCGATCACCGAGACCATGTCGGCAGTCTGCCCGACAACGTAGACTCTGCTGGTGACGGGATTCACCACCATCGCCACGGAAGACGATCCGGCAGTTGTGACCGTAAGGGTAGAAGTAGCGTTGCTGTTGGCTGGGTCGATCACCGTTACGGTGTTACCGGTGGCGCTGGCGGAGTAAACCTTGTTGTGCAGCACGTCCACGCGGAGGGTCTGATTGGCGCCAACCGTAATATTGCCAACCGCGTTCGTCGCGCCGTCGATGACGTTGAGCACCGTGCCGACCTGGTTGCCGACGTAGATCTTGTTTGTCACCGGGTTGACCCCGATGGATTGCGGGCCGTCATTGGCAGCGGTGGACAAGGTTGCGCTCACGGTGCCGGTAGAGCCGTCAATCACGGATACCTTGCCGCTGTTCAGATTGGAGACGTAAATCTTATTCGTGACCGGATTCACCGCAACGGCGCTGGGGCGCTGACCGACTGCCACGGAGGTGGTGGTATTCGTGGCTCCGTCGATAATCGTCACGTTCGATGTTGAGTCATTCGAGACGTAGATCTTGTTGGTGACGGAATTTACGGCAACTCCCGTCGGAGTGCCTCCGACGGTGATCGTGGCGGAGACTGTGTTGGTGGCTCCGTCAATCACCAGCAGGGCACTGCTTTGGTTGAGGGCGTAGATCGTATTGGTGACAGGATTGATGGCAATCGCCACATTCTGGTACGTGCTGAAGTTGGTGCCAGGAAAGACCAGCGTTTTCAGAATGGCGTTGCTGCTGCCGTCCATCACATACACGGTGTGACTCGAATCCCCCACGTAGACCCTGTTCGTCAGCGGGTTCGCAGCCACGACAATCGGACGAGTGGGGGGCGTGACCGTTGTCACCGTACCCTTCGAGCCATCAATGACCGAAATGCTGAAACCGCTGAGGTTGGCGACATAGATTTTGTTCGTCGCTGGATTCACTTCAATAGAAGTGGGTACGGCCCCCACGGTGAAGGTTTGCGTGACAACCTGCGCGGGCAGCAGGCGGACGCAAAACAAAAGAAGAAATCCCAGGCAGACACGGGTAGCGCTCGGGAAGCGTGGCTTCAAAAAATGCAACATGAGTTGGCGGACGGTACGGTTCCTCTCCGGCTGTCGGCGCTCATCGGAAAGGTCCATCCCCCGGGCGGGGTGAATTCTGATCGGGTCTACGTCGAGCCCCTATCTTGACGCATGCAGCTATAGTACGCAAGACACCCAGGACCAGGGTTGGGCGTCTGTATGGGCACGTAAGGGTCTTCCGGGCCTCGCGCCCGAAAATTCCTCTTGCACCGCCCTCCAGCAGAATCAATTACTTACTGCCAATCCCCAGCCGCTCGCCCGCCAGTCACAACTATTTCTATGCCGATAAATAAAACATAATAAGAGATATTCCGCCTTTCTCCCTCCGATATTCCATGCCCTTATGCATACTGTAGTCGGATATGTATTTCATCGCACAGTTCATCCGGGATGTGATGAATGGCGACGGCGTCACCCGGCACAACGATTAACGCTGATAATGTAAAACATGCTGACGCGCCGGGGGTTTTTCGCTACCGCAGCCGCTGGTGCGCTTTCGTCGAAGGCTGCGCCCGCGACCGGCCGGCGCCTGCTGCGCGAATTCGACTATTCCCAAGTCCGGCTTACGACAGGTCCGGTGGCGGAGATGTACCGGCGAATGCAGGCGCATTTCCTGGCACTCGACGAAGACCGCCTGCTGAAGGTCTACCGGCAGCGCGCGGGGATGACGGCTCCCGGTCGCGACATGGGCGGTTGGTATGACGCCGACGGCTTCGTCCCCGGGCATCTGATCGGGCAGTTCATTTCCGGGTTGTCGCGAATTCACGCATGCACGGGGGACGCGGCTGCTGCGGCCAAGGCGCGGCGGCTGGTGGCGGGTTACGGCGAGACGTTCGAGCGCGACGGCAATCCTTATGCAAGCGCGAAGGCCTCGACCTGGGCCTGCTACATCCTCGATAAGTACGAGATCGGGCTGCTGGATGCGGCGAATCTGGCGGGCGTGGATTCAGCGCGCGCGCTGTTGCCGAAGGTCATTGAGGCGGCGGCGCGGTCGATTCCGGATCACACTTTCGACCGTATCGGAGTGAAGAACCCGCCGTACGATGAGCCGTTCGTTCTGCCGGAAAACCTTTTTAATACGTATGCGCTGACGGGCGAGAGCCGGTATCTCGATCTGGCAAAGCGGTATCTGCTCGATGAATATTTCGATCCGCTGGCGCGAGGCGAGAATGTCTTGCCGGGCAAACACGGGTACAGCCATGTGATTGCCTTGAGTTCGGCGGCGAAGGCGTATGAAGTGCTCGGCGACGGGAAGTATCTGCGTGCGATTCGCAACGCGTGGGAAATGCTGGCTGACGGGCAGCAGTTTGCATCGGGTGGCTGGGCGCCTCAGGAGATGTTCGTGAAGCCGCATTCGGGCGAGTTGGCGGCGAGTCTGACGGCGACGCCGGATCACTTCGAGACACCGTGCTGTTTCTATGCGTATGCGAAGCTGGCACGCTATCTTACCTGCTTCACGGGCGAAGCGAAGTACGGCGACGGACTGGAGCGGATGTTGCTCAACACGATTCTGGGGGCGCTCGATCCGGACGATGACGGCGGCTACTTCTACTACTCCGACTATCGGGCCCGGGCGCACAAGGGTTACTACAAACAGAAATGGCCGTGCTGCGCGGGGACTCTGCTGCAATCGGTGGCGGATTATCCGCTGGGTGTTTACTTCAGCGACGGGCGGGATTTTTACGTGAATCTCTACACCGGCAGCGAAGTGCGCGCGAACGGCGTGAGGCTGGTGCAGGAGACCGAGTATCCGGCGTCGGAGCACGTCCTTCTGCGAGTGGAGCCGGAGAAGCCCTCCGCGTTTGGGATACATCTGCGTATTCCGGCATGGCTGGAACGCCCCGCGGAAGTGTTTGTCAACGGCAAGAAAGCGGCAGTGGAGGCGGAGCCAGGAACCTGGGCAATAATTCGGCGTCAGTGGAAGAAGGGTGACCGCATCGAAATGACGCTGCCGTTCGCATTGCGCCGCGCCCCAATCGACTCAAAGACGCCCGAGTTGTTCGCAATGATGAAGGGGCCCCTGATGATGGCCTCAGTCGAAGGAAGTCCGAACCTCCGTCCGTTCTATCAGCTCCAGCACGAAATCTACACGACTTACCGGAATGAAAGCTAACCGATCCAGCCGGCCATCACATACTTTTGACCATTAAGTCCGTGTGGGGCAGGCAGTTTTGCCTGCCCTCAATCCCACGGGTTCATCTCACATCTCCCTCTCGACACGAAGCCGAAGAAATGCGCTTTCCCTCATGCTCCCGTCCTGCTCTGCAGGTGAGGACGCCCACTCCATCTCAAACCTGCCTCGTCACAGAATCGACGACCCGAGCGGCAAAACCTCGCGCTTGAAGGTCGCATTCGTAACCTCTGCGAAAGCGGCATACATCGCCGCCGTACCCGTTGCCAGCCCGAGCCACCCTCCAGCCGTGTGCCATATCGCGCCAACACCTAAATCGCCGGCAGCAAGACAGAAGAACGTCATCCACAACAGCAGGAACACCGTCCAGATACACAAACTGAGGCGGAATGTCGAAACCCACAAGAGCAATGTAAAGACACCCCACAGCAGCAGCGTGAGGCCTAACGCTGCAGGTGCGGGCGGCTTGATCCACCCGGCGCCGACCGTCCATAAAAGCAGTCCATACCACCACCAGAACAGCCCGTACGATGTGAAAGCAACGGTCCCGAACGTATTGCCGTTTCGGAATTCCATGATTCCCGTGATGATCTGCGCAACGCCGCCATACGCAAAAGCAAGCGGCACAACCACCGACACCAGCGACGGAGTCGCGCCGGGAAGCAACCCCGCATTGATCGAACTCAGCACAAGGGTAGTGAGTCCGAATCCCGCCAGACCTAATGGGGCGGGGTTTGCCACGGGTGGTGTATCGATAGCCATTTGAGATTCCTTTGTAGCGGTGCGTTCCGCGTATCGCGCCATGATATCGCACTGCGCCCGGCATGGACGGCAACACTTGCCGGGGCAAAGTCTATTACGATAGGCAAACAACCGATGAAAAAATTCATGCCCGCTGCCGCCGTAGTACTGTTAGCCGTCATCGCGGCCGCGCAAAGCGCCAGAGTCGCTCCAGGCTCTCGGCAGGACTGGACAAAATTCAATCCCGTCACGCCTCTCACGGCGGAATCCTTCGCCCATCCGCCAGCCTCCGACCTCCCGTGGGTCCGCATGAATATGCCTCCCACCGCGGACCCCGCCGAACTCGCAGCCGAGGTGCAGGGCGCTCACGAAAGCGGCATCGGTGGTATCGAGGTTGGTCAGGGAGCCTTTCCCGATAACGAGCAACTCATCGCGCTGCTGAAAGCGGGCAACCGGCTTGGCGTCAAAATCAGCCTCAGTCACGGACCCACACAAAACCTGCCCGGCTACTCCATCGACAGCGACAACGCGCGCAAGACTCTCGTGTTCGGCAAGACCACGGTGACCGCAGGCGCAACACTCGAAGGCGTCGTCCCGCCCGCCGCTCTCGGCATTGTTGGCCGCAGCGGATTCGGCGGAATCGCACCGGCAGCAGGCCGTGGAGCCGCCGCAGGCCGCGGAGCAGGCGGAGGAGGACGCGGTGGAAGCGGTGGCCGGGGCGGCGGTGGAGGTCGCGGCGGAGCGACGCCCGCAAAAGCCACGCTCGTCGCCGTGCTCGCCTACCGCTGCACGCAAATGCCGTGCCCCGCAACCGGCCCGGCGCAGCTGGATCGCTCCTCCATGATCGACCTCACCTCTTCCGTCACCGGCAAAAATTCTTCCGGCGTTCTCGGCGGGACCACAGCCGGCGCTCTCCACTGGAATGCGCCCGCATCTCCGGCCGGAGCGCAGTGGCAGGTCATCGCCTTCTGGACTCGCGGCGTTTTCGCCCAGCCCGATCCCTTCAGCGACGAAGGCTACCGGGAACTTCTCAACGGCATGGAGACAGGCCTCAGCGCCGAAGCTAAAGCGTTGATGAAAATCAACGGCGGCGATATCTTTTTCGACTCGCACTCCAGCGACCGTGGCAGCCCCGATGAACTCTGGACCAACAAGATGGCCGAAGAATTCGGTAAACGACGCGCCTATCCGCTCATCCCCAGCCTTCCCGCGCTCTTCCAGGAGTACTTCGATTTCAGCGACGGCAGCGCCCCGCGCATCCGCGACGATTTCTACGCCGTCCGTGGCGATATCTGGATCGAAAAGCAATTGCAGCCGCTTCGTGCCTGGGCCCGCAAATACAACAACGTGCTGCGCGTGCAGGTGGAAGGCGAAGCGAATATGATCGTCCCCATCACGGATATGATCCTCGCCGCCTCGCTCGTGGACCGGCCCGAGCATGAAAACCTTTTCGTCGGCGACGAAATCGACAACTACCTGCCCATGTCTTCCGCGAACCACATGACAGGCAACCCCTGGTATTCCACCGAATGCTGCGCCGTCCTCAACAGGGTCTATGCCGAGACTTATCAGGATGCCGTGATCCACATGCACCGAAGCTTCATCGGCGGCATCACCAAACTGGTCTATCACGTCTTCCCCTATCGCGATGGAGCCACCTGGAAATGGCCGGGCTACAGTAACTTCGGCCAGACCGGCTTCTCGAACGCCTGGGGTCCGCGCAATCCGTTCTGGGCCGATGCGCGCGTCTACAACGATTACTTCGCGCGCAACCAGCAGGTGCTCACGCAGGGCGATGCAAAAACCGACGTCGCCGTTTACATGCAGAACTATCTTTATCCGCCGTCGCAGGGTTACAAGATGCGTCACTGGGGCGATCTGAAGTTGTCAGAAGCCGGCTACACGCGCGACTACCTCGACCCGACCATGCTGGATCTCCCCATCGCCACCGTGACAGGCAAGCGCCTCGCGGCAAACGGGCCCGCGTACAAAGCGTTGATTCTCGATAGCGAACAGGGACCACCCACCGACCCTGTCAAAACATCGATGCCTGTTGCGACAGCCCGAAAAATTCTCGGTTACGCGCGTTCCGGTCTGCCGGTGATCGTAGTCGGCACGCCGCCCGATCGCACGCCGGGCAACACTCCGGAAGCAGATGCAACGCTGAAAACTGTCATCGACCAGCTACTCGCGCTGCCAGCCGTATCGCGTGTCGCTCATGAATTCGACGTGCCGGCGAAACTGCATGCTCTCGGAATTCGCCCTGCCGCGGAACCAGCCACACCGTCGTCTCTGCTCAGCATTCGCCGCCGCGACGCCGCCACAAAGACGGACTACTATTTCTTCTATAACCAGGGAATCGCCAGTCCGCCGGATGAGCCTGGTACGCTGTTCGAGCCGGCGACCGGCGAGCCTGTCGAGCGCGAAGTCAGCCTCGAAGGCAATGGCCGCCCGTATGTTCTGGATGCATGGTCGGGAAAAATTATGCCCATCGTGAACTACACATCGGCGGCTGGCCGTGTGACTCTTCGGCTCCGCCTCGGGCGCGATAACGGCATGCTGATCGCGCTGAGCGACACGCCCAATCGCTTCCATACCGCAGCCCCGGCCGTTTACGTAACGAAAACAAGTGCGGACGATGCCGCTCTCGACAACAACGCAGTAGTCATTCGCGCTTCCAAAGCGGGAACGTACAGCACCACACTCAGCAACGGGAAAACCGTGAGCAGCGAGATTCGCAACGTTCCGCCGTCCATCGATCTGACGCACGCGAAATGGCATCTCGCCGTGGAGGACTGGCAGCCCGCCAATCCCTACGCCACCACTTTCGGGCCAGCCGCGGCCCAAACCCGCAAGACCAAAATCGAGCTGGATCTGAACGCCCTGAAGGCGTGGCCGGAGATTCCGGAGTTGAAGAACGTCGCAGGCATAGGCACTTATACGACGACCTTTGACCTTCCGGCCGCAACCGGAGCAATCCTAAGCCTGGGAGAGGTGTTCGACACATTCACCGTCACCGTAAACGGTCAGCCGGTTTCCATCGATCAGCTCGGAGCTGTTGGCGACCTCGGTCCCTATCTCAAAGCCGGAAGCAACACTGTCGTCGTTCGGGTCGCAACGACGCTCAATAACCGGCTCGCGAACCTCGATGAAGATGTCGCGAACCGGGGAATCGTGCAGCCGTATGGCCTGGTGGGTCCGGTGAGCCTGACGCCCTACGGCAAAGCTATTGTCTGGGCCGCACGTGCGGAAAAATAACTTATTTCACTCTCTTAGCTGTCATCTGCTGCGGTCCGCCCCGCGCCACCGCAGGCGCCTGCCCATCGGACGCCCCGGCAGCGCCCCGTCCGGGAACCGGACCGCCGAAGCCTCCGGCCGTCGCGCCACCTGCAAAGGTAAACGCAATCTCGTCACCGGACATGGTGCCGCGGTAGACAGTCTTCGCCGGCTGATCCGTTCCCGTCCATACATAAAACGCGAGCGTATCGCCGTCCGCCTTACCGCCGAAGATCTCCATATTGACCGGAGCGTTGGAACCCGCGTCGATACGCAGAGTAATCGTTCCCGTCACATCGCTGCCGGACTGGCTGAGCTGGAGAATCGTCGGACCACCGCGGCCGCCGCCCCTTCCGCCGGCACTCGAAAGCGCCCACTTTCCGGAAAAGTTCGCCGCCGTTGCCGCCAACGCGCAGGCCGCGAGCAAGACACTCCACACTATGGCTCTCATATGTGCTCTCATCATTTCGCCTTCACCGTGACGATCACGCGCGCATAGCGCACCAGCGGCGGTTTGCCGGAATCGGTCACCTCCGCGATCAAATGGATCGTGTCGCCGATTTTGGCATCGGATGGAACCTGAAGATACGCCGTTGCCTCACTCGAATCGCGCAGCGTTACGTCGCCGTTATAACTGCCAGGGCCGCGATACTGCCACCAGTTGAAGTTCAAACGGTCGCCATCCGGATCGGTAGTGCCTGCCACGCTCAGCTTCACGGTGGCGCCGGGCGCGGCGTCGATGTCTTTCGGCACGGCCAGGTTCACCACCGGCGGATGATTGGCCTCGCGGTACGGCTTGACAGACCAGTCGGCGCGCGCAGCCCAGTCGTTCTGGAAAGCCTCTGCCCAGCGCCAGATCGGCTTATTCATATCGCCATCGTCATCGATATCTTTCCAGACATTCGTAACTCCCGGCTTCTCCGGCACGAAACGGCCGCCCCACCCGCCATAGCTCGGGTTTTCCATACTGCGAAGTCCCACATCGATCTGGTGCATATAAGAAGGAGAGTCGCCTTCGGAGCGGAACGCGCCGTTATTCGCTTCGTACGCTCCCGCCAGCGGTCCCCGATCGACGGTGATATGACCTTCCATCCACGGCCGTTCGAAGAACACGCGCATGGCAGGCGGCATCGCGTTCGCCCAGCCATAGGCCAGCGTGTTGAACTGGCGAAAACTGCCCAGAACTTCCAGCTTCGGCCAGTTCGGCTCAATCGACTTCCGGAAGGTATCGTCCTGATCGAGAATGATGTAAAGCACCGCCTTCTGGCTGACTCGCTCAACCTCGCTCGGATGTTCCTGTTTGATGATCGAGAGCGCCTTCGCCACCGTGTTCGTCCCGCCCCACATTTGCAGATACACAGGCCCGGGTTGATCGTCCAGCAGCACCTGAACGATGCGATCCGCGCCTGGCGTCTCTTTCTCCATCTCGCCGACGTTATCGATGTTGCCGACGTAGACCTTACGGTGCAGTTCCTCGGGCGTCGGATAACCTTCGGCATTCTGGCGCAGATGATCGTAGACGCGCGCGTATTGGTCGATCTGCGCGTTGATCCATTCGACGCCGGACCAGTTGTGCCCCAGCCAGTGAAAACGGGAACTGGTGTGGATCAGGCCTTCCACCTGAAACTCATTGGCGTACATCAGGAACCGCACCATGGAGCAGCGATCGTCGATCTCGCCATCGGTCAGCACAATGACGCGCGGCTTCACGGGGTTGGCGGGATAACGCGGCCCCCTCCCGCCGCCACCGGGGCCACCGGCAGGCGGAGCCTGGGCATTCGCGCCGGACGTGATGACGAACCCCGCCACGACAAGCAGGGCCGCACCCAGAGTCAGCCACAAAAGGAATCCGCGTTTCTTCATGATCGACTTTTCTCCCATCGGCATGATTTGCCTTGCATGTTTATGCGGGCATTTATGAAATGACCAGGTCGATTATAGTCACCGCCGCCCGCTCGTGGCGATCGAAGCCGGGAGTGGTCGGTTCGGCTTTGAAGGTACACCGATCGAACTGAAAATTCGCGGTCGCGTCAAGCGATCCGGGCGCAAGGCGCTTCGCTGGCTACTTCGCCTTGTAACCCTGCCAGACGTACTCCAGCGCTTCCGGCAGAGTCTGCTTCTTCACAGCGCCATCCGTGTGACCGGCGTTGTGCGCGAAGACAAACTGGTAGCGATAGCCCTTCGCGGCCAGCGCGCGAGCCATGATCTCGTTCGCCGCCACCCAGTCGTGAGTGTCATCGCCAGGACGCCCGTTATCGCGGTCCCCGACTTCCAGCCAGATGCGAATCGGCTTCGCCGGCGCCGCCGGAATCAGATGCTCTTCCAGCTCAAACGCGCCATGCGGCAGATTCGGATCGGTCGGCGACTGCTGATTCACATACGTCCCCGAGTACGTGAGCACGCGGTGATAGAGATCGTTGTGGAACCACGCCATGCCGAACGAAACCGATCCACCCGAACTGCCACCCATCGCCAGACGCGCATCCGGATCCTTACTGAGCTTCACGCCGTAACGCTTCTCAACGAGAGGAAGAACTTCCGTCTCCACGAACTCGGCGTACTTGCCGGACATCGTGTCGTACTCCAGGCCGCGTTCGCTGCCCGGACCATCGCCACCGCCATTTCCGATAGAAACCGCGATCATCGGCGGCAGCTTCTTCGCCGCGATCATGTTATCGAGCGTAGTGAACAGCCCGTTGTCGGGACCATCCGCGCCCACAATGAACGGAGCAACGGTTCCCGCGACATACTGCCTGGGAATATACACGTACACCCGACGGCTGTAAGGCGCGGGCATAACAGGGATCATGCGCGAATTCGGCGGTTGCGGAGGAGCGTTAGGATCGCGCGGCCCACGCGTGATTCCGGGATACATCTTGCTATCCCCCGACTCCATCGCGAAGATGCAGACTGCGCCCTTCGGCACGCTTGCGTTCTCCACCGTATCGGGAGCGGCGGGATGCGTCGGCCCCAGCACGAAGTTGCCGTCAACATTGTTCGGAGCATTCTCACCATCCGGAAGATCCTTCGCGTCAACGTTGCCGGCGGCATGCGGATCACGAACGGCAGCACCGCCACCGCCCGCGCGGCCAGCACCCGAACCTCCGAAGGCGCCACGGCCGGCGCCGGAAAATCCGCGCCCGCCACCACCGCCCCCGCGAGGGGCTCCACCCGACGCAGCAAGAGCGGCCCCGGGACCGGTGGTGTAAGCAGGCGCGGCATTGGCCTGCGGCAAACTCCCGCAGCCAACCGACTGAGCCAAAGCGGCCTGCGAACCGACTATTAATCCGGCGGTCGCCAGCGCGGCAAAAACATGCAATCTCTTCATTTTTTTCGTTCTCCTGCTTTGCAATTGGATCACCTTGCCACAGGTAGGGTCAAGGTCGAAGACGGACGGTGGCAGTACCACGGTCCTGGTTACCTACCTAAGCTATTGGCAATATTACCCCAGTTCCAAATGTGTCTGGGATGGTGAGGCAATTCTCCGGGAAGAAACGCTGCGCCCGAGCAGCACAACTGAAAAACACCTACCGATATTTACAGATATCGCCGCCGTTTGCCCGCACTGTCGATTCGTAAACCTGTTCCCCGGTTTTTCGAAAATGCACGCTTTTTTCTGTCAGCAATGCAGCAAGCCGGTCAGACTGTCAACCCAATAGGAATCAGCGATTGTTTTTGCGCTTCAATGTATACTGAGTAAATCCTGAAAAGCCCAAAAGGGCAGGTCCGGTCGGAATATTAGAAGTTCGGAGGCCACTCTATTCATGCGACGCATTATTTCGGTTGCAATTCTCCTGTCTGCGCTCACAGGCCCCTTAGCTTTTGCCCAGACTGCCAGCGACAGCATTTATACTGCGATACGCAATAACGATCTGGCCGCCCTGCGCGCGCTTATTAAGGTCTCCGGTGCCGACCTAAAGGATTCGCACGGCCAGACTCCTCTGATGATTGCCGCTGCCTTCGGAAGCCTGGACGCTATGAAGTTCCTGGTAGCCGAAGGAGCCAATGTGAAGGCCGAGAGCGATGCCGGCGTCACCGCTCTGCATTGGTGCACCGGGGACATCAACAAGGTGCGTCTACTGCTCGACCAGGGCGCGGACGTCAACAAAGCTACCCTTTTGGGACGGACTCCGCTATTGGTCGCCGCCTCCACTTCCGGAACTCTGGAAACCATCCGGCTTCTCCTGCAAAAAGGCGCTGACGTCAATGCGGCCGACACGTCCGGGTATACGCCGCTCATTGCTGCGGCAGGCATCGACAACACCGAAGCCGCGAAACTATTCATTGAGAAGGGCGCGTCTGTGAATGCCGAGGCGAAATCCGGCGACCTTGCAACCGCGCTGATGGGTGCGGCGCTCAACGCAAATCTCGATCTGACGCGTCTGCTGCTGGCCAGCAAAGCCAATATCAACACGATTTCGGCGGAGTCCGATGGCAAAGTCAAAAACGGTTCGGTCGCGTTCGGCAAAGTGACAGCGCTTCACATGGCGGTTTCGGGCGGCAGCATCGAAGAAGTGAAGCTCCTTCTCGATGCGGGGGCGCCCATTGATCCGCTGGATGTTCGCGACATGACGCCGCTTATGTTCGCCGTTTCTACCGACCATCCGCGAGTCGATATCATTCGTCTGCTTCTCTCCCGCGGCGCGGATTCGACGATCAAGTCGAACGTTGGCGAAAGCGCACAGGACTGGGCCCGCAAATTCAACAACCCGGGCGTGCTTTCCCTGCTGAAACTGCGGGCCTCCAAAACAGAAGTGCCGGAAAAGGGATTGGGGATTTCCGGCGCCGGAACCCGGACGCCGCAGACGGCCGTGGAGCGCAGCCTGCCTTTGATGCAGCGAGCGTCCGCGGCCGTCTTCACGGAAGGCGGATGCGTCGCCTGCCATGCGCAACCGGTGGGTGGCATGGCTGCGCAACTGGCTCTGGCACGCGGGTGGCAGATGGAGGAAGCAGTCGGTAAGTCGGCCGCGGAAGAAACGGACCGTGTCGTCAAAAGCCTTGCCGCAAGCTCGCTGATCATGATGCAGGCGCGCGAAAATGGTGGCAGTCCCGACACGCAAATCTACCAGGGCATGATGATGGCGTCCATTCACGCTCCGGCCAATGCAGGAACGGATGTGCTGGTTCATTACCTCGCGGCGAGGCAAAGAGCGGCGGGCAACTGGAGTGGTCATGGCGTGAATCGGGCGCCGATGCAGGATGGAGATTTCTCGCGGACCGCAATGGCGGTGCGCACGCTCGCCGTTTACGGCATGCCGGGGCGGCAAGCCGAGTTGGCCGGGCGCGTCGATCACGCGGCCGACTGGCTTGCTGCTGCGACCCCGCAAAGCACCGAAGACCGGGTGATGCAGATTCTGGGATTGAAATGGGCTGGCGCAAAGCCACAGGTGCAGCAACAGCGGACGAAGGAACTGACCGCCCTCCAGCGGCCCGACGGCGGCTGGGCGCAGACGCCCTGGCTGACTAGCGACGCCTATGCCACGGGGCAGGTCCTGTACATGCTCCACGAGACAGGCGCGTCGGAAAAGAACAGCGCGGTCGTCCGGCGCGGCGTCGAATTTCTTTTGAGGACAGAGAAAGAAGATGGATCGTGGTTTGTAAAAAGTCGCGCGATGAAGATTCAGCCTTACTTCCAGAGCGGGTTCCCCTACGATCATGATCAGTGGATTTCTGAAATTGGGACCGCTTGGGCTGTGATCGCGCTCAGCACGGTGCCAGACGTTCCGGCAGTCGCAATGAAGCGCTAACGTCTTATCGTCGCGGCACTATTGGCGTTCGTTCGCGACCAGACCTCGCTTCCGATATCACGACTTATCTCCGTCGTGTCTGGCTCTGCCAACCATGCAGTTCGTAGAGTCGTTTCACTCCATCAACTATCCTTGCTGTACCGGTCAAAAGCGCAATTTGCGCCCGGCTAGCATGTCCCACGCCGGGAATGGAAAGAATACCCTCGACGTTTTCAGCACACCCTCAGCCGCCATCACCGAAGGCATCGAGATAATAGGCTAAAGGGGGGCACGCGAAACTACCGTGGACTACGGCATTCCAGCAAAATCAATCACTTACAGTCCCTCTCGAGCCCTGCCGCCCGCCAGTCACAGCTATTTTTTAGCCTCTAACTCTAACATAATAAACACTCCGCAGCCAAACCCACCCCGGACTTTCTTCCCCTCTCATGCATACTGAAATTGGCTATGTCTCCGACCGCACAATCCGTCCCCACCGCCACCCTCCCCGGATTCCTGCGCCCACAGCCCACTTTTCGCCGAAAAACAAAAAATATCCGAACGAACCCATTTAAATCCAACAAAACAAAGCACCGCCCTCGGAAAACGAACCCATTGAGGAGCCTAACGAACCCATTTCCAGCCCGAACGAACCCATTTTTAAGGCCATCGAACCCAACTCAAACGCCCCTTCCGACCCAACCCGTTCTCCACACCCTACACAACATGTTGTGCATATCCTGTCAAAAACCCTGTATGGTGTATCCCTGCTACTTTACTTTTATCCGAAACGCGGTTAGTATGGTGACGCTCCCCCGAGCGTCTGTAACAATGAGAGGGTACGTATGCTGAAGCTCAAAAAGGTCGAACTCCAGGGATTCAAATCCTTCTGCGACCGCACAGAACTTAAGTTCAACGGGGGCGGAATCGCAGCAGTCGTCGGGCCGAACGGTTGCGGTAAGTCCAACCTGAGCGACGCCATCAGTTGGGTCCTCGGCGAGCAGTCCGCCAAGTCCCTGCGCGGCGCCCGCATGGAAGACGTGATTTTCGCGGGCACCAAATCCCGCAAGCCCCTCGGCATGGCCTCCGTCACCATGGTTCTGGTCGACCCCGGCGCCAAACAGCTCCCTCTCATCGACACCGCCAATCAGCCGAAGACCGAACAGCCCGTCGAAGTCTCCGAAGGCGCTGCGCAGCCCGCCGAAGCAACCGCGACTTCGGACCAGGAAAACGCTACGAACGAAGCGGTCGAACCCGCTGTCGAAAACAAAGTTCACGAAATCCACGCTGCCACCCAGAACCCCAACGCCAAACAGGGCGAAGTCACCATCACCCGCCGCCTGTTCCGCTCCGGCGAAAGCGAATACCTGATCGATGGCCGCATCGCGCGCCTCCGCGACATTCAGGACATCTTCATGGGCAGCGGCCTCGGCCCCGAAAGTTACGCCATCATCGAGCAGGGCCGCATCGGTCAGATCCTCTCCTCGCGTCCTTACGACCGCCGCGCCGTGATCGAAGAAGCCGCCGGCATCACCAAGTACAAGTCGCGCCGCCGCCTTGCCGAAGCCAAACTCGAAAGCGCGCGCCAGAATCTCGCCCGCGTCTTCGACATTCTTGAAGAGGTCACCCGCCAGGTCAACTCTCTCAAGCGCCAGGCCTCCAAGACCAAGCGCTATCAGGAACTCAAAGGCGAGCTCGAAGGCCAGCTCCGCACCGTGCTCGCCGGACGTTACGTCACGTTGAAGGTGGAAGCGGAACGTTCCGCCGCCGCGCTCGAAGCCGCCTCCATCGAACTGCGCGATGCCACCGCCGAAGCCGCCGATCAGGATGCCGCGCGCCAGAAGACGCAGGAAGTTTTCTACGCACTCGAAGCCCAGTTGACCGCATTCCGCAGCCAGCTCTCGGCCATGAATGTGGAATCCGCCAAAACCCGCGGACGTCTCGAATCGCAGGTGCGTGAAGCCGCCTCCATTGAGCAGCGCATGGGCGGCGCCGAGCAGGAAACCACCAACCTCGAAGCCCAGATCGAACTGAACAATGCCGAACGCGCCGCGCTCGCCGTCGTCGTCGAGGGTCTGGAAAAGGAGATCCAGACTCTCCGCACGGGCCTGATGGAGAAGAATCGTTCGCGCGATGAGATCCAGACCCGCATCCGCCAGTCCGAACAGGTCATCGACGGCTCCCGCAATCTGATTCTGCGGTTGCTCGGCGAAGCCTCCGGCGTGCGCAATCAGGTCGCGCAGGCCGACACTTACCTCAGCGGCATTGAGCGCGAACGCGCGCGGCTGCAAAAGGAAGAGTCCGCCGCCGCCGCCGAGATTGAACGTCTCGACGCGGTCAAGCTCCAGCTATCCGAAAACGCCACGCAGCGCCAGATGGAGATCGCGACCGTCACCACCGATCGCCTCGGCGCGGAAGAAGAACTGGCCACTCGCCGCTCCGCCGCCGCCGAACTTCGCGTTCAGATCGATACCCTCCGCGCCGAATGCTCGCGTCTGCGCGCGCAGCGGGAATCGCTCGAAAACGTTCTCTCGCACCACACCTATACCAGCGATTCCACCAAGCAACTGCTGTCCAGGCTCGAACACGGCAGCGTGCTCGCCGATTTCATTGAAGTCGATCCCGCATGGGAGCGAGCCACCGAAGAGTTCCTCCACGACGAGCTCGAATACGTAGTCGTGAAGGACTGGGCCGCGGCGGAAAGCAGCATGAACCTGCTTCGCACGGACCTGCACGGGCGAGCAACATTCCTCGTGGAAGGCGAAGCTCACGCTTCGACGGGCGCGTCATCGATACCGCTCGAACCCCTCTCAAAATACGTCAACTTCACCAACGGCCTCACCGGGCAAACGCAAAACCTCCCGCGCCTCGCCCAGTGCTATCTCGCGAGCGATCGCGATCAGGCACGCACTATGGCCGATGCGCATCCCGATTCGTACTTCCTTCTTCCCGACGGCGAATCCTATCACGGTCGCATGCTCACCGGCGGACGCAAGCAGTCCAGCGGCCCCCTCGTCCTGAAGCGCGAACTCCGCGAATACGCCGACCAGTTCAGCGAGCGTGAAAGCGCGCTGCTGGCCCGCACAGCCGAACTGCAAACTCTGGAGAGTGAGATGAGCGCCCTCGCCGGCGAACTCGAACGCCTTCGCCAGTTACAGCAGGCCCGCGAGAAGGAAGCCGTCTCGCTCGATCATGACCTGCGCCGCACTGCGGAAGAAATTCATCGCTCCAACTCGCGCGTTTCCGTGGCTCGTCTCGAACTCGACCGCCTGAAGCGCGAAGAAGAGCGCGCCCACGAATCCCGCGCCCGCAATCTGGCGCTTGCCGAACAGAAGGAAGCTGAGCGCGCCGAACGCGAACTGGCTCTCGAAGGTCTCCGCGAGCAGCTCGATGCCGCGCAGTTGGAAGCACAGCGCATCGGTGAAGAACACGCTGTTCTTCGCGCCAATCTTGCCGGCGTGGAAGAGCGCCACCGTGGAGAACGCGCTGCGCTGGCTCGTCTCTACCAGCAGTTTGAACAGACTTCCAGCCGCAGTAAGGCGTTGGGCGAAGACGTTCAGCGCTGGGGTGCGAGCCGTTCCCGCATCCTCGCCGAAAACATCGAGCTCGATCAGAAACTCACCGCGCTGACCGAACAGATCGCCGCTGGCGAACGCACCGTCCTCGAACTGGCCGAAGAAGACGTGAAGCATCGCGAAACTCTCGCCGCTGCCGATGAATCGCTCCGCGTTCTCCGCGCCCGCATCGAAATCGCTCACGCCCGCAAAGGTGAGATCGAAGTCGAACTCACGCGCCGCCAGTCCGAACTCCAGTTCCTCGACGAAACCAGTCATAAGGAACTCAATCTCGGAGTGGCCGAACTCGAAGCCCCGGCCGATTGCTCGCCCGAAGTGCTGCAGGCCACCGAAACGCTGTATCAGGAAACGCGCACAAAGATCGAAAATCTCGGCGCGGTGAACCCGACCGCGTACGAAGAGTTCCAGGAAGCGTCGCTCCGCCAGGACTTCCTCACCTCGCAGCGTCAGGACCTGCTCGATTCCATCCGCGACACCGAAACCGCGATCAAAGAGATCGACGAAATCTCGAAGGCCCGCTTCACCGATGCCTTCAAGGCGATCAACGAGAACTTCCGCCAGTGCTTCCAGACGTTATTCGGCGGCGGTATGGGCGAAATGCGCCTCACTGACGAAGAGAATGTCAACGAGAGCGGCATCGACATGATCGCCTCGCCTCCCGGCAAGAAGCTCCAGAACGTACTCCTGCTTTCGGGCGGCGAAAAAGCCCTGACGGCTCTCGCGCTGCTGATGGCGATCTTCAAATACCAGCCCAGCCCGTTCTGCGTCCTCGACGAAGTGGATGCGCCGCTCGACGAAGCCAACATCGGCCGCCTGATGCGCCTCCTGGTCGAGATGTCGGTCGATACGCAGTTCGTCATCATCACGCACTCGAAGAAGACGATGGAATCGGCCCAGGCGATGTACGGAGTGACGATGCAGGAAGCGGGCGTCTCGAAGCTGGTCAGCGTGAAGTTCCAGCACCGCACCGCCGAAGGAGCCGCCGCCTAGCATCTCCTTTCTCCGTTCAAAGTAATTCCAGACCCCGGGTCGCCTACGCGCAGCCCGGGGTTTTCGTTTATGGAAGGCTGTCTCCGCCAAGGAGCTCCGGCCAAAGTTCTTTCTCAACTGAATATTGACCGGCGTCGCGTCAGCGCCAGAAGTCGCCGGACGACCATGAAACCGTTGAAGTTGCCTTTTTCTTATCCGTGTTCATCTGTGTTCATCTGTGGCTATTTTGCCTTTTTCATCGCCTGGTTCGTGCGCCACATGTAACAGCCGGTATTCCGCCGAAACTCCGGGCACGCTCACCGGTTCCAGCACGCCCGCGCGTTCGAGAGCCGCCACGGCGTTGTGGTAATCCGCCGATTCCGGAAGTTCACGGTCCGGTGTCAGCACCACGTACGTGACGTGGTCTTGCCGCACCGAAGCCAGCAACTCGTCCGGCCTGACCAGCGGAACCGGCGGCGGGTAGTAGCTGTGATAACTGTCGGGCACGAACCCGCGGACTGTTGTGCGTCCGGTGTTCAGGTACAACACAGGGTCCAGATCGGCTAGCAGCACCGTGTTAGCCGGCGTGTTGACCCGGATGAAAGCGAAAAGCTTCTCCATCTCGCTCCAGCCTGTGGGCTTCGCGAGGCTGGAGAAGCCAAACCACAAAGCGGGCAGGATCATCGCTGCCGAGGCCACCTTCCCGGCGGTCGCGAATCTGCCGACTCGCAGCGCCCGCCAGATCATCCACAAGAAGAGAGGCAGCACCGGAGCGAAGGCGCGCAGTGGCGGCTCCGTTCGCAGAATCAAAGCGAGGCAGTAGAAGCCGAAGAACAGATCCGGCACAATCTGCCGCCGCCGGATCAGCGCAATCAAAAGTCCCAGCGCGACCAGCAGTCCGCTATACAGTCCCGGGATACCAGTCAGCAGCGTGAACGGGCTCGCGGCCAGATACATGGCGTTGCTGCCCACAAGCACGCCCAGTTCATTTGGATGCAGCTTCGCGAACGGCACGACGCCGTGCGCTAAAGACCATCCCAGCCAGGGTGCGGCAAAGACCATCGCGGCGCAGGTGAAGATCGCCGCGCTGCGCAGGCGGCGGCCAACGACGAGCGTCAGCAGGCACGCTGCGATCAGCGTCGCGCCGAAAGTGATCGTGATCGAAGCAAGGCCCGCGCACAGGCCCGCAACCAGAGGCTTCTCGTCGAGAAGCGCCAACAGCGAGGCGCTGGCCAGCAGCGCGAACAGAGGCTCGGGGAAAAGGCCTGTTGCCAGATAGAGAACGATGGGCGATGCTGCCGTCATCGCAGCAATCATCCATGAACACTCGCGCGACGCGCCCATTTTCAGCAGCAGCCGCCGCGTCAGCGCCAGCCAGCCGAACGAGCAGAGCAGCGGCGCCAGCTTCAGCCAGTGTGCCTGCCGCGAAACCGCTGCGAACAGCGCCAGCAGCGCCGGAAACAGCGGAGGGCTGCCGTTTATCCTGTGAGTTAACGCCTCCACAAGAGCCGCTCCGTCCGAGTAAGCCAGACCGATTGCGGGCGCGAACGACGCGATTCCGTACATCACGCCGAGCACGACAAGCAGGCAGATCGGAAGAATGCGACGCGCTTGGGAAGGAATGCGGGACAAAGGCACTATCTTCCAGCATAGTGGCAGAGCCCGTGTTATGTTCGTTCGACAGCTCATGCACGTATCTTCGAAAGCGCCCTGCCGTGTGGACCTTGCCGGCGCGACGCTCGACATCTGGCCCCTTTATCTCTTCCACGAGAGTCCCGTGACGGTAAACTTCGCCGTCAATCGTTACACGTCCTGCGACATCGTCACTCACGCGAGTCCGCAAATCGTGCTCCGCTCGACGGACCTCGGCGTCACGGACACCTTTGAATCGCTCGCTCATCTGCAGAAGGCGAAACGCTACCGCTTGCCGATCCTGGCGCGGCTCGTGCGCTACTTCGCGCCGCACCTGACCTCCGGGTTCACGATGGAATCGACCTCCGAGGCTCCCGCCGGCGCGGGCATTTCCGGATCGTCCGCCCTCATGATTGCCACCGCAACGGCCCTGAACAGACTCACCGGCTGCGGCTACCGTCTGGAGAAGATCCGCGAGATCGCGCAGAACGTGGAGGCGCAGGTGATTCGTGTGCCGACCGGCGCGCAGGATTATTACCCCGCCATGTACGGCGGCATCTCGTCCATTGCCCTCACGCCCGCCGGTATCGTCCGCAACGCGCTGCCGGTGGAAGCGAACGAACTGAATCAGCGCTTCGTACTTGTCTATACGGGCGCGCCGCGCAATTCGGGCATCAACAACTGGGAAGTGATGAAAGGCCATATCGACGGTAACCGGGCGATCCACCGCAACTTCGACCGCATCGCGTCCATCGCGAACCTGATGCGCGATGCGCTCGAATCTCACGATTGGGACAGCGCCGGCCGTTTGATGCGCGAGGAGTGGAGCTATCGGCGCAAGAACATTCGCGGCATCACGACGCCTCTGATCGACGTTCTGGTCACGACAGCGCGGCGGGCCGGAGGGACCGGGGCGAAGGTCTGTGGCGCAGGTGGTGGCGGCTGTGTCGTGTTTCTGGTCGAGCCGGACGGGAAGGCCAAAGTTGCCAAGGCGCTGGCGGACGCGGGTGGACACGTGCTCGATGCGCAGGTAGCGCCGCTCGGGGTGCAGCTTCGGGTAAAAGGAGCGCGCTGAGTAGTGGTGGATGCAGGCAAACGCGATCCTCTGCGGCCGCTGATCGGCGCGGGAACCTGCTTCATTATTTATCGCATTCTGCTCTGGGTTCTGGTGCCGGTCGGGCAGGTCATGGGTGGCGAGATGATCGCGCTCACAGTACCTCCACTGGTGGCGGCGGCGGTCTCTTCGGCTCTCGCGATGGCTATCTTCGAATCGCGCAAGCTTGCCGATACGGGCCTCGGCTCGGGCGATGGCGCACTGCGGAATCTGGTTATCGGCATCGGGTTGGGTCTGGTTGCGGCATCGCTCGCAGTGCTGCCAGCCGTCGCGCTTGGCCTGGCCCACTTCCACTACTCCGCGAATGCTGACGTTTCCTGGCGGGGCGCGCTGTTCACTCCCGTGCTTCTGTTCTGCGGCGCGCTGGGCGAAGAGATCGCGTTCCGCGGTTTCACGCTGCAGTATCTGATGCGCGGCTACGGACGCTGGCCGGCGATCCTCGGCATAGCGGCGCTGTTCGGTTTGCTCCACGCCGACAACCCGGGAGCGACGGCTATCAGCACAATCAACACAGCCGGTTTTGGTATCGTGTTCGGAGCGGCCGTGCTGCGGTCGCGCGATCTGTGGCTCCCGGCTGGCATCCATTTTGCATGGAATACGGCTCTGCCGTTCCTGGGGGTGGGGCTCAGTGGTCTTACAATAAAGGTGACCGGGTACGAACTGCTATGGAACGCCGGGGATTTATGGAGTGGCGGACATTACGGGCCGGAGGCGAGCGCGCTCACCTCGGCGGTAATCGTCCTGCTCCTCATCGCCGTGTGGAAAGTGCCGGTGGCCAGAGGCTCCGCTTATCTGGTGGCGGAATCCGAACCAGCTATTTCGCCATCCTGATTCTGCTGTGTTCTACGCTTGGCTCAATCCGCGCCAGCGCGGGAGTTCTGGGGCCCGGCGACAAGCTCACCGACGACGAGAAGATCGAATTGCTGCGCGGCCTCATGTCGGAGTACGTCACCATGAAGGTGCCGCTCGCGCGATCGAAAAAGCCGCTTGAGTTCTTCGTGGACGGGACGTTCAACCGGAAATATTGGGAAGAGTCGTTTAAGGCCATGGGTCCCGCCGCGCGCGCGGGCGATCAGGTCCAGATCACGAAGGTCACGTTTCAGGGCGATAAGCTGCTGTTCGATATCAACGGCGGGTTGACGAGCGGCCGGCACTGGTACGACCACGTCCAGACAGGGACGGTCATTTCCGATGCGCCGATGGATAGCACCGGCCCGAGCGGGACGCCTACGCTGGGAACTTACGTCCTGGTGATTTTCCGCAAGCCTATGGAGAACCTGACATCGGCGGACGTAAAGAAGATGCTGGCTCCCATCATGGATTTCAATCAGCGTTCGGCGGCGCAGCTCTATACCGAGACGCTTTCGCCGGAGATGCAGAAGGCTATCGCGGAGAAGCGCGTCACCGTGGGCATGACGCGCGACCAGGTCAAGATGATTCTGGGGCAGCGCGATTCCAACTACCGCGAGACGACGAAAGACGGCGTGGAAACGGAAGACTGGATCTACGGCAAAGGCACCGGGAAATATGTGTTTGTGACCTTCGCCGGATCCAAAGTCATCGCCGTTAAGGAAACGTACGCCGGACTCGGCGGCGATGTTGCCCAGCACTGACGGTTACCGCTTCCAATAGCCCGGGTAGTATCGATGTCCGTGGTAGCGCGGCGCAACCCACACGGCATGTGGATACGGGCGCGGCGCCCAATAGCCTTCCCGCCAGCGATACTGACTGCCGACCGGTTCGTAGTAACCGGAAATCCAGACGTGGTTGGGGCTCGGAGCAACCGGCCGGACGTAAGCCACGCGGGGCGGTGCTGGCGGCGCGCCGATCTCAATGCCGACACCAATAGCGGGCGCGGCGAATAAGGAACTTCCGGCGAGTAGTGCGAGAACAAAGAGTTTTGGCTTCATATCAGCCTCCTGGTTAGGGAGACGATACACGTGGAAGCGGGTGTACGGATTTCATCGTCCGTTAATTTGCGAAAAGCTTCAGGCGGCACCACACCTTCAGGCCGTGGCGGGCATATGGGTGCCAGTTTGACATTGCCGGGCAATTCAGAATTGAGCGCAGAAATTCCCCGACCACGTTCCTCTGGTCGGCATCGAACGATGCGACCATTTCAGAGATTCCTTCTTCTCACCAGCCTTCATCTGGACTCCCAGGACAAAGAAAGTACAGCGTGAATTCCATGACGGCACTGTGTTTGTCGAAGGTCTCCATGGAACGCACGAGCCAAGCCGCAAGGAAGGCCACCAGCGCACGGGTTTCTAACAGAGAAAGCGCGATTGAGCCGTGGAAAATGACTTCACGCGACAGTTCGTCCCGGCGTCGGCCGCGAAGTTCCCGTCGGGGGGCGATGCCATCGTCACATTCGTCATGGGTTGAAACGAGTCCATCAAATGTCCGGGGTGGAAAGGCCCCGAATCATCTCTGCACGAGGGGCCGGTTCCCGCAGACGCCCGATCAACCCGACTTCGGCATCTTGTGCGAGACAACAATATCCCGATTGCTGGTACACTATTAAAAAAACGACAGGCTGAACAAGCAGGCTTGTGATTGTTCTAAAGATCGTTTTTGGAGGAGTAAATGACTTTGCTTAACAAATTTCCAGAGGTAAGTCGCGAAGCCTCGCGTGTTTTGGCCGCCGCCGGTCTGCGGATGGCTCTTCCGATGATTGCGGCCATTGTCCTGCTCGCCGCCGGCGTGTCGGCCCATGCGGACAGCCTAACCATCGACCCGACTTTCGACACGTCTATCACGAACGACCCCAACGCGGCCGCAATCGAGGGAGCGATCAACGGCGCGATCTCGACTCTTGAGAGCGACATCGCATCCCCTAACAACATCGCCGTGGATATCTACTTCACTGAGGGCGGCGGGCTGGGCGGGAGTCTCACTGGCATCTACCAGCCAACGTACTATCAGTACTACAACGCTTTTAAGGCCGTTGCCACATCTCCTGCCCAGCTAACCGCGTTGGCTTCTCTGGGACCGGCTCCGACTGGTCCGGGTTCAGGAAACCCTGTCAACGGCAACACGGGAGTTGACATCACGTCGGCCGAGGGCAGGAATCTGGGATTCAACACTCCTGCTGCCGTTATAGTAGGGAGTGGAACCTACGACTCGGAAATCACGCTGAATACGTCGCTTACCTATCCACCCCAATCCAACACCGGCAGCTACTACGGCCTGGAAGCAGTGGCGAACCACGAGATCGACGAGGCTCTCGGCATCGGCGGTACCGGCTCGACCCTCGACGGAACCGGCAGTCTTACCGGCCCTGTTGGCGATTTGGATCTCTACCGGTATTCCGCGCCGGGGGTCTACAGCTATTCAAACCTGCAGACGACCAGCCCCTATGCCTACTTCTCCATCGATGGGGGCAACACGGTCCTGTCGTATTTCAACCAGACCTCCGGGGCAGACCTCGGAGATTGGCTCAGCAATCCCATCCCCAATGGCTTCCAGCCGCAGGTACAGGACGCGTTCGGCCAGCAGGGCACGGATCCGGTTTTGGGGGTGAACGAACTCGCCGCATTCAGTGCAATCGGCTATGAGCTTGTCGCGCCGGAGCCTTCGTCTCTGCTTCTCTTCGTCTCCGCACTGGCGATTTTCGCGGGTGCCTGCAAGCGCCGGGCCGGCTTGCGGCAGAGCCGTCCGGTTTAGCCACAGCCGGGGCAATCGTCGAACGCAATCTGCGCGAGCGGAATCGCCCGTATCGGTCTTGCGCCTGTTCGGCTATGCGTAAATGCCGCGCAGTTTCATTGCGGAGGCGACGCGATCGAGGGCCAGCATGTAGGCCGCCGTGCGGTTGTCTACACTGTGCTTTTCGCTGTACGTGATCACGGCGTTGAAACTGCCCACCATGATTTCTTCGAGGCGCGTGTTGACGAGTTCCTCGTTCCAGAAGAAGCCCTGCCGATCCTGTACCCATTCGAAGTAAGACACCGTCACGCCGCCGGCATTCGCGAGAATGTCGGGGATGACGAAGATTTTGTTCTTCGCCAGAATTTCGTCCGCGAGCGGCGTGGTGGGGCCGTTCGCGCCCTCGCAAAGGATGCGGCAGCGCAGGCCGGCGGCGTTCGCGGAGGTGATCACGTTTTCCGTGGCGGCGGGAATCAGCACGTCGCACTCGCGGAACAGTTCTTCCGCCTTGTCCACGTTCTTGCCGCCGGCAAAGTTGACGATGGAGCCCGTCTCTTTGCGGTGGCTCATGAGCGCGGGGATGTCGAGGCCGTCCGGATTGTGAACAGCTCCGTTATATTCCACGATGCTGACGATCCGGAAGCCGCGCGCAGCCATCAGCCGGGCAGCCATGCCGCCGACATTGCCGAAGCCCTGAATCACCACGCGCGTGTCTTCGGGGCGAAGCCCGAACTTCTTCAGCGCTTCGAGGGTGACGATCATGCAGCCGCGGCCCGTGGCTTCTGTGCGTCCGCGCGAGCCGCCCAGTTCCATCGGCTTGCCCGTGACTACCGCCGTGGTCGCATGGCGTACGTGCATCGAATACGTGTCCATGATCCAGGCCATCACCTGAGCGTTGGTATTGACATCGGGCGCGGGCACATCGCGCTCGGGCCCGATGATGTCCATGATCTCGGCCGTATAACGTCGCGTGATGCGTTCCAGTTCGCCATCGGAAAGTAACGCCGGGTTGCAGATCACGCCACCCTTCGCGCCGCCGAACGGAATGTTGACGACCGCGCACTTCCACGTCATCCACGACGCGAGCGCGCGAACTTCGTCGAGATTCACGTCAGGCGCGAAGCGGATGCCGCCTTTGCCTGGACCGCGCGCGATGGAATGCTGCACGCGGTAGCCAGTAAAGAGTTCGATGCGGCCGTCATCCATCTGCACAGGAATGTTGACGAGCAGTTCGCGGGTGGGATTGCCCAGCACTTTGCGAATGCCTTCGTCGAGGCCAAGCCTGTCGGCCGCGTTGTTGAAGCGGGCTTCAGCCGCCAGCCACGGGTTCTTTTCCTGATCCGGAGTCACGGTTGCGGCCATAGTGAGTTTTCTCTACACACATTATGACCGGCACGGACGCGTTTACTTCAGAAACGCCGGAGGGTTCAGGACGGAATCGAGCGCCTGCCGGACCTGAGGATCGCGCTGCGCCTGGACTTCGTCGCCTTTCGCAACTCCGAGCGCCAGGTTGTAGACATCCTCTTTCAGGCGCGACGCGATGAAGTCGCGGGCTTCCAGCCATTCGCGCAGCCCGGGTTGAATCTTCCGCTCGCCGAGCCAGAGCTGAAAGGAATCAAGCATGGCCTGCGGGACTTCCCAGCCATCCGTGATCTTATGGTCTTTGATGTATTCGGCCGCGAACGTGGTGAAAGCGCCGGAAGCTTCGAGCACAGATTGCAGGCGCGTGAGCGATGCCGGCTGGACAGGGATGTCCGGCACAATGCCGCCGCCACCAGGGATCGGCCGCCCGTTGTCGGTTTTGAACTCTGTCTGTTCGTTGGGATGAGCCGCGGTCTGACCCAGTTCGAAGCCTTCGCCGTGAAACGGCTTTTGGATGGAGCGTCCGCTGGCGGTGTAGTAGAGCGCGGTGGTGAGAGCAAGGCCGGTTTTCTCCGCCAGCGGGTACACACTCTGCACCAGGCCCTTGCCGAAGCTGGGCTCGCCGACCACGGTGGCGCGGTCATGATCCTGCAACGCGCCGGTCACGATTTCAGACGCGCTGGCGGTTTTGCCGTTGATCAGGATGGAGACGGGAAACGTATAAGGCACGTTATCCGCGGGCGCGCGTTCGAGGGTTTCGGGAACGTTGCGGCCCTTCGCGGAGAGGATGACCTGACCGGGCTTGAGGAAGAGTGCGGCGGTTTCGAGCGCGGAAGTGACAAGGCCACCGGGATTGTTGCGGAGGTCGAGCACGAGGCCTTTCAGTTTCTGACCGCCGAGTTTCTCAATGGCCGCGTGAATATCGCGGCCGGTGGAGCCTTCAAAAGCGGCGACGCGGATGTAGGCGATGCCGGGCTGTAGTTCGAATGCGCGCTCGACGCTGGGCGACTGCATTTCCTCGGGGACCAGGCGGAGTTCGTCCAGGCGAAGAGCGCCGGGATGGCGAACGATCAGCACGACGGGCTTTTGCCGCGATTCGGTGAGCAGTTCGATGATCTGGTCAGGCTCCATGCGGTCAAGAGCGTAGTTGTTGACGCCGCGAATTTCGTCACCCGGCATCATGCCGGCTCTGGCGGATGGCGTATTGGGCAGGGTCTGGAGCACCATCACGCGTCCCGGCAGAATGGAAACCACGGTGCCGAAACCCTTGCTGGTGGAGCGCTGCATCTGGCTGAGCTGCTCGAACTGGCCGGGATCGAAGAAGGAGGAATGCGGATCGAGATGGCGCAACAGGCCGGGGACTGCGCCGCCGTAGAAGGCCTGATCGATGTTGACCGGGTCGGCGGAGTTGTTCTGCATGATGACCAGGGCGTCGATGAAGCGGCGCATGGCGACTGTGTCGTCCGGAGTGGGGTCGGCGGCGAAGGCTGGCAGGCTCAGGAGGAGAGCGATAACGAGGAGCCGGATCATTTAGTGGGCACTTTCATTATGACGCCGGGGAGTCGTGAGAGTTTCGCAGGATGGGGTAGTACAAAGTTTTCAGAAGTTTTGCGCACCGCTCCTTTTATCAGCGCGGTGCGGACATTGTTACTTCACGCGCCCATCGAGCCGCACACCGGCGCCGGCCACGACAGAGATTTATGTTCGTCCAGGAGCGATTGCAGCGCGGAACGAACATCCTCCGGCCATAGAGCGCTTTTTCGCCGGCCAAGATCGACGAATGTGTTGACGCACTCGAATATCGAGGCCAGCTGGCCGGTGGATTCGTTCACGAGGAACATCACATAGTGGAATCGTTTCGGGCCGACTCCGACGACTCGCAGATAAACCGCGAGCCGGTCACCCGAGCGCACCTCGCGGAGAAAATGAGTGTGGTGTTCGAGGTCCATCGTCCCCGATTCGCGACCGCGATGGTCCGCGTCGCCAAGCCCGACGGCCGGATAGAATGCGTCACCGGCATCGTCGAAGACAGCGATAAAGTACCGGATGTTGACGTGCTCGTTGCGGTCAGTCCACTCCGCGCGGGCGACTGTCCGGTAGCAGGGCGGTCCCGATTCCTGAATCTGTTCCGCCGTGAGATGCGGTGGCTTCACCGGTCGATCTTTCCTGGGCGCATCGTTTTTTCATAGTAGTATAGGTGGACTAAAGATGAAGAACATACTGACTCTCATCGTTTATCTGTCGCTCGCCGTGTTTTCGATTTCGCGGCCTCTGCCCGCGCAGGACAGAATCGAGCCGCCGGTTCCGGAGAAGCCATTCCAGCCGGAGTATCCGGCGGATCTCACGGCGTTCGTGATTGAGCCCGCCCGTGTCGAAATCATTCTCGATTCGCAGGGGATTCCCTTTTCTCTGAAATCGTTGACGAGTCTTCCGGACAATGTCGTGGAGGCATTGTCAAAATGGCGCTTCACGCCCGCGAAGAAAAATGGAAAGGCTGTCGGGTACGCGCTCGGGATCGTTGTGCCAGTCCGTCGGCCTGTCGGGAGGATGGGGCGCAGCCGTTCGCAAAATCGCGGGAGGGACATCAATGACGCGTTTGCCGCCGCTAAGGGTCTCGACGCCGCCGGAGCGGTTCGACTGGAGGAACAACTCAAAGGAAAACCCGACGATCTGAGCAGGCGCCTGACACTGCTGGTATTTACCAGAAAGGACACAGACGAGGGAACGAGACAAATGCGGCTTCGGCAGATTCTCTGGCTCGCGTCTAATCAGCCAAAGCATGACGTCCTGGCGGCTCCGTACGCGACTGCGGCGGCGCCCCCATCGGCGGACGCAGGTACTTTTGAGCAGATCCGCGAGGTCTGGCTGCAGCAACTCGCGCGGGACCCGAGCGACCCCGCGATACTGGACCATGCCACAAACTTCCTCAGATTTTCGGATCCGGAAATTGTGGAGAAGACAATTCAGCCGCTGCTGGATGAGACAGACAGGGCAGCGATTTTTCTGGGGGACCTTTATGGCCTGTCCGCACTGGGCGCAACCGCAGTCGATCCGAACACAGGGAACATCTCCGCAGCGTCGGAGAAGATGGCGGATACGCCGTTTGCGGTAAGGGCCCGGTATATTCTCGACAAGACGCAGGACCTGCGCGTGCTTTTCGCCGCGCTCTCGACTGTCAGCCGTGCGGGTTTGCCGCTGGCAAAGGCAGGAGAAACTCCCGCCGGTTACGCGGATCTTTGCGGGCGATTGCTTGCCCGTGCCCGGGAAGCATATCCGGAAGTTGAGGAAAAATGTGTGGCGGCGCTGCCTCCGCCGTCCGCGGGGAGTACAGTTGAAGCGGCGAATCTGACCAATATGGTCCGCCCGAACTATCCGCAGGAGGCAAAATCGCGCGGCATCACCGGGGTGGTAGCATTTCAGGCTACGATCGGCAAGGATGGCCGGGTTCACAATCTGGAGTTGCTGCACGGCCCGGTGCCGCTCTACCAGGCAGCGCGGGACGCGGTTTTGCGGTGGGAGTATAAGCCTACCAGGCTGGACGGTGTTCCGGTGGATGTGACCACCACGATCGATGTGACTTTCGATCTGAACTAAGGCCTGCTTTCGAAGGTTTGCGTACCGCTTCCTTACGGCCGCGGCTCGGAAAAGGCTGGCAGACCACCTTTACGAGAGTTGGCGTGCGCTTACAAAACTTAACGTTCCTTTGCTCCCTATTCCGCTATCTTGTAATGGGATTGTAATAAAAAGGCACCGGGTAGCGTAGCGCCATGTTCAAAAAACAAATGTTCGCGTTGTGCATCGGTCTGATTCTCTCTTTCGCCGGATTTGCGCCGAACTGCCATGCGACGGGAGCGGTGCATGGAACGCTCCTGCACAAGGGGGAACTGGCCGCATGTGACCAGCCGGATCTTGCCGTAGTCCCGATCATTATTAACACCGGCGCGGCGCTGTTTCCCACGATCATGGCTTTCCTGGCGAACATTGCGGCCGTTGTCTTTAATCCAAAAGCGTTGAGCCGGATGTTGCGGCTCCACTGGCGGTTGGCCGCCGCAGCCACGGCATCGCTCGCACTCGCAGCGTTCGTCGGCGTGCCACTGTTGCGTCCCGCTCCCTTATCGCGCAACGCGGCCAGGGCGGGGACGGTGGCCGCCACCCAGATCAATTGGGCGAAAGTCGCGGAAGACCTGATCGCGCAGGAGAAACTGCACCAGACGGACACCGTACCGGTCATGGTGGCGTCCGCAGCTACCAATACGGTCGCGGTCGAAACTCCGCACGTCGCTTCCGTTGGAGGAACATCGCCCGCCGGGCTGACGCCCCTTTGGAGCTTTCAGCCGGAGGACGGCCTTTTCCTCGGCACACCCGCGATTGCCGGGAACCGAATCTACGTCTCCGCCAACCAAACGGATCTCGGCGGGTACACGGGCCTTCTGGCCAGTCTCGATTTCGATACCGGCAAGCCGATCTGGCAGGTGACGGAGATCGGAAAGAACGCGCTACCGCCGTTCTTCAGTTCTCCGGCGGTGACGGCGGACGGCAAGTATGTGGTCATCGGGCAGGGCCTGCACCAGGATCGCGATGCGTCGCTTCTTTGTTTTGAGACGGCGACCGGCAAACTGCACTGGGCGGCGAAAACGCCGCTGCACATTGAATCGTCGCCAGCGATTTTCGGGGACATGGCTGTCGTCGGGGCGGGCGCGATCGAAGGCGGCGACGGTAAAGCCATCGGCGATCCCGGCTTCGTTTTCGCCGTGCGGATTTCGGACGGCAAACAGCTTTGGAAACAGGCAGTGAACGATCCGGAAAGTTCTCCGGCGATCGATAGCGGCGGCATCGTCTACATCGGCAGTGGCTTCAACGGTCAGGCAGTGGTCGCTCTGCGCAGCAATTCCGACGAGGAGTTACAGGCGCAGAAGCTCAGCCGCATCGTCTGGCGGACCCCACTGGCTTATCCGATCACCGCACCTGTTACGCTCTCGGGCGATCTGGTGATTGTTGGCGGCGGAAACGGCGATATGGTCCATTCGGCCAACAACCCGCAGGGCCTGGTGGTTGCGCTGAACCGAAAGACCGGCCAGATTGTCTGGCAGACGAAGTTTGAGGATTCGGTTCTTGGGCGCATTGTTGTGCGCGATGGCATGATGATCTGTCCTTTGCGCACTGGCGAAGTGGCGGCGCTTGCGGTGGCGGACGGCCATGTTCTGTGGCGTTCCCGGGTGAGCGGAACCGCTCCGGTGCTCGTCGGCGGCGCGCTCACGAAAGACCGCGCGTATATGGTCAGCGACGACGGCTATCTGGTGGCTTTCGCGGCATCGACCGGGAAGATGCTCGAAAAGGTCTATCTCAATGAACAGGGGAAACCGGGTTCGGGCCTGTCGCTTTCGTCACCGCAGGTGGTGGGCAACCGAATCATTGTCGGCAGCGAGACCGGAGGGTTGCGGACTCTGGTGGGTGCGGAGAGCGCGAAATGATGGCGCCGGGAAAATACACCCGGTCGCTGGTCAATTGCCGCGACACGGCGCTGGTTGGCGGGAAGGGCGCCAGTCTTGGACGGCTGATTCGCGCGGGGTTTCAGGTGCCGGGCGGTTTTGTGGTCAATACGCATGCCTTCCGTTTGGCATACACGCCGCGTCCCGAGTCCGGAATGGCGGCGGAGGTCCCTGCGGAAGTTGAAGAAGAAATCCGGTATCGCTATGAGCAGATGGGCAGGGGAACGGTGGCGGTTCGTTCGTCGGCAACTGCGGAAGATCTGGCTGCGGCGTCGATGGCCGGCCAATGCGAAACATTCCTCGATATCAGTGGCGACGAGGCACTGATCGAGGCGGTACGGAACTGCTGGGCAAGCCTCCACACCGAGCGCATTCGCGCTTATTTCCACGAGCACGGCATCGATCCGTCCGTGGTCGCCATGGCGGTGGTGGTGCAGCGCCTGGTTCCGGCGGATGTGGCGGGCGTTCTTTTCACTTCAGATCCCAATGGCGCCGGGCGCAAGGAGATGCTGATCGACGCCAATTGGGGCCTGGGTGAAACCGTTGTCGGCGGCCATGTGCAGCCGGATGTGCTTCGGCTCGACGCTGCAAACGGCCGCGTGCTCTCGGCTTCGATCGCCGATAAGACGGTTTATATTTCCGCGGGAACCGGCGGAGAAAAGCCGGTTGAGGAATCGCGCAGAAGGCAAGCCTGCCTGAGCAGCCGCGACGTACACAGCCTGTGGCTGCTGGGCAAACAGACCGAGGAATATTTCACCACGCCGCAGGATATCGAATGGGCGATCCACGAGGGCAAACTGTATTTACTGCAATCGCGCCCGATCACGACCCAGCGCGAGATTGAGGCGAGGCAGGAAGTTGTGAGTTCGACCCGCGAGCATTTGCGGGGCGAGATTGCGGCGCAGCGCGGGCCGTGGGTGCTGCACAATCTGGCGGAGACCCTGCCGCATCCGACCACGCTCACGTGGAGCGTGATTCAGCCGTTCATGTCGGGATCGGGCGGTTTCGGCGCCATGTACCGGAGGGCCGGGTTCCAGCCCTCTCCGGCAATTGACCGGGACGGATTTCTCGACCTCATTGCCGGCCGGGTCTACATGGATGTAACGCGCTCGTCGGAAATGTTCTGCGAAGACTTTCCGTTCGCCTACGATTTGCAGCAACTGGCGAACGATCCCGAGGCTTCGCAGAAACCGCCCTCGGTGCCGCGCGGGTCGTTTTCAACGCGGATGAAGGCCTCGGGGCTGCTCGCAAAGGCGAGCGCGAAGGTGCAGGCCCTTGCGGAAAATGCGGATACGGATTTTCGCGAGAAGATCGCGCCGCAGATCAGAGCCTGGGTGGAGCAGTCGCGCGCGCAGGACCTCAGGGCACTTTCCGCGGAAGAGCTGATCGGGCTGTGGCGCGCGCGTGAAAAGCAGGTGCTGGATGTGTTCGGTCCGGAGACCCTGCTGCCGAGTCTGATCTGCGGCATGGTGTGGGCGGACCTCGAAGCCTTTCTGCACGAGAATTTCTGGGACGAGGATGCTGATGCGCTGTTGCGGCTCATCGCCGCTGGCGGGACGCCCGACCACACTGTGGTGGCGAACGCGGAATTGTTCGAGGTGGCACAGGGCAAACGGAGCCTGGAGACGTGGCTGGCGGCGCACGGACACAGGGGCCCGGGCGAATTCGACATGGCCGCGCCCCGCTGGCGCGAGCAGCCCGGGGCATTGCGCGACATGGCGGCGCGGTTGGCCGCGGGCGAACCACCGCTCGAACGTTTCCGGCGCGGCAGCGTTGTCGCCGCGGCGCATGCTTCCAAACTGCGCGTCCAGCTACCGCCGGCGGATGCAGTGGAATTCGATCGCCGGCTGGAGCTGGTGCATCGGTTCATGCCTTTCCGCGAAGAGGGGAAAGACTACCTCATGCTCGCCTACGATCTGCTGCGGGACGCGGCGCTGGAATTGGGACGGCGGCTGGAAGTGGGCGACGGCGTATTCCACCTCACACGGGACGAGATCTTCGATGCATTGCGCGTCGGTTTTGCACCTCACCATCTGATTGAGCAGCGTCAATTCCGGTATCGCGCCGAAATCAAGGTCACATTGCCACGGGTAATCGACGCCGCGGCAATCGAGCGGCTGGGCGAAACCACTGCGGTTCAGATGACGGCGGGAGCGTGCAAGGCGCTTTCCATCTCCGCAGGGCGCGCCTCCGGGCCCGCGCGAGTGCTGCATGAGGCAACCGAGGCCGGCGATTTCGGTACGGGCTACATTCTTGTGTGCCCCAGCACGGATCCCGCATGGACGCCATTGTTCGTTAACGCAGCCGGGCTCGTTCTCGAGTGCGGCGGAACGCTTTCGCACGGAGCCGTCGTCGCGCGCGAGATGGGTCTGCCCGCCGTTGTGCTCGCCGATGCCACACGAATCTTCCGGAATGGCGAGCAGATCGAGATCGATGGAAATAACGGCTGGGTGGGACGCGCGCGGCCACAATCTGAACAAGCCGCGAGCCCGGCTGCCCATGCCGAGGTAGTCGACCCGGCGGATACGCGAATTCCCCGCGCACTGATTCCGCCGCCATCCGGAGCGAAGGACCGTCGTGCGGCCTCCTGGCGCAATATCGCGCTCGGCATCTGGGCGGCGTATCTGGTCGGCTTTTTCATTCTTCCTAAAGCGTATGTTCAGACGCCAACGCTCGCGCTGCTGGATTTCCTGCTCTGGCCGCTGGCGATTGCTTTGGGCAAGCCCGCGACGGTCGCGATCGTTGCGGTGGTTGTGGCGGTGGGAACGCTGCTCGTTCAAAAATTCATCACCGGCAATCGCCAGTTACTGGAAGCGAAGCGGCGGGCCGCGGCGCTGACACAGCACGCGAAATTGCTGCCGGAGGGCTCACCCCGCAGGCGCGCGATGACCGAGTTGGCGGCTTCCGTGAACGGCCGATTGCTGCTGGCCCGTTTGGCACCCATTTGTCTGCTCCTGGGACCGATGATGATGCCGTTTGTCTGGTTCAGCGACCGCATCGATCCAAAGGTGCCCGTCGGCGTCGCCGGGTCTTCGGTGCAGATTGTGGCGACTGTGGATGGTGAATGGACTGAGCCGGTGCGCATTGAAGTGCCCGCCGGCGTGGCGCTCGATGAGACCACTGTCGCGGTTCGCACTCTGCCGCCGGTACGCAGGACGCTGGAACATTTGCTGACGCTTTATCGCGAACCGCAAAGCAGAGGCGAGGGCCCGTGGGAACTACAGGTTGCGCCGGACGTTGCGAGGATGCAGACTGCGAGCAGCCTCAAGAATTATCTCGATGCGGGACTGCCGCCGCGCGGCATCACGTGGACGATTCGTCCACCTGCGGGCGCAGCCGGGCGTTTTCCGGTGAGCGTAGTGACCGAAGGGCATTCTCCGGTCGGCCTCAACGTGGTGCTCGGGAGCCAATACCCTCCGGGCGCGCTCGCTGCAAAAGGAGACGCCGGTTCGCCGGTCAGGGAGTTGCGAGCGGTCTATCCCACTTCTTCCCAAAAGCCGGTTTTCTGGCAACCTCTGGCTGTGTTGGGTTCCACCATGGACGTCGGCTGGCTGTGGCTTTATCTCATCACGTATCTGCCTGTGCTGTTCATCGTGCAGGCGGCGCTGAAGGTGGCCTGAATGAAATCGCATTACGGAGAGAACACCACTATGGACTTCAAAAAACGGCTGCTCGCGGGAACTTTCCCGATCCTTTTTCTGGCGATTACCCTGTGGGGACAACCTCCACAAGCCGCGCCAGGTGGAGATACTGCGGCGGCGAATGCGGGGAGCGATGGCGTGCAGTCTCAGCTCAAGGCGACCGATGAGGAATGGAAAGTTATCAACCCCAGGCTGCAGGCAGTGGTTGCGGCGCGACAGGCTGCGACGACTTACACGGCGACACCCGCAGGCAGAGGTGGCTTCGGCGGTGGCCCCAATTTCGGCACGGATAGTTTTGCGGGGCCAGGGAATGGCATGGGCGGCGGACGAGGAGGTCGAGGCGGCGGTCCGGGTGGTCCCGGTGGCTTCGGCGGACCTGATGGTCCGGGTGGTCCTGGTGGAGGGAATTTCGGCGGCGGCGGTGGTGGTCGAGGCGGGCGCGGCGGTGGTCAGCCTTTTGGTGGCCCGGCAGGTTTTGGCGGCGGCAACGCCAACAACGCGGTGAGCGCAGCCCTGGCGGACCTCAAGACAGCGATGGCCGATGCGAGCAGCACGCCGGAGCAGATCAAAGCGAAAGTGGCTGCGGTTCGCACCGCACGAGAGAGGGCCGTCGCCGACCTCGCCGCGGCGCAGAAAAATCTGCTTCCTCTGCTGTCAGCCAGTCAGGAAGCAACGCTGGTAAGCCTGGGATATATCGATTAAGGTATCGGAGAACACAAAATGACGCACTCACAACATCCGAATTTCAGAACGTGGCTGACGCGCCTGACGCTCGTCTGCCTGGGTCTGGGGCTTGGTAGCCAGGCCTGGGCCTATATCGATCTGGCTCCGACGATCACTAAGATCATCGGCGATTCGCAGAAAATTTCCCTCGTCGAGGTGGTCAGCTTCAACGAGTCGACCCACGTTCTTACGCTGAAGGAAGTCCGGGCTTTGAAAGGCGGGGCGACCGAGACTCCGATACTTCACGACGTCGCCTCGTCGGATGGCAATGTTGTTCCGCCGGCGATTGTCCAGTGGGCCGAGGTTGGCGCGAGGGGCGTCCTGTTCTCATCGCGCACCACGTCGCTGCTCTGTTTTGGCGAAGGCTGGTATCAGGCTAAATCTTCCGATGGCCAATGGAAGCTGGGCGTCGATCGCACCGATCTGCCTCTGGCCTATTACGGCTCTGTTTCGCGGCTCGCGGACGGAATAGCCACGATGCTTTCGGGGGGCGATGCGATCCTGACGATGGTTCAGCACGGCGCCGACGATAACGCCGCGAGCTTCGATCTCGCGTTGAACCGCATGAATCTTCCCGGCGTCATTCGTGTGCAGCGGTTTCGCGCCAACATGTCCATGCCTGGCACGGTGATGGCGATGTCGGTGAATCCCGCGTATGTGATCGGGCAGGGCATGGTTGGCGAAGAGGAACTCCCGGCACTTGTGCAGCGCCTTTCGTCTCCGGATGCAGCTATCCGCGCGGACGCGGCGGCCGATCTGCTGCAACTGGGCGGCAAGGCCCGGTCCGCGGAGGGGGCGCTGGTCAAGCTGCTGGCCGATCCGGCCGAGCGGGTTCGCATTTCGGCGGCTGCCGCTCTGCTTCGCATCACTGTTGGCAACCCAGGCAAGAACAGCGATGCGGTCGACGTGCTCTCGAAAAGTCTTGCGGGTACGGATGCTGCGACGCGGCGCGCGGCGGCGGACGCCGTCGGACGGACAGGTCAGGGGGCGACACCGCTCATCGCGAATCTCGCCGCCGTGCTTAAAGATCAAAATGTTCAGGCTCGTCGCGCCGCCGTTCGCGCTGTCGCCACATTGGGGCCCGTCGCCGCAGGTGCGGCCAGCGCGCTTGTCCCGCTGCTGAAAGATCCGGGCATGATGATCGAGGCGGCCGACGCTCTCGGGCGAATCGGGCCCGCGGCTCGTCCGGTTCCGGCAGGTCTGGTCGCGATGCTGGGCGCCGATCGGCCCATGGCGGTACACCTGGCGGCGGTTCGCGCTATGGCGCAAATCGGCGGGCCGGAAGCGCATCCGGCTGTCGACTTCATCATCAAGGCTCTGCCGACGCAGGACGAAATCGGCGAGTACAACATGGAGATTTTCCTGTCTCTGCTGGGACCGGTGGCGACCGAGGCCATTCCCGCCTCGCAGAGCACAAAGCTCACACATCCGGTGTTGCCGACCGCGACACTTTGGGCCATTAAGTCCGACAGCCTTCCCTGGGAGAACGGAGGAGGAGGTGGCCGCGGTGGTTTCGGCAGAATGGGCGGCGGCGGGGGCGGTGGTCTCGATCTCGTCTCCAGCATGTACGTCGCTTACTTCCACGAGTTGGGAGAACGGCTGCGCCCTGTTGCGTTGCTGCTACTCAGGGAGATTCAGGACGGCACCGACAAGAGCACGCCGGAATGGGGTTACAAATTGCTGGCGTGTGCTCCGGCTGAGTCGATTGCGCAGCTTTCCGCGGCGCTGGCTTCCGGCGATTCGGCGACGCGCGAGCACGCCGCCGTTGTGTTGGGTTATATGGGTAGCGCGGCGGCTCCGGCGGCGGCGAAACTGCAGGCGGCGGCGGACAAGGCTCCGACGGAGGGCGAGAAGCGGCTGATTGAATTGGCTGTACGCGAAACGGCGGCGGAGTAGAGCCGGCAAAGCTAAAGGCGCAGCCGCAACACTTTTCTTCCCACAAGCGCGAGCGCCGCGAACACGGCGCATTGCCGGATGAACTTTGGAAACGCGGATAATTGCAGTTCCGGCGGGCGATGGCGAAGTTCCCGCCGTTCACCCTGGTTGTTCTGCCGAGGAGCCGACGAGCGAGCATAGATTTCGGTCAACCCGATAACGAGGGCAGCCGACAAAGCTATGATCGCGATGCGTTGCATGGCCAGCTTAAGCTGCTTCATGGCATGTCCGCCGTCTGGCGACGGAGTAGTTTCCGGCCTGCCGCCTTCACCCAATCCCAGTTGACTGCGAGATGCATTGCGGCGAGAATCACCAGTAAATCCGAGCAACTATCATGGATCGAATCCCATCGGAGGCTCGTTCCCGTGGTTGCCGCTTCCCTCCCCGTTAAGGCGGGAATAGCGTACTGAGATATCAGGATACCGGAAAAGATCACGGCGGTCGTACAGGCGAAAAGAGACAGATTCAGCAGGTAATTGAAGCGGGTGCGGTGCGACGTCCCCGTAGTCAACCGCTGCGTGGTGGACGCGATCCACGTCCACGACAGCAGAAGATGCGCGACGATCATCCCGGTCAGCACAATCCCCAGCCATTCGTGTACGATCATTCCCGTAAAAGGAACCTGCTCGAGCGCGCAGAACGAAAGGAGCAGCGTCACATCCAGCCAGAAGACTATCTGCAGGCGCGATGGCATCGCTTAAGAGACACCGTGGACCTTCCGGAAGTTCCAATTGACGGTCGTCAATGCGCGAGAGTGAAAATAACTTCATGGACATCACACGAAGAGACCAACTCACGCTCCTGCTTCCTGCGCTCGCCACCATCGCAGCGAGCCGCGCCCAGGCCGCAGACCTGCCGACGCTCAAATCGGTGGCATATCGATTCGAAGACCTGCCGTCGCATCCGAGCGGCCAGAACGTGTCTCACGCAATCTTCGATGGCCTCCTGCACACGGGCTTTCGGATCGAGGCGCACGAAACGGAACTGGGGCCGGGCCAGCAGCCTCACGCCCCGCACCATCACGCGGATGAAGAAATGATGATGGTCTGCGACGGGACGCTCGATTTCACGGTTAACGGCAAAACCACGCGCCTGGGCCCGGGCGGCCTCGGCTTCGCGGGTTCGAACGATGAACACGGGCTCAAAAACCCTTCGAGCGATACCAGGGCACGCTACTTCGTTATTGCTTTCGGGCCCGCTTGATGGCTTAGTATGAAATCGACGTCGGCAGTCGGGTCGCTGGGCGCGAGCGGGAAATGCCCTTCGCCCTCGTGGACGACCACCGTGATGTTTCCACCGAGCTCCTTGTAACGCTTCTCCAGCACGCGGGTCTGGCTGTTGAGCGAGGGGTCCAGACTGCCGCAATCGTGAAGGATCGGGACGCCGGCTTTGGCGAGAGGCGCCAGGTTATCGATCGGCGGCGTCGGCGACATCAGACTGCGCAGCGTGGGATTGCGCGCATAAATCGCAGAGACCTTTTCGGGATTCGCAGTCGCCCAGGCATACATCTCGCCGCCTTTGGCTCCGGTCGCCTCCATCGCGGGCGTCTTCGAGAAGCCGTTGTCGACCATCGTTTTGTAAGTCTCGTCCCATTGCTCCCGCACCATCCCGGCCTGCGTGGTGATCGGCGGCATCACGATGGCATAGCCCTTCGCGAGCAGCGCGAGATCCACAGTTGAGTCGCGGTCCAGCGCATCGGCGCGGAAAATCCAGGGCTTGCCGGGCGCAGGGTTTTTGGGAACCACAATCGCCATGCCTCTGGTGCGGAAAGTACCCGTAGGGTTGGCGTCGTAGCGGTCATACGATTCCGTGAAGCCCGGACCGCGCGCGGTGGCGTAAGTCTGCTCTTCGTTCAGATAGATGAAGGAAGGTTTGAGGCTGTAGTAATAGGATTTTGTGAAGGTCGCGTCAGCGAAGGCCGGCCGGCTGACGGCGGTCGGCTGCATATGGGTTTCGATCCAGTCGGCGATGAATTTGGGATTCTTCAGGCTGTGCGGGTGGTGCGCCGTGCCTTCCTTGATGACGACTGTGATTGCGCCGCCGAGTTGATGGTATGTGTTCTCGACAACGAGCGTATTGTGTTGCAGGAGGAAGTCTTCAGTGCCTGCGACGTGCAGCAGGGGAACATCGTGCTTCGCCAGTTCGGAGAGCTTCCCGAAATCTTCGTCGTAGAGCGCGGGGTTATCGGCGTAGATGCAGGCGACCTTATCGGGATGGTTGACGCCCCAGTTGAACTCGTTGACGCCGCCTTTGCTCATGCCGATGAAGGCCGGTTTCTTCGAGAGCCCGTGCTTCTCCGTGAGGAATTCATACCAGCGATCCCAGGCCTGACCCTGCCTGCCGGCATCGGGCGAAATCCACGCGATATGGAAGCCTCGCTTGAGCAGTTCGACTTCAGTTTGCGGCTCATGATTCCAATAGCAGCCGCGCCACGACCACGGATCGCCAGGCGCAGCGTTTTTCGGGACGATGACGACAGCGCGGCGCTTGCCGTTCGCGAGCGTCGCGTCGATGCCGAAGGAGGTGACTTCTTTTTCGGGAGCGGTGATCTGCGTGATGGCTCCCGTGGCATCGTCCATGACGAAGTCGTAACGGTCGAAGCCTTCGTGCCAGGCAGTTTTCTCGCCGGTGAAGGGGATGTAACCGTCGGCGGCCTGGATGTTGCTCGCAGGACGGAGAACGGCGAGGGTGATCAGCACGAGCAGCCCGAGCCGCAGATGCTTTCCTCTGTTCCGTGTGATGGTGCGACTCTTCATGAGCTTATCTATACCAAACTATCCCGTGGCAACCCGATTCGGTTATCCTCTGTCTAATGTCGCTACCTGAAATTGTGGAAGATCCGGCTGCCTCCGGATACACCTTGTTCCGGAAACTCGCTTTCGTTTGCTTCGCGACATCCTTATTGGCCACTGTGACGCCTACGTGGGATGGGGCGCAGCGGATGATTGCGATCGCATCGGCTCATCCTGGAATGAATATATGGATGATCCCTCTGTGGGTGCTCGTCGGTTTGTTCGCCGTAGTTACCCCGCTGTTCTACCTTGCCCTGTTTCGTGAAGAAGGGATCGTATGCGTCCCGAGACAACTGCGCCCGTTGGCTTTGGGCACCTTAATCGCCCTCGGGCTTAATCTGGGGACCCGCTACTATCGAGAATTTGCGGAGCCGTCCAGTTCGGGGAGCGGTACTCCCAGCCTCCTGAATGTCACGCTGACGATAATCACTTTGACTTCCGATATCGCGCCAGTCCTGCTGTTGCTCCTGCTTTATCGCAACGCTCGCGACCCGCGCAATGGCGATGATCTCCCGTCCGGGTGGCTGAACTTCGCAACAAAGATGGCCCTCGCGGCGGGCGGCCTAATATTGGCGGGCTGCCTAATCCGCTTCGCGGCAATCCCATTTTTCTATCCTCAGCTTCAAAATCAAGCTTTGCAATTTAGTGTGGCGCCACCAACGATCACTAGTATCCTGCGGGAGACGGCAAGATAGCGTTATCGGGGTGGAAGTTTTTCTGCCACCTTACATCCTTTACCGAAGTCGCTGGAGGCGGTCTCGGCTACCAAGTGATTCAATCGCGGCATCCGAGCACTGAAGAGGCCCGCGCCTTGTTTTATTTCGCGATCGTGAACGACCCTTTATAACGGATATCCCGCGACGACGCGCCCACATCCACCGTGTACTTTCCAGGATAGACCTTCCAGCCATGAGAACCCTCATCCCACGCAGGCAGAGAATCTTTATTCAAAGCCATCGTGACCGTCTTGCTCTCGCCCGGATTTAATTCCACGCGTCCGAAACCCTTCAACTGCCGCGGCGCCTCGCCGGCTTCCGGCGGGAATTCCAGATAAAGCTGAACGACTTCCGAACCCTTGCGCTTACCCGAGTTTGTCACGCGAACGCTGACCGTGGCATCGTCGCCAGCCTTATGGTCCACCTTCGCGCTTCCATACTGAAACGTGGTGTACGACAAACCGAAGCCGAACGGGAACAGCGGCGTCTGATTTTTCGCGTCATACCAGCGATAGCCCACCAGGACGCCTTCTGAGTAATTTGTGTTTTTGCCATCGCCCGGATACTCGTCCGCCTTCGTCGCAGGCCCCTGCTGATCGTTCACGGGGAACGTCATCGGCAAGCGCCCCGATGGATTCACATCGCCGAACAGAATCGCCGAGATCGCTTCGCCATCGAACTGTCCCGGATACCACGCTTCAATCACGCCGCTGACTTTATCCAGCCACGGCATCGCAACCGGCCCCGCCGTATTCAGCACAACAATCGTGCGCGGATTCGCGGCGGCGACCGCATCGATCACGGAATCGAGATCGCCCGGCGTCTTCAGCCCGGTGCGGTCATAGCCTTCGCCCGCGCGCTCACCCGCAAACACTATGGCGACATCGGACTCTTTCGCGGCCTTCACGGCGGCAGCGAGAACATCCTGATCCGGCGTCTGCCAGCCGACGTGAATCGCGCCGGTGCCTGTGCATTCGATGCGAATCGGAACCGCCTGGCCCGCGGTGAGGCTCACGACTCCCGTAACCGTGACGGCTCCCGATTGTTTCGGAATCTCAACCACCGGCTTGTCCTGAATGAAGAGACGCGCCGTGCCAGATGAATTGATGCTGAACCGGTACATGCCGGTCGAAGGCGGAACGAGCGAACCTTCCCAACGCGCCGACCACGGGATACGAGCCGCGCCGCCGCGTCCACCACGGCCACCGGCGGCGGCTGCACCCGCTGCGGGGGCTGGAGGCGAAAGCGCGGGCACCGACGGCGCATTGAAATCGAGCGTGGCATCTGTCTGCGTTGCCACCGGATCTCCTGTCCATCCGGCGCCCTTGTAATATGTGCCCTGCAAACCCTGACCCTGGCCGGAGGAAGGATGCCAGGCAGTAGCGGGAATCGCAGGCAGCGCCGCAATTCCGAGGGTCCCCTTCTCATACACAACTTTCACCGACGAGCCCGCGCGCGCCGCGATCGCTTCCGAAGGAACACTGAGTTTTCCCGCAACGGGGACAACAGAATTCGTGGCCTGGATGGAAGCTGCAGGACCAGCGTCGTCGCCAATCACGGCAATCGACTTGACGCCGGTCAGAGGCAGAATGCCGCCCTTGTCTTTCAGCAGCACCGCACCTTCCTCGGCAATCGCGAGGCCCGTGCTCTTATGCCCGGGCGTGCTCACGTCGGCGTCAGGCTTGCCTTTCGGAGCATCGAAAACGCCGAGGCGGAACATCGGCACCAGATGGTGATAGACGATCAGGTCGAGATCGCTCTCAGCCAGCTTGCCGGCCTGAATCGCCTGATCGAGCGCATTCGCCGCGATCTCGTCACTGCCCGCCTTCGCCGCGAGAGCCGCATCGGGCGCAGCTTCCGGGCGCACGAAGCCATCGAAACCCCACTTGCGCAACTGGCCGAGCTGATCGCCACTGGAACACACCGCAGGTCCGCCATTGAGGCTGGCGAACGCGCAGAAGATCGCTCCCACGTGCGCATTCTGCACGGCGGATTTAAAGGCCGGCAGATAGATTTCGTTCAACGCTTTTTCCGTAACAGTCTCGTTGAGAACCTGGCGGTCGGTTTCCTGATCGTAGACCGCGTAGTGTTTGAGCACCACGACAACATGCTGCGCCTGCAGCGCGTCAATCTCCGGCGTGGACAGTTCGGTCATCAGATACGGATCTTCGCCGAACGATTCCGGCGCGCGGCCCCAGTGCCACGTGCGCGCGAGATTCACCGTGGGGCCGAGAATCGTGCTGAGTCCCTTGCCGTTGAACTCTTCGCCAATCACCTGGCCGAGATGCCGCACCAGATCGCGGTCGAAAGTGGAAGCGACAGCGAGTTCGTCGGGGAAAGTGGTGATATTCTGCGCGACCGGGTTAGGCGTGCCGCCGCGCCCGCCGCCCGCGGCAAGTCCATAAGGGCCGTCGCTGCCGGCCGTTGCATTCAGACCGAGACGCGGAACCGCGATGCGGAAAGCCAGCTTCTCCTGATGGGTCATCTGCGGAATGACTTCGAGCGCGCGGCACTGCGGCGATTGTTTGGCATCGAGCCACGGCTGTTCGCCGGCTGGCAGCGTGCAGTTCGCGGCGGATACTCCGGGGATCTCGGCGAGCGTTGGCGTTGCCGCGTGGACGGCGGCGAGCCAGAGCGCGGCGGGCGCGAACGCCAGCAGCCAGCGGTAATCTTTGCGAAATGTCATGAGCGAACCCCTTGTTATCAAACCGCCAACAAGTTTATCATCGGGTTGACATAGGGCCTGGCGGGGGATCGGAAAAACTACTTCGCCGGGGGTTGCTCGAGGCGGTCGATGACGAGGACCTGCATGCTTTCCTTGCTCGAATCCAGCTTCAGACCCAGCTGGTGCTGAACCGCGGTGCGCAGATAATCCTGGGCCTCCATTTGGTCGTTCCCCTGCTCGCGATCGACCTCATGGAAATCGACCAGCTTATCGATATCGAAATCGTAGAGGACGTCTTTGAGGCCGGTGCGGTCCACCACAGGGAAATCGAGATTCTGGCTCAGAAAATGCGCGAGCGCGAAAATCGTGGTGCCTGCAAAGGCCGGCGCGCCAGCGGACGCAGGCTTCTCCTGATGAAACTCGTGGAACTTCGGCCCGTTTTTATCGAGCACGAGCGCGTTGACGGAAAATTTCGGCTTCGTCTCCCAATGCACTTTCAGCTGAAACCGATCCGCGAGAAGAGACTGCAACATCTGCTGCAACTGAACCGGAGTGGGAATTGTGCCGGCCTTTGCCTGCGCCTCGACATCGAAAACCAGGCCTTCGCGCGAGAAAGCCCAGGAGGGCAGGTATAGGATCTGGTATTCGCTCAGGCCAAAGGCTTCCATGACGAGGTCCTGCGCGTGGGCCGTGTCGGTGAATCGGTTGCTGGTGGGTATGACGAACGGCGGCCCGTGCGTGTAGTTCTTGATCATGTAAGCGCCGGGCGCCATCGGGTGCAGTTTCACCGAAGCGGATTCGAACGCGAGGGAGGGCGCGGGGACCGGCGCAGTCTGCGCTCCCACGGATGCGGCGAGCATCAGCCCTCCAATGACGATGTGGAACGTGAATCGGATCGTAAGCACCTCTGGGCTCATTGTGCGCTCTCCGGACGGCTTCCGCAACTTTGTGGAGCCAGGTTGGTTCGATTCGTCACGCTCGCGCTCCGAAAAGGCAATAAACATTGGCTCTTGTTTTTCTTGTCCGTGTGAATCTGTGTTCATCCGTGGCCATAATTTAAGGAGCCTTCACGAAACGGAAAATTTCAAAGATAGCCCGGCCCTGATTGTCATGAACCGTGCGCTCCACCTGTTCCGAATAGCCGAGCGCGGCGGCCGCCTCCCGCAACTGGCCATTTACGCCGGGGAGTATCTGATTCTCGTCTGTGTGCCGGATCAACACGAAGTCCGGCGAACCGACGATCTTCGGAAGTTGCGCGCGGTCTTCGGGCGTGATCAACTCGGTGATTCTCAGATCGCCTTCGTACATCACGCGCAAAGGGTTGATATAGCCCCAGTCCACGATTCCGATCCGGCCGGATCTGTAGCGGTAGACTGCGCCCGCCAGGCGGTAAGAAGCATCGGTCCATCCGCCCCTGCAGCCGTTGAGAATCAGATCCGCGAGATATTCGTTGGTGGTGAGAAGATTGCCGCAGACGAGCAGAGCGACCACGCCAATCACCGCGCGGGAGACCAGCTTCGGCGCACGCTCCGAAATTCCGGCGAGCGCGACGCCCACGAAAATGCAGGGAAACGGCCACAGCAGAATGACGTGATGCGCGCTGCTGCCCGTACCAAAATTCGCCGCCATCTGGAGCCACGTAACCGCGGCCGCGACCAAAACGAACAAAAGGACTCGGGATCGCGGGGTTCGCAGCAGAAAGAGCAGGCAGACGAACGACAAGACAATCGCAGGGAGCATCCAGTTGTGCGTGTGCGCGCCGAATTGTCTTTGTATTCCGACCGATAATCGCTCTACAAGAGTATTCGGAGATTGAGCAATAGGTCCGGCCTCCGTGGCCACCAACGGCCCCAGCAAGACCGACCCATCGAGAGTGCCCCGTAATTCCCGAACCTTGGCCGGTACTTCGCGGATTGAGACTTTTGCGTTCGTCGATACCGTTTCGCCGCGCCGCTCGATGTTGTAGCAGAGCAGCGGCAGCGCTCCCAGCAGAAGAGATACCAGCGCGATCGTCAGCGGCGCGAAGCGAAGATGGCGCCGCAATTCCCGCGGGTAACAGCACAGTGTTGCAACCGCTAACCCCACCAGCGGCCAGATGAACAGCGCCTTATCCCATAAGCCCAGGCCCCACAAAAAGAATCCGAGCGCCAGCCACTTTAGATTGCTCCGCTCATCGCGCTGAAGCCAGATTGTGACTGGCAGCAGGCCAGCCATGAGCAAAACATGCTGGAGCGCAACGGGCCCCCAATCGAAAGTGTTCGTCACGATGAAGATGGCGTCGGTCGAAAGCAGCGCGACGCTGAAAGCGGCGGCCCGCGTTCCCGCCACGCGCCGGGTCCACATCCATGTGAGACAGATTGTGATGACGCCGGCCAGCACCATCGGCACGCGCACCGACCAGCGCGAGGGTTCGAAGAACGCAAAGATCGCCGCATACAGCCATGTCTTGAGCGCGCCGGCGTAGCTCACAACCATCAGCGGAAGTTGTTTCCCGTGCACGGTAACGGAGTACCAGACCGAAGAATAGAGGGGCCGCGCGAACGCGACCTCGTCGTCCTGCAGGCCGGGGTACGGTAGCATCGCGAGACTTAGCAGCGCGAAAAGAAGCGCCGCCAGCGCAGGCGAAAGCCCGGCGCGGAGGCGGTGCATCATAGCCTGGATCTGCGCCGCAGAAGAATCCAGCCCAGCAGGATGGAAACTCCGGCTACGAAGCTGAGCCCCAGGCCCGCATAAGCGGTCGCCGGGACATACTCCAGAACAACGCGGCTGGGACCTGCGGGAACCATGACGCCGCGAAGACCGCCATCCACTTTACTGATCACCGCCGGTTTGCCGTTCACCGTAGCTTCCCAACCGGGGTAGTAGACCTCGCTCAGAACCAGAAGCCCTGCGCCGCCGGCGTTCACGTCGAGCGACATGCTGTCCGCGTCGTAAGTTCGGAACCGCACGGAGTCACCGGCTATCGCCGACACCCCGAGTGCTCCGGGCAAAGGCGCACGGAGGATTGCGACGTTATGGAGATCGACCCCTGGTTTATCGAGACCCGCGAAGACGGCATCGTCCGAGGGTTCCACAATCGTCTGGTGCACCAGCCACGCGCGCGGGTAGCCGTTCTTGTCCTCGTAGACTTTCCAGTGCGAGTCCTGGTAAATGGCGCCGGGATCGGCAGTGGACGCCGGCTTGATGTGGTAGCGGACGTTCAGAAGATTCTCGTGCGTGCTGAGCTTCGAGAAATCGGTGATTTCCGTTGCGCCTCCTCCAAACAGGCTTTGTACGCCGTAGAAGTCGCCGATGTTCGGCTCCGAGGCAACGGATACGCGGGCTCGATGCAGGCCCGGCTGCGCTTTGATGAAGTTGGCGGCGGCGGCCACGGTCACCATCTGCACGTATTCATCGCCCGTTTTAGCTAACTCGTTCCTATCGTTCGCGAGCCAATTAAAGGTGCCCAGATCGAGCAGAACGAATGCCGCCAGCATCACACGAAGCGACGCCGGCGCGGGACGCAGCGTCAGGCGGAAGTACCACGCACACGAGCCAAGGATCAGGAGGAAAGACAGGCCTGACCAGATGCCAAGGGTAATCTGCGTGAAGACAGCTGGTATCGCCATGGCGGCGGCGCTGGCGATCGCGATCCACTTGAGGAATGGCCGCGCCGCCGCCCATGACTCGCGCTGCCCCGCGCCTTCGAGCAAACTGTCGAGACCGAACGCGGACAGCGCTGCCAGCGAGAACGAAATCAGGTAGACGAAGCGGCTGGCTCCGCGCGCCATCCACAGATAGGGAACGATGGCGTACATCGCGCCGAACAACGGGGAAAATTCGCCCAGCGTGTAGGCAAACACGATCACCGACAGGACGGCGAAGAAGCGCACCCAGAGGTTGCTCCAGCATTTCCAGATCGCAGTCACGGCGAGAAACATCGGGAAGACGCCGATGTAATAGGGCCACGGTTCTTCGCCGCCAGCTGCCGCACCAACCGGGAAGACGCCCGTCATGATGCTGCCGGGCCACATGCCGCCCACTAACCGGTCATAGGGTATTTTCTTGTCCATGGGGAACCAGCCTCCGCTGATGGAGCGGATGCTCAGGTGGCCGTATTCGAATGAGGGCAGCAACTGCGGCGCGCCCACGCAGAAGGCGACAACCACGAGGAGAGTGAGAATCGCCGTCATGCGTAGCCAGTGTCCACGGAGCAAGGAGGGACTCCTCTCCGCCGCAGCCGGACAGACAGCGCCATAGTAAGCGATCGCCGCAACGATGAAAATACCCTGAATCATGGCGAACTGCACGCC
>Ga0182024_10001776_pt1 | contig 54766 bp, 53 predicted proteins | sample P32metaG_FD_120480 | JGI IMG/M metagenome (GOLD analysis project Ga0182024, IMG submission 120480) | Permafrost microbial communities from Stordalen Mire, Sweden - P3-2 metaG (Illumina Assembly) | ecosystem: Environmental > Terrestrial > Soil > Wetlands > Permafrost | place: Sweden: Stordalen...
ACAAGATCGAAATAGGAGGTAGGCAAATGTATCCCGGACCCCCTGCGATGGCTTGGAGAGCGTCTAATTGATGAGGGATTTCGGATTCCGCGAGTCAAAGTATCTTTTTCAGCACCCTGCTAGGCATGTGGCGCACGCACTCGTGCGTGCCGTGTCGAGACTCGTCTCGATACCGTCCCCTGGGTCAAGAAAACACGGACCAGGCATCGACACGAGTGTCGACGCGGCACGCCAGGGGCATGCGCCACGACGGACGATTCTGTGTGGCGCACACGAGTAAGATCTCCCGGCAATATCGTTACCGCGCGCCGATCATCGAAATCCCCGCCCTCACGGGACGGGGTTATGCACCTAACGAAGTGACCGGGACGCCTTACTAGGATTACTTCGCTGCCGATCTGGCCGCAGTCTCCTCTCCTTGCTCCAAAGTGCGGAGACGTGTACTTTCGCTGAAAACTCCTTGCCGTGCGTCGTCCCGCATCCCCTGTGCATGGCCGGGAATCGCTGCCAGCAAGTTTTATACGCCCCCTAAAGAATATTCACTGCCCGCGCCGCCAATATCGCGATCGCCGTCAGCGATATCGACGATTGGAGCATCATCAGCACCTTCGCCCATCGCGACAGCACCGGCACATCGGTCGGCGAAAACGCGGTGCTCGTGTTGAACGCCAAAAATAAATAATCGACGAATCCCGGCCGCCACTGATCCTCGCCCATCTCCTTCCGCAACTCTGGATCCAGCACCATTTGCGGAAATAAAAACGCCCCGTCGGTATGCGACCGCAGCAGGTCGCGCTGGTTCGGACCGCCCGCGTCCAGCCTCCAATACCAGGACGCGAACACCAGCATGTTCGAAACCCACAACGCCCCCGCGGCCCGCAACAGTTCCGCCGGCGTGTCCTTGTGCGACGGCAGCCGCAGGACCAGCATGGTCAACGACGCCACCAGCGACAACGTCACCACCCCCTGCGCCAGATACCCGAACAACTGGTTTGCGCGATGCATTCCCCAACGATGAAAAAACGTCGCCGGCACGATCAGCACCGCCACCAGCACCAGCGCCAGCCAGTCCGGTCCCACCGTCATGGCCGAAGGCAGCGCGTAGAAAAGTCCGCCGATCGCGATCATTGCGAGCGCCGTGGGCCAGCGCGGTTCAGGCTCGATCTTTTGCATCGTTCTATTGTCGCCCTCCATTCCCTGTAAAATAGCGCAATGGCAGATTCCGCCCAAAGCTTAGCCGACCAATGGTATTACCTGGATGGTCAGGAGACGCGGGGACCCGTTCCTTCCGCCGACATTGTGAAGCTGATTCAAGGCGGATCGCTCAGCTCCTCCGCGCAGGTCGCGCAAGCTGGATGGCAGACCTGGAGCCCCGCTTCCACCGCGCTGGCGCATTTGCTGGCGCCCCCAGCCCTGCCGCAGCCGGGTTTTGCCAAGCCAGCAACGCCCGAGCCCCTTACCTACGCCATCAAAGTTCAATGCGTCTCCGGACCCGATTCCGGCAAGGCCTACATGATCAGCATGGCCGAAGTCTCTCTCGGCCGCGTCTCCGGTATCGGCCAGAACGACCCCCAGGTCGCCGAAAACCATGTTGTGCTCTCCTGGCAAAGAAATGTTCTGCACTTCCGCACCTTCGGCGGCGCGAAGCTCCGGGTCGCTGGAGTCGAAGTCACGCAGGGCACTCTCTCCAACGGCCAGCAGTTCCAGATGGGCGCCTCCACCTGGCAGGTGGGCACCGCGCCGGTCGAACTCACCAGTCTTTTGGGAACCCTGGGCACGCGCCTCGCGAAGCTCACCAGCACCGATAAACTGGTCGGTTTCAGCCTGACCGCCATGTTCTCCGAAGTGTTCAAAGGCCGCAAGCCGGGCGAGGTCGAGGATTACCTCATCGTCGGCACTCCCAAGACCACCCCCCATATCGACGACGTGCTCACCGGCTGGCCGAAGCCATGGTTTTTCATGCGCGTGCTGATTTTCATGGCCATCGTCTATTTCATCTTTTATGAGATGTTCGATATTTCGGGGAACGCGCGCATCGTGCCCGGTTTGATCTTCATGGGCTCGCTGGTCGTCCCTCTGGCTACGGTGTTTCTGTTCTGGGAGTTGAACACGCCGCGCAACATCAGCTTCCATATGGTGCTCATGCTGGTCTGCCTCGGCGGTGTCATCTCGCTCGCCGTCAGCCTCATCGCCTTCGATGTCGCGCACCTGGAATGGCTGGGTGCGGCCAGCGCGGGCATCTGCGAGGAGACCGGAAAACTGCTCACCGTCGTCATCGTGGTCCGCAACACGAAATATAAATACATTTTGAACGGACTGGTTTGCGGCGCGGCCATCGGCGGAGGATTCGGCGCATTCGAAACCGCCGGCTACGCGTTCAACGACGGCTTCTTCACCGGTTTCATGAGCTACTTTCTGAAGAATTTCGACGCCGCGCAAATCGAAAGACTGCTCAACCACTCATTGCAGTTCGGCTACGACGGAATGATATCCCTCATCCACCGGCGTTCCTACTACGCGCCCTTCATGCACGTCGCCTGGAGCGCGATCGCCGCGGGCGCTCTGTGGCGCGTCAAGGGAGCCAACACCATCCGCATCGGCATGTTCTTCGATCCCCGCTTCCTGCGCACGTTCCTGGTGCCCGTGGCGCTGCACATGTTCTGGAACTCGCCCCTGCTGCGCTTCGAAGGCGCGCTGGGCCTGATCAAGCCGATCCTGGTCGGTGGCATCGGCTGGTACGTCGTGCTGGGGTTGGTGCAGGAAGGAATGCGGCAAATCCGCGACGAACAGCTCACCCGCACGAGAATCGAGTACGACAAAACTCAGCAGGTGCTGACGACTACAGGGCGCTTCCGCATGGGTATTCAGTAGCGGTTGCCGTTATCGCCAGGATGTCTCAGCCCCATGCGTCAGCTTGGGGCCATATCCGCGCCCGCAATAGCCCCAAGCTGACGCATGGGGCTAAAAAGTAAACCGCATCTGCAACTCCAGCCTTCGGTTATTCGCATTCTCCGAAAACCCTCCGCCCCCGCTCCCCGCCATCGAGTTTGCCTGCCCGAACAGAGGCGACGTGATGTCTCCGATAATCGGGCCCGGATTGGTGTGATTCAACAAATTCCGCCCTTGCATCGAAATCGTCAGATTGTATTTCCGATCCGTCGTCGGCGAGCTGAAAATTCCGCCCATGGGGCCGTGCGGCCCTCCGCCCAAATTTCCCTGGGTATTCCCCGACGCGGTCGTCCTCTCCGGCCCGAACCCGAACGTTTTCGCGACGCGCACGTTCACCGTGTACTGCCCCGGCCCTCGCCCGAAATTGCGCCCGATGATCTTCTCACCCGGCCCGGGATTGGGATCCAGCAGCCCGTACTTGGTCTGAATCAACCCCTGCTTCGCCGGATCGTTCGCAATTCCCGGACGCGAGTTGAACAGCGACGTTCCATACTCATCCGACCCCGAAGTAATGTCGAACGGAGCACCCGAATTCAGATTCACAAACGGGCTCACCCGCACACCCCACCGCGTGTTGATCGACCCGCCGATGAACGCGCGGTTCCGGATATCGTTCGACGACGGCCCGTACTCGCCCACCTGCGAATAAGGATTCGAAGGATACGTTCCCAGCCCGTCCGTATTGCTCATCGCCTTGTTCAGCATGTAGAAACCGAACAACGAAACGTTTTGATTCAGGCGCGAATTGATGTTAGTGATCAACTGGTTCTGGTTGTAGAGGCCGGAAGTGGTCATCAACAATAGCGGATTCGAGTTGCCCAGCGGATACACAGGGTTTGCCGGATACGTCCCGGGGAGTGGCGCGTTGATGTCGAAGGATCGCAGCTCGTGCAGCCCGTGCGAATTCGTATAGGTCACCGACAGTGTCGTGCTGGCAGGCAACTGCCTTTCAAGCGTGATGGCGCTCTGCATCAGGGACGGCGCGTGCAGATTCGCATCTTTTTCGTAATGCACCTCGGGCGCGAGCGTTCCATTTAGCGAAGCGATCGAAGGAATGTTCGGATAAAAGAGCGGATTCGTCACCACGTACGCCTCGATCGCGTGCCCATCGTAACGGTCCGCTGTCAGCGTGAGGTTCGACGAGACACGATCGTAAAATATGCCGAATCCGCCGCGAATCACCGTCTTCGGCTTGGAATTATTCGCTCCGCCGGGCGCGTAAGCAAAACCCAGCCGGGGCGCGAAATCGGCGTGATCGCTGATGTTGGTCTGCATCTCGTAACGCAGGCCCAGGCTCAGCGTGAAATTCGGCCGCAGCTTCCAGTCGTCGCCCGCGAATACTGACGCGTCCAGCTGGTGCAGCGCCACGTTCGGATTCCCGGCGCTGATGCTGAACTGCGAAGGCTCGCCTCCGAGCGCCGCGATCTGCGACGGCGTGTAATTCAGCCCTTGAAACAGCAGCGTGCGGCGGTAGCGCTCAATCGACGTGATCTGCACTTCCGTACCCCCAATCGGCTGATTGTTCGCGTCCAGCATCGGAGCGAGCCCACCGGCAAACGTGTACGTGCCTCCGAAATTCGATGGCGCCGTGTTATTGTCCGTCTGGCCTCGCATTCTGACGCCGAACTTGAACTGGTGCGCCTTCTTCGCCATCGTGGTGTAATTTTGCAACTCAAAATAGTTCTGTTGATCCGACGTATGCCCCACAGTCGACGCGCCCTCGTTGAAGGAGTTCAGCACCATAATTGTCGGTTCGGTCGAATTGGCCACCTGTTGGTACGCGCTCCGGTAATACTGGAAGCGCGTTTCGTTGATGTTCGTCCCGATCACCGCCGTCTCGGTCGCCTGCACCGTCTGGCTGAGATAATTCATGTCATAGCCGCGCACAGGCAGATCGAAACTTCCAATCCCCGCGTCTGAGATGGTGTACTGCGTCGTCGAATAGCGAGCCACCAGCGTATTATTTGGGCTTAGCGCATAGTCGAGTCGTGGGCTCAGGATGAACCGGTGCTGGGGCGTCGTCGTGTTCTGGTGAAACGACGTCGGCAGAAGCGTGGATGGACTGAGCGTCACCGCATTCACAATCGATCCGTTGTCGACAATGTGCTTCTGAAAATCCACCGTAAACGACATCCGCTTGTTGATCGGCCCGCTCATGTTCCCGCCCAGCTCGTTCAGCGAAAGATCCGCCTTCTCGGCCGAATACGGATTGCGCGAATTCCAGAACTGGTTGGCGAAATTGTAGAAGAACGTGCCGCGATAACGGTCCGTGCCCGGCTTGGTGAAAATCTCGATGCGCCCGTAGCCGATGTGGTCGTACTCCGGCGAGAACGGATTCTGATTGATCCGAATCTCGCGAATCGAATCCTTCGGCGGCAGCTCGCCCCCGCTGAACCCGTCGATAAAAATGGACCCACCGCTGGGCCCAGCCGAAGGCCCAGCCAGCGCTTCGAGATCGGCCTGTAAATCCTCCGGATCGTCCGAAAGCGCGTCCAGATCCGCGCCGCGCAAAGTCAATTGGCTGGCGTTGCTGGTCGACTCGGTGCTCAACATCGGCCCCACGCTTTCCGCCACCGTCACCTGCTGCACGGTCAACGCAACTTTCAATTGCAGATTCAGCGTCTGCGCGCCCGCCTTCAAGACAATCTTCACCGGTTGCATGGCCAGATCCGGAGCCGCGGCCGTCACCGAATAGCTTCCCGGCGGAAGCCCCGTGACCGAATACATGCCGTTATTGTCGGCAGTCGCCGTCTTGATTCCGATGGTAATCTTCGCCCCAGGGACCACCGCGCCGCTTTCGTCGGCAACCTGTCCGTTCAGCATAGCGTTCTGCGCAAAACCTGCTGCCGCAGCGAGCAGGGATATCAGGATGAGTTTGTGGATTTGTGACATTGTTTATGAGAATCGCCTCCGTCAACAACGAGGCGACGAGGAGTGTAAGTACTATCTTATCGCGAGGAAGCGGACGTTCTTATCGCGTCCGCACTGTATTTGAATGGCGGAGAGAGAGGGATTCGTTCTGCAGCAAGCGCAACAATGCTTCCTCTAACTTACAGATTCTGCGTTTCCGCATCAACCGTAAATGCCGCGGTTGCCGGGGCTCCTTGCCCGGTATTGCCCGGTATCCTTGACACCAATCCATGGCCATTTAGGGTGATCGGGCTTCCCTGGGGGGGCGCCGGGGAGATCCTAATCTTAAATGCTCTGGATGCGTCTTGGGGTTTATGGCCGTAAAAGTGCCGCCTACCTAAGAAGATGGAGTTTGCAGAAGATCAGAATCTCCGCCGATACGGTATAGTGGCTTAGAATATGCGATCACTCGAAAAAGAAAGCGCGTCGATCACGATGGTCGGATCATTCAATCCGACCATCTTTCAGCCACGTTGGCTGGGATCGCTCGGGCTAATACGTGCTGAGGACGCTGAGAACTCAACGATCGCCATTATCCAGGCGCAAGTGGCAGACTTTCAGACGGATTGGTTTAGGTTGCAGGTCCTTCAGAACAGATTGTTGCTACAGTCCATTGACGCGACACATTACGGACCGCTGAAGGATCTGGCAGCCGGGATGCTTGCCCTGTTGTCGCACACGCCTGTGAGCAGAATGGCCATGACGAGATGGTTTCATTACAAGATGGAAACCGCGGAAGAGTGGCATGAATATGGTCACAAGCTTGCGCCTAAGGAATTATGGTTTCCGCTAATAGAAGGGCCGGGCCTTCGCTCGATGATGATGCAGGGCAAGCGGAAGGGCGTTCCTGATGGAAATCTTTTCATAAAAGTAGAGCCTTCCCTCCTTGTTCAACCTGGTCTCTTCGTAGAAGTTACGGAAGATTTTGTGAAGTGGCCTGACCCGGACGCGGAAGATGCGAAATGGGTGCCTGGACGGTTGGAAAAGCACTGGGATGACGTAATGAAGTACGCTGAGAAAGTGGCGCATGATCTCCTGGAGACGTTAGCAAGAAAATGATCACCCTCCCCTTGAACTCCGAAAGCGTGATGGATCAGATGGTGACTCCCCAATCTGGTAACGTCTTGATGGCCCGCTCCGTTCTTCGAATATCCGCACCCGATACGTCGGATGAGAATTACCTTGTTAGCAGTCCATGGATAGATGAAGGTTCGACGGACGGGCCGAATAAAAATGTTCACAGAGATATACAGCTCGATCTTGATCCAAAGCCAGTCGTGCGCCCGCTTGCCCTAGACATATCCAAGCAGAACTTTAGGGTCAAGGCCCTTCAACGATGGACCGGCCACGTAGAGAGGGTCATGGCTGACAGCTTTATCGCGATAGTCTCAGATCTGACAAATCCTTCGAATCCTGATGAGGAGGTGGAGTTGGACATTGAAGATGTGCCTTTAGGTGACCGCGCTCTAATAACCATGGGCTCGGTGTTTTATTGGTCGATGGTTTACCGGGATACAAAATCAGGACAAAGAGAAAAAAGCGAAAGCATACGGTTTGCGCGCCAGCCCAGACTCACGGAAGACGTTGTCGAAGAAATATACCATGAAGCGGATGCCATAACGGCGATTTTGGAAAGTGCTTAACTCACCGCCCGAACCACATCAAGTTGAAATCTCAATTTTTGGCCCCGGCAAAGGAGAGAGCATAGTTGCTCACCTTGGCGACGGCGACTGGATGGTCGTGGACTCTTGTCTAAACCGTAAAACCAGTGAACCAGCGGCTCTTGAGTATTTACGTTTGCTCAATGTGGACATCGCGAACAAGGTGAAAATGGTTGTTGCGACACATTGGCATGATGATCATATTCATGGACTCGCGAAGGTGCTGGATGCGGCGAAGAATGCGCGCTTCGTCGATTCGGCCGCCTTCAAGAGATCTCTCTTGTCTAGGGTCGTTGAGTACGGCTCACAAACCGGTGCTAACGCTTCAGTCACGGAAGAATACAGTAACATTCATCGGATATTGCGCGATCGGATTCAAAAGGGGGAGAAGAAAGAATCAGTTGGGCCGATGCAAGCGATTGCCAACGCAAGATTGCTTTACTTGTCGGATTCTTCTCGAACCGTAAAAGCTGAGGTAATAGCGCTTAGCCCATCCAACGGCACACTGAACCATTCCGACGCAGAACTCGAAAATGCTCTCAAATTATTTAAAGAGCGAAAACGTCCAAGCCGACAGGGACCAAACCAATTGTGTGTGGTTTTGTGGGTAAAAGTCGGAGCTCTTCAAACAATACTCGGCGCGGATTTGGAACATGTTTCGGGAGTTACCGAGGGGTGGAATGCGATTGTCAGAAGTAATGAACGTCCAGAGGGTGCCGCAGCGATATTCAAGGTACCACATCATGGGTCCAAGAACGCACACAGCGACGCATGTTGGAAGGAACTGCTAGCAGGCGATCCCATTGCTGTCGTTACGCCGTATGCGCCGTCGCGCCTCCCGACCGCAAACGACATGAAGCGTCTCTGTGAACACACGAAGGAATTATATTTGACGAGCGATTACCGACACTACAAAGCGTCACACCGCGATCATACCGTCGAAAAGATGTTGCGCCGCCGGGAAAAGAAACTGAGACCCTTGGAGGGTAGCATGGGACACGTCCGAATGCGCGCTGATGCGCGAGACGAAAACGCAAAGCCGACGATCGAGCTTTTCGAAGGCGCGGAACGTAAATGCGCATAGACTTCATTGGACTGAACCTATGAGTGCACCGCTATCTTATACATCAGAACTCGTATCCGCCCATTGGCGCCGTAAGATCTCGTCTTTTGTTTCCAACTCGCCCTTGTGGATACGTGACATTATGATGGGATTTCGCCTCCGTCAACAACGAGGCGACGAGGAGTGTTAGCACTATTTTATCGTCAGGACGACGAAATTCTTATCGCGTCCGCACTGTATTTGAATGGCGGAGAGAGAGGGATTCGAACCCTCGATAGAGTTTCCCCTATACACGCTTTCCAGGCGTGCGCCTTCAACCACTCGGCCATCTCTCCAGGGTTACAGGTACCAGTCTAGCAAACCGCTGTGTTTTTAAGGTCGTTTGAGGACCGCGTGGATGTAGTTGGCGAACGGTTTTCCGGGCGGCGCGATGTCAAAATCGAGCGTTACTTTGCCTTCGCCCGCCTTTCGATATGTCAGCCGGTATCCTTCGTTCAGGAATCGGACGGAATCCGGGCCTGATTCGACCTTGTACTCGATGACGTGATCTTCGTTGTCGAAATAGATGGCCTTCAGGCCCTTCGAGGCCGGATCGGCGTAAATCACCGTCAGATCGTGATGGGAGCCAGCATAACTCTTTCGAATCAATACCTTGCGCTCCAGGTCGAAATCGAAGGAACAGGCTCCGTTGCCTTCTCCCACCCACTGCCCCATCAAGAATTGCAGGGGTTTCCACGGATCCTGAGCCCGAAGGCACATCGCGACGATGAGAAGCAACCAGAATCGCATGATCGATTGTATGCCGGATTTCGCCTAGAATTGCTGGATGGTGTTTGCCGCGTCGCTCGGCGTGATGGCTGTGGCGACCTTGATGCTGTGGGGTTGGGGCTCGGCATTCCAGAGGATGTTTGGGCTGGAACGCGCGAGTTGGCCGGCGACGGCCGCGGTGGGCATGGCTGCCGTGGTCTTCATCGGAGGCCTTCTCAACCTGGCGCGCCTGGCGTATCCGTGGGCGCTGGCGGTGGTGGTTGCGACGGGAGTCTATTTCGCGCTGCGGGAGGGGGTTTCTCTCGCGATGCCGCCGATCCCCGTAGCGCTGGTGGTTGCCGCGGTGATGACTTTCACCATTGCGACGCAGTTGCCGCCGGGAATTTATAACGCTCACGACGACTTTCAGAAATACTTCGCCTATCCGATAAGGATGCTCGAGACGGGCACTGTGTTCGGGAGCCCGTTGAGCGCGATGGGCACGCAGACACTGGGCGCACAGGCTTTTCTGGATGCGTTTTTAGTCGCGCTCTTTCCCATCGTCTACATCAACGGCGTGGATGCGGTGTTCGGGCTGTTTCTATCGATGATGGCGGCCAGCCAGTTCGGAAGAAGCCTGGCCACCACGCTACTATGCGTCGCGAGCGTGGTTTTCATCGATCCGCAGTATGCGAATATTTCGACGCTCTATTGCGGGAGTGCGCTGATTATGGCAATTGCCACTGCACCGGGTGCGGCGGCGGTGGGGCTGCTTTATGCAGCGTTGATCGCGATGAAGCCGACGTTTGCGGTGTTCGTGGCGATCCATTTGTTGGCTACCGCGGGGAGCGTCCGAGGCGTTTTACGGACTGCGCTGGCGACAGCGGGATTTCTTTTGCCGTGGGTGCTGGTTCATGCGCCGCACTACCTCTCCGGCTTGCGCGCGAAGCACCCGACGGCGGTGCCCGGATATATTGTGAAGGACTCGCTGAATCTGCTGTCGTTTGCACCTCTGGAATACGGGGCTTCGGCGGCCAGTTACACGCTGGTGATGGTCGCGATGGGCATTTGCGGCGCGATCTGTTTTCGGGAGCGGAAAGCAATTGCCACGTGCGCGAGCGGGATCGTAACCTTTTTCGTTTTGATTTACGCTCTGGGGCCGCTGCATGCGGGTTACGAACAGTCCTTGCGCTATTACGCTCCAGTCGCGATCGGCCTCGCGCCGGCGATTCTTGGATGGGCCTCCACTTATCGAACCAGGCTTACGTTGATCGTGGCCTCGATTGTGCTGGCTGGGTTCGGACCCTCATTGTGGACGAGAGTGGAATCGGCGTGGACGGCTCACTCGGTGTGGTCGTACGCGTGGTCGACTGCGGATCGGGACTACACCGAATACGTCGAGCGGGTGCTGGCCGGCTCGGAAAAAGAAACGGTGCAGGCGCTGCAAGAAAAAGTCCCGGCGGGGGAGACGATTCTGGCATGGATCAACGCGCCGTTTTACCTGGATTACAAGAGGAACCGGATTATCTACATCGATCCGGCGGGAATCGGGAATTTTTGGGCTGGTGTTCCAAAGGCTCGGTATTTGATTTGGGATTACGACGGATTTGCCACGCGCGATGCGGACTGGTATCGCCGGCAGGCCTTGGATGTGGGAGCGGGGGAGAGGAGGAATGCGGCGCTGAGTCTCGATTTTCTACAGAGTCTGGAGGGGATGGTTAAAGACGGCGAGGTGGTTTATGACAACGGAGAGGTGAAAGTGGTGAGGCTATTGGGGGAGCAATTCTACTAGCGCGATCAGGTCTTTTTCGACGAACGCGAGGTTGGGTTCATCGACCCAGGCGAGCAAGGCTTTTTGAATCGTGGAGGATTGATCGGCGGCGAGACCGCGGTCCTGGGCGCGGATTCGTTTCAGGCGAGCGGCGAGGGACTGGGTGTCGGGTTGGATCTGCTGCGCGGAGAGGAGGGTCGCGAGAGGGAAGAGCAGGCGGCTCACGAATTCATTCTAACGGCCTAAAAGTGATGCACGTCCCGCATGGGAAAATGCTTCTTGTTGCGGGTCCACAGGCGAAGTGCGTGCACGGAGGCCGTTGCGGCGATAAGGGCGTCCCCGAGTTCCGTTCGGTGGCTCGCGTGAAACCGGGCGAGGTATTCACCGGCCCGCCTGCCGACATCGGCATCGATGGGAACGCAAGCGAGGGCGGCAAACAGCGCCGTGATGGCTTCTGCCTCCGCACCGCGCGCGCCGCGCCATATTTCCGCGCTGCTCACAGGGGAGTAGGCGACGAGCGCGTTGCTCTCCCGCAGTTCAATCCAGCGGTCGATAATTGCGGCGTTTCTGCCGCGGAGAAGCTCGATCAGGACGTCGGAATCCACCAACACGGGGCCTGTCATTTTAACCGGTCGAGCCTGGTTTCTTTACCGGTCGCACGGCGGAGTTTTCGAACGTACTGTCGCGCATCGCCAATATCGTCGCGGTCTTTCCACAAGCCGATAATGCCGGTCATGGCCGCTTTCCGGTCGACGGAGCTGCTGAGGTAGCTGTCGCGGATGGCTTTTCGCACCAGTTCGGACATGGTAGAACCGGATTGGCGGGCACGCAAGTGAAGCGCCTGCCACATATTTTCCTCGAGATAAAGCTGCGTCCGCCTCATGATGTATAGTATACATCACCCAAGCGAGCGGAGTAAAATGAAAGGCCATGGAACGGCGGATGGACGATCCTTCGGTTACCGAAACTGTCGCGCAGACTTCTCCTTCGCTGCCACGAATCAGTTCGACAAGCTCGCACGACGAGGGGCGATTTATTGCCGGGACGTTGCTGGGAGGGCGGTACCGGATTATCGGCCTGTTGGGGCGCGGCGGCATGGGCGAGGTTTACCGGGCCACCGACCTGACGCTGGGGCAATCCGTCGCACTGAAGTTTTTGCCCGAGGAAGCGGCGGGGAACAACCGGCTGCTGGAACGGTTCGCGGGCGAGGTCCGCGTGGCGCGGCAGGTTTCGCATCCGAACGTGTGCCGGGTCTATGACCTGGGCGAGGTGGACGGGGCTCCGTTCATTTCGATGGAGTATGTGGACGGCGAAGACCTCGCCTCGCTGCTGCCGCGCATCGGACGGCTGCCGGCGGACAAGGCCATGGAGACGGCGCGAAAGATTTGCGCGGGTCTTGCCGCGGCGCACGACCGCGGGATTATCCATCGCGACCTGAAGCCGCAGAACATCATGATGAACAAGCGCGGCGACGTGGTCATCATGGACTTCGGACTGGCCGCGATCGCCGATCAGCTTTCGGGCGCGGAGGCGCGCAACGGGACGCCCGCGTACATGGCTCCGGAGCAGTTGAAAGGCGCGGAGGTGACGGCGAGGAGCGATATTTACGCCCTCGGGCTGGTGCTTTACGAATTGTTCACGGGCAAGAGGCCGTACGACGCGAAGACGGTGCCGCAGTTGCTGTCGCAACAGGAATCGGCGCAGTTGACCAGCATGACGTCGCTCGCGGCGGATATCGATCCGGCGGTGGAGAGAGCCATTAGGCGGTGCCTGGATCCCGACCCATTAAAACGCCCCGCGAGTGCACTGGCGGTATCGGCGGCACTGCCGGGAGGCGATCCACTGGCGGCGGCGCTGGCGGCGGGCGAGACTCCCTCGCCGGAGCTGGTGGCGGCGGCGGGGAAGACCGAAGGGATGGCGCTCAAGTATTCCGTGCCCTGCCTGGCGCTAACGCTGCTATGCATTCTCACGGCGCCCGCGATTCGACAGCATGGGTATGCGTTCATGCACGGGTCGCTCGATTTTCCACCGGAAGTTCTGGCCAGCAAGGCGCGAGAACACGCGGTGGCTTTGGGATATCCGCAGAAGCCGGCGGATTCCTACATTTCGATTGTCCAGCGCGGCCGGCTGATTTCCTATCTGCAAAAATTCCCGATGCCGAGGAACTGGGATGCATGGCTGGAGGCGGAGGCTCCCCTGATGGCGGAGTATCGGGAAGCGCTTTCGCCGCTGGACGCGGAACCTTACGGGAACGTGGCGGAGGAGAATCCTCCGCTGAGTGAGCCGGGAATGGTGAACGAGAAGATCGACGGGCACGGGCTGTTGCGGGAGTTTTCGGCGGTGCCTTATGACGAAAATCCGGCGGCGGCGCCGATCGGGGAAGAGGCGTTTTTTCGCGCTGCCGGCGTCGATCAGATGGCGTTGAAAGAGATGACGCCCAAATTCCTCCCGCGACATGCCGCGGACCGAGTTGCCGCCTGGGGCGGCCCGCATCCGAAAATTCCGAATACCGAGATTCGGGTGGAGATCGCCTGGTGGAAAGGCCGCGTCACGCAAGCGCAAGTAGTGTCCACCTGGGATTGGACGGCCGAGCCGCCCTCGGCGCGGCAAACCGCGATCTCGCAGGCGCGCCAGTGGTTGAATATCGCGCTGCTGGCAGCGGGGGTTTTCTTCGGGATTCTGCTGGCGCGACGAAACTGGCGGAAGGACCGGGTGGACAAGAAGGGCGCGGCACGGGTCGCGATCGCCGAGCTGCTGATCGTGATCACGATCTGGATCGGCCAGGTACATCCGCTGCCGGGCACCGAAACGTTAGGGCTGCTGATAAACAGCGCAGGAGAGTGGGTGTTCTCCGCAATCCTTCTGTGGACGCTCTACCTTGCCCTTGAGCCTGCGGTCCGGGCGCACTGGCCGCATTCGATCGTGACATGGAACCGCGTGCTGGCCGGCCGATGGAAGGATGCGCAAGTTGGATCCCACATCCTGATTGGCGCTGCTGTGGGCGCGGGAATGTGGACCACGTTCGAGCTGATTCGAGTGGTCGCGGGTCCGAAGAATAATCTGAGTCAGGGTTTGTCGTTGTGGCAATTGCTGTCGACCAGGGCGTGGTTCGGGTCCTATGCCAGCGTCATGGACGAATCGCTGAAGCTGGGACTGATCGCTTTTTTTGGGATCTTCGGATTGCGCCAGTTGCTGAAGAAGGATTGGCTGGCGGCTTTGGCCGCGGCGCTGCTGTTCACGATGATGAACGGCGATATCGGTTCGGAGGGGACCGGGCAAGGGGTGCTGCTCGCGACTGCGATTTACACGTCCCTTTATAGTGGCCTGCTGTTTGTTCTTCTTCGCGTCGGTCTGGTGTCTACAATCAGCGCGGTCTTTTTTATCAATGGCACGAATCACATCTGCCTGGGAGCGGACTGGAAGGCGTGGTGGGCTCCATCGGGATTCGCGACGATTTTCTTACTGCTGGCGCTGACCTGCTACGCGTTCTGGCGGTCCATTGGCGCACGCGACGTGGTCGAGTAAGTTATCTTCTTAAGTTACGATGCTTCCTATTTTTCTGGCGACTTACACGGCCGTATTCGTCGCTGAAATTGTCGGCGACAAGCTGCTTTATACCACGGGAGTCCTGGCCGCGCGGTATCGCACGGTGCCGATCATGCTGGGCATGGCGCTGGCGTTCATGCTGAAGATGGGCGTCGCGGTGGTGGTGGGCGAGCAGATCGGAAAGCTGCCTCCGCTGCTGGTCGCGTCGATCACCATGCTGAGTTTTATCGGCGTGGCGATTGCGCTGTGGCGGAAAGACATCCAACGGTCGGAAGGCCGGCGCGACAGCGGTCTCTCGAAGGCGATGATGATGTCGTTCGCGGCGATTTTCTTTTCCGAGTGGGGTGACGTCGGGCAAATTACGGCAGCCGCGATGGCGGTAGCGCATCCGCTTACGCCGTGGGTGGTGTGGATAGGCGCGGTGAGCGCGATGGTGACCAAGGGCATCCTCGCGGCGACCCTGGGGGCGGGCGTCCGGCAATGGGTGCTGGATCGAGTACCGCCGAAAGTGATCCGGTATGTGGGCGTGGCGGCGCTGCTGGTGCTGGGCATCCTTTCGGTGGTGGAGACGTTGACGGAAGGGCATGCTTGACGGTCGATCTGGAACGCAAAGCAGCGATCCGGTTCATCATCTGCCTGGGCGTCGTCAGCATGTTCGCCGACATGACCTATGAGGGCGCGCACAGCGTCATCGGTCCGCTGTTGAGCGACCTGGGTTCGAGCGCGACACAAGTGGGATTCATCGCGGGCATCGGCGAGATGTTCGCGGCGAGCCTCCGGCTCTTTTCGGGACGGCTAGCCGATAAGACGCGTGCTTATTGGACCATCGCGATTTTCGGATACGCGATCAATATCGTGGTCGTGCCGGCGCTGGCGTTCGCCGGAAGCTGGAAGGCGGCGGCGTTGCTGATCATCGCCGAGCGCACCGGCAAGGCTCTGAGGGGCCCGGCGCGCGACGTGCTGCTCTCCGGCGCGACGAACAAGGTCGGCCACGGATTCGGATTCGGCGTGCATGCCGCGTTTGACCAGGCGGGCGCGGTGATGGGTCCTCTGTTTGTCGCCTATGCGGTGGCGAAGACGAATCACTTCGGGCCGGCGTTCTTGTGGCTGGCAGTGCCGGCAGTGGGCGCGTTCACGGCCATGCTGATTGCGCGGGCGATCAATCCGGAAGCAACGGAAGTGACGCCGCCCAAAAAAGTGGATCAGACGCTGCCGCCGGTTTTCTGGACGTACGTCGCGGCGGCGGGATTGCTGGCCTGCGGATTCGTCGATTTTCCGCTGCTGGCGTTTCATTTCCAGAAGACGGGGCTGGTAGGGAAGGAGACGATCCCTCTGCTGTACGCGGGCGCGATGGCGGTGAACGGGATCACGGCGGTGATTTTCGGAAGATTGTTCGACCGGTTCGGAGTGTTCGCGCTTGCCGCGGGAATTCTAGTGTCGCTGCTGGCGCTACCGCTGGGATTTTTGGGGGGGCACGCCGGAGCGTTCGCTGCGGTCGGCTGTTGGGCGACGGGGCTCGGAGCGCAGGATGCGTCGCTGCGCGGAGGGATCGCGCAGGTGGTCTCCATGAATAAACGCGGCGGGGCGTTCGGAGCGTTCAACGGAGTGTACGGGGTCGCTTGGTTCGCGGGGAGCGCGGTGATGGGCTTGTTATACGACCATTCGCTGCTGGCGTTGGTCATGTTCGGAATCGCGGCACAATTCGGCGCGGCCGGGATGTTCGTGTGGCTGAAAAAGCCGCTGGCCGAGGCGGCGCATTAAACGGCGATATATTTGTAGTGCCATGAGGCCACGGAGTTTGATTTTCCTCGGCATGATTATGTGTGCTCGGAGCAATCTCCGAGCGACATCCTGCGCTGTTCCGCCTCCTTGCGCGCGAGTTCAACAAGGAAGTGTTTTTTTCGTCGGTACGGTTCTAGATGAAGGCGTTCCGGAAGGACCCGGAGCGAATGCGGTTCGCGCCGTCCGATTTCAGCTGGACGAAGTTTTTATTGGAATTCCGGTCAATGCAAGAGAGGTAGTCATAGCGGCGGAAGGTGCGTGGCTGTTCAGAGGCCACAGCTATCTGATCGACGCGCACCAGGGAAAGGACGGACGCTATTACCTGCCAATGTGTGGGGCCTCGGCCGAAGTCAGTGAAAAATACGTCGCCGACGTTCTGGATTTCTTGAGGGAACGAGCGAAGGGGAAAGCGAAGACTTCGTTGACCGTTTCGGTCCGCGACGATAGCCAGCCCCTTCCCGGAGCTGAAGTCACGGTGAGCGGCCCAGAGGGTAAGTTGACGGGCCTGACAGGGGCGAGTGGCCTCGTGATGTTCGAGGACATCAAGCCGGCCACGTACCATGTGACCGCGGCTCGAACCCACTATCACGTGGATGCCGATTCCAACGGCTTCAATGTGGACCCCAACATCGTTTCGGGTTCGTGCCCCAGTTCGTCTATCTCGATGGAGGCGGAGACTGCGGTCAGCGGCTTTGTACGGGACGCGAAGGGCGCGCCGGTGGCATCCCTGGACCTGGAATTGATTGCCGTCCCCGATAACCCTGCGGACGAGATAGCTCTCGACAAGCCGTTTTTCCTGGCAAAGACCGGCGAAGACGGGGGATTTCGTTTCGAGTCGGTTTCACCAGGTCATTACCTGCTCGGCTCTAATGTGATTGACCTGAACGACTCATCGATACCGCGGACGTTTTATCCAGGCAGACCGGAAAGAAATGGAGCCGTTCCCATTGATGTTGAGTTGGGCGAGGAGGCACAAGGCCTCGCGTTCGTTCTCCCGGACTTTGGCAGCCAGCGGAACATTCAAGTCTGCGTCGTCGATGAGAACGGTCAACCCATCTCGGGCGCGACCCTCGGGACTAACTTTTTAGAACACGAATCGAGCGAGGCGAGGCTCGGAGAGAAGTTGGTCACCGATGAATGGGGGTGCGTGAAAGCGCGCGGGTATACGCGGGTCGCATATCCGGTCCAGGCCTTCCATCGCCCGTCGGGGGCGGACTGGCGCCAGTCGCGAAGATCAGAGTCGATCGTGGTTCCGCCGGGAGAAGAAGACGTGCTTAAAGTTCTCACCCTCGGCCCGCCCGCTCTCGCAGCGAAACTAAAGTGAGTGGCACTTTTTGTCCGCATGCTGACGCATGGCGGTTCAGTGCAGGGGAACCGCGACCGTCAGAGTGGGGGCAGACGCTAAGAAACACCCTTGCGCGACTTGATCTCCGCCAGCAATTTGTCGATTTCGTCTTCTTTGCCCAGCGCGGCCAGGCGTTCTTCGATGTCGTCGGTGGCGACACTCGATTTGGCATGGCTCACGGCTTCGGCGTGGCGGACTTTGTCCTTCACCCGATCAAAGGCTGCGGATTTGGAGCTGCCGCCGATGTTGATTTGCGCGTCGCTGGCGCGGGTCAGCGCTCTCGCGCGGCGGTGCTGGGCGATCAGGACGTCGGATTTATTTTGCGCTTCGGCCAGCTTCAGCTCTAGTTTGCGTAAAGCAGTCTTCAGGTTCTCCACCTGCGCCGTCTGATCGGCGACCTGCTCGGCAAAGCTCGACCCGACGTTCTTCGCTGTCATGGAACGTTCGAGCGCGGCGCGCGCCAGGTCGTCCTGTTTCTTGTCGACCGCCAGTTCCGCTTTGCGGACCCACTCCTCGGCGGCCGCCTCGTTTTCCTGCTGTTTTTTCAGAAGCAAGTGCTGGTCGGCGATCGAAATTGCCACCTGGGTTTTGACTTGCAGCAACTGGTTCTGCATGTCGAGAATCACTTGCTTGATCAACTTTTCGGGATCTTCCGCTTTGTCGATCAAGTCGTTCAAATTTGCGCGAACCAGCGTCGCTACGCGTTCTAGAAGGGCCATAATTTACTCCTTTGCGGGCGTTTGCGTTTCTCCGATGGTTTTTACTTTTCCGAGCAGCTCCGACATCTTCATGCCGCTGAGCGTTTCAAACAGCGCGGGAATCTGCGCCGCGATTTCCGTCATATCGCCGGTGATTTTGTTCATTCCGGCGCTGGAGCCGTTGCCTGTGGAAACGATGGTGATCTTATCGACGTTGGCCAGAGGCGCGGTAAGAGCCCGGACGATTTCCGGCATGTTGGTAAGAAGCTTGTCGACCACGGCGGCCTGGTTCCATTCCTGATAAGCCTCGGCTTTCACCTGCATCGCCTGGGCTTCGGCTTGCCCTTTTTTCAAAATGATTTCGGCTTCGGCTTCGCCCTGCGTGCGGATGGCGGAGGCGCGGCCTTCGGCTTCGGAGATGTTGCGCTGGCGCTCCGCGGCGGCCATGGTTTCGATGCGCTGGCGCTCTACTTCGGCCTGCTTGAGAACGGTTGCGATCAACTCCCGTTCGCGACGCAGAATTTCCGCGTCCTGGACCTTGATTTCCTGTTCTTTCTCCACCTGCCGGACTTTCACGGCCTCAGCAACGACCTGCTGCTGCATGATGTTGGTCTGGATGTCGTAAGCTTTGTCGGCCTGTGCCTGCTGGCGTTTGGTCGATTCCAGAAACTGCGCCTTCTTGATTTCAAGATCGCGCTGGGACTCGGCTTGTTTCGCCAAAGACAGCGTCTGCGCGAGCACTCGTTCCTGGTCGGCCTGCGCGGTGGCGACGGCGGCGGCGCGCGAGGCTTCGGCGCGTTTAATCGCGGTGTCGCGCTCGGCTTCGGCGGTGGCAATCTCGGCGTCGCGCTTCACGCGGGCGACATCAGGACGGCCCATGTTGGTGATGTAGTCGTTCTTGTCGCGAATTTCCTTGATGGTGAAGGAAATCACTTCGAGGCCCATTTTCGTCATGTCGTCGGCGCAGGTGGCGCGGACGCGGTCGCCCACCATTTCCGGTTCCTTCACGATCTGTTCGACCGACAACTGGCCGATGATGCCGCGCAGGTGGCCTTCCATGACGAGTTTGATGAGGCCCTGGCGTTCGTCATCGTTCTTGGTCAGAAACTGCTCGGCGGCGGTGATGATGGACTCTGGATCCGACTTCACTTTGATCTGCGAAACCGCTTCGACCGTGACAGCGACGCCCTGGGCGGTATAAAGCTCCTGCTGCGGAGCCACGTCGAAGGACATCAGTTGCAGCGACAGTTCGCGGTAGGTTTCGAGCATGGGGAAAATTACCGTGCCGCGGCCTTTGATGATGCGGGTGCCACGGATTCCATAGACGACCAGCGCCTGATGCGGTCCTGCTTTGCGATACAACTGGGCGAACATCGTCATCAGGAAGAAAAGGGCGACGATGCCGAGAACTACGATCACGATTACCTCTTGCGGGATGTGCATATAGCCTTTCTTAAAGCTTTTCGCCGTTGAGTTCGTCCCAGCGGCGCACGTACACGATGCCTTTTTCAAAACGCGTGACTACGACTTCGGAATCGCGCGGGATTTCGCTGCCATCTTCGCTGCGCGCGGCGGCGCAACGGCGCGAACCGGCGCGCGAGTAAATCAGTTCGCCCGTACCTCCGGGGCGAATGGGGCTGGCGACCTTGCCCAGCACGCCGATCATGTCGTAATCGGCGGGGTCGAGAGGCTGCTCGTGTTTATTGAGCTTCCAGAGAAACCAGAAAATCGCCGCGCCGCCGCCGAGGCCGCTGATAATGGAGATCGCCAGAGTAAAATAGGCCCAAATCGTGGAATAGCGTTCGAGCAAGTATCCCGTTCCGCCGAACCAGCACAGGAACGCGGCGCACGTGCCGAAATTGAAGGGCGAGACTCCGCCTTTTCCGCCGCCGTGGCCGTGATGGTGGGCGTGAAAATGCGGCATGCGCAGGGCGCCGGCGAAGAAGGAACCGGCGCTCAGCAGGAAGCCGATCAGGAACGCAGCGAAATAGAGATCTTCCCAGGTCATACGGCCTCTTTAAGCTTGGCGGCCGGGGTTAAGACCGAGAGCAAGCGGTCGACCAGTTCCGGCGTGTCGAGAATGGCGTAGAGCAGCACCAGGCATTTGCGCGAATCGGCGTGGCGGGCAAGCGCGAGCAGGGCGCGGCTGACTTCACGGTCGCGGGCGAAGCGCTCGGCTCCGCTGATGAGCCATAGATCGAGCTGATCCTCTTCCACGCGCACGCCGCTCAGCAGTTCGGTATGAAAACCTTCCGGATCGTCCACCAGGTATCCGGGATGGACGCCGAAAAATTTCGCCAGCAGCATGCGCGTAGCGTTGGTAAGATGCGGGCGGGCGCCGCTTTCGATCTGCGACAGATAAGACTGGCTGATGGTGCGCTTCATCTGGCGGGCGATGGCCCGCACCACTTCCTGCTGGGTCATTTCGCGGTCCAGGCCTCGCAAGGTGCCTTCGACCAGCCGGAGGTAGCGGATTTTCTCGCCAAGGCGCATATTGCAATCCGTGATAACTATATCGCAATGTGCAATATCTGTCAAGAGGGAAGAATTGTCCGCTTGCCCGCATGCTGACGCATGGCGGTTCAGTGAGCAGCGAGTGTCACGGAGCGGATGACACCGGAACGTCGCCGGTTTCTTTTTGGCGCTGGGCCAGTTCGGCGGTGAGCTTTTTCACGAGGCCCTCATACTTCGGATCGTGATAAAGATTGTGCATTTCGCGAGGGTCGTTGCGGACGTCGAACAGTTCCCAGTCGGGCTGGGTGTCCGGAGGCTCGGCGCCCGCCATGCCGAGGGGCTTGCCGTAATAATAGATGAGCTTCCAGCGATCGGTGCGGATGCCGTAATGCGCGGGCACGTGGTGGTCGCTGGTGTTGTGCATCCAATAGCGGTAATACATGGATTTGCGCCAGTCGCGAGGGGTGTGTCCTTCGATGCCCGCACGAAAGCTGCGCCCCTGCATTTCCGACGGCGTGGGGACGCCCGCGTAGTCGAGAAACATGGGTGCAAAATCGATATTGAGAATCATATCGCGGTTGACCGAGCCGGGACGGATCGCGCCTGGGTAACGCACGACGAAGGGCATGCGCAGCGATTCCTCATACATCAGGCGCTTGTCGAACCAACCGTGATCGCCTAGAAAGAAGCCCTGGTCGGAGGTGTAGATCACGATGGTGTTGCTCGAAAGATTTTCGGCGTCGAGATAATCGAGCAGGCGGCCGACGTTGTCGTCTACGCTGCGGACGCAGCGCAGGTAATCCTTGATGAAGAGCTGATAACCCCATTTGCGCAGGGCATCGCCTTTCAGACCGGCGGGAATGGGCTGCTTCAGGTCGACCTGATTCATGTCCTCCCCGACGCGCATGGTGACGGTGGAGACGGCGCGGGCGCGTCCTTCGTAATGATCGAAAAGATTGTCCGGCTCCGGAATGGTCTGGCCTTCGAACATGCTTTTGTATTTCGGGTCGGGCTCCCAGGGCCGGTGCGGAGCCTTGTGATGGCACATCAGAAAGAACGGTTTTTGGGTGTCGCGCCGCTTCAGCCAATCGAGCGAGAAATCGGCGATGAGGTCGGTGCAATAGCCTTGATGTTTCTTGCGAGTTCCCTCTTCGATGAACTCGGGGTTGTAGTAGACGCCCTGGCCGGGCAGGATGTTCCAGTAGTCGAAGCCGGTGGGGTCGCTGGCCAGGTGCCACTTGCCGATCATGGCGGTCTGATAGCCGGCATGCTGCAATTCCTTGGCAACGTGATTGCGCTTGGGGTCGAGGCGGTCGTTCAACGTGTAGACGCCGTTTTTATGGCTGTACTGGCCGGTGAGAATCGCGGCGCGGCTGGGCGTGCAGATGGAGTTGGTGCAGAAACAATTGGTCAATCGCGAGCCGGCTTGCGCGATGCGGTCGATATTCGGAGTGCGGTTGATGCGGCTGCCGTAGGCGGAGATGGCGTGGGCGGCGTGATCGTCGGCCATTATATAAAGGATGTTCGGCTGCGGGCGCATGGGGGAAGCCATTGCGGCACCGGCTCCGGCAAGGAGAGAAAGCATCTGGCGGCGATCATACGTGGAAGGCATTTAGAGTTTATAGTCGCAAATATATGCGCCTGATCGCGATTCTACAGACCGATTGCCCGACGTGCCGTCTGATCGCGCCGTATCTGAGTGCACTGGCCGATTCGATTGCGGTTACTGCGATTTCGCAGGATGGTGAAGATGCGACGCGGGAATTCGCCAGGCAGATGGACATACGATTTCCTGTGGAGCGCGATCCGAGCTTCGAAGTTTCGAAAAAATTCGGTGTGGTGACGGTACCGACGTTGTACGTGGTGGACGAGCAGGACCGGATTGTGCGGCAGGAGCCTGGGTTCGATAAGAACGCGCTCAATGAGATTGCGGCGATGTTGGGACATGCGGCTGTTGCCAGTCCTCACGATGGCGCGCCGGCTTCGAAACCGGGATGCAGTTCGCGGCATCTGGAGACTTTGACCGAGGATCCTGGGGCGGAGGCGCTAGACCTGCATTCTAGGCGCGGGCGGGAGGCGTCGGTCATTGAGTTGGAGGAGGACGCGGTCGAATACTGCTATCGCATGTTCGGCGATGCGCTGCCCGTGGTGCCTCCGACGGCGGAGCGGGTGGAGGCGATGGTCGGCGGGCTCGACCGGCGGGAACTGATCGCGAGGATTCCGCCCTGCTATGGCGAGGCGACGGTGGAAAAGATCGCGGCCAATGCGGTGATGGCGGGATGTCAACCGGCGATGATGCGGGTGCTGATTCCGTTGATGCGGGCCGTTGCCGACGAACGGTTCAACGCGCACGGCGTGCAGGCGACTACGCATTTCGCGGCGCCTTTGATTGTCGTCAACGGTCCGGTGCGTGAAGAGTTGGGGTTTCATTCGCGCCAGAATGTGTTCAGCAACGTGGCTCGCGCCAACAGCACGCTGGGGCGGGCGCTGCAATTGATCCTTTTGAATATCGGAGGGGCGAGGCCGACGGGGATCGACATGTCGGCGCTGGGAAATCCAGGCAAGTTTTCGTACTGCATCGCGGAGAATGAAGAAGAGAATCCCTGGGAGCCGCTGCATGTCGAGCAGGGGTTGACCAGCGACCAGAGCGCGGTGACGCTGTTCGCCGCCGAAGCGCCGCACGGGGTCAGCGAGCATAAATCCCGCACGGCGCGCGGGGTGCTGAAGGCGATCACGTACGCCCTGGCAACGGTCTGGAGCTATCGCGCGTGCCTGGGGTTTGAAGCGATGGTAGTGCTGTGTCCGGAACACGTGCGGACGATTCATCGCGATGGGCTCAGCAAGAAAGATGTGCGCCAGTTTCTGTTCGAGAATACGGGCATCCCGCTGCGATGTTATGACGAGCCCGGCGAAGGGGTGGAGCAGCGTACTATGTACAAAGAGATTTCTATCGACGGCGAGAGGTGCTACCAGAAGTTCAGAACGCCGGATTCGATCAAGATTGTCGTGGCCGGCGGGACTGCGGGAAAATTTTCGGCCGTGCTGGGAAGCTGGACCGTGGGGCCGCGCGGCAGCCAGATGGTGACTTATCCGGTTTGAGGTGTGTATGCGAATCGTAAATCCGATGAATGAGGCCATATTGGAGGCAGCCACCCCCGCGCCGCGGCTCGGGACCCTTCAAGGCAAGACCATCGCGCTGCTGGATATCAGCAAGCCGGGAGGAAGCGTTTTTCTCGATCGCATTGAGGAGCGGCTGAAAAGGCAGCACGGCGTTGCGGTGGTGATTCGGGAAATGAAACCTACCTTCGCCAAGCCTGCGCCCGCGGAAGTGATTCAGAAGATCCGCGGGGCGGACGCGGTGATTGAAGCCCTGGCCGATTGAGGGTCCTGCACAACGTGCAGTTTGCACGACACGCTGAAACTGGAAAATATGGGGATCGCGGCGGTGCCTGTGGCCACGCACGAGTTCATGACGGCGGCGCGGGCGCAAGCGGCGGCGCTGGGGCGGCCGGCGTTCGACGCGGTATACGTACGGCATCCGATCCAGGATCAGACCAAGGCGGAGATTGAGGCGAAGGCCGACGCGGTGATCGATGAGTTGATTGTGCGATTGATGAATTGAATGTGTGCCGCGCACGGCACTGGCCGGCCTGCCAACCTGAAAGATGAAAACGCCCAAGGGCCGTCCGCACGGCTACTCGGGCGATATCTTTCCACCCGCCGCGGTGATGCTAGAGCACCTGCTGAGGATCGCGCTTGCGGGGGCCGCTACTCGGCCGCAATCGCAACCTACGCAGGCCGAACGCGCCGAGCATGGCACCGAGGGTCACCAATCCCAAGGACCCCGGCTCGGGGAGCTCTTCACCGGTGGCGTTGCATCCGTTTATGATCGTGTAGCCGGCCAGGGTGTTGGCGTTTACGGTTAACACACACCCGTTGATCGTTCCCGCCAGCACCCCGCTTCCCCCGGTGTTGGCGGACATGGTGAAGGTTCCCGCGAGAATGTCTCCGTCCCAGGTGATAGGTACGTCGGTTGGGCTGATCGTCATGGCTGCAGGGATAGCGACGCTGCCGACGATCCAGTAGATGTTACTGGCTTGCGCTCCGCCAAGGAGGTTGAATGTGATAGGACCGTCAATGGTCAAAGCCTGCGGGAACTGCATGATAAAAACCTGATTGCTGAGATTCTCCGCATCGAAGGTCAGCGTAATGCCCGCAGTCGACGTGGTGACGCTGTTTGGAAACGCGTACACACCGCCGCCAAGGAACGTCTGGCTCGTCGTGAGGCATGGCGTCATCGCAGTGAGGCATGCCGTGTTCGTGGGTACGTCGCCTGCGGCGGTAGTCAGGGCAGTTTCGAAGTCAGTGTACGCCATTCCGACGGGCGTGCTGGGGCTGTTCGGCGCCGTATAAACGGTACCGGATGCGGTCCCCGGCGGGAAACCCGAAATCGTAATCGTGGCTCCAACGTCGCCGGCGACCGTAGAGAGCCCGGTATTGGAAATGGTGCCGCCGATCATCCCGAAAACGTCGGCATTGCCCAGGTTGACGCTGGTTCCAAAAGCAGGCGCGACAGACACTACAACCATGAGCGTCGCGAGTAATTCGAATCGCATGTTTCCCTCCCGGCGTCAGGATCTGCGCGTTCCTTGACACCAGCTAACGTCTGAAGGAGGAAGATGAACAAGACTCCGAGTCTATTCACGCTCCCATTTTCTATTGTCAGCCGCAGAGAAGCAATTTCACTTTACATCTCCAAGTTACACGTGTCAATGGAAAAATTACATGGAAGCAAAGGGAAAACCATTAGAAATAAAGGGAAACGATTTGGAAAATATTGAAACGAATAAAGATAGCCCGCAAGGCGATTCTTACCGCGTTCGCCAGCCGCTTTCCGTGAGGCCGACGGCGGCGGAGATCGGCGACAGCCAACGGCGTCTTGTGTATGATAAACAGATGCGCCTTTTACCTTCGCTAGCCTCCCTCGCCATTTTTTCCGCCGTGCTTCTCGCGCAGCCGCCGCAGGACGGTAAAAAGAAGGGCCCGCCGCCTCCTCCGAAAAACTTGCAAGTTCTAACCCCGGACGACCTGCGCGGCGGCATCATGCAGAAGTTCGCGGCCGCGCTGGGCGGGAACTGCCTGACGTGCCACGTGCAGGGCGATTTCGCCAGCGACACGAATGAGCACAAGGTGATCGCGCGGCATATGATCACCATGACCAAGGAAATCAACGCCAAGTTCCCCGACGGCATGGAGCACGTCACCTGCTACACCTGCCATCGGGGCCAGCATGAACCGGCGATGGCTCCGCCTCCCGCCGATAAGCCCGCGCAGTAGTTGTGCCCTTTGACGGACTGCGGGTGCTGTCGCTGGAGAGCCGGCGCTCGACCGAGATCGAACGACTGATTCGCAACCAGGGCGGCGAGGCTTTTGTCGCTCCCTCCATGCGCGAAGTTCCTCTGGCCGATAATCCGCAAGCCTTCGAATTCGCCGAAAAGCTGTTTCGCGGCGACTTCGAGATGATGATTCTGCTCACCGGCGTCGGCACGCGTCTGCTCAACGATGTTTTGATCACGCGTTACCCCGAAGATAGTTTCAAAAATTCCTTGCGCAAGCTGGCGGTGGTGGTTCGTGGTCCGAAGCCGATGGCGGTTCTGCGCGAATGGGGCATACCGGCGACGGTGATGGTTCCTGAGCCGAACACGTGGCGCGAAATCCTGGCTGCGATCGAGGGGCGCGCGGAGCGGAAAATCGTGGTGCAGGAATACGGCCGCCCGGCGGCGGAGCTGATCGAAGGCTTACGCCGGCGCGGCGCCGAGGTGACTGCCGTTCCCGTATATCAGTGGGATTTGCCGGTCGACTGCGGCCCTCTGCGAGAAGCCGTAAGGCGCCTGGCGGCCGGCGAGTTCAATGTGGCGATGTTTACAACGTCGGTCCAGGTCCCGCACCTGCTTCGGATCGCGGAGGAAGAGAGGACCGGCATCCGGCCGGCTCTTAAGAAAATGGTCGTCGCGTCGGTTGGGCCGTCGACCAGCGAGACTCTGCGCGAGTTCGGAATCGAGCCGGACATGGAGCCGTCGCATCCGAAGATGGGTTTTTTGGTAAACGAAACAGCCGCCAGGGCCAAAGAGATCCTACAATCGAAGAAGTGAAGGAAAAAGGGGACGGCTTCATGGCGGCGGCCTTGCGCTACACGGCGATTGCGACCATGCTGCCTTTGTCCACTTTCGCCGGGTACCTGATCGGCACGGTTCTGGACCGATGGTTTGGTACACACTACCTGACGATTGTCTGCCTGCTCCTCGGCATCGTGAGTGGATTCGTGCAGTTGATCCGCGAATTGATGCGACATACGGGCGACAAGTGAGTGAGTCCCGTCAGAAGCCGCCTGAAATGGCGGCTGCAGCCAGGATTGGCCGCCCTACAAGAGGTCAAGTAAAATGTTGGACATTTCTGAGCAGAGGGTGCTGCGGCTGACGCTGGCGCTGGGCGCCATCGGCGCGATGGCGGTGCTGGCCCGGTACGGCTGGCGCGACGCACTGGGGTTCGCGGCAGGCGCCGGGCTGTCGTATCTGAGTTTTCGGTCGTGGGGTAAACTGGCGGAGGCCATCGGAGCATCCGGGAGGGCCCCTGTCATGGGTTCGGCGGTGTTTCTTGCGCTTCGCTATATGCTGATTGGCGTGGCGATCTATGCTATTATCGAAGGTTTGGGAAGCACTCCGGGGGCGCTGATCGTGGGATTGCTGATTTCCTTCGCCGCCTTGACTCTCGAACTCCTTTGGAGTGCCGTAGGCCCAAAATAAATTCCCTATATGGAAGCAGAACGCGAGCTGGCGCTGACCGCGCTGTTCAACGAACATCTGGCCAGACCGGCCAACGCACTCCTCGGCTTATTCGGAATTACCGCTGAGAATCCCACGCATCCTTGGCCGAACTGGATGGTGATGGAGCTGCTGGTTGTGGCCCTCATCATGATCACGGTCGCGGTGCTGCGCGGGCGCCTGTCGGTCGAGAAACCCGGCGCGCTTCAGCATGTCTTTGAGCTGATCTATCAATTCATCGCCGACACCATTTCCGAAGTCGGCGTGCCTCACGGCGAGCGGTTTATTTATTACATCGGGACGATTTTCATTTTCATTCTGTCGATGAATCTGATCGGCCTGGTCCCCGTTTTCGAATCGCCCACCAACGTGGTGTACGTAACGGTGGGTTTGGCGATCCCGACGTTTCTGTATTACAACGCGGTCGGCTTTAAGGCGCACGGGATCGGTTACCTGAAGCAGTTCATGGGTCCGGTGGCGTGGCTGGCGCCGCTGATGATTCCGATTGAACTGATCAGCCACTTTGTACGGCCGCTTTCGCTCAGCGTCCGTCTCTACGGCAACATGTTCGCGGGCGAGCAGGTGACGGGAGTGTTCCTGAGCCTGACATATTTGATCATTCCCATTATTTTTATGCTGCTGCACGTGTTCGTGGCGCTGGTGCAGACCTACGTATTTACACTGCTGACCACGATTTATATCGGCGGCGCGATGGCAGACGAACATTAAACGGCTTTTTGAACCGCCCAAGTGTGAGCCGCCCGCGCCCCAGCGCGGGACCGGAACCACCTCCTTGGCGGAATTTTGATAGGAGAAGATAGAAACAATGCGTACCAGACTTTTGATCTTGATGGCTCTGTTTCTGCTGATCGCGGCAGTGCCCGCGTTCGCGCAGGGGACGGCCGGCTCGAGCGGCGTCTCGGCCGGTGAAATAAAGGCGGGCATGCTGGTGATCGGCATGGCGATCGCGTCCGGCCTGTGTGGACTCGGCCAGGGTAAGGCCGTGGCCAGCGCCGCCGAAGCGGTGGCGAGGAACCCAGGAGCACGCGCGGGAATCCAGACGCTGCTGGTGCTCGGCCTGGCGTTTATCGAATCGCTGGCGATTTTCACGCTGTTGATCGTGTTTACCCGTTAGTTTTCAAGAGCGGGCTGAGAAATCGGCCCGCTTTTCCCCTCCATGTTAAAACTGCACGGCATTTTCCCTCCGATAGCTACTCCTTTCGATCACCATGGCGACCTGTATAAGATCAAAGTCCAGCACAACATCGAAAAATGGAATCGCACGGGCCTCGCCGGATACGTGGTCTGCGGATCGACGGGCGAGAGTGTCTATCTCACCACGGATGAAAAAATGAAACTATGGGAATGGGTCGCAGAATACGCCGCGCCCGAAAAAATGCTAATTGCCGGAACCGGCGTCGAAGGCGTTCGCGAGACCATTGAGCTGACCAATCGCGCCGCGGACATGGGATACAAGGCGGCGATGGTTCGGACGCCGTTCTATTACAAGAATCAGATCCACAAGATGGACGCGCAGATGCTGTACTTCCGCGCAGTGGCCGATGCCTCGAAAATCCCGTTGATGATCTACAACTGGCCGCAGATTACCGGAGTCGATATCTCCGCAGATGCGGTGAACGCGATCTCGCATCATCCGAACATCATTGCGATCAAGGAAAGCTCGGGGAATCTCGAAAAAGTGATGCAGATGATTCGCGATGTGAAGCCGGGGTTCCAGGTACTGGTCGGCTCGGCACCCACGCTGGCGCCATCGCTCGCGGTGGGCGCGGTGGGCGCGGTGCTGGCGTACGCGAACGCGGCGCCTTATTCCACCATTGCGATTTACGAAGCGCATCGCACGCGCGAAACGGCTGCGGCGATGGACTGGCAGAATCGCATCGCACGGGCGGCGCAGCTCGTCACCACGAAGTACGGCGTGCCCGGCCTGAAATACGCGATGGACCTGAACGGATACTACGGAGGCGTGCCGCGCCTGCCGCTGACGCCGATTGGGCCCGAAGCGAAGAAGGAAATCGAGCAGGCGTTCGACGGCATCAAAGGGTAGCGGGGACTTCGGTTTGCTGCGTCGGCTTTAGCCTGCGTCCGGACATCGGCTGAAGCCGATGCTGCAAGCTGAAGCTCGCGCCACCTCCCACTCCTCCACGGTCATGATCTGATTCGGATCCAGAACCCTCCGCGGACGTCCGTGTCCTCTCACCGCGCCGTTTCGAAAATCGCGCGGGCGCAGCTCGAGCAACTCCGAAATCCGGTCGGCGATGAAGCCGGCCAGCCTGCCTCCCGCTTCGACGGCGATAATAAAAGGCTCTCGTCCATGCGACCCGTGCGGGATTCCGAGTTTTGCTCTCAAGTCGAGCACGGGAAAATCACGCCCGCCGACCGCGGCGAATCCGCAGATCCAGTGGTCAGGCGTTTCGAGCGCCACCAGCTCATGCACCGGCAAAATGCCGCGTACGCAATCCGCGCACATCGCGAAATCCTGGCGGGCTACGCGGAATGTCAGATACTTCCCCGCCTTGTAGACGGGCAATGCGTCGGATACAGTCTCCACGCGACGCTTATCGGCGCGAAGTAGCGCGATAATAGCAGTAGCCGCCATGTTCCGCGCCTTGGTTCTTTTTCTCTCGACATTTCTCGGCTGGCAACAGGTGCCCGTGGTGCCCGACGATCCAGATGTCGAGTTCGTTTGTCCCATGGATAAGGATGTCCGCTCGAAGACGCCTGGCAAGTGCCCTCGCTGCGGCATGACGCTGGTGGCCAATCTCCCCGACGCGCACGAGTTTGATGTGCGGATCAGCACCTCTCCGAAAATTCTTAAGCCGGGCGAAGAGACCCTGCTGACGTTTCGGGTGGAGGATCCCGCCACCGGCAAGACCGTTCACGATTTCACGATCATGCACGAGAAACTGTTCCATCAATTCCTGATCAGCCAGGATTTGCAGTTTTTTCAACACGTCCATCCGATCATGCAATCGGACGGCACCTTCGATCTCGATGTGAAATTTCCGCACCCCGGCTTATATCGCACACTCAGCGATTTTTATCCCACCGGCGCGACGCCGCAGTTGATCGCGAACACTTTGTTTGTGGCCGGGCCCGGATTAAAGATGACCCCGGCGAAGCTGACCGCCGAGCTGGCGCCGAACAAAACCGAAAATATGGAGGTCTCGCTTACCACGGAGCCTCCGCAACCCATCGCCGGCATGAAGACGCTGATGTTTTTTCGGCTCACGCCGAACGACGGCATCGAGCCTTATATCGGCGCGATGGGACACATGCTGGCCGCCAGTTGGGATCTCATCGACCTGATGCACACGCATCCTTTCCTGGTGACAGATCCGGAAGGTGGGGCCGTGAAACAAATCCAGTTCAACCTGATCTTTCCCCGCGAGGGGATTTATCGGGTGTGGGTGCAGTTCCAGCGCAAAGGCGTGGTCAACACAGCCGTGTTCAACATTCCGGTTACAGTATTAAAGTGACGTCTTACAAAATCGAAAATGCCGAGGCGCTGTTGACGCCGGCGCTGGTGATTTATCCCGAAATCGTAGACCGGAACATCGCCGCGACGCTGCGCTTGCTGGGCGGCGACGCCAACCGCTGGCGGCCTCACCTGAAAACCGCCAAGCTCGGTTTCATCATGCGCAGGCTTGCGTCGCAGGGCGTGGTCAACGCGAAATGTTCCACTACGGTGGAGCTGGCCGCGGCCTGCGAATCGGGCATGAAGGATGTTCTGCTGGCCTACGCCGTGGTCGGCGCGAACGCTCGCCGCGTAAGGGAACTTGCCGAAAAGTATCCGAACGTCCGCATTTCCGTGCTGGTCGAGAATGTGGAACAAATCGCGGCATGGGCTGCTCCCAGTGTGTCCGGCAGCCGCGTCGGCATTTTCGTCGACGTGAACCCGGGCATGGATCGCACTGGCATTTCGCAGGAGGGCATCGCCGCGATTATCAATGTCGTGCGCGCCGCCGGGGCGCAATTTCGCGGGCTGCATTGGTACGACGGCCACATGTCCTCGGCATCGCTCGATGAGCGCGAAAAACTCGCGCATAAAGGCTACGACAGACTCATGGAAATCGTTGCGGCGCTCGAACAGGCAGGTTTCCCACTTGAGGAAGTAATCACTTCCGGCACCCCCGCGTTCCCGTGCGCCGCGACCTACGCGCCATTTAAGTCGGGAAAATTCGTGCATCGCACGTCCCCGGGCACCGTCGTCTACAGCGACGCCACGAGCATTAAACAATTGCCCGCCGAATGGGGATATCAGCCCGCGGCGCTGGTAGTGACGACTGTCGTCAGCCACCCGAAGCCGAACGTGGTCACCTGCGATGCGGGGCACAAGAGCGTTTCTGCCGACGCCGGCGTGCCGACTTGCGCTGTCGCCGGCCGCGCGGATCTGACGCCTCTGAAGCCAAGCGAAGAGCACTTGCCCATCGAAGTTATGGCGGGGGCGGTGCCCGAGATCGGCGACCTGCTTTACCTGATCCCTCGGCACGTGTGTCCGACGGTGAATAATTTTGACGACGCGGTGATTGTGGAAGGCGGCCGAGTGGTCGGCATCGTACACGTTACTGCTCGGGGGCATGAAGTTCCCTTGAAGATGTAGCTCATGCTTGTGGGGCAGCGCCATGCGCTGCCAAGCACAATCGAATGGCAGCGCATGGCGCTGCCCCACATTGCCGTGTAACGTAAAAAGCTAGTCCGCGACTCCCCGTTTGAGAATGCGCTATCGTAGTCCAAACGGCTGATATGCGACTGCTCGCACTTCTTTTTCTAGCTCTCCCGATTCTCGTCCAGGCGCAAGGCGGCCGCGGACGCGGTCGCGGCGCAACCCCAGGCGCAAAGCCTGTGGTCGAGGAAGGCATTCCCGTCACCGACCCTTTGGTCATCGCCAAATGCAGCGGCTGCCATAAGAAGGACGAAAAAGGCAATCTCTCGCGAATTTCCTGGGAGCGAACCACTCCCGAAGGCTGGCAGGAAGCCATCAAGCGCATGGTTCGCCTGAATGGCCTGGAGCTGACGCCCGAAGAGGCGCGCGCCATCGTCAAGAGCCTGAGCGCGGATCACGGCCTGGCTCCAGAAGAAGCCAAGCCGGTGATGTACTTCGTCGAGCACCGCATTCAGGATGAGGAATTTCCCAACGACACCGTTCGCGAAGCGTGCGCCGCCTGCCATCCCATCGCCCGCGCGCGCTCCTGGCACCGGTCGAAAGAAGAATGGGATCTGCTGGTGAACATGCATCGCGGATACTTCATCGTCTCCGAACAGTCGTTTCGGGGCCGGGGAGGAGCCGGAGGAGGTCGCGGCGCAGCGGCGGCCGCAGTACCGGGTGCGACACCCGCCGATACGCGTCCTCCGTCGGACGTGGCGATCGAGTATCTGGCGAAGAGTTATCCGCTGGACACGCCGGAATGGGCCGCCTGGCGAGCCCGCATGCGCGCTCCGAAGCTGAGCGGACGATGGCTGATTACCGGTAATCAGGCGGGCCGCGGAAAAGTGATGGGCGAAATGGTCATTGAACCCGGAGCATCGGAAGACGAGTTCACCACCAACGTCAAGCTGACTTATCTGAAGGACGGCAGCACCGCGACGCGCTCCGGCAAATCCGTTGTCTACACGGGTTATTCGTGGCGCGGCCGGTCGACCACGACGCGTGCGACCGAGCCGTCTCCGCAAGCCGCTGGAGGCGTGCCTCGCGAACTGCGCGAAACCATGTGGATCGCGCCCGACCAGAACTCGATGGAAGGCCGCTGGTTCTGGGGCGCCTATGAGGAGTTCGGCACCGATGTTACGCTGCGTCGCGCGAGCGATGGCGTCACGGTGACGGGCACCGACCTGACCATGATCAAGACCGGTTCCACTGCGCAGCGCGTGAAGATTTACGGCGACAATTTCCCTAAGCTGACTGTAGCCGACATCGATTTCGGCACCGGGATCGCGGTGAAGCGGATCGTCGAACAGACCGCACAGCTGGTTACGGTGGAAGTAGACGTCGACGCGAAAGCGATTTTCGGCAAGCGCGATGTTTCCGTTCGCCGCACCGTTGCGCCAAATGCAATCGCGGTGTTCGACAAGATCGACTACATCAAGGTGTCGCCGAACACGGCGTTGTCGCGCCTGGGCGGCGTGAAATTCCCCAAAGGCTATCAGCAGTTCGAGGCAATCGCTTATAATCGCGGTCCCGACGGCAAGCCGAACACGCAGGACGATGTGGAACTGGGCCGCGTGGATGCCGAGTGGTCGCTCGAAGAGTTTTACGCCGTCTACGGCGACGACGACAAGGAGTTCGTCGGCAAGATGAGCCCCAGCGGTTTCTTCACGCCGGCCGAGGAAGGCCCGAATCCAAAGCGCAAATTCAGCCGCAATAATTACGGCGACGTGTGGGCCGTGGCGACATACAAAGGCGCGCAGGATAAGGAAGGCAAGCCGCTGACCGCGCGATCCTATCTGGTGGTCGCGATTCCTCTATACGTGAGATGGGATGAAGCGGAGGGACCCAAGTGAGCGGAGCGAACGGTTCAAGCAAGGCCAAGTTCCAGCTTGGCGAATTTCACGCATTTTCCGGCGGCGGGCAGCGTTTTGTGTACACAGTGCCCAGCGCGGGGGTTTTTGAGCTGGACGACGCGTCGGCCGCCGTGCTCCATCGCTTGACGCAGGGTGAGTCGACCCAGGAACAACTGCTCGCCGTCGCCGATCGCGAGACTATCGGCGAGTTGTATCAGTCCCGCATCATTACGACAGCTGAAGGCTTCGTCGATCAACCGCAGCCGCTTCCCGACAATTTCCCGTTGCAGACGATGGTGATGAACCTCACCAATCAATGCAATCTCTCCTGCCAGTATTGCTACGAGTTCGGTGAGGATAAGGTCGCCACGCCCGAGGGCAAGCCGAAGTTCATGGACTTCGAAACCGCTTCCGCGTCGGTCGATTATCTGTTCACGCAATCCACTGGCCGCCACGGCGTCCACATCACGTTTTTCGGCGGCGAGACGCTGATGAATTTTCCGCTGCTCAAGAAAGTCGTCGATTACGCGAAGAAAAAGGCCGCGGACCAGTGCCGTTCCATCGACTTCAGCCTGACCACCAACGCCACGCTACTGACGCCAGCAATCATCGAATATCTTTCGGCGAACGAAATCGGCGTCACTGTAAGCATGGATGGCGACAAAGCGTCGCACGACAAGTTTCGCGTCTTTTCGAACGGCAAAGGCAGCTACGATATCATCGAGACGCGGGTTCGCGCGCTGATCAAAGAACACAAAACGCGCCCCATCGTCGCGCGCGTAACGATGACTTCGCAGGCGATGGACGTGCTCGGCACGTACCGACATTTGAAAAACGACCTCGGCTTTCACGAAATCGGATTCGCGCCGGTGACCACGTCTCCCAATCGCTTGTATTCGATCGACAACCGCGGGCTCGATTCCGTGCTCGCCCAGTTCGGGGTGCTCGCCTCGGAGTATCTGGAGCACGCGCTGCGCGGCCAGCATCATGGATTTTCAAACGTCAGCGACACGCTTGCCGAACTTCATCAGGGCGTGAACAAGTCGCATCCTTGTGGCGCGGGGCTCGGCCTGGTCGGCGTCGGTCCATCGGGCGACATCGCGCCATGCCATCGCTTCGTCGATTCCGATACGCACACGCTTGGTCACGTATCGACCGGCATCGATAAAGCCAAGCAGAATGATTTTCTTTCGCGCGGACACATTCAGGCGAAAACCGATTGCCGCACCTGCTGGGCTCGCCCGGTGTGCGCCGGCGGCTGCCATCATGAAGCCTACGTGCGCTACGGCGATACAGGCCATCCGAACCTGCATTACTGCGATTGGATTCGTGGCTGGACCAACACCTGCCTGGAAATCTACGGCGCCATCGCCGCGCAGAACCCCGATTTTTTGAGACACTTTTCCGATAGGAAGGCCACAGCATGAAACACCTACGAGCCGTCAATCACAAAGCGCGACGAATTCAGGAGCAGATCGAGAATGACGTTGTCGCTCTGCAAGGTCCTCCCGCAGCAGGCCAGCGCCCTCACGTGCCGATGGGCTGCGCCATCGTTTTTTCGCCCGGCTGGGAAGTCGATTCCTCCGGTGGAACCGCAGGCCTCTGCCAGCCCGTGGAGCGCGATCTCTACGATTGCTACATCAGCTGCTACTGGCCCGCGCAGGTGCCGGATCACATGAACAACTATCCGGACTGGACGGCGAAATGCGCCTCGGCCACCAAAGACTGGCGTAATATCGACCTGGTTTTCCCATGAGTTTTCCCATGAGAACATTGTTCGCGATTACAGCGGCCTTCACGGCATTGGAAGTTTCCGCAGCCGCGCAAGGAACGCTCTTCGTAGGTACCTGGCCGCACACGATTCAGGTAGTGGACGAAGCGAAACAGAAGGTCGTCGATCGGATCGAGCTGCAAACAGGCGTCTCGCACTCGATGATCATTTCCGACGACCGTAAGACCATCTACGCCTCCACCATTGAGAAAAACGGCATCGAGGTGATCGACGTCGCCACGCGCAAAGTGACCAACGCATTTGTTCTCGACGAGGGCGGCAAGAAGATGCGCCTCACCGCCTGGGCGCCGGACCCTTCGGGCAAACTGATCTATTCGATTGTGCGCCCCATCGAAAAGAAAACCGACCGGTTCGAAGTCGGCAAAACTCAATTCGCCGTCGTTGACCTGGCACAAAAGAAAATCGTCAGGTTCGTCGATATGCCCGACGGCGAAGAGGCGTGTCCGCCGACGAGGCGCGGATGCGCGCTACGCTTTTCGCCCGACGGAAAATACCTCTACCGCATGGGCGCCGCGATCACTATCTACGATACGTCGGATTTCAAAGTCGTCGATACCATCGAGCTTTCGCAGCCGCAGTTTCCAGGGATGCAAAACGTGAACCTCGGCCAGCAATTCGACGGATTGCAGGAACCCGGTATCCTGGTCAGCCTGTTCAATTCGTCCGATCCGGTTATACACAAGCAGATTTTCGGCATCGCCCGCTTCGACCTCGACAAGCGAACGTTTCATTTCACGCCCATCGGTCCCGCCGTCCCTTCGATGCAGGGCCTGCACATCACTCCGGATCGGAAGACCGGATACACGGTCACCACCAGCGGCACCCCCGGAAACAAGCGCTCCGAATTTTGGGTGATCGACATTCCCACCGGCAGAGTCGTTCGCACGCAGGAATTCGACGGGCGAGCGCGCTACACATTCGGCATGTCCAGCACCGGCAAGGACCTGTACATTTACGGCGCCGGATACGACATCGAAGTGTACGATCCCGTGACGTTGAAGCTGCGCAGCACTATCGATCTGCAAGCGGATCAGACGACGGGGATGATTGTGGTTCCCGGCAAGTAAATACCACTACGTATCCGCATCCGACCACCGCCAGAAACATCGCCAGCACCACGCTCGTCCCCAGGTTCACTTCCTCCCACGCCGCGATCATGATCGCGATAATCACGGCGATCGCCATCTGCAATACCCAGCGCTCCTCCGCGTCTTTCGGCAACCCTCTCAGCGTGCGGACAAAATCGTACAGCGCGCGCAGCAGCATCCACACCAGCATCAGCATCGTCGGCACGCCTCGCTCCGCCGCGTAGTGGATATAGACGTTGTGCAGGTGCTGATAATACCCCGTTGGTAGTTTTTTCACGTCCGCTGGTATGTAATTCTTATAAACCTTGCCGACCTGCTCCGGTCCCACTCCCAGCCACGGATGAGCCTTTATCATCCGCCATCCGATGCGGTGAACCACATCCCGGTGCGCGTTCGAATCCTCATCCCCGTGCGGTTGAAACAGCGACCGCTCGCGCTCGCCGATGCCGAACGGATTCACCAGCATCAGAATCGCCGCCAGCACAGGCAGCGCGATCACCGTCCAGCGCCGCCAGAACCACAGCAGGTAAATTCCACCGCATCCCGCGCCCGCCCACATACTGCGCGTCTCCGCCGCCACCAGAGCCGCGCCGATCACCGCGCCCGCCGCCACCAGCCACGCCACCCATCTTCGATCGCGGCAAAAGAACACCATGCTCGCGATGATCAGAAGCGCCATCATCATTTCGCCGCTGAAGGTCATCCAGTGATCTAGAAATCCGGTGATGCGGTCGGCGACGTAAGCATCGTAAAATTTCTGATGCTTCTCCATCGCGTCTTCATACTTGTCGTAAAACTGATACAGTCCGAACCCCGCCGACGCCGTTGCCGCCGCGGCCCATCCCAGCGCGAGCCACCGGATCTGCGCGACGTTTCGAAACGTGCTCGCGACGACGAACACCATCGCATAGACGTAAAATTTCTTGATCTGCGGAAGCCCTCCGAGCAGGTCGCCAGACGCCAGCCACGAAACCACCGTTCCTAAGAGAAACAGCATAACCGGCAACCAGATCGCGGGCCATCGAGGCTTCACGCGCAGCACGATCATCGACAAAATCGCCGCGCCCAGCACAATCTCGAATCCGGCGATCGTAACCACGGGCAGCACAGCTGCCGCGCCGGCCAGTATCATCGGCACTTCTTCTTTTCGCAAGTCATCATGATACTGTATTAGGTCCATGCCTTTGCTTCTCACCGAAACCGACGTGCGCGCACTGCTCACTATGCCGGACCTCATCGCCGCGATGGACGCCGCGCTCACCGCCTTTTCCGCCCGCAGAGTCGTCCAGCCTGTGCGCACCGTGCTTGAAGTCGGCGCCGAAAAATCGTTCTTCGCGCTCATGCCCGCCTACGTCCCCTCCACGCCCGCGCTCGGCGCGAAGCTGGTAACCCTGTACGAATCGAACACGGCCCGAGGCCTGCCGACGCATCTCGCAACCATTGTCATGCTCGATCCCGAGACCGGCGCACTGGCCGCCATCGTCGACGGCCGATACATCACCGAAGCGCGCACGGCGGCTGTGTCCGCCGTCTCCGTTAAAAAGCTTGCACGCGAAGATGCGAGCGTCCTCGCGATTCTCGGCTCCGGCGTGCAGGCCCGCAGCCATTTCGAAGCGCTCTCGCATGTGCGAACATTTCGCGAAGTCCGTGCTTGGAGCCCTACTCGTAAGAACCTCGAGCCCTTTGCCGCCGAAACAGGAGCCCTCGCGAAAGAGTCGCCCGACGCAGCCGTGCGCGGCGCCGACGTCATCGTGATCGCGGCGTCATCTCATGCGCCAATCCTGTTCAATGATTGGGTCGCCGCCGGAGCGCACGTCGTCTCAGTGGGCGCCACGCGTCCCACGCAGCGGGAGATGGACCCCGCACTTATCGCACGCTCGCGGCTCTTCGTCGATTCCCGCGCCGCCGCGCTCAAGGAATCTGGCGACGTGATTCCCTTCGGCGACGCGCACATTGTGGCGGAACTAGGCGAACCCGCTTGCGCTCGTGTAACGCCCAACGAAATTACGATCTTCAAATCGCTGGGCCTGGCCGTGGAAGATGTCGCCGCCGCCCATCTCGCCATCACGCGCGCCAAGGAAACCGGCAGAGGATTACAAATATGAGATTCGCGCTGGTATTCCTCGCAACTTCGCTCTGCGCGCAAACCTACGACGTGGTCCTCTTGAATGGCCGCGTGATGGACCCCGAATCCGGGCTCGATGCCATCCGCAACGTCGGCATTAACGGCCACACGATCGTTGCCGTCTCGCAGCGTACCTTCGAAGGCCGCACCAGCATTGACGCCAAAGGACTCGTGGTCGCCCCAGGCTTCATCGACCTTCATTCGCACGGCCAGGACGACGAAAATTACCGCTATAAAGCGCGCGACGGTGTCACCACCGCGCTTGAACTCGAGGTCGGCGTTTCGCCCGTCGCACCCTGGTACGCTGCGCGTGAAGGGAAGGCGCTCATCAACTTCGGCGCCACCGTCGGTCACATTCCCGCGCGCATGTTCGTGATGCACGACCCCGGCGAGTTTCTCCCCACCGGCGCAGCCGCGCATCGCAAAGCTACATCGGAAGAAAAGCATGCGACGGAGGATCTAATCCGCAAGGGCCTCGACGAAAAAGCGCTTGGCATTGGACTCGGCATCGCGTATGTGCCCACTGCCACCCATCCCGAAATTCTCGACGTTATCCGCATCGCGGCCGCCCGCAAGGCGACGGTTTTCGTCCACATGCGCTCGCCCGGCGCAATTGAACCCGGCTCGGTCACCGAATCGCTTCAGGAGATGATCGCCGACGCGGCCATCACCGGAGCGTCTATTCACGTGGTCCACATCACCAGCATGGCGAACGCGCAAACCGGCCTCATGCTGGAGATGATCGCCGGCGCCCGCAAACGGGGCATCGATATCACGACCGAAGCTTATCCCTACACCGCCGGAGAAACGCGCCTCGATTCGGCGATCTTCGACGGCAACTGGCAGGAGCAACTGGGCATCACGTATAAAGACCTGCAATGGGTCGCAACCGGTGAGCGCCTCACGGCCGAAACGTTCGCGAAATATCGCAAAGACGGAGGCTTCGTGATCCTCCATTCCATTCCCGAAGAGGCCGCGCGCCAGGCGATGGCGAATCCCGACGTGATCGTCGCCAGCGACGGCATGATTTTTAATGGCACCGGACATCCGCGCGGAGCAGGCACGTATGCGCGGGTGCTCGGTCATTACGCGCGGGACGAAAAAGCGCTTACGCTGATGAGCGCGATTCGCAAAATGACCATCCTGCCGGCCAACCGCCTGAATCTCTCCCTAAAAGGCCGAATCAAAATTGGGGCCGACGCCGACATCACCGTCTTCGACCCAGCCCGGGTCATCGACAAAGCGACGTTTGAGAAGCCGAATCAATACTCCGAAGGAATCCCGTTCGTACTCGTGAACGGAGTGTTGGTAGTGCGCGACGGGAAAATCGTGGAAGGGGCAAAGCCCGGCGTGGGAATCAAGGAAAGATAGGCGGCTCGGTCATAACCAAAACTGCCAGAGCGTTATGGTAAGGTCCGAGCGCATCGCCGAGATACTCACCGTCCTTCGCTCGGAATATGAACGGCCAGAATTGCTTGACGAGCACTCCCCTGATCGTAATCGTGGGCCGCACCCACCTAGGGCGATCGAGCTTGTAGAGTTTCAGAAGAAATTCAAAATTCCGCCGCTCCTGTTCCTTCGTCAGTTGGACTCCAAGGTCGGAAGAAAAATACAGCGGGATCCCGGCCGGCGCAGTGAAAAAGCTCCGCCGCCAACCTGGACAGGGATCGTCGGAGAAGGTGTCGACGAGCCACCCGTGATAATGGCCGCCGCCGAGACGAGCCCGCAGAACGACTTCATGCTGACCGGCTGGCGACTCCAACGCCTCGCAAGCGCCCATGGGCTTGGTCTGAGCCGATGCGGCACACGCAACAAACAGGAAGATACCAGCCAAGCGCATATGGAAACCGGGTGGCGCGAGCTTCAGCTTGCAGCGTCGACTTCAGTCGACGTTCAATACCTCGGCACCGATGGATCGATCGACAAACTCCATGCGTCGATCCCACCTGCCATGCTCTGGCACGCCTCCAGGCCCTGCCCCCGCAGCCAATTGACGACGTTCAGACTCCGCACTCCGTGATGGCAGAACACGATCAGAGGAGCCTCATCGGCGCGTGCCTCGAGCGTCTGCAACTCACCCGGCACCTGCCGCATCGGGATCAACTCGCTGCCGTCGATGCGCGCGATCGCAAACTCGTTGGGCTCGCGCACATCGATCAAATGAAGTTTCTCGCCCGCGTCGAGCCGCCGCTTTACTTCCGCCGAAGAAATTTCGAAGTCCATCAATAGGAGTGTCTCAGATTGCCGGCGCGTGATATCCCCTCCATTACTGTCGGGGTTCCATGCGGGCTCTGGCAACCGACAGCGCCCCGTGGAACCCCGACAGTAATGGAGGGGACGTCACGCGCCTAAAACTTCTTGAGTTCCTCGATCAACCCGCTGAGCCCCTTCTTGCGATAGATCTGCAACAGCCTCTGCTCTTCGGGCGAAGGAGCCACCACGCCGCGCAACTTGGGATCGTTCAACTCGCCTCGCGTCGGAATCCAGTACGACCCGTCCGCGTACTCCGCGCTCGAAACGAATCCGGTCATCGAATCCACCTGCGTCCGCTCGGAAAACCGCAGCGCGGTGTCCTGCGTCACCAAGCTGGACTTGCCCGGCGCAAGACTCACGTCCGACGGAATCGACGCTGCCAGAAACTCACGGCCCTGCTGGTCCTTCACGATCCAGCCCAATTCCAGATGCTTCACCGCGCGCTCGGAGCGATTCTGAACATTGATGTGCGGCGCGCGAGCCTCATTGCCCGCGATGCGCGCCGTGCCGCTGGTCGGGTCCACCGGCGAATCCGGCATGTGTAGAAACGCAAACTGCACCTCGCGCTCCGGATCCGTATTGGTCGAGCGTCCGCGCACCATCTGCACGCCTGTCGACGGCCGATCCGCCTGCCGTGCGATGCTGCTCAGAATTTCTTTTTGCAACCCGTCATTGCCCGCTGTCTCCAGCAGCGTCTTGAAGTATTTCCGGTCGCGCCGCGCTTCCAGTTCCCACACCGTCATCCTGCGCCGCGAGTTCAGACGGTCGGAGCCATAGAACGTCAGGTCGTCGAACAGCACTCCATCCAGCTTCACTTCCACCATCGGCCCGCCCGCGCCCAAAGGACACAACAGAGGCACATCGATGCGCAGCGGAAACGCCTCGCCAGGCGCCACGTCCAGGCTCGGCACCGAAACCGATCCCTTGCCTCCGGGCGTCACTTCCTGCGCCTGCACCGCCAGCATCACGCCGCGAATGCGCTTCTGGCTGGAATTGCGCAGCGAAAGAACCGCGTGAACGTCCAGCACATACGCGCCGCCGCGAGGCGTAGCGCGAGTCTCGCTCCAATCCGACGACACAGCCGTCACCGGCGAATCGACGGGGAAATCGATCTTGCGCCCAGGCGTCTGCGCCAATGCGCTAACGGCCGCGAGCCCAAGAATGACGATGTTATTGCGCATACACACTCGTAATCGTCACTTGCCCTGTATCCTGATCCACATAGTGGGCGCTGGCCGAGCCCTGCGTGCTCACCGAAACAGTCATCAGCCGCGCCGCATCCTGCGATACGCCCAGCGAGCCGCCGTTCTTACGCAGTTCGATCCCTTCCGAAGAAGCTTCAATGACTGCAACTCGCTCATCGGACATCGCCGACCGCCCGTGCCAGATCGAGTGCATCGCGCGGTTCAGCGCCTGCGTGTCCTGCGCGGGAACATTCAGCCACCACGCGCCCACCAGCATCACCGTCAGCATCGCCGCAACAGCCGATGCCAGCGCCACCGGACGCCATCGTTCCGGAATCGACGCGGGAATCGCTTTGCGCAGTCTTCTCGGCGCGACGCACTCGCCCGCCTCCAGACCGACGCGGATATTCGCCGTCATCTCCGCTGAAAGCCTCGCCCAGTCCACGCCTTCCGGAAGCCCGGCGGAGGCATCGCGCAAAGCCCCTCGATCCGCGCGAAATTCCGCCACCACTTCGCGGCATCGCTCGCACTGCCGGACATGCAGATGGATCGCCGCACGCTGCCACAGGCTTACGTCGCCCGACGCATACAACGCCAGATCCGTTTCTTTCGCGTGCCCGTTCATGCAATGCCTCTTTTTTGCGGCCTGTCCAGATACCTGCGCAGTTTCACCCGCGCGTTGGCGATGTGCGACCGCACCGTCGCCTTGGAGCAATTCAATTGCGCCGCCACTTCCTCGGCCGGCAAACCTTCCACGTCGCGCAGCAGCAAAGCCGTCCGCTCCCGTCCGGTGAGCGAATTCAATCCCGCTTCCAGATACGCATGATGCTCGCCGCGCAGGAGCAGTTGCTCGGGATTATTTTCATGCCCGCTGGTCACAGGGTCCACCATCTCATCGATGTCCGAAAAGCTGACGCGCCCGGATTTGCGCAAAAAATCGATAGCCGTGTTGCTGGCAATGCGCGACAGCCAGTGCGCCGCTTTTTCCAGATCCTTCAACTGATCCTGGCGTTGCAGAGCCTTGATGAACGCTTCCTGCGTCAGGTCCTGCGCGTCTGCGACATTGCCCACCATGCGGTAAATCAGCAGGAACACGCGGCGCATGTTCTGTTCGACGAACCGCGTCTGGTGTTCCGACGACAGCGGTGCGGCGTCAAATCTGGTTGACCCGGGAGCTTCGCTCATATCCCAAACCGATAATACACCGCTAGCCATCTACGAGAATTGACGCGCGGTAAGGGCAAAACGTGCATTGCTTCCTTGTCTGTCTCTTCTTCTATCGGGCGCGCTATCCTAATCATATATGAGAGAAGTGGCGGTCATCGGCATCGGGAAAACTGCGTTTGGCGCATTCGCCGATCGGGACCTTCGTTCGCTGGCCGTCGAAGCGGGCCTCGCCTGCCTCGGGGATGCCGGTGTAAGTCCTTCACAAATAGAGGCTTTTTACCTCGGCAACTTCGCCGGACCCTCCTTTGTCGGCCAAAACCACCTGGCTCCGTACATCGCCGGAGCCATGGGCGTCGAACACGTGCCCTGCACCCGGTTTGAGGCCGCCTGCGCCTCTTCCGGTTCCGCTTTTTTTCACGCCGTCGCAAGCGTCGCCTCTGGAATGTACGACCTGGTGCTGGTGGGCGGAGTCGAAAAAATGACTTCGCAGACCACCCCGAAAGTCACCGAAATCCTCGCTGGAGCGGGTGACATGGCGGGCGAAGGACGCGCCGGGGCGACGTTCCCCGCTCTGTTCGCCATGATCGCGCGCCGCCACATGTATCAGTACGGCACCACCCGCGAACAACTGGCCGCCGTCGCGGTGAAAAATCATTCGAACGGCGCGAAAAATCCGCAGGCGCACATGCGCAAGGTCATTACGATGGAACAGGCTCTCAATGGCAAGCTCATCGCCGACCCGTTGACTGTTTACGACTGCTCCCTGGTCAGCGACGGCGCGGCCGCGGTGCTGATCTGTCCCCTGGAAAGAGCCTCTGAATTTACGTCGAAGCCAGTTGTTGTGAAAGGGATCGCGCAAACATCGGACCACGTCGCGCTGGATGAAAAGGACGACATCACGACCTTTCGAGCCGTTAAAGAAGCCGCGCAAAAGGCCTACAAAATGGCCGGCGTGACCGCATCCGACATTCAATTCGCCGAACTGCATGACTGCTTCACCATCGCCGAAATTGTCGCCACCGAGGATCTGGGTTTTGTCGAAAAAGGCTCCGGCGGACCGTATGTGCTCGAGGGCAAAACGTGTTTGCGCGGCGAGCGGCCGATCAATACCAGCGGTGGGCTCAAGTCGAAGGGACATCCGGTGGGCGCGACGGGAGTTGCGCAGATCTGCGACGTCGTTTTGCAGATCCGGGGCGATGCGGGCGACCGCCAAATCGCTCGGCACGATCTGGGCCTGACGCAAAATCTCGGCGGCAGCGGCGCTACGGCAGTCGTTACAATTCTGGGGTCGGCATGAAGGGCGTGATTTACACCGAAACAGTGGTGTTCGCGCCACCCGAGCAGTTCGCCGCCGACGCGCCATACCAACTGGTCATCGTCACGCTGGAGGACGGCAAACGCCTCACGGCGCGAATCGCAGGCGAACGAGTGGCCATCGGTTATGCCGTCGAACTCACGGAAACCCGCAATCGTATCCCTTTCTTCTCCAAAAAATGAAACTAGCCAACCGAATGTCTCGCATTGGAACCGAGTCCGCGTTCGAGGTGCTGCGCCGCGCGCGCGCCCTCGAAGCGCAGGGCCGGAGTATTATTCATCTTGAGATCGGCGAGCCCGATTTTGAGACCCCTAAACACGTCGTCGAGGCGGGAAAAGCGGCTTTGGATCAAGGATTTACGCATTACGGTCCGACCCAGGGGCTGCCCGAGCTCAGGGCTTCGATCGCGTCTTACGTTTCGCGGACGCGGGATATCGAAGTGGGCCCCGACCGGGTCACCGTCGTGCCTGGCGGCAAGCCGATCATGTTTTTCCCGATGATGGCGCTGCTTGAGGAAGGCGACGAGGCGATTTACCCCAATCCCGGGTTCCCGATTTACGAATCGATGATCAAGTTCTCGGGCGCGACGCCGGTTCCATATGCTTCGCTCGATAGCGCTACTCTCGTCGATCAGATCCGCGCCAAGATCACCCCGAAGACGCGCCTGATCGTCCTGAATTCCCCGCAAAATCCCACCGGCGGCGTGATCCCGGCGAAAGACATTCGCGCCCTCGCCGACCTCCTGCGCGATAAAGACATCCTGATTCTGTCGGACGAAATTTATTCGCGCATTTATTTCGGCGAAAAACCGCTCTCGATCGCCAGCTTGCCGGGCATGCTCGATAAAACCATCATCCTCGACGGATTTTCGAAAACGTATGCAATGACCGGATGGCGCCTGGGTTACGGCGTGATGCCGCAATGGCTGGTCGAGCCCGTGAACTTGCTGATCGTCAACTCGACGTCCTGCACCGCGTCGTTCACGCAGCGCGCGGGCATCGCCGCGCTCGAGGGTCCGCAGGACGATGCCGAGCGCATGGTGGCCGAATTCCGGCGCCGGCGGGACGCGTTCTGCGCGGGGCTCAATTCACTGCGCGGATTTCAGTGCCCGATTCCGGAGGGCGCGTTCTACGTGTTTCCGAATGTAACGGGCACCGGTTGGAAGTCGAAGGAATTGGCCGACGCGCTGCTGATCGAAGCCGGCGTCGCGTGCCTGGGCGGGGGCGCGTTCGGCGAATATGGCGAGGGCTATCTGCGCTTCTCCATCGCGAATTCGTATGAAAACCTGATGGCCGCGGTGGAGCGCATTCGCGCGTTCCTGAAGTGAAAATCTGGCTCTACTACATCGGCAAGGCGCGCGACACGCACGCCAACGCGATGGCGGAAGAGTACATCAAGCGATCCACGCGCTACGCGACGTGCGAGATGCGCGAGATTCACCCGGCTCGTTTCGATCCATGGGCGAAGCATCCGGCGGCCGCGAAGATTTTGCTGGATCCTCTGGGGAAATTTCTCGATTCTGCGGGGTTTATCGCGCAGGTGGAGAAGTTGCACGACATGGTGTTCATTATCGGTGGCTCGGACGGGTTGCCCGCGGAGTGGAGGTCTCGCGCGGAACTGCTGCTGGCGCTTTCGCCGATGACGATGCCGCATGAGCTGGCGCGGGTGGTGCTGGCCGAGCAGATTTACCGGGCTCTGACCACGTTGCGGGGGCATCCTTATCCGCGATGAACTGCTCAAAAACATATATTGGCCGCTGATGAACACGGATGAACGCAGATAAGACTATTTTCTGATCCGCGTTTATCGGCGTTCATCAGCGGCCAACATGACTGTGGTCGCGGGAAAATAGAGAGCAAGAATCTCGCGGAACGTCTTTCCGTTGCGTGCCAATTGCGCCGCGCCTTCCTGGCACATGCCGATGCGATGCCCCGAAACTGGGCCGCGCACCGGACATTCGACCGCAAAATACGGATACGCTTCCGCGGTCCATCCGGCCTCTTCGAGCGTCCTCGTTTTTCCACCACAGTTTGCCGAGTAGAGCGTGGGAATCGCGCGTCCTTGATAGCCGACGACCAGGTCCTTGGTTTCGTCCGCTGCCCTGGCGGCGAGGCTTCCGGGGAGCGGCGCTTCGCGCAGGAACTGGCAATGCGTGGTGTCGCAAAAATCGAATCCCTCATGACGATTGCGCGCGGCGATCAGGAAGGAACGGGCGACGACAGCCTGCGCTTTTCGCGCTTCCAGCAGCGCGGAGGGAGGGCTTTCCGCGGCGACAATCGATGCCACAGCGTTTTCACGATCCATTTTGACGATCGCGAGTAAATGGCCGTCTTCGACTCGCACCTCCAGCCGTCCATGAAATTCGCGGCGGATTTTTCCAGGGACGCTGAGAATGAAAGTGGTCTCCGCACCATCGCGTCCGGCGGCGCTGGCCGGACCGCGGAGTTTTATAGTGCTGGATCCTTCCAGCGTCTGCCTGCGCACGTTCTGTTCCACGACCACGATACTGGAGCGCGCGGGTTGCACTTCGAGTTCGACAGGATGAAACAGGCTGAAGACGCAGATCGCGACGATCATCGCAGACTCCGCGCCAGACCTGCGGCGGATTTGGCGGCTTCCGCGCCAGGGACGCCGTGCACGCGGACCAAAATCGCGACGCGCGGCGCATCGGCGGGTTCGAGCACGATAGTGAATCCGTCTCCCTTGTGCTTGCGCTGCGCCACGCACGGAGCGGTTCCTGTCTTAGCCAGCGCTCCGCGCCCGACGGCGCTGGCGGTGCCCGTTTCAGCGGCCATCTTCATGCCGGCGAGAATTTCGGCGACGCGCGGTTCAATTGAGCGCGAAGTGAGCTCACAATAGGCACGGGTGAGGGCGAGAGGCGAGATTTGCCAGTCCCTCCCCAATCCAATTTTCGCTTCGGGCGTATCGACCGCTGGCGGAGGGATACCGAATTTCGCCGCGACAACCGCCAGCGAGTGCGCGTCCACATCCTTCGCGAGCTCGAGAAAATATGCGTTACAGGAGTTCGCGAGCGCGTCGCGAAATTGCTCGGCCCCGTGGCCTTTGGCGAACCAGCAGCGGTCGATTGTGCCGCGGCAGACGAATTCGGGGAACGGTCCGCTCACGGCAAGCGCGGTGAAGGGCTTTACCAGGGAGCCGACAGGTATCGGGACTTCCGATCCGGGCCAATCCTGTTTGACGACCTGGCGCGTGCGCACGTCGACGACGATGTAGTTGACGTCCGGAGCGGCCACGAGCATGAGCGCGAGCAGAGCGGTCACGGATTCAGTTTATACACGACGGACTCGCGCAACATCGAGCCTGCATCGTGGACGACAATCGCCGCGGTGTCCACGCGCTTCAGCGTGCGGCCCAGGCTGGCGAGATTGGCTGAAAAGTAGGGCGGTTCGCCGGGCCCGCCGGCAGGAACCTGTTGCGGGAAGTCGATCAGCGTGGTCATGCGCTCGAAGTTCGGCAGTTCGCGCGCATGGCGCCATCCGGCCGCGTAGGTTGCTCCCGCCATCGCCGTTCGGGTGCGGCGGGCGAAGACGGCACCAACCATTTCGGCGGAATCGCCGATGATCAGCCACTTCCCGTCGGAGGCTATGGCGAGTTTTGCCAAGCCTTCCAGTTCGCGCACTCCGCCGGTCCCCGCGCGCCACGTTGCGGCTCCGGAATTCGACCAAACGCCTTCAGCGACCGCGCCCAGTGCGGTGCGAATCGCATCGCCATCCCACGCCGCGGCGGCCAGCAGCACGATGACCGAATGCGGACGTACGTACACCTGACCGGCATCGACTCCGGTGGCGGAAACGTCGAGCATGGCGTCGATCCGCGCGGCGGCCAATCTGTCGCGCAGCGGTTTTAGCGAATCGCGCGTTTCCGTGATGGGCCGTTCGTCGATTCTGGATTCGAGATCCACCTCACTACCCGCGTCCAGAGTTTCGGAGGCCCTTGGCGCAAGTTTCGATTGCGGCGCGGAAGAAGTGGCCGAGGGAAAAAGCTTCTCTTCGATCCACTGCGCGGCTTGCCCGGCCTGGGGACGCAGCCAGGCGCGATAAAGGCCGGCGTCGTCTGGAACGGCGGCGAGCACCTGGCCGGTGGCGCTCTCGGCGCTTTCCGTGCCGTCGGCGGGCGTGGCGCGAAGCAGCACGCGGCGTTCGCGAATTTCGCCGCGCCCGCGCTCCAAATCGGTGAGTCCGGACGAGAACTGGCGGAGTTCCGGTACGTTGCTCTGGATCCAATGCGACCGGAACTGATAGGTGCGCGCGAGGTTGGCCATGTTGTAGACCAGGCGCAGATCGCTTGGCCCGGGAGCTGCTGCCTGCACCGAATCCGTGAACCACTGTTCCGATGCAACCGAGGGCAGCGCTTCGCGGGCCATCAATCGCAACGAGCCGGCAATAAGATCCTCCCTGGTCGCGAGCAGCAATGTATCGGCGGTGTAGGCGAATGCCGCGACGCGGTGCGAGGCCTTGTCTTCCTTGACAAAATAATCGGCATTACCGGCATGGCGCGTCTGATAAGTGCCGCGCAGTTTCCAGAGAGAGGTATTCAGGGCGCGCGCCGAAGGAATGTGCGCGATGTAGAGAAATTCGAGTTTGCCGATATCGTACATGGCGAAGGCGGAGTTCGATCCGGCGATGGACGTGAGCAGCGCGTAATCGGGAGGCACGCCGGCCGCGGCGGCGAAGTGCGTTTGCGCATCGCCCAGCTTGAGAAATAACTGGGAACGCGAAAATCCTTCGTAATTCGCGCTGGCGAGCCAGTCGCGCTTTTCCGCCGATCCGTTCCAATCGGCCAGCAGCGCGCCCAAATCCTTCGCTTCCAGATAGAGCAGCGCGCCGGCGGGGAACTGGCTCGACAGGGTCTGCGGCGCGGGTTGCGCCAACGCCCAGAACATCATCGCCGCGAGCGCGGCCGCGACGGAAGAAAAGAGTAACAATCTCCTACTCATGGAAGGCCTACTTTCGGACGAACCAAACGATCCTGGTCGACGCTGTCGTTGATCAGCGGACGCCGAGTCTCGTTCATCGCGTCGGCATCGAGCTGCGCGCGCAAGGTCCTGACGCTTCTAAGCGACGCGTCCGAGGGAGTGCTGAATTGCGCAATGCTGGCGTAAAGGAATGCGGCGCGCGAATCGCCCAGACGCTGTTGCGCGTCGGCCATGCCGCGCGCGATCGACGCCCGCTCCACGCTGTCGAAAGCCGGCAGGAAGCTTCGGGCGACCCACTCCGTATATTCGCTGTCCTCTCGGAAAAACTGGGGCAGCAGTTGGCGCGCCACGGCCAAGGCGAGAGCGTAATGGCGATTTTCCATCGCCGCGTGGAACAGCAGCACGCGGGGCGGAGTGGGGCGCGGATCGGCGGCGACGATGGCGAGCAGAGCTCTCTCTTTCGCGGGCGCGGCGGCGGGCAGCGTGTCCCATGGATTCGTGGTTTTGGGCGCGGTTCCCTGCGCTTCGGCAGAGCGGCGCTTCGCATCCTGATTCCAGGGCTCGGCTTTCATGAGCGTCGAGAGAAACTCCGAGGCTTCGGCCGAATGACGGGTGTGTTCCAGCAGCGCGGCGGCGGGATCGAGGCCGGTGAACGGCTCGCCCGAGATGAGGACCATGCGGCGGAGGAGAGCCATGGCGCCGGCCGTGTCATTGTCTTGCAGCTTGACCTCGGCGAGGCCGAGGAAGGTCGCCTGGTCGAGATTGCCGGCCTTCATTTGACTGGTGTAGACGAATTCCAGCACGCGGCGCGAAGAGACGGCGTCGCCTGCCTCGGCCAGAGTGTTCGCGGCGTAGCGCAACTGATCGAGCGGCAGAGGCGCCTGATACTTCACCAGTTGCGCGGCGAGCGTCCGGGTGCGCGCGGCGAGGCGGACTTCCAGCTCGACGACCTCGGCTTCGCGGATTTTCTGTTTGCGCGCCTCAGCCAGCAACGCGGCGGCGGTTTCGAGCCCGGTGGGATCGTCGCGACGGGTTAGCAGGAACGCCACCCAGCGCGTCTCGCAAGTCCAGAGCATGTTCTGCGCGTTCGTTTGCAGTTCGCCGAAGGTCTGCGCGACGCGCATTTGGGCGCTGTCGACGAGTTGCCGGTAGAGAATATTTTTGTGCGCGTCGGGAACCCATGGCCGTTCGATGATCGCGTCGAGGAACTGCACCGGGTCGGCAGCGGAACGCGACAGCTCGGCGATCCAGTGGAGGCCCTGGGCGGGATCGCCCGAGGCGATGAACGCGCTCTCCAGAATTCCTTCGACTTGAAATGAGCCGTTGCGGCGGATGTACGTGCGCAGAATTTTTTCAACATCATCGCGCAATGCCGGGAGCTGATGGGCTTCGCCGATGTGGCGCAGGGTGTTGCTCAAATCCGGCCAGAATTTCTGCGGAACCCGCGAGCGATCCATCATCTGGGAGAACGCCGCGAGAGCCAGCTTCCACTCGGCGATGGCGTCGACGGAGCGGCCTTGTTTCGCGGCGATGGCGGCCAGGCGGTCATGCACGTCGGCGCGCCCGGGATTCAGCTCCAGCGCGTACTGGTAATCGGCGACGGAGCCGGAATATTCGGCCATCGCAAAGTATGCTTCGGAGCGGCCGGGCGTAGCTTCCACCATCGCCGGCAAGTAGTCTTCCGAACCGGCCTGCTTGATCGCGCCCAGATATTCGCCGTAGCGTCCGCCGTAATAGAACCAGTCGTCGCCGGCCAGTTGCTGGTCGCGATCGGTGGGTTTCGCGATGCGGGCTCCGACGGTCATGGGCCCAAGAATGGCGGTGAAGGCGGTTTTCACGGGCGCGGCGGAACTGGCGAAGTAAAGCCCGGCGAGCGAGGTGTACGCCTTGGTCCACAACGCTCCGTTCTTCTGTCCACGCGCGGCGATGGCCTGCTGCGAAACCGCGCTGCTCGCGTGTTGCAGAACGTAATTGAGCATGGAATTGACTGTGGCCGCGTCGGTTTCGGCGGCGACGGCGGCGGCCAATCGCTGCGGCTGCGCGATTAATAATTGGGTATAACGCTCGAGCAGAGGGCCGGTGGCTTCGTGACGATCAGCTAGGCGTTTCAGCACACGCAATTCTGCCGCCGTGTTGCCGCTCGAGCGGTAACAATCCTGTTCCTCGGCTTCGTGACGCGCATTGGGCGGTGGCAGAATGCGGTCGTAGGCTTCGAGCTGCGCGCCCAGCTCGTCGAAGCGCAGCTGACTTTTTTCGACCGCGACAATGCGTTCGATGGATTGATTGGACGGGGCGGTTCCGGGTCTGGCCATGGCCGCGGCGAGGCGCCACTTGAGTTCCAGGTCGGTGAGTCCGGCGCTCTCAGCAAGCGAGATCCGCAGCGGCTGCTTCTCGATTGACGCCGCGAATTTTGTTTTGTCGTCGGGCGAGTAACCTGCCGCGACGGCTGCCACGGTTTGCGCCACTTGCGCGGCTGTGGCGGATTTCAACGTGGGGAGCTTCGCGAAAACCGCATCATACTGGTGCTGGCGGGCGAGGATTCGGGCCCATATTTTCACCGAATCCTCCGGTGCGCGCTTCAATGCTTCGTCGGCGAATTTGCGAGCTTCCGGAAGCATCGACCAGCCTTCCAGTTTCTGCGCGACGGTCAGATAATTCGCGGCGCTCTCGGAGCGGCCGTCGACCCAGGCCTTGTTCAAGGCGGCGACGGCGTCGGCGGTCCGGCCCTGGCGGGCGCGCAATTCGGCGAGTTTTTCCATCCACGCCGGATTACGATAGGTCAGGTCGTAAAGCTTCTGCGCGCTGGCCGCGGCTTCTTCGAAGCGGAGCAGGCGCTCCTCCAGGTTGAGACGTTCCTTAATCAGATCGACGCGGTCCGGACGCACCACCGCGGCGCGCGTGTAGGATGCGATGGCCGTCGGATAATCTTCCATTTGTGTCTCGATGCGGGCCAGCACCATCGGCCAGCGAAAGTCCTTCGGCGAATCGGTCGCGGTCTTAGCGTAATAATCGTGCAGTTTCTTCGCGACGCCGTTCTGCTGCGCGTAGAGCGCGGCTTCGCGAGCCAGCGCTTCATCGTCGGGGAAACGGTTCAGAATTTCGATGTATTGATCGACGGCCGCGGAATAATCCTTCACGCGCGTCAAGACCGGAATCAGCCCGGCGCGGATAGCGGCGATCTGTTCCGTTCGCTGCTGCGCCGGAATGGCGGCCGCAGTGGAAAGACTGCGAATCGTCGTTTCGTAGAAAGTGCGCAAGCCGCGATCGTCGCCCTGGCGCGCATAGGTGTCCGCCTTGAGCGCTATGAATTCAGCCTTGTACGGCTGGTCGATCATTTGCAGGTAACCGACCATGACGCGGGCGCGCGTGTAGTCCCCTGAATCGGTCGCCTTGCGCGCCGCTTCGACCAAAAATGGCGAGCGATAGGCCGCCGAGGAACGACTGGAGGCTTCCTCCAGGATGTCCACCGCGCGCTGCGAATCTTTATTGCGCCAATGATAATCGACCGCGGCGCGGACCACGCCGAGGATCGCCGGGTTTTCGCGATAAAGCGCGTCGACCACAGCCGCTCCCTGCGTCGCTTGCCCTTGCCCCTCTTCGAAGCGCGCGAGGGCGAGCCGGAGACGCATCTTTTCGACCGGATCCGTCATCAGCGCGATCTGCTTCTCGATGGAGGCCTGCTGCGCCTTCGGAAGTCCGTCCACGCGCGCCGTGTTCTCAACCAGCGCGAGCACTTCCAGTGAAGTGGTGCGCGAAGCGGCGTTCAGCAGGAAGCTCTCCAGGTCGTCGCGGCGGTTCTGACTTCTGAGCAGCGCGACGCGCAGCTGGAAGATGCCCGGCTCGGGATTGCGCGCGGATACCAGGCTGGTGGTGAGCTGTTCAATCTGCGGGCGCAGCGCGGGCCGACGGCCCAGCAGCAGCAATCGCTGCTCCGAATTCGAACCAGGCTGCGCGATGGCGCCTTTGGCGTACTCGCGAATCGCGCGGTCGTAGTTGCGCTGATTTTCGCGAATGGCGCCGGCTTCATACGCAAACAGCGAATCCTGTTTGAACCGTTTCCGGCCTTCTTCGATCCAGCGCAGGGCGTCCTCGTAGCGATAGTAGTCCCAGAAAACGGTCGCCGCTTCCAGATATCCGTCGGGCTTCGCGGGCTCGATTTCGGGGATGCGATCCCAGGCCGCGCGGGCTTTATCGAAATGCTCGCGTTCCGCCTCGATCTCGCCGATGGAGGTCAACGTCCGGCGATCCCGAGGGTCGGCCTGCGCGAGTTTTTCCTGCACTCCGATGGCGGTGTCGGTCAGCTTGGGATCGATGGTTCCCAACGATCGATAGACGGCGGCCGTGCGCGCACCCATGGCGCGATCGGCGGGGTAGCTCGATTCCATGGCCAGAAACAGAGGCGCGGCGTTCTCATAGTGACCGCGCCATGCTTCTCCTTCGGCCAGCAATCGCACGGCGGCGGGAGATTGATTCATCGCGTCGTCCCACTTGCCGGCGTAGGCCGACGGGTTCGATGTGCGGACCACCGAGAGTTCCGCGTCCAGACGGCCGGTCTTCGAAAGGCGTTCAAAGAATCGCATCCGCAGATCGTCGGCGTCATACCAGTGACGGCGCAGGATAGCTTCGTAGGCCGTCATGTC
>Ga0182024_10001777_pt1 | contig 54710 bp, 47 predicted proteins | sample P32metaG_FD_120480 | JGI IMG/M metagenome (GOLD analysis project Ga0182024, IMG submission 120480) | Permafrost microbial communities from Stordalen Mire, Sweden - P3-2 metaG (Illumina Assembly) | ecosystem: Environmental > Terrestrial > Soil > Wetlands > Permafrost | place: Sweden: Stordalen...
AGAAGGCGAAAGCTTAGTTTAAAGGAGATTTGACAATGGCTGCAAAACAAATTGTATATAGCGAAAATTCCCGGCAGGCGATCCTGCGCGGTGTCAATCAACTCGCCGATGCGGTGAAAGTGACCCTGGGTCCCAAGGGCCGCAACGTGGTTCTCGAGAAGAAATTCGGCGGGCCCACCATCACCAAAGACGGCGTAACCGTGGCCAAGGAAGTGGAGCTGAAGGATCCGCTCGAAAATATGGGCGCACAGATGGTGCGCGAAGTGGCGTCGAAAACCAGCGACGTGGCCGGCGATGGAACCACCACGGCGACTATTCTTGCTCAGTCGATTTTCCGCGAAGGCGTGAAGAGCGTCGCTGCGGGCGCCAATCCCATGGCGCTGAAGCGCGGCATCGAGAAGGCGGTCGAAGCCGTGGTCGAAGAAGTGAAGAAGTTCTCGAAGCCGGTCAGCGGCGACATGATCGCGCAGGTTGGCACGATTTCGGCCAACGGCGACGCGACCATCGGCAACACTATCGCCGAAGCGATGAAGAAGGTAGGCAAAGACGGCGTGATCACGGTGGAAGAGTCGCGCACCATGGTGACTGAACTCCAAACCGTCGACGGCATGCAGTTCGATCGCGGCTATCTCTCGCCGTATTTCATCAGCGATCCGGAGCGGATGGAGTGCGTGCTCGAGGAACCCTACATCCTGATCCACGAAAAGAAGATCAGCAACATGAAGGATCTGCTGCCGGTGCTCGAGCAGATCGCGCGCTCCGGCAAGCCGCTGCTGGTGATCGCCGAAGAAGTGGAAGGCGAGGCCTTGGCGACGCTGGTGGTCAACAAGCTGCGCGGCACTCTGAACGCTTGCGCGGTGAAGGCCCCCGGCTTCGGCGATCGCCGTAAGGCGATGCTCGAAGACATCGGCGTCCTCACCGGCGGCCAGGCCATCTTCGAAGAGACCGGCATCAAGCTCGAAGGCGTGCAGCTCAAGGACTTGGGCAAGGCCAAGCGTGTGACCGTCGACAAGGACAACACCACCATCATCGACGGCGGCGGCAACGCCAAGGCCATCGAAGGGCGCATCAAGCAGCTCCGCGCGCAGATCGAGGAGACCACCTCGGATTACGATCGCGAAAAGCTCCAGGAGCGGCTCGCGAAATTGGCTGGTGGAGTCGCTGTGATTAAAGTGGGCGCGGCCACCGAGACCGAGATGAAGGAGAAGAAGGCCCGCGTGGAGGATGCCCTGCATGCCACTCGCGCGGCGGTGGAAGAAGGCATCGTGCCGGGCGGCGGCGTGGCGCTCCTGCGCGCGGCTGCTGTGCTCGCCGGTCTCAAGGCGGAGCACGACGAACAGATCGGCGTGAACATCATCAAGCGCGCTTGCGAGGAGCCGGTACGCCAGATCGTTGGCAATGCGGGCTATGAGGGCGCGATCGTCATCGAGAAGATTCTCGCCAACAAGGACCCGAACTTCGGCTTCAACGCGGCCACGGTCGTGTATGAGGACCTGGTGAAGTCCGGCGTGATCGATCCGACCAAGGTGACGCGGTCGGCATTGCAGAACGCGTCGTCGATTAGCGCGCTGATGCTCACGACGGAGGCGATGATCGCTGAGATTCCCGAGAAGAAGGCCGCGCCGATGCCGGGCGGGGAGCACGGACCGGGAATGGATTACTAGCCACTCGCGTGGCGGCCGGTGCGCCTCCGGCGCAGTGGCGTTACTAGATTAGAAGTTAGGCAACGAAGGCCGCTCGATGAATCGGGCGGCCTTCTTCCGTTTAAAGGGTTTAAGTTCTCGTTACACGCCTGCGCGCGATCAGGCCGAGCATCGCCAGTCCCGCGCCGACCATCGCCAGGGAAGCCGGCTCCGGAGTTCCAGTGCTCACCGCAGTGTAGGTGTATTGGAGGTAGTAGTTTCCCTCTGTCGTGTCGTCCAGGAAATAGGTTGCCTCGCTAGGGTTGCTGGAAGATTCGTCGGTGATTGCCGACTCGGAAACCAGCTGCGAGAGCAGCGTGCCGGTGCCGATGTAAGGGGCGAGGCTGCTGGGCGATAGCGGCACGGAGCCCGACAGCGGGCCCGTCATGAACGTCTGCGTATTGGTGCACGATGCGAATTCTTCCCCAACGCCGGTGCATCCAAAATCGTTTTCAGTCAGCGAGAGAAATTCCATGAAAGTGGGGATGTCCGGCAGGGTGAGGTTGAAGCCGGTCTCGAAATTCGCATAGGCGTCGGCGGGGGTTGCCGTTTCGCCAAGAGTTACGGAAGGCGACAGGTAGATATCTGCATTGTAGTAGAACAGGGTGACGCCGGTCAGCGTTCCCAGGGTTGGATTGAACTGCGTGAAATGGTCGTTCTCAGTGCCGTCGACATTGTACGCGATCGTATTTGAATCGATAACGCCCGCCGAAGCCAGACCGGACAGAATGAGAAGTAGAGTCAGAATGCGTTGCATGAGTACACGTCCTCCGATAGAAATCCCTATAAGTGGATCGTAAGGTGAATCCGAGCCCGTGTCACTACGTACATGTGTAGTCTCGCGCAGGTGTAGTCTGCGCATGGTTGAACAACCCTGGAGCCGGCAATGCAATATTTCACGGCGGCAAGTTGAACGGCTGCCAATTGAACGCCCGATCAAATGTAACTTTGTTCCGCTAGTCTGGTACTGACCCCATGGCTAGTGAACTCCTTCAATCTCTCCGCGGCGTTCGCCGGAATCCGGGATTCGCGCTGCTCTCCATCGTCACGCTTGCGCTGGGGATCGGAATCAGCACGGCGGTCTTCAGCGTGGTGAACGGAGTGCTGCTCCAGCCCTTGCAGTTCCCCCAACCGGATCGAATCGTCAGCGTCAACACCAGGACCGCCGACCGTCCCAACGGGACCAAGATGACCGGCGGCGATTTCGTGGACCTGCGCGAGCAAAACCAGGTATTCGATGCGATCAGCGTCTATAACGGAGGAGAGATCGGCGTCCAGTTTCGCGACCGCGCTGAATTTACCGGCATTTATTGGGTAACCCCGGAATTCTTCCCGGTTTTCGGACAGACCGCGGCTGCATTCACCAATTCGAGCGCCGTCGTGGCCGAAGCCTTCGCGGTGCGCAATTTCGGCGACGCTCAGCGTGCGCTGGGGCAGTCGATCCGAGTGGAGAATCGCGTCTATGAGATTTCCAGCGTCCTGAAAGGTGCCCGTTTTCCCGCGAACGGCGAAGTCTGGCTGCCGATCGGAGAATCGAACCGGGCGCCGTACGTTCCGCCGAATCTGAACCGCACGTCGTACAGTTATCGTGCCGTCGCCAAATTGAAGACCGATATTTCGATCGATCAGGCGCAGGCGAATCTCGATACCATCGCCGCTCAACTGGCCGCCACGTTTCCCAAGTCGAATCAGGGCAAGACGTTCGCGCCGGTGCCCCTTCGGGAGCAGCTCACCGGTCCGGTCCGTTCGACTCTGTATCTGCTGCTGGGCGCGGTTTTGCTGGTCCTGTTGATCGCCTGCGCCAACGTCTCGAACCTTCTGCTGGCACGCGCGACCGTACGGGCGCGTGAGCTTGCGGTGCGGGTCGCGCTCGGCGCATCACGGGCCGTGATCGTCAGAATGCTGGTAATCGAGAGCATCGTGCTGGCGGCGTTGGGCGGCCTTCTCGGCATCCTTCTCGCCGCATGGGGCACATGGGCGCTGCTGCGCTTCGCCCCGGCCGATCTGCCGCGTTCCAACGAAATCCATCTCGATTACACTGTGCTCGCGTTCGCGATGGGCCTTTCCTTGTTATCCGCGATGCTGTTCGGCGTTCTCCCCGCGATGCAGGCCTCGCGCGCCGAATTTTCGTCGCGCGGCGTTTTGCGCGGCGGTTCCCACCGGCTGCGGAATTCTCTTGTCGTCGCCGAAATCGCGCTGTCTTTCGTGCTCGCCACCGGAGCCGGGTTGTTGTTCCGCAGTTTTCTCGCGCTGAATGCTGTCGACATGGGCTTCCGGGAGGACAACATCCTGGTGATGTATGCCCATGCGCCGGCCCAGGACCTCAGCCAATACGTGAACGTGACTCATTTATTTGTCGACAGGCTCTTGCCTTCGCTCGCCGCCATGCCGGGTGTCGAGTCCACCGCCGCCGTCATGGGATTGCCCACCGGCCAGTACGGATCGAACGGAAGTTATGCGGTGGCCGGAAAGCAGGTGATGCGGGAGGGCGAGAAGCTGCCGGAATCCAACTGGGCGCTGAGCAGCCCCAACTACTTCGCCGCGATGCACATTCCGCTTTTGCACGGCCGCGACTTCACGCCGCAGGATCAGTACGGCGCCCCCGGCGTCGTCATCATGAGTGAAAGCGCCGCGCGTCAAAGCCTCCCCGGCGAGGATCCCATTGGCCGGCAACTGATGTGCGGCCTGGATGAGGCGACCATGAGATCGATGACCATCGTCGGCGTGGTTGGAGATGTGCGGCAGAACTCGCCGGGCTCCGCGCCTCAGCCGACCCTGTACATGCCGATGGAGCAGCACCCCTATCACTCGAATGAACTGCAGGTGATCGTGCGGACCGTCTCCGCGCCCTCCGCGATGACCTCCGCGGTTCGGAAAGCCGCCTACGATCTGAATCCGGAGATGGCCGTAAGGTTCACGACGCTGGACGAAATGATCTCCGATTCCGTCGCCGCTCCGCGCTTCCGGACGTTTCTCGCCGGCGCCTTCGCGCTTCTGGCGCTGCTGTTGGCGATGGCGGGGATCTATGGCGTCATGAGTTACGTCGTCACGCAACGAACCTCCGAACTGGGGCTCCGCATGGCGCTCGGCGCCGCGCGTGGGGACGTTATCGGATTGGTCCTGGCGCGCGCCGCAATGCTGGCGGCCGCGGGGCTGGCGATCGGCACGGGATTGTCGCTGGCGGCTTCACGATTGATCGGCGCGATGCTGTTCGGACTTAAAGCTACCGATCCCTCCACCTACGCATTGGTGCTGTTATCGGTGGCCGCCATCGCCATTCTCGCGGCGGCAGGACCCGCTTGGCGCGCATCTCGAATCGACCCGATGGTAGCTCTGCGGCAAGAGTAGCTTAGCGGCAAGGTTAGCGGCGCGGCAGCGCGAAGCGCTCGCGGACTACATGACCACCGAGGATGACCCAGCGCGGGTTTATCCCCGCGATCGCCTCGTGGTCGACGTGATGGACGCCGCCGCTGGCGCCACCGAGGACAGGCGATGGCCGAAACCGCACCGATCGCTCGACAGCACGCGAAGCCGCCGTTCGAGGTAGCCGACGTTCGCGCGTTCGTGGCGCGCAACGCGGGAACGCTGAAAGCAGCGGGACACATCGATGTTGCGGAAATGCTCGAGGCGCGCAGCACGCTCGATCTCGATTTGAAGCCGTACCGCGGGAGGATGACGTCGGATCAGCTCGGGATGTTGGAAAAGCAGTTCCTGGAGCGGAAGCTGCTCGAATCGGCCGGCCTTCCACGGCTTAGCTTGTTCTATCTCTGATGGCGTCGTTCGATTCGTGTGAACGGAGACGCGGCCGGAAGCGCTCACGTGTCGTGTTCAGTAACGGTCTGCGCGGGCACCCGTGCAGTTCAAAACTGCAACAATACGACCTTGGAATGGCGGCGAAACACAACTCCTTAACCCACAGCAACTTAGCGTTCGGAAAACATGTGATTTCCGAACACTCGGAAAGCTGTGGCTTGTAGCGCTGCGCCGGTCTCTAGGCGGCTGAACCTGCCGGACTATTGCGTCGCTCACGTCCCCGATGCTTGGCGAATCGTCCGTTATCGCGCAGACTACGGTTGCGGTGATCATCTCAATCTCAAGATCTCAAGAATTTTGGCGAACGGGAGGTCTTCTTAAAGGCTGCCACAATCACTTTCGCCGGGGGGCAAGGGCATAACCGGTTGAGAATCGTTCTCACCGTCAGTGCGGCTTGCCGGCTAGAGTCGGAACAATGTGGTTGGTATTTGCCGAACAGAGGCGCACTATGGTCCATGAGTCGCATGGTCGAAGTTTGCATCAGGCTAAGTCGGAGGCTACTTCTCCGGAAGCAGGTCCTTCCGGTCGAGCTTGTTCACTCCATCGATGATCATGGCGTAAGCTCGCCCGACTGCTTCCAATCCCGCCGAGGGAACGAACGCGCGAATATCCGCATCGGTGTGTTTGCTCTCCGGCGAGCGAATCAACTGGATCGACGGCGTCAGTCGCGCAATCGCGCCCATTTCTCCCGTAGCCGAGGGGTCCATGTCCCCGATGACGCCGACGCCGAGCGTTCTGTATGCCTCAAGCGTCAGATCGGTTAGCCGGGTGCTGCCGTTCACCCACCAGCGCCGCGGCCACACCGCCGTGGAGCGCCGCAGCGTCGTCTGCCAGTTGAGCGTCTGGCTCACCGCGATGTGTTCGACGTTAATCATGAGCGCCGTCTTATCCAACAGCTCCTTACGATCCCGCAAGTAGCGCGCGTTAGGCGACCCGACGTGGTGGCCCGCCGTACCGATGAAAATCAGATTCCGCCTGCGCTGCTCGCGCGGGATCTCTGAGAAATACTCCGCCAGCGCCAGGACTCCGGCCAAGCCGGAAGCGTTATCCAGCGCCGCCTCGAAATATCCATCCATGTGCGCCATCACCAGGATGTTTTCATCGGCGCCCGCACGTCCGGGAAGAGTACCGTAGACGCTCGCTGTCTTCTGCCCCGCAACCATTTCCGCCTGGACGCGCAGCCGGACCTTAGCTCCGCCCTCCGCCCCGAGGTCTCGCAGTTTCTTTCCATCCTCGAATCCAAGCCAGAACGCCGGGATCGGACCCATCGACGCCATCTGTACGTTGATAGCTCCGGTCCGGAAGCCCTGCCACACCGCCATATTGTCGAAATAGCCCCATATGCCGATCACCGCTCCGGCGCCCAAGTTGATGGCCCGCGCGAAAGCCCCCTCCAGATTGGCGGATTGTCCCATTTCTCCTGGAGCGAGCATGGCGTGTATGATCACCGCCTTGCCCCGCACATCGCGGCCTGCAAAGTCTCCCGCAGTTCCCAGACCTACCCACACCGGTTCCATTTCGATGCCGCCAACAGGTGTTGCGGCAGAACCGCGCGCCGGCAACACTGAAGAGAATTTCAATGTCTTACCGCCACTGGTGGCAGTGAGATCCCAATCCGTGGGGACCCACTGCGGCGGCAGCGCGAACTCCGGCCGTTGAATATCGGTCAGACCCAGCTTGCGGAACTTGGCTTCCATCAGGTCGCCGGTCATGGTTTCGTATTTCGTGCCGGCGATGCGGCCCCAATACCGATTGCCGTCGTCGCGGCTCTTGAGCGAGATCGCGACGATTTCTTCGACCAGCGCCTTCATCTTGACTCCGCTTATGTCCGCGTAGGGACGAGCGGAGTCAGGCAGAGGAGCGGGCATATAGGCTTCGTCCTTAACGTGGCCAGCGGCGTCCAGCAGAGGCTGGCGGGTTTGGGAGAAAGCCGTGAGCGCGAAAAGCAGAACGTATGGTGACCTGAGCATAGGTTCCCTTCAAGTCCGTCGAGGAACAATCGGCCACAAGTGAATCATTTTTCCTTCACGGACCGAGTTTGCGTTACAGAAAGCGGAATATGCAGGACTCAAGTTTATCCGATCGGGAAGCACGCGCCTGGATCACGTCGCATCCGGCCCTCGTGATGGGAGTCTCAGCGCCTCTCAACACGCTGAACCACAAGGCCCCCTCTTTTAATCAACTTGAACCTTCCGGGCTTCCGATACCGCGCACGTTTCATTAGAATCACCGCATGAGAAAAACAGTGATCTTCCTTGCTCGGCCTCGCTTCCGTATACGTGATCGCGCCGGCGCAGAACGGCCAATCGATGACCAAGGCCGATGTCGATCGCGACCTGAAAGAGCTCTCCAATTGGGGGCGCTTGGGGTAAGGACGATCAACGGGGCGCGTCCAATCTCATCGCCGCCAAGTGCAAGCAGGCTCGAAACGAGATCAAAGCGGGATTCGCGGTTTCGTTCTCGCACAACTGCCTCACCGAACGCTCGGCATCTCGATGCCCTATGCCACGTGTCGATCGACGGCAAGCTATACAACGGGTTTTCGAAAGAGGACGTGGACCAGACAGGCGCGCACAAGCTCGCCATCGAAAATCACAAGCGCACTTTTCTAAGGGTCGTTATTTTGTATTCTTTTTCGCGGTTTCGAAGCCCAACACCGGATCGGCGCCCAGACTCCCCAGCAGATCACCAGCTTCCTTTCGGATAAAGAAAGAGCCGGCCTGATAAATGCCTTGCGTGATGAAATAGGGCGTCTGCCCGAGTTTGTTCATCACGTCCATTTTCGCGCCGTGGTCGAACAGAAACTGGATGAGCAGCGTGGAGCCGACGTAGGCCGCCCCATGCATGGCCGTCTGGCCGTTCGCGTTGACCGCGTTGATGTCGCCGCCCAGTTCCAGACAATACTTGACAGCCTCCGCCGCCGCGAGTTGAAGCGGCATGGTGGAATCCTGAAACCAGCGGCGGCCGTATCGGTCCTGCCCTTCAATGAAATCGATTCCGGCGGCGGCCATCAGCGGCGTGGTCTTATCGTTGGTGGTCAGCAGCGGATCGGCGCCGCCCTCGACCAGAATACGCATCATGCGAACGTCGCCGAAATCGGCGGCCAGCCAGAAAGGCGTCGCGCCAATGACACTTGGATCGAGACCTGCCGCCTGCAAGATGTATCGCGAAAGCAGCGGCAGAGCTCTTTCCAGCCTCGCGTTGGGATTCGCTCCGCGGGCGAGCAGCAACCTGACCAGATCCGGCATCTGCCGCTGCACGGCCGAATGCATGGGCGTACGTCCGGCTCCGCGTTGGTCGACATCCGCGCCCTTCTCCACCAGAAATCCGGCCATGTCCTGATGCCCACTGTCGATAGCGACAAGCAGGGCGCCGGCCTGGGTATTCGGCTTGAACGCGGTGCGCGCGTTGGTGTCGCCGGCGATGCCGTCGGGCGCGGTGTCGTTCACGTCGGCTCCAGCGGCGAGCAGCATCCGGGCGGATTCCACATTGCCCTGTTGAGCCGCGAAGAGCAGCGCCGTGAATTGGTTTTTCGAGCGCGCTTTGACGTCAGCGCCACCGTCGATCAACGCTCGCACTACTTCAGGATGGTTTTTCGCGACCGCCCACATCAGAGCGGTCTGGCCATGCGTTGCTTCCGCGACGTTGCTGCCGGCGGAGTGGGTCAGCAGAAGCCTGACCACGTTGACATTGCCGGTGAGCGAGGCGGTCATCAAAGGAGTCTCGCCGTTGAGTTTCGGCAGGTTGGGATTCGCGCCGGCTTTGAGCAGAAGGCCGGCGACGGACGCGCTGCCATTGAGACACGCCAGTGAGAGCGGCGTGACACCTTCGTCGTCCGCAGCGTTGACGTGAGCGCCGGCGGCGATCAGAAACTGGACCGTATCGCGGTCATCCCAGTGGGCGGCCCAATGCAGAGCGGTCGCGCCATCGCCTTGCGTCGCGTTGACGTCGGCATGTTCCTTCACCAGGGCGCGAACGGCCGCGGCGTCTTTAGCCTTGGCGGCCTCGACGAGGCGTGTGGAATTGGCAGCGGCAAAGCCCACGGAGGCCGCCGCGGCCAGCATCATCCAATACGCGAAAAGGTTACGGAAGCGCATGATGCAAACTCGACTCACCTTGATATATCACAGCAGTTCCCTATAATGCTAAGTGGGTTTGGGGATTCCTTGGAGTCGTGTCTTAGGAACATGATGGAACGCATCGCAATCGCGAGCTTGGTCGTGACAGCGTGCTCGAGTTGTCTGCAAGGCGGACCGCAATCCGCGGAAGCCTCTCCCCAGCGTGCGTTGATCGATAGGTACTGCGCCGGCTGCCACAATCAGAGGACAAAGACTGCGGGTTTGATGCTCGACGAGGTCGACGTCTCCAACCCGCCCGCGGCGGCCGAAATCTGGGAGAAAGTGATCGGCAAATTGCGCAGCAACGCGATGCCGCCGCAGGGCTTGCCGCGACCCGATAAGACGGCGCGCGAAGCCTTTGTGCGATATCTGGAAACCTCCCTCGATCGCGCTGCGGCGGCGACGCCGAATCCGGGACGCACCGTAGTGCACCGCCTCAATCGCGCCGAATATGAAAACGCGATTCGCGACCTGTTGGATCTGCGAATTGATGCGGCGTCCCTGCTTCCTTCCGACGATTCAGGATTCGGGTTCGACAACATTGCGGATGTTTTGTCGGTTTCGCCGATGCTGACAGAGCGGTATCTCTCCGCGGCAAGAAAGATCAGCCGGCTTGCGGTGGGAGATCCGGCGCTCCAGCCCTCAACCGATGTCTATCCCGTCAACAAGCTTCTCAAACAGGACGACCGGGTGAGCGAAGATTTGCCGTTTGGGTCGCGGGCGGGGCTCGCCGCTCACTACTATTTTCCAGTGGATGGCGACTACGTGCTCAAAATCTTTCTGCTCAGAACCTACGACGGTAGGATTCGCGGCGCGTCCGAACCGCACCAGCTTGAAGTCCGGGTGAATGGCGAACGGATCAAACAGTTCACGGTTGGCGCGGCAGTCGAGCCCGCGGCGGGGAGAGGACGGGGATCGCGTCAAGAGCCGGACGGTATGGAAGTACACTTCACCGCCAAAGCCGGCCCGGGATTGATCGGAGTCACGTTCGTCAAAGAGGCGGGTATGCCGGAAGGGATGCTGCGGCCCAAATATCCGGTGACCAGCTATGAGTATGCCGGCGACGCGACCATGCCTCCAGGAATCGCAAACGTCGAGATTCGGGGACCCTACGATGTTACGGGACCGGGATCGTCACCGAGTCGTGAGCGGGTCTTCGTTTGTCATCAGGATGACGATCGCTGCGCTCGTCAAATTCTTTCGACACTCGCGCGACGGGCGTACCGGCGGCCGGTGACCAATGCCGATATCGAGCCGCTGATCGCTTTCTACCAGGCCGCTCGCAACAAATCGAGCTTTGACGCCGGCATCGAGATGGCGCTTCAAAGGATTCTGGTCAGCCCGGACTTCCTGTTCCGCATTGAACGCGACCCGGCGAATGCGGCTCCTGACAAGCCCTATCGCATCAGCGATCTCGAATTAGCCTCGCGGCTCTCGTTCTTCCTGTGGAGCAGCATTCCGGACAAAGAACTACTGGAGGTCGCGGTTCGTGGGCAGTTGAAACAACCGGCGATACTTGACCAGCAAGTGCGCAGGATGCTCGCCGACAACCGCTCAAAGGCATGGATTCGCAACTTCACGGGCCAGTGGTTGTATTTGCGCAATATCGAGCTAGCGGCGGTGGATCCTTACGCGTTCCCGGATTTCGATGCGAATCTGCGGGATGCTTTTGCGAGAGAACTGGAACTGTTCCTTGACAGCCAGGTTCGCGAGGATCATGGCGTCACGGAGTTGCTGACCGCGGATTACACGTATATGAACGAGCGGCTCGCGCAGCACTACGGCGTTCCGAACATCTATGGGCCACATTTTCGCCGCGTGGCGCTGACGGATGATACGCGCCGGGGCCTGCTGGGCAAGGGCGGGATTCTGATGGTGACCTCATTCGCGAATCGCACGTCGCCCGTGAAGCGCGGAAAATGGCTGCTCGAAAATATTTTGGGCGCGCCGCCGCCGCCGCCGCTTCCGAACGTGCCGTCGTTGAAGGAAAATGTAGCGGGCAACAAGGCGCAATCGGTGCGCGAACGCCTGGAAGAGCATCGAGCGAATCCGGCGTGCGCGGGATGTCACAAGCTCATGGATCCGCTGGGGTTCGCGCTGGAAAATTTCGACGCCGTCGGCCAGTGGCGCGCGACGAGTGAGGCGGGCACGCCGATCGATGCGTCGGGTGAATTGGTGGACGGGACCAAGCTGGATGGTCCGGTGACGCTGCGCAACGCGCTGCTCGCTCATCGGGAAGATTTCGCCATGACGGTGACGGAGAAGTTGCTCACATATTCCCTGGGGCGCGGCGCGGAATATTTTGACAAGCCCGCGATACGGCAGATCGTCCGAGAAGCAGCCCGGGAAAAATCCAATGTGACGGATTACAGGTGGTCGTCGCTGATTCTGGGAATCACCCGCAGCGTGCCGTTCCAGATGCGGATGCCGGAGAAGGCAATCCTAAAGCAAACTGCAACGCCGCAGAGGTGATTGGAGTAGAATTAGGTCGTCAAGGAGGCCTGGGAACAGTGTTTGTCACAAGGCGGTTTCTGCCACGCCGCAAGTTCTTGCGCGGTCTCGGCACTGCGCTGGCATTGCCTCTGTTGGATAGCATGGTTCCCGCGTTTGCGGATACAACCTCCGTAACAAAACCAGTTCGGCGCCTGGCGATCGCCTACGTGCCCAATGGCGTCATCATGGACCAGTGGACGCCGGCGGCCGAGGGTTCGGCGTTCGAGCTGATGCCGATTCTGGAACCGCTCGCGCCGTTCCGCGATCACCTGACGATCATTAGCGGCCTGGCAAGTAAGCCCGCGTTTCCCGGTCCTGGCGAAGGCACCGGCGATCATGTGCGAGCGGCATCCACGTTCCTGACCGGCGTGCACCCCAAGAAGACCGAAGGGCCGGACATCCGCGCCGGTGTTTCGATGGATCAGATCGCGGCCCGGGAGCTCGGCAAGGATACGCAGCTCACATCGCTCGAATTGTGTCTCGACGGCAACGACTTAATGGGCGCATGCGAAGCCGGGTATAGCTGCGCATACGCGAACACGCTCTCCTGGCGGAATCCGACGACGCCGCTCCCGATGGAAAATCAGCCTCGGGCCGTGTTTGAACGCTTGTTCGGCGACAGCAGCAACACCACGCAGGCGGCGCGGTTAGCGCGAATCGAGGAAGACCGCAGCATTCTCGATTCCCTGGTTCAGGAAGTGTCGGCGTTCCAGAAGAAACTGGGGCCGGGCGATCGCGCCAAGCTGGCTCAATACCTGGACGCGATTCGCGACCTGGAACGGCGCATCCAGAAAGCCGAGGCGCAAAGCGCCAAGGAATTACCTTTGATGGAGCGGCCCACCGGCGGAATTCCAGGAACGTTCGCCGAGCACGCGCGGCTGATGTTCGACCTGCAAGTGCTCGCCTATCAGACGGATATGACGCGCGTGGTTTCGTTCCTGTTATCGCGCGAGGTCAGCCCGCGGCCGTATCCAGAGATCGGTATTCCGGACGCGCACCATGGGTTGTCGCACCATCTGCACCGGCCGGAGCAGATGGCTAAGTGCGCCAGGATCAATCACTATCACGTTGAACAGCTCGCATATTTCCTGGACAAGCTGAAGTCAACGCCAGACGGCGACGGCTCATTGCTGGATCATATGACGATCGTCTACGGCTGCGGCATAAGCGACAGCAACGATCACCTGCACACGAATCTCCCGATTCTGGTGTTGGGCGGCGGGGCGGGCCAGCTCAAGGGCGGGCGTCATGTACGGGTCGCCGAACAGACGCCGTTGGCGAATTTGCATCTGACGCTGCTGGATAGACTCGGACTGCCAATGGAGAACCTTGGGGATAGCACGGGCACGCTGGCACAGTTGTCCGGCGTGTAAGGCGGTTCCAAATGGTTCTCAAACTCAGCGCTGACCCGGCGAAGCCTTGGCCTTGTCTGGATGCAGGGTCAGCTTCTGCTTAAGCGGGCTGCACGGCGACCAGCTTGAACCGGCCGACCGCGCCGCCCATCATGCCTTCTCATACCATCTCTGGTTCGGGGGAACTGCAAGTTAAATCTTCGAAGATTATCGGCGGGAATGCCTTAGCGAGGATCAAGGGCAAGAGGCCGGGGGTCTTTTTAAAATCGAGCGACAAAACGGGGCCCCTTTCCCTTCTAAACGCTATTGGGAGCGGCGGGCGCGAGTCTCGCGGATCTCGCGGATGAGGGCTTCAACCTGTTCGTGAGCTTGGTTATGGATTGAGAGGACGCCCGGGTCCGTGATGGTACCCCATAGCGATGCTGCATGCTCGGCGGCTTCAGCCGCGCGATCCCAGTCGTTCAAAGTCCGCTCCACCGAGGCGAGCTCAAAATATGCTCGTCCAAGATGCCCTTTGGGAGTGGCTCTATCCGGCGTCACCGCCAGATATTTCTCCGCTCGCTCCACTGCGTGCTGGGCGTGGCTGAGCGCGGCGGCACGATCGCCCTGGGACGCGTAAATCCCGGCAAGCCCCTCTTCAAGGGCGAGCGCGATCGAGATTCCCGCGTTTGGGCCGGGATTCGCGGTCGTCATCGATTCCAACTCCGCGAGCCCCTGGCGGAACTGCTCCGCGGCGGCTGCCGTCTTGCCGAGACTGCGCAGACGATAGCCGGCGTACTCCCGTACGAGAGCTACCTCGTTCGCGATGTTCGGTGAATTCGGATTGGCCTTGATGATCGGATCGAGAATGGCCAGCGCCTCATCGAGACTCTTCAAGGAGTCCGCGATGTGTTCCGGATCGGGCTCCACCATTCCCAGGCGCCCCAGGCTAATCGCCAGGTCGTAGCGTGCGTTCCTGTCTTGAGGATCGGCGGCGGCCAGTTTGCGCGCGAGGGCCACGGATTTCTCGCAGTACCGGGCCGCCTCGGCGAAGCGGCCCATGTTGGCAGACCAGGGAATCCCCAGCAGCGCGGCGTAGTTTCCGTACACCACCAATAAATTCCTGAGGACCACGACATTGTTCGGTTCAACCTCGAGAAATTCCTCGCGAATCCGGATGGACCGCTCGAAGTACTCAGCCGCGCGCGCGAAATCTCCGGATGACTTTACGGCGGCTGCGACGGCGGCCAGTGACGAACCCAGCTCCTGCTTCAGATCGCGATCTTCCGGGAACCGGGCGACCAGCGCCGTCAGAATCGCGATCTGCTGGTTTCCGTGGTCGAGCGAAGCGATGGTGTCGGTGGATTGCATCTCTACCGCGAGTTCCCCGTGGATCGAGGCTTCCTGCTTCACCGCCTGCGGGTCTGAAGGCGCCAGACCGGCGAGCCGGTGGGCGATGGGCAGAAGTCTCAAGTATCTTTCGATTCCCTGCTGGTGGTCGAAGTGCCGGGATGACAACCGAGCCAAGCCGGCTTCAGCCTCAAGCCAGCGAGTGATCACGTCAGGATCATTCTTCTTGTTGCTGGCGTACACAGGAGCGAGCAGCGCCTCGGCCTTTTGGTAGCTGGCGCGGGCGCCTTCGAAATCTCCCAGGCTGGGGCGGGTAGGGTCACCCTGGATGGCCGCGATCCTGGAATAGCCGGCACCCAACGCGAGCCGCAACCGGTCGTCGAGACCGTGGTCCTTCTCGATGCTCTCCAGGTAATCGAGCGTGGTCCTTACCAGCGTTCGCCGGGCATCGGTCGCACCCGGAAGTCTTGCGACGGAGTCGTGAATCTTAAACAGCGTCTTGTCGGCGAGGTCGAGTAGCTGGGTGAGACGCTGCTCGGCTTGGGCGCGCTCGCGCACGGCGTCGTCGCGCTGTTGATCGGCGTTGAGGCGCTGTTGCGATTCGGCTGCGCGAGCCACTTCAGCCTGCTGGAACCCCGTTTCGGCGCGCGCGCGTTCGCGCTCGGCAACGGTCCGCTGCGCTTCCGCGGCGTGACGGGCGGTCTGCGCCTGCCGCGCCTGGGAGAGACTGATCACCAGCGCCGCCACCAGACTCGCGAAAATCACAGCCACGGCCGTCATTTCAATGCGGTTGCGTCGAACGAATTTCCGCGCCCGATACCAGAACGAGTCCTGACGCGCCAGCACCGGCCGTCCACTCAGATGGCGGCGAACATCCTCGGCGAGTTGATCTACCGATTGGTATCGGCGCTCGGGCTCCTTGCGCATCGCCATCGAGACGATATTGTCGAAATCAGCGTCCAGATCCGGGACCAGGAGGCTGGGGCGCCTGACCTCCGTACGGCAGACCACCCGTTCCACTTCGACCGGAGTGAAGGTCGCAATCGGCTGCGCGAGCTGGCCGGTGAGCAATTCACAAAACACCGCGCCCAGCGAGTAAATGTCAGTGGCAGTCGTGACAGGAAGCCCATGCACCTGTTCCGGACTGGCGTATTCAGGCGTGAACGGACGGGCCATCGAAACGGCGGTTACACCGGGTCCGGCGTCCACCGCGAGCAGTTTCGCGACCCCGAAATCCAGGAGCTTGGGAGTTCCACCGGCGGTCACGAAAATGTTGGCGGGTTTCAGGTCGCGGTGCACCACCAGATTCCGGTGTGCGTGCGCCACCGCCTCAAGGATACGCAGAAAAAGCAGGCAACGCGTCTTTATGTCGAGCTTGTGTTCGCGGCAGAATTCGTCGAGCGGCTGGCCCTCGACGAATTCCATTACGAAGAACGGGCGACCGTCGAACGTAGTTCCTCCGTCGAGGAGGCGCGCGATGTAGGGATGATCCAGGTTGGCAAGGATCTGTCGTTCGTGCTGGAAGCGCCCGAGCACTTCCGCCGTGTCCATGCCACGTTTGACTACTTTGATCGCGACCTGCTTTTGAAACTGGTCGTCGTCACGGATGGCGAGGTACACATCGCCCATGCCGCCCCGTCCGATTTCTTTCACCACGCGATAAGAGCCGAGCCGGTCCCCGATCAGAGTTTGCGCGCCGAACAACAGGGCCGCTTCGCCGGCGATGGTGGATGAAATGATCCGCTCATCCTCGCGGTCCGATTTGAGCAGGGACTCGACCTCGGCGCGCAGATCGATGTCGTCCGCGCAAGCCACGTCGAGGAATCGCGCCTGCTCCTCGGGCGAAAGGTCCGCCAGGGAGAGAAACAGCGATTGGACGCGATTCCAATAGTCGAGCGGCATCGGTGTCTATCAGTATCGCGCGCAGTTTCGGACGGTGCATCGCGCGGCCCTCCGCAGGGCGAACTTAAGAAGATGGTTCAATGCTCCTCCCATGGCGTTTTGCGAGACCAGGAGAAAAACAGCACCGGCGCCGGCCAGGCCCGTAAGCTGAAACGAGTCTGGCAGGGCGCCGGTACTCGGCCCTCCGAATCGTTCAAAAGAACGACCTCATCTATCTAGTGCGTAAAGCCGCTGAGATTTTTGGAAATTATTTTTGGGGATTTGAAACGGTTTCGAGCACGCCGCTGATCCGGCGTGCTCGACGTCCTCTAAATGTAAGGATTTAATGCACGAAGCGCGGCAATGGCGCGGTCCCGCTGGCCACCGGTAGGCTGGATGTCGGATCGTCGGGAGCCAGCACGCCAGTGACTGTCGCGGAGGCGAGCGAGGTCTGGAAGAACGGGATCACCGGAATGCTGATGGTTTCGGTTACGCCGCAGCCGTTCTTTCCCGCATAGGGCGCGGCGGCGGCGATTTCGTAGAGCACTTCGGCGGTGTGGCTGACGGGGTTGACCATCACAGCACTGGTGCCGGTGAATGTCGAAACGGTGCCGAATTCGTGATTGGGTCCGTACGGGGGGATCACCAGATGCGCCACCAGCAAGCCGAAGGTAGAGGTGACCTGAAAGGGGACGATGAGCGTGAACACCGAAGGCGGAAGATTGCTGAGCGTCGCCAGCAGGCGCGTGCCGGTGTCGGCCAATCCGATTTCGCCGGGAATGGGAAGGGCCTGATACTTAGGAGTGAATCCACTCTCGGTGCAGTAGTTGAGGCCCGGCGTGTCCTGGTACTGGAAGGTGAACGGGCCGGAAGTGTTTTCGATCCGCTTCTTGAAGGCGCCCAAGTATTGCTCCGCGAATTCCAGCTTGAGGCCGGACTCGACCGCAACCGTCGACAGGATCTGAGAACTAAGGAACTCCATCGGAGTTGCGATGAAGGCCAACGGAACGTTCGAGCCCGTGAAGCTAAGCCCGTCAGACCCGTTGACGTTGAGCGTCGCCAGCACGTGTGATCCCACCACATCGATCATGTGAGCATTCGCCCGAATGTTGGTGATCCGATAGGTGTGCTTGCCTCCCGGAAGCGGAATGTTGGTCCAGGTTGCCAGGTTGTTCGCACCCAGCGTGCCCTGAAAAACGTTGACGCCGGCGGCCTGCTCGGCTGCGGCGGGTTCGTCGAGCAGCAGGATCGTGTCCACCAGTCCGTGCGTATTGTCCAACCGGCTGGTCAGGTTGGTGTTGAGAAACATCTCGATATTCAAATGGATGGTGGGCGGGGACGCAATGGTAAGCTCACCGTTGGTGCAGGTAAACACCAGGTCGCTGGTGAGTTCCGATTCGCCGTTCACGCTGACGCTTTTGTTGCCGGCAAATTCGTCCGATACCACGCTGCACGGCAACGTCAGCGTCTGAGCGTAAGCAATTGGAAGAGCGGCAGCGAACACGGCGGCCGCGAACAAACGAGTAGACATAGAGATTCTCCTTAATCTTTTGGCGCCGGCCAGACTCGTCGCATGACGGGTCCGGCCGGACGCGGGTATTGCAAGTCCTCCGAATCGTTCGAATGAACGACTTCATCTGTTAGTGCGCGAATCGGCGGAAGTTTTTGGGATTTATTTCAGGAGAATTACTTTTGCGCCAAGCCGCGGCTGAGTTCGCGCTGGAGCCATGCTTGCGCCACGCGGAGTTCGCCGCGGACTTTCTCGACGGGGAGACCGAGAATTTCCGCTGACTCTTCCGCCGTCAGCCCGCCGAAGAATCGCATCTCGATCAGTTTGGCTTTGGTCGCGTCTTTGCGCTCCAGGCCGTTCAACGCGTCGTCAATTGCGATCATGATGGACGGCCGCTGCACGGCTGCATTCACAGCTTCGTCGAGCGAGTACTTCATCTGCCCGCCGCCTCGCTTCCCCGCGTTGCGGGCCCGCGCGCGGTCGATCAGAATCTGGCGCATGAGGTGAGCGGCAACGCTCAAGAACTGCGCGCGGCTGTGGTAGTCAGGCTGGTCCTGCTCGATCAGCCGGACATAGGCCTCGTGGACCAGCGCGGTGGGTTGAAGAGTGTTCCCGGGCCGCTCATTGCGCAAGTAACCGTCGGCGAGCCTGCGCAGCTCCGCATACACCAGCGGCATCAGACGATTGAGGGCAGTTTTGTCACCCGCGGCGAACTCCTGCAAGATAAGCGTGATCGGCTGAGCTCCCGCCATCGCCACCATTCTCGCAGAAAAGGGGCCCGGTTTCGTCGCTCTATTTAAGAGAACCCCCGGCCTCTTGCCCTTGATCCTCGCTAAGGCATTCCTCGCCATAAATCGTTGAAGGAATCAACTTGCAGTTCCTGCGGACCCGAGTGATGAATCGTCATGCGCGAAAGCCCGCGCAGAAAAGGATGATTCACATGCCATTTCTATATTGATCGGAAAGCCTCCGGCGGCGTTCAGTCTGCAAGCGGCGGCATCGTCGCTGCGGCCTCCCGGCATTCCCGTGGGCGTGCCTGCGGATTTGCTGGAACGGCGACCGGATATTGCAGCCGCTGAGCGCCGCGTTGCCGCCGCGTCCGAACAGATCGGCATCGCCCGCGCGGCCTTTTTTCCAACCGCGATTCTTCGTGGGGCAGGCGATCTTGTCGCCTGCCAAGGATTGTTCAACAACCTTTTCAGCGTGCTGCGGCAAACCCTGGTTCGCCGTCGGAAGTTTACGCGTCCCCGCCAAAACCCAGGTTAGAATGTGACAGCGTGTCCTCCGTCATCGAGCTTCACCAACTCGCCAAACGATACGGCCGCATCGACGCCCTCCGGTCGGTGACGCTCTCCGTCGGCGCGGGCGAGATCTTCGGACTGTTGGGTCCCAACGGCGCGGGCAAAACGACCTTGATCCGCCTGCTCACCGGCTCCACGCGCCCATCCGCCGGCGATGTGAAGGTGCTCGGCCTCGATCCCGTGCGCGATTCGCGATCCCTGCGGCGCCAGATCGGCTACATGCCGCAAGCGCCCGCGCTCTATGAGGATCTTTCCCCGCGCGACAACATTCGCTTTTTCAGCCGTGCGCACAAGCTCGAAAACCTCGAGCAGCGCATCGACCAGGTGCTCGATCTCAGCAATCTCCGCTCGCGCGAGCGCGATCCCGTCTACACGTTCTCCGGCGGAATGAAGCAGCGTGTTTCGCTAGCCTGTGCGCTGGTGCATCGCCCGCGAGTGTTGATGCTCGACGAGCCGACCGCGGGCGTCGATCCCCGCCTCCGCGCTGAATTCTGGAATCATTTTCGCGACCTCGCCCGCGCCCGCGTCACGCTGCTCATCAGCACGCATCAAATGGATGAGGCGCTCTATTGCGATCGTCTCGCGATCTTGCGCGACGGCGGCCTGCTCGCCTGCGATACTCCCCGCAATCTGCTCCATCGCGGCAGCACACGCATTCACATCCGGCGTGGCGGAAACGCCGTGAGCGAGGAAACAGTCACGGAGACTCACGAGAATTATTCCGAGTTCCTGCCACAACTTCTGCGCGGCTACGGCCTTGATCCTGCGATCTCCAAGATCGAAATCGAGCGCGACAATCTCCAACAAATCGTGCTCGCTCTGATCGAGAAGACCGGCGCATCCTCAAACACCTCGGCTCTTTCCACCGTGGCTCCGTCAAAGGCCGGAGATCTTTCCAAACCCGGGGCTGTTTCTAACGAGAGCGTACCCGATGCGTAAGGCCCTCGCCGTCGCCGCACGCGCCTTTCGCCAGCTCGCGCGCGATCCCAGATTCCTGGCGCTCTCCATCGCCGCGCCCCTGCTGGTGATCTATATCACCAAGGCCGCGCTCGACAGTTTCAACGTGCCCTTCGTCAGCGTCAGCCAGTTCGTGGTGCCCATCGGCGCATTCGTGGTGCACTTCGTCACGTATGTGCTGTGCGCCATCGTGCTGGTTCGGGAACGCACCGCGCAAACCCTGGCACGCATGTTCGTCAGCGGGTACCGCCGCGCCGAAATCATCGGAGGCTACGTGCTCGCCTACACCTGCCTCGCCACGCTCCAAAGCTTCCTGGTTCTCGCCGAGCTATCGCTGCTGTTTCATTTGAGCTACAGCGCCGCCACGCTGCTCTCCATTTATTTGGTGATCTGGCTGCTCGCCATCATCAGCATCTGTCTCGGGATCTTCGTTTCGAATTTTGCGAGAAACGAAGGACAGGTGCTGCCCTTCATCCCCCTGGTCACGGTGCCGGGGATTTTTCTGTCCGATGTGATTTTCTCCGTCGACCGTTTCCCGCAGTGGATGCAGTGGCTCAGCCACGTAACCCCGCTCTACTATGCGAACAAAGTGATCCAGGGACTGATTAAGCCGGGCGGAACGCTCGCCGACAATTGGACCCGCGTCGCCACGCTGCTGCTCTATGGCGCAATCGTACTCGTGCTCGCCACCGAAACCCTCCGCGAGATGGACTGAATATTACGAGCCGCGACCAAAGGGAGCGGTTAAATCGCGCGACCAAAGGTCGCGCTTTTTTTTCGTGGGGCAGGCAATCTTGCCTGCCGCCGGCTTTCAAGCCGGCGCTCGTGGCGCACGCGACGTGGCGCACGCTTTAGCGAGGACGACTCGCGGCGAGCCGTCACAAGTTTCAGAAACCAAGGCGAGTTTTCGGCCATTTTCGCTCGGCCGGCCATTTTTACAAGTCGCAGATTCCAAACCAGTTGGCAAATGGGTTACTGGAGAGCGTGCCGTGTCGGGATTCATCCCGACATCTTTCTTGTGGGGCGGGTCCCCTGACCTGGTCCCCTGACCCGCGCGCGACCCCCTGGTCGCGCTTCTTTTCTTCGTGGCGCACGCTCTAGCGTGCCGTGTCGGGATTTATCCCGACATTTTCGTGGGGCAGGCAATCTTGCCTGCCGCCGGCTTTCAAGCCGGCGACGCGGCGCAGTTCTATCGCTTCCGCGCCTTCGTCGATCGCGACTTCATCGCCCCAGCCACCCGAGCCGCCCTCCGCACCAGATCCCCTAACGCATCGCGATTCACGCGCGACATACGCACCAGCACCCACGGATATTTCAGGTAATGATCCGTAATGAAATACGTCTCAGGATCGGCCGCCATCAACTCTTCCCGCTCCTCGAAGGTCGTGGCCAGCACCAGCCAGTCCGGCTCGTTATGTTGCCGCGTGAACAGCTTCCCGCCGACCTTGAAAGCCGGAGTGCCATAAGAAGTGCTCTCCTCCACGTGATCGATCGCAAGAGCGATCTTGCGAACTGTATCGAAGTTCACCTTCACGTTGAAAAAAGGGGACCGACCACTCCAAGAACTCATTGAGAAAAGCGCGTAGCCAGCGCAAAGAATAAAGGACCAGACCGAAACGCTCACGGTGTAGCGGCCAGCTTAATCCGGGCGTCATATTGAATTGGGAATCGATGCGCTCCGTCCACAATTCCAGTTTCGTAGGTGCCTGTAACCTGGATGACCTTCGGGGGACGCTTATCAGCGAGCAACTTTTCTGGAAGACTGAACGTGGCTCCAGTGCCTGTAGGCGGATTGTAGGCTATTGTCGCTGCGATTAATTGGACCTGCCCTTTCGCTGACAACCGCGGGCAGATAACGTGATAAACCGGAGCGCTAATTGGACCGACCGGCACGATTGGATATTCTCTTTCTTTACCGGAAGCGTCCCGTCCTCCGCCTAGTATTGGCAGACCAATGGCACTATCGGCGGCGGCAGTCGAGACCTCTGGAACCTGCGTACCAAATTGCGCCATTCCAGCTATGTTGATGTCGAATCTAATCCAAAAATCAATCTTCTCGATTGCTACGATCAGCTTGTTCTTGATGGTTAGGCGCGCGTCACTAAAGTTCTTCTCCCATTTGATACCCCCGACATCGGTTCCTTCTTCATAATCTCCAGGGAAGACAGAGATTTGAAACTCGACTCCGTCGGAATAATCCGGCATTGAACCAGGAGCACTAGAGATTATAGGTTTGTCTTTGGCCGCCAAAGACGGTTTCGGCGTTGGTACTGAGGGCACGCTGGAGCGGCTCTCTCGTCCTTTCGTCCCTATTGATTCTTGCGGATGCTCAGCTCCCTGAGGGTTTTCTTCCTTCGAGCGCCCCGACCTGTCGGCAGAATGGTCTTGACCAAACTCGCTTCCCGTAGCGATCCAAGCGGAAAGGGCAGCGTATCCAACGCCCACCATACACATCAATAGCATCACGCGGAACATCTTGGCCGTTCCGTTCGGAGATGCAGATACCCACGAATTACCTAAGACCAACGGAATCGTCATCACCGCCGCAAGCGCGAGCAAGCAAAATAGTGTCGGCCCTCTTAATTTGCCAGCCTTGTCGAGAACAACCAGCACGATAGTGAGCACGATCGCGGCGACGGCAAGACCGTCGGAAAACGAAATCCCAGGAGTCGGCACCTTCGGCTCATCCATGATAGAACCCAATGGCAAACGTCTGCCACGTCCCCTGAGTGAAGTAAACGATCACGGAGCGGTTTGTCCCCTTTTTCAACGCCGCCTTTTTCAAACATCGGAGGGCTTCCAGCCCACCGCCCACTACCACAGCACGCTCTTATCGATACTCGCCAGCGTCGGCCGACCCATCAGCATCATCGTCATCTCGAATTCATGCCGCAGAATATCCACCACCCGCGTCACGCCCTCCGCGCCCGCCACGCCCAAGCCCCACAGATACGGACGCCCGATCTGCACCGCCGCCGCGCCGCGAGCCAGCGCCTTGATCACGTCCGTGCCGCGGCGAATGCCGCCGTCCACGATCACCGGCACGCGCCCCTCCACCTTTTCCACCACCAGCGGCAGCGCATCGATGGTCGCCGGCACCGTGTCGAGATTGCGTGCGCCGTGATTGGAGACAATGATGCCCGCGACGCCCGCCTTCACCGCGATCGCCGCATCATCTGGATTCAAAACTCCTTTGAGCATCACCGGCGTCTTCGCGAAGCCGCGCAGCCAGTCGATATCTTTCCAGGTGAACGTGGGATCCAGATAATCTTTGCCCTTCAGGTTCGGCAATTCGCGCGCCGGCAGCTCGTCCTTGGCGCGATCCTCTCGATTGCGAGCACCGAACGTCGGCGAGTCGACCGTCACGCACAACCCCCGGCATCCCGAGCCTTCCGCCCGCTGAACCAGGTCCTTTGTGAACGCGCGGTCGCGCTGGACGTAGAGCTGGAACCACACCGGGCCCGTCGCTACCCGTGCAATGTCTTCCACTTTCATGGACGCGCTGCTGCTGATGCACAGAGTCGCCTTCGCGGCGCCCGCGCCGCGCGCTACGGCCAACTCTCCTTCGGGACGCACGAAACTCTGCGCTCCGGTGGGCGCCAGAATGATCGGAAACGGCAATTCTTGGCCGAACAGCCTCACACGCGTGTCAAGCTTGGACACGTCCTGGAGAATGCGCGGCTTCAGCCGGATATGCTCATAGGCTTCATGATTCCAGCCCATGGTGATTTCGTCGGCCGATGCGCCCATGATGCGCTCCCACGCACCGTGGGAGATATGTTTTTCGGCTTCCGCCTGATAATCGAACAGCGAAAGCAGTTTATCCAGATTGACTTGGGCGTTAGCCGGCGCCTGGGGTTGGCTATGCGCTTGACTCTGCGCGCGCAACCGCGCGGCCACGGCAAAGCCCAGCGCGGAAAACAATACTTCGCGGCGTGAAGATGGAGTCGCCAAACCCGGATTATAGCGCGCGCCGACGAGCCGCGACTAAAAGGAGCGGTTAAAAAAGGAGCGGTTAGAATGCGCGACTAACGGTCGCGCTTCGTTTCTACTGAACCGCGAGTGTAAACGAGCGCCACTCCCCAGCCGAACTCGCAAAACGCCTCATTCATGGACGTTCCGTTACCGTTCAAAAGGAGCGGTTAGAATGCGCGACTAACGGTCGCGCTTCGTTTCTACTGAACCGCGAGTGTAAACGAGCTGCGCTTCGTGCCTACTGAACCGCGAGTGTAAACGAGCGGCACGCCACAGCCGAACATCACGAAACGCCTCATTCATCGACGTTCCGTTTACCGTTCAAACGGAACCGGCTACTTTGTTTTATTCGTACTCATTTGTGTTCATCCGTGGCCCGTGCTCTTCCGCAGTCCTGCCCGGGCAGACTGCCCAAGAAAAATGAAGGGCCGAGGATTCCTCCCCGGCCCTGGCTGCGCAGTATGAGTAGTTATGAAGTATGAAAAGAACTAGCGCCGTCCGCGGAAGCCGCCGCGGAAGCCGCCATAGAATCCCGGCCCGCCCAAGTAGACGCCGAAGCCCGGTCCGTAGTAAGGATAGCCGTACCCATATCCATACCCGTACGGCGGGTAGTAGCCTGGTCCGTATCCCGGCCCGTAGTACGCAGCCGCTGGAGGCGCGCCGTAACCCGGACCATACGCGGTCTGCATCCTGGGCACACCCGTCGTCTGATAGTCACGCGGATCCACGTAGCGGAACGCCTGCGTCGCATGCTCGGTCGAAATCGTCACGGGCTGCTCCACGCGGAAAGTCATTACCGTTTCCGGATACAGGATGGTCGGATGGCCGCGCGTCAACAGCACACCCACCGTGCTCACCAGGAATCCCGCGCCCGCGCCAACCGCGGCGCCGCCGGCGCCGCCGACTCCCGCGCCGATCGCCGCGCCCACTCCTGTGGTAACGCCGATGGCTCCCACGTCCCGGCCCACCGAGGTGGGGCCGTTACGCGTGATGAACTGCGTCTGCACCGGCACCTGCTGCCCATCCACCACCGGCAGATCGGTCAACTGAATGCCGAGCTTCGACGTGCCTTCCACGCGGCCCGCCTTCTTCGCCTCGGTCACATGTCCGCCCAGTGTCTGGCCGCGATCCGCAACCACCACGCCATCCACCACAATCGGGCGCACCAGCGTCGCTGAAAACGCGTCGCCGGGCTGGTTTCGATCCGAGGACAGCGCTTGATTCAACCGCACCGTCACGTAGGTGCCTGGCTTGATCGTCAGTTGCGCCGGCACCATCCGGGCAGGTTGGGGCATTGACTGGTTCTGGGGAAAATTCTGTGGATCGGGCGACGGATTTGCGGCCGGATCGGGGGCCGTGTTGGCGCTCGGCGCCGGGTTGGTTTCGCCAACGCGGTGCCATCCGCCACTCGATTGCGTGCCGCTCGATTGCTGCTGCGCCGGCGCGGGTGTCGAATCCTGCGCCGAAGTAATATTGGAAATCGCCAGCAGACCAACCATCAGGCCCAAACCGGCGGTGCGGAAAACCGTTGAGATCTTCATAGTGCTTTCAGTGTCTCCATTATCTCGGACGAACACTCTAATGCAGGCGTTTCGCCATTCTAAGCGATTGTAATTAAAGGGCCAATCGGGAAGGATTGTGGCTGAAATGCACCGCGCTGGTGGTTTTAAGCCAATCGTAACGCGCAACTCCAAACGGGAGCGTTCCCGGACCTTAGCGTCGGGGTCCCGATGGAGCTGGAGATGAGGATCGTGCCTTCGAAATGGCGCTTGGGATCAGCGGATTAACCCTTGGGCTTCTGCGCTTTTCGACGGGCCGCCCAGAACGCCTTCATTCTCTCGGAGGCGGCTTTTTTTTCGGCCGCCGTGAGCTTACGGCGCTTCCTGGCCGGTTTCGCCTTCGCGGGACTCGCCGCCGCGGGCGCGGCGGCTCTCGCGGGCCTGCCGCGGCGTTTTGCGGGACCTTGTAGAGCTTCGATCGCCCGAGTCAGGCGATCGCGTTCAGCTAACAGAAGCGAAACAATGTGTTCAGTTGCCATCGCTTGTGATGCTAACACTCAACTGACTGAAACGCAAGGCCAGATCGAGAACTTTCCAGGCCATGAAGGAGCCGCGCAAATCTAAAGATGCCGGATCGCAGCCTCGGGAACGATGAGGAGAACACGGTTTCAAGATGCGAACTCGGATCGCGCGCCTCCACGAAACAACCCACAAAACGTCCATGAAAGACCGCAAGAACACCGCAACACCACCGCAAGAACACCGTAAGACACCGTGCCTTTCATATTCATGTTTTCGGATGAAATTCGCGGCGAAGGGCGTCTCCGCAGCCTTGTAGAGATCACGTTCCGGCCCGGGATTCGGCAGCCGCGATCGCCGTATTGCAATGAATCGAAATGGTATCTTCCAATTTCAGTGCATAGCCTCCAGCGAGCGTTACCGCCACCGCCGCTCCCTGCTCGCGCGCCAGATCAAAAACGAGGCGATCGCGCGACTTTAAGCCGTTGATAGACAGGGCCAAGCCTCCCAGTTGGTCTTCGCGATAGGGATCGGCGCCCGCGACATACACCAACAACTGCGGATGAGACTCGCGCAATCCTTTGCGGCAGGCCTCGCCGAGACGGTCCAGATACTCCGCATCGCCGATTCCGTCTTCCAAATCGACGTCGATGTTGGAGGGTGGCTTGACGCTCGGATAATTGTTGAGCTGATGGATCGACAGTGTAAACACGGAAGGGTCTCCCGCGAAAATCGCCGCCGTGCCGTTGCCGTCGTGAACATCGCAGTCGACCACCATGGCGTGCTCAATCAGGTGTTCCTGTTGCAGCTTGCGAATGGCCACGGCAATGTCGTTGATGGCGCAAAACCCCTCGCCGTGCCCGGCGAATGCGTGATGGAATCCGCCACCGATGTTGAATCCGATGCGGTCCTTGAGCGCCATCCGCGCCGCCAGGGTGGTCCCGCCGGCGGCCAGCCAGAAAGCTTCCACCATTTGACGGGAGTACGGAATCTCCAGCTTCATCAAATCCAGATGGTCGAGGGTGCCCTGCTTCAGCCGCGTGATCCATCCGCGCTGATGCACCAGCAACAGATCTTCATCGGTGGCGGGCTCGGGTTGGACGAAATCGGCCGGTTCCGCGAAACCGGAAGCCAGCAGGCGATCGCAAATCAGCTGGAATTTCTGCGAGGGAAAAACATGCGGGCCGAGATTCAGATCGTACCCGTCGTGATAGACCAGCTTGAAGGGCAGCAAGTTAGGGCCTCCCGGCAGGCGACAAGATCGCCTGCCCCACGTCGTGATAGACCAGTTTGAAGGGGATCAAGTTAGTGGCTCCTCGCGGAGAATCCCCACCCTAACGGGTGGCGCTGGACAGGAAGGCGGGTGTAGCGAGCCGCAAAAATCCCCCACCCTGACGGGTGGGGCTGGAGTGAGCGGATATTCATGCGCTCTCCGATTGCAGCGCGGTGACCAGCGCTGCCCCGTACACGTCGTCCGCAGAACATCCGCGCGAAAGATCGTTGAACGGTTTCGCGAGACCTTGCAGGAACGGGCCGTAGGCTGCGGCGCCGCCCAGCCGCTCCACCAGTTTGTACGCGATATTCGCGCTGGCAAGATCGGGAAAGATAAGTGTATTGGCGCGGCCCGCCACACTCGATCCGGGCGCCTTGGAGGCGCCGACGGCCGCGACCAGAGCGGCGTCGCCTTGCAGTTCGCCGTCGGCGTCGATTTCCGGCGCGCGCTCACGCAAGATCCGCAGAGCTTCGATCATCTTTTCAGCGAAGGCGTGTTTTGCGCTGCCTTTGGTGGAGAAAGAAAGCAGCGCGACCTTGGGTTCGACGCCGATCACGGTCCGTGTCGAGTGCGCGGTTGCGATCGCGATCTCGGCGATCTCGACGGCGGAGGGATCGGGGACCATGGCGCAGTCGGCAAAAGCGAGGACGCCGTCGTGGCCGAAGCTACGATTCTGAACGCACATGAAGAAGACGCCGGAAACCGTGTGGATGGCGGCGGGGCCGATGCATTGCAGAGCGGCCCGCGCGGTTTCGGCGGTGGAATTGACAGCGCCGCCGACGCCTCCGTCGGCATCGCCGGCCGCGACCATGAGTGCGGCTTGATACAAGGGCCGGCGCGCGATTTCGGTGGCTTCGATTTGCGTCACGCCTTTCGAGCGGCGGCGCTCCAGGTACAGCGCAGCATATTTCGCGGGGTCGACCGCGGCGGCGTTAATGAGTATCGGGTCGACCAGGCCTTCCTTCGAAAGACGGGATGCGGCCTGCTGCACGCGAGCGTCGTCGCCTTCCGGAAAGACGATGCGCTTGCGCTTGGGAATCCGGCGCAGGCGCTCGATCTGGCGGGCAAGAAATAGCGTGGCGGACTCGGGCAGCCCGGACTCGGCGAGCATGGTTTCCATTATTACCACGCTGCCGGCGTGCAGCGCCTAACCGCGCGCCGTACCGCGATAAACAGTGATCCCGTTTTTTGAGATTATGCGCGGGAATGAGTGCAGGTAGATACACACAAGGAGAACATTTTATGAAGGCCAATTTGACGAAACTGATGTTGGCGGCAGCTTTTGTGCTGGCGTCTGGAATGACGTTCGCCAACTGCACCTACTCGACGCAGGCGAGCGTCACGGTGGCCCAAGCCGGGGGGTGGGTGACAGTGCCGATTTACACACAGCCCGGCGGTAGCCGGCAACTGAGCACGGCGGCGACGAACTGGATTCCGGCCGCCAGCCCCGGATCGGGCGTGGGAACGGGAACCATGCGATTTTATGTGACGCCTAATCCAAGCGGAAACGCCCGCTCGGCGTGGGTGGAACAGACTATCGGCACCGCAAACCCAGGCTCCTGCTTCACAAGATCGGGCTGTGTGGGTTCCACCAGTCTACTGTGGCGCGTGACCGTGACGCAGTACTGAGGGCGTCGCGGCGCAGATCCGCAAGGCCGGGATTGGTGAAGCGGCGCTGCCGTGGACGATTTTTCACGAGTGCATCGGCAATTTTCTGTCCGCGATTTTCACGGGCGGGCCGGCTCAATATGTTATTCTGATCACTGACGAGGCAACAAGCGGGGACGTAGTTCAGTTGGTTAGAACGCCGGCCTGTCACGTCGGAGGTCGCGGGTTCGAGCCCCGTCGTCCCCGCCAATTCTTTCAAATAATTCAGCGGCATGTGTCCTATATTCTCCCTTGGACCAGACCCATGTGGAGCAGGAACAAATTGGGCCAGTACGTCATTTAAGGTCATCATGTCCTCGACCTACCTTCGGTTGCAATACCAGCTCGGTCGCAAGCCGGCAAAGCCTGATGTACGGCTTGTCCGATGGATGAAACGCGAGTGGTGCAAGGACGCCAGCCTCCGCGATCACTTCCGAATAATCGATGCAGCGTGAGATTGTGCTCGACACCAACGTTCTGGTAGCCGCTTTTCGGTCCAAGCGGGGCGCTTCGTACGAGTTGGTCCGGTCAATCGGGCGGTCCGACTGGCGGCTCAATGTTTCCGTCGCTCTGGCCTTGGAATACGAGGATGTTCTGAAACGCCATGGCATGCTCCAGGGCATCACCGAGCCCGCAATCGACGACTTTCTAGACTACGTTTTTAGGACTTCCAACCTGGTCCGGTTTGTGCTTCGCCAGAGGCCCAGGTTGCGGGACCCGGATGACGAGCGTATTCTGGAGGTGGCGGTCCAGTGCCGGGCCACGATCATCACACATAATAAGAAAGATTTTATTGGGTCGGAAAAGTTTGGTGTTGTGGTAGTAACACCGGCCGAATTCCTGAAGATGTTGAGAGAAAGTCAATGAGCGTCAGTGTCAGTGTACCCGACGAACTGTACCAGAAAGCGGTTGAGATCGCCAAGACGCAACACGTTTCTGTTGATACAGTCTTCGTATCGGCGTTCGCCGAGCAACTTTCTGCTTGGGAGCGACTTGAGCAGCGGGCTGCCCGTGGCAGCCGCGACAAATTCCTGGCCGCACTGGACAAAGTGCCGGAGGTCGAACCCGACGACTACGATCGGCCCTGAGCGCTGACGGGTGGTCGCGGGTTCGAGCCCCGTCGTCCCCGCCAATCCAAGATCCATGGCACTTTTCTTCCTGCTCCTCGTGTTCTTCATCGTGATCGCAGCCATCGTGCTGTTCGCGTTCCCGCCTCATCGCATCGCCGAATGGCTGGGGCGAAGCAATCAGAAGAAGTAGCGCCACGTCTATCCTTCCATCGCTATACTAATTCCAGTAGAGCTTCGCAATTACAGGAGAGCCCCGAATGACTGCCGTTTTCGCCACGCAAATCGAGCTTGATGGCCGCGGTGTTGCCTGGATTGGCGGCACGAAAGTGAAAGTCACGGAAGTCGTCCTCGACAAGATGGCCAATGGATGGAGTCCGGAAGAAATCCATTTTCAACATCCCCACCTGTCGTTGGCTCAAATCCATGCCGCGCTGACGTACTACTACGAGAACCAGACGCGCCTGGACGAGCAAATCCGGCGCAGTCTGGAGGAGTCTCAAAGACTTGCGGTCGAGGTTTCTGATACGGACCTGCGGCGCAAGCTGAGCGATCTCAAGCAGCCGCTTGACAACAATAGTTAGGTCGTGGAGTGTTGCCGTGTAGCTCCAAGGGATTCTTCCCCACCAGATTAAAAGCGCAATTCGGCGCGCTGAGATCGGAAGCCCCGGATCGAGACTCTTTGAAAGAGGGGTCTCTCCGGGGCTTTTTGCGTTTTGGGGAAAAGGAGGGAGCGACGCAGCGTTTATGAGCCTTGCATTCTACATGGATGTCCACGTGCCGCGCGCAGTGACGACGGCCCTGCGCCTTCGATCGATTGACGTCCTCACGGCGCAGGAAGACGGAACGGCGATGCTGGAAGACGATCGTCTGCTGCAAAGGGCGACCGACCTTGGCCGCATACTTTTTTCGCAAGACGAGGATCTCCTGCGCGAAGGAGCTCGACGGCTCGCCGAGGGCGAAAGCTTCTCCGGCGTGATTTACGCGCACCAACTTGAGGTCACGATCGGTCAGATGGTAGAGGATCTTGAACTGATCGCTAAGGCAACATCTTCGGACGAGTGGCGTGGGAAGATCGGATACTTGCCAATCGGATGACATGCCCGGCCCGGGAGCCGCTGTTACGCCGCCGTAGGCGATAAGATGGGAAGCTTGACTCGGAGCATCCGCCAATAATGGACCACCAAGAAGGACATTTCCGGTCGTCCGATTCGGTGCGCGACGTCGTCATTGGGATGGCGGACGGGCTGACGGTTCCATTCGCGCTGGCGGCGGGACTTACGGCCGTGGCGGCATCGCGCGTGATCGTGATCGCGGGACTGGCGGAGATCGCGGCGGGATCGATCGCGATGGGACTGGGCGGATATCTGGCGGCGCGCAGCGACGCCGAGTATTACGAGAGCGAACGGCGGCGCGAGGAATCCGAAGTGGTGGAGAGACCAGAGGACGAGCGGCGCGAGGTGCAGGAGATTCTGGATTCCTACGGTCTCAGCAAGGAACACGTCCAGGCGGTACTGTCCCACTTCGAATCGAAACCAACGTTGTGGGTGGACTGGATGATGCGGTTCGAGCTGGGTATGGAACGGCCCGATCCGCGGCGAGCGCTGCGCAGCGCGTTGACCATCGCGGGATCCTACGTTGCGGGCGGTTTCATTCCGTTGACGCCCTACATGATCACGCCGCGGGCGGCGACCGCGCTGGAATACTCGGTGGCGTCGACGGCGGTGGCGCTGGCGATTTTCGGATACATTAAGGGCCGGTTCACGGGAGCGTCGCCGGTGCGGAGCTCGATACAGACGACGGTGATCGGAGGGTTGGCGGCGGGGGCGGCGTATGCGATCGCGAAGATGTTCAGCGGCTAGAGGAAGAAGTCAGAAGGCAGGAGTCAGGAGTCAGAAGTAGGATGATGACATCCTGATCATTTAGGCCGCTCCCTTTGGTCGCGGCTCGGAAGGTTGGTCGGCTCGGAACGCGCGCCCTTACGGGCGCGTCTCAAAGGAATCAGCGCGCGAGTGAAAACGGCGTCTGAAAGATTCCCTGCGCCCGGGCGACGGCGCGCCAGCCGTGCGGAATCGCGGCCGCGGCGGGCTTGGTCATCGCGCCTTCTTTCAGCGCGAACAACTGATTGCGATTCGCGATGAACAAGACTCCGTTGGCAGGCACCGGCGTCGAGTACACCGAGCTCCCCATGTTGTAAACGCCCAGCACTTTCTCCGTCTTGCCGTGCTGGAGCACCGCGACGTCGCCATCTTCATCGCCCAAATAAACCTTGTCGCCGATCAGCATCGGCGAACCCCACACGGCCGCGAGCATGTCATGCACCCAGTATTCCTTGCCGGTGGCGGCATCCAGGCAATGCAGGAATCCGCTGAAGTCGGAATAGTACAGCAGCCCGTCCTTCAGTGCGCCGGTCGACACCGAGCGGCGGATTTTGTCGAAGTGCCAGATGCGGCCGGAATCGGTGATATCGTCGCGCTTGGTCGCATCGATCGCATATAGATGGCCGACGCCTTCGCCGTGCTCGGGGTCCTGGCCGTTGGCGATGTAAACCTTGTTGTCGTAAATCACCGGAGTCGAAATCACTTCGTTGCGGGTCTTGGGCCACACGGATTCCTTGGGGTTCATGTCAAACCACCACAGCCGCTTGCCGGTGAGGGCGTCATATCCGCGAACGTAGCCGTCGCCCTGTCCGATCACCACCTGCACCACGTCGCCGATCTTGCCAACCGCGGCTGAGGACCACTGGCCATGGAGAATCTTGTCGTGCACCGGATTGTCTTCCCAGATCAGCTTCCCGGTCTTCTTGTTTACCGCGATAATCGCGGGCGCGTTGGGCGAGGGAATGTGTACGTGGCTTTCGTCCTGGCCGTTGGAGGTGCTGACAAACAGCAAATCGCCATAAGAAACCGGCGACGAATTCGACATGTTGTGAGGCTGGTTGCCGATTTCCTCCATCATGTCGAACTTCCAAACGACCTTGGCATGCTTTGTGCCGTCGCCGTGCGTGTCCAGCGCGACGATTTCGCTGCGATTGGTGACGTAATAGAGCATGTCGCCTTCCACCAGCGGCGACGAGCACACGCCTTGAAACGGCCAGTCATTCGCGCGGCCGGAAGCGAGCTTGGCGTTGGTGTGCTGCCACAGAAATTCGCCGTCCGATTCGCGGAACGCCATCAGCACGCCGCGATCGCCGCCTTCTTTGGGATCGCGAACCAGCTCATTATTGGTGCCGACGTAAATCTGCCCGCCCGCGACCACGGGATTTCCGTAGCTTTGCGAGCCGAGCTGCGCCACCCACTTGACGTTCTTCCCGGTCTTAATGTCCCAGCTAGACACCACGCTCTGGTTCGAAACCATGTTGCGGTCCGGCGTGCCGCCCCACATGGGCCAATCGCCTTTGCCGGGATCGGAAGCGCGCAGCAGAAACACGAGCGATGCGGCCAGCACTCCGCATTGAATCGCCGTTCCGGCTTGGATTAAAGAGATGCGAATGATTTTCATGACTATTGATTTGCGGTCAACTTCAGATTATCCAAGTACACACCGAACTGCGCGTCGGCGAAGATGCCCGGCGCGCCTTCGCGGTTGCCGATGGGATCGATTTTCTCGATAGTCCATGCGGTGGGCTCCGGGCTGCCGGTGGGCCAGGCTTTCCCTTGAACGCGGACTTTTCCATCGGGTTGATTTTCGACGCGAAGCTTCAGGTGAACCCACTGATCCTGTTTCCATTCGAAAGGCACGGTCGCCGTGCGCTTCACCTCGGGCTCCCACGGCTCGATTTTCAGTTCCTGCGAATTGCCGTAAAGCACCAGCGTATAGCGCTGCGCGGTGATTCCGATATCGCCCATCTGGCGGCGTTTCATGTTGGCGCGAACGTCGGATTCGATGCTGTAGTTGGACCAGTTGGTGGGTCCGATGACCATGCGGATGCGCTTGAACAGCGTCTCATCCGGCGATTTTTCGAGCACCTTCTGGCCGTCGAGCGTGGAAACTTTGAATTTACCGGCGACCGCGTTGACCCAGCCCGCAGGCACATCGCCGTCCTTGTAGGATTCAAAGGTCTCGCTCCAGGGAAGCGGATGGACCACACGCGCGCGAGCTTCGCCATTCAGTCCGCCGACGGTCGCTTTGATCAGTCCGGCCGATTCGAAGGGATCGGTAGCGACGGTGTAGATCCCGTCGTTCAGTGCGCCTTTCAATCCGTCGAGCGACCACGTGGCTTTTTCCTCGCGAATGAAAGTGCCTTTCGCGTCGAACAGGCGGGCGTGAAGCTTGACGGTCTGGCCGCGTTCCAGCACCAGCTCGGTGGGCTCGACTTGCAGATATGCGGGAGTCGCATCCGGGGTCGGCGCGGGCTCGTCTACGGCGAAGCCCTTGGGCGAGGTCGGGCGTTTGGAGCCGATGGCGTACACGGCGTCGCTCGACACGATAAACACGCGCCCGCGCGATACGGTAGCGCCGGCCAGCACCTGTTCAGGCGTTCCTTCCGAGCTACAGCAACTGTATTTCGAGATGGGCATGTCGACATCGCTCAGCACGTCGACGCGATCGGAGTGCGGACGCAGGATGAAAAATTTTCCGCTCTCCGTGCCTACGTATAGCTTGCCGTCGGCCAGCACCGGCGGCGCTTTCTGCACGGTTCCCAACTGCTGCTTCCACAATTGCTTTCCGGTGACCGCGTCGAAGGCGATCATCTTCGATCCGTTCTCGATCTGATACACGCGGTCGCCGTCGAGGATGGGCGAAGAGAAGCCGCCGAGGAATCCCTTGACCGACCATTTGAAGCTCTTGATGTCGCCCTTTTGGGAACCGTCGATCGCGCCGATCATGCCTTCTTCGGTCGAGTCCAGATTCTCGTCGCCGTGCGAGACGATGACGGTGTTGCCGTTGACCACCAGGCCGGTATTAATGCCGCGCTTGGCGATCACCATGCCCCAAACCTTTTCGCCGGTTTGCGGTTTCATCGCGTACACGCCTCCGTCGCCGAGGCCGGTGATCAACAATCGCTGGCCGTTGATGGTGGCGGTCGACATGCCCGCGTAGGCGGTGTCATAGGGACGCCCGCCGGGATTGGATACCCAGACGATGTCGCCGGTTCGTTTATCCATCGCGATCAGTCGCTGCGCGCGATTGGCTTCCTTGCCCCAGGTGGAAACCGCGAGGCTGACGATCACCAGATTTCCATCGATGAGCGGCGAGGTCATACGCCCGCCGTGCGTGGTGAACGCGCCGAACTCTTCGCCGATGGAGCGATCCCAGATGCGCTTGCCGTCTTTGGTCAGCGCGACCACGAATCCGCCCGCGCCGATGGCGTAGACATTTTGCGTTTCCGTATCGAGCGCGGGTGACGCCCATCCCACGCGATGCGCCGGAGCGTCACTCTGGAAGACATTGAATTTGTATTCCCAGATAACTTTGCCGGTGTCCGGATCGAGGCACATCACGCGTTCCTGCTCGTCGGCTCCGCGTCCCGAGGGATTCTGGACGTAGAGATGGTTTCCGAGCACCACCGGGGCGGATCGCCCGCCATAGGGGGCGCGCCACAGGAAATTCTCGCCGTTGATCGCCCACTTTTCGGGCAGGCCGGTCTCTTTCGAAATGCCGTCGCGATTGGGGCCGCGCTGGTCCGGCCAATCGCCCATCGCGACGCGGCGCTGGCCGAATGCCGGGCTCGCGATCGAGGTTAGGGCCAAGGAGACTATCGCCAGATTTTTCAACATAGGAATCGTACTCACGATAACTCTGATCTTATCGCCCTTTGGACTGGATGGCTGGTCGTGGTGGAATCCGAACACTGACGGGGGCCTGAGTGGGAATCCCCACCCTCAGGGGTGGGGCTTGAAGAGCGAGGCCGGTCCGGGGGCATCACGTCCGCCGGAGGGTAGCGAGTCCCGCGCCCGCGCCGATCAGCAGCGCGCCGGCGACGCGGTTGGTCCAGTTGGCATAACGCGGCTGTCGCGTGAAATCCGACGCCCGGCCCGCCGCGGCGCCGTAGCCGAAGAGCACGAAAAACTCGATCACATTCGAGGTGACGCCCAGAATGGCTACCTGCGTCACGATCGCGGCGCGCGGATCGATGAACTGCGGCAGCAGGGCGGAAAAGAACACGATGGCTTTGGGATTGGACGCCTGCAAAATAAATCCGTCGCGGAACAGGGGCCATCCGCCGGGCTTCTCAGGAGCGCCACCGGCGGTTTCGATGATGCTCGACTTACCGAACAATGCGCGCAATCCGATGAAGACGAGATACGCCGCGCCGATCCACTTGACGGCGAAAAACAGCTGGTAGGATGCGGCCAGCAGCGCTCCCACGCCGGTCGCCGAGAGCAGGAAATAGACGGCGTTGGCGGCCAGAATTCCCAGGGTCGACGCGATACTCCGGCGCGCCCCGGCACGCAGGCCGCTCGATATCACATACAGGACGGCGGGGCCGGGCGTCAGGCACAGCACCAGTTCCATACCAGCGAACAGCCACCAGGTGGTCGGGTTCATTGCGAACTTTGATTGTATGACGGCGGGATGTATGGGCCGCAGATGAACGCCAATGAACGCGGATGCTATCGGTGTACCAATGGATTCTTTAGCGCGTAGTAGGATGTTGACTTATGTCCCACGGTACTGATGTTGGCGATCCTGAATTCCGCTATTGGATGGGCGACGACGGCGGCGGTGACTTTGGCGGAGGCGACTTTGGCGGGGGCGATGATTTTGGCGGCGGAGATGACGGGGGCGATCAGGGTGACGATGATCAGGATCAAGACGATGATCAGGATCCTGACCAGGACGATCAGGGCAACGATGATCAGGACGACGATCAAGGCGATGAGGACGATCAGGGCGATCCAGACGGCCAGGAAGCTGATGCCGCGGGCGGAGCGGACGGTGGGGATGATGGCGATGGCGGCGGCGATAACGACGGTGATAACGACGGTGATGACGACGTCAACGACGAGTTCTCGAATCCCGACGACTTAGTTCCGCTTGACGACGATACGGCGCTTTCGGCCGGCGATTTTCCAAACGCGACTGAAGCCGACTTTCAGGAAGACGACGGAAGCTGGACGCCGGACGATTACCAGCAGTCGGCGCAGAACCTTTTCGGGGATCACGAATACTTCGGCGACACGATGACGCAGCAGCGCATCGATCAGGGCTACCAGCCGTTCACCGATCCCGGGTTCATGCAGGGCTTCGAGCAGGTTGCGCCGGGGAGCTCGCAAACGATTCAGTTGTTCGAAGGCCCGCATGGGCTGGTGGCGTACGGGTTCCTGACGATGGCGATGATGGAATTTCTCCGCATGCGTTACATGGGAATCGATTTCAGCAACGTGGACGTGTCCGTCCCGCAGCGTGGCGAGCCGGTGGAACCGAAACCGCTGCCTCCCGCTTTCGATTCAGTGCAGCCGGCCGACGCCGTGGACTTGAGGAAGTTCTGCACGCCGATCGGCGACCAGGGGCAGACGTTGCGATGTTCCGCGTTCGCATGGACCCACGCGACCGAAATGGTGACCAACATCAAAACCGGATCGGCACCGCGATTGTCGCCGACCTACACCATGCTCGAATTCCAGCGGCTACAGGGCGACGCGAAGGATTATCGCTACGCTTACTCGGGCGGAGATGGGACCGCGAGCGGAACCGAACCCGGCGAGGTACTGGCGGAACGCGGCACCTGCCGCCAGGATCTGTGGCCGGATTCGAGCCAAACGCCCGTCACTTCGGAGCGCGTGCTGGCCTCAGACGCGGACAGGCATCACCTGGACGCTACGCCGCATCCCATTGCCATCGACGACGTTCGCAAGGTGCTGAGCGCGGGATGCCCGGTGCATGTCTCCATGAACACGGGCGAGACGTTTTCAGACGTCGGCCGCGACGGCCTGTTCAACGCCGCCGAAGCACCCAGCGGACAGCACGGGCGCCATGCGATGCTGATCGTCGGCTATACCGGCAATTACTATATCGTGAAGAATTCGTGGGGCGAGGATTGGGGAGACAAGGGATATTGCTACATCCCCAAGAACGTTCTGGCGGAATCGGAGCCGGATCTGATCGCGGTGCTGGTGAAGAAGGACGAGAGCACGGCATGACACGCGATTAACGACGTCTTCTTTTAACGGCTGCCTTCTTAACGTTCTTCGAGATGCTTCAAACGCGCATCGAGCACTTCCTCGACGCGATGCAGCTCGGATCGCCACATTTCCTTCATGTCGTCGAATCGGGCATCCATATGGGCGCGCATGTCGCCCAAACGCGAGTTGTTGATGAGAATGCTCACGAGCACCGCCAGCGTGGGCACTCCAATCGAGAGCGCGATCTGTGTAGAACTGTCCATCATCTATTCCTCATGATACTTGAGTGCGCCTAACCGGGTGCTTTTCTCAAGAAACGCTTTGGCGGAATCGGAGCCGGACCTGATCGCGGTGCTGGTGAAGAAGGACGAGAGCGGGGCATGACGCTCCCATAGCGATGTGGTTGCCGAGATTCGCAGCTCGGTACTATCGAACGGCAGGCGGCGCGTTCGCAGATATTCGGTTGCGTAGTGCATGGCGCAACAGCCGAGCGCCGAAAGCATCAACTCGGGCGGCGTCATGCCGGAATCGCTTCCTCCGTCGTTAAACGGGTGGTCGCAGACCACACGGTGAAAGCGCGCGAACGCCTCCCACTGTTTGCCTTTCGCATGACATTCGAACTTCCATAAGATGTTCCTTTATTGGTTACTGAAACTACGATCAAGCGAGCTCGGGACCCGGTTTGCAGCCGGGACCAAGCGCGCCGGGCGTTGGACCGCCGAGCTTTGAGCTCGCTTGATCAGGAGGTACTCTGTTGGACCTTTCGGGCAGAAACGCGGATTCGCACGTCAGACGGTATTGGACTCTATTGCACTCTGGTCGATTGTGAGGCGACCGCTTGCCAGCGGCCGTTGCGGAATGCAAACACGTCGGTCCAGACATATTTCCCGCTGCTATCCTTGCCGCGATCGCTGCTCATTTCGGTATCGCTACCCGTAACCACGGCCGTGTTGCCAAGAACGCGCACGGTCATCGGACCTAACTCCTCGGATGTAAGCGTGGACGTTCCCGATTTGAGGTCCGCTATCGCCTGGGGTTTGTCGACGATATTGCCGCTGTAGTCGATTCCCACCCAATCGTCGGCGAGAATCCGTTCGACAGCCGCGTAGTCCTTCCTGATTTCGGCAGTCCCCCAATCGCGCTCCATCTGCATCAGGGTTTGTTCCACAGAAGGCTTGACGGCGGTTGGCGGAAAGTTTATCGCGGGCTTGGCTTGACCGCAGAGATAAAGCGTTCCCGCAAGCAGAAGAGCGGCACGCAGTAGGTGTTTCATATTCGTTCTCCCTTTCGTTTCCCTTGGGTGAGATCCGGCGAATTACCTTCGCGGGGCTGCCGAGGACCGGCAGTGCGCGCAAACCGGATCAGAAGTCTGCGTGGCTTCCCAGATCACAAAGAGCAGAATCGCCGAATCTCCCCATGTTGCGGGTTGTCTCCTTCGCATCCCCGCCCTGACGGGCGGGGCTTGATAACAACCTACGCGAGGCGGAAACAAATCGCCAGCAACAGGCCCAGCATCAGAACGACCCCAACCACTCCTATCACTGTATTATTCACAGCTCTGTCGATTCTGGTCATATAGTCTCCTCAGAATCCGGTGCTGATCCCGTTCCGCGCGCCCCAGAGCCAGTTCGGGAAACCGGTTTCATCTCGCAGGGAGATCACGGTTTTTTCGATGCGAAGCTCGCGGGCCAGCACCAGGTCGTTTCCCTCGAACTTCACTTTCGATCCGGTAATCCCGACGTCCTTCAATCCGGCCTTGAGCGGCATGGCCATGAGCTTGATGAAATCAGTCGGCCCGAGAAAGACATCGATGTTCTCACCCTTGGCCAGCATGGTCAGATGGGTGCCGGCGAATGCCTCGCCAGCGGGGACCTCGCGAACCTTCACGATGGTTCCCACGAAATCGGTTTGTGATTTCACGTTGTATTGCGGAACGCCAGCGTCGGGATCCTTACCACCGCCGAATGCCGGAGTGATCAGTGCCAACGCTATCACTGCACCTAAGATTGTCTTCATTTCCTTCACCTCCTGCCGAGTGTAGGTGCACGCTGCTGCCCAACCGGATTGTTATCGCGAAAAAGGGACAGACCGCTCTTTCCACTACGGGCGCTGTTGAGGAATCAATAGTTTGCGAGCGGGGACAGAAGTGGTCAGTCCCGTTTTTCACGATGGGAATCAACCACTGGGACAACATGACTGCGCCAAGGGGCTCATCGCAAGGCGAGCTTCGCGTTAAAGGGCGCAAACGACGCGGCGAAGGTAGCCCATACGGACACCGTTCCGCCCGATGGGTCTAAAAGTGGGCACCCGCGCCCAGACGGGCGCGCCTCAAGCACGCTCGCACCGCAAAAGCCGGAACGCGCGCCCTGACGGGCGCGCCTCAAGAACCGTCGCGCCTCGATCCTTAGTTTCTCAGCTCTTCACGTGGCACTTCACGCAGTTGCCCTTGGTTTCAAACGAAGGTCCACCGGGATTATGACAAGCTCCGCAGGAGGTCTTGGCAGTTTCGGCGGGCTTGTGCAGGCCGGCCTTGAAATCGAGAGGCGCTTTGGCGTCCTGCTTGAAAAGCTTCGGGTGGCAAGTAGCGCAATCGCCGTTGGCACGCTTGATGTGCGCGGCGTGATCGAAAGTCACGTTTCCGTTCTTGGTTGTGAACGTGAGTTTTTCAGGCGGCTTCTTGTCTTGAGCGAGGAGTCCGAATGCTCCCATGATTCCCGTGGCGAGGAGACAGGCGAGGAGAGTACGCATTGGAAGAATGTATCACCTTTCTGTTTTGATTTTCGAGGGTTGATTGGATCGGCGGCGGGACAGCGGCGCTCCTTGACAGTCACGGCTCCGAAAGGGGTTGAGCGTACCGCTTCTTGACAGTCGCGGTTCCGAAAGAAGTTTGAACGTGCCGCTCCTTTACAGTCGCGGTTCTGAAACATAGTCACGGTTCCGAAGGGGGCTGCGCCGCATTACTTTCCAGATTGTGCTTCCTCAGTTTGTAGCGGAGCGCGTCGCGGCCGATTCGCAGGATGCGCGCTGCCTGAGACTGATTGCCGCCGGCCGTTTCAAGCGCGCGAATGATCAATAAACGTTCCTGCTCAGCAAGGGTGCCGACCTCGGCGGCCGGGGCGAGAGTTTGGGCGGACTCTTCATGTCCCGCAGCGAAGCGCAAGTACGCCGGGAGATCCTGCATATCGATGGTGTCTCCCAAAGTCATCATGCAGGCGTGGCCCAGCACATTCTCCAGCTCGCGCACATTTCCCGGCCAACTATGGAGCGACAGCCGCGCTTGCGCCCGATGGGTAAGGCCACGGATTTCCTTCTTGTACTGGTCCGCGAATCGCGCGATGAAGTGGCGTTCGAGCAGGGGCAGATCTTCCTTGCGCTCGGCAAGGCGCGGAACTTGAATCTCCACCATCGAAAGCCGGTAATACAGGTCCTCTCGAAAGCGCTTGTCGGCCACTGCGGCCCGAAGGTTGTGATTGGTGGCGGCGATGACGCGCACATCCACTTTGCGCGGCGTGAGCGATCCCACGCGCTGGACTTCCTGATCCTGCAATACTCGCAGAAGTTTGGCTTGCGTCGAGAGCGGCATATCGCCGATCTCGTCGAGAAACAGGGTGCCGCCGTGAGCGTATTCGAACAATCCCGACTTGTCCTGGGTCGCTCCGGTGAACGCGCCTTTTACGTGACCGAAGAGCTCGCTTTCAAACAGCGTCTCCACCACTGCCGAGCAGTTGAGCACCACAAAACGTCCGGCCGCCACCGGGCTGAGACGATGAAACGCCCGCGCCACCAGGTCCTTGCCGGTTCCGGTCTCGCCGGTGATCAGGACGGTGCGATAGTGCGGCGCCACCCGGCGGATCTGCGGGAACATCTCGCACATCACCGGGCTGCGGCCGACGATCCCCTCGAATTCCGAGCTGGCCAGCAACTCACTCTCCAGTTGGCGCGAGCGCTGCTGCTTGCGCGCCTCCGCCACCAGTTTCCCGACGCGCTCGCGCAAGGCCGCGATCGAAATCGGTTTGTTCAGGTAATCGCTGGCGCCCTTCTTGATGGCTTCGACGGCGGACTCGGTGGAATAATGCGCGGTCATCAGGATCACTTCCGTGGACGGATCGAATTCGATGATCCGCTCCAGCACCTCCATGCCGGTCAGGTTGGGCATCACCAGATCGGTGAGTACGATCTGCGGATGCTTGCTATAGACCAGGTCGAGGCCCTGTTCCGGATCGGAGGCCGTGAGAATCTCAAGGCCCGGCTGAGCGAGGGCGGCCGACAACATTTCCAGGCTGCCTTCGTTGTCATCGATGATCAGCACGGAGAGCGCGGGATTGGTGACCGTGGACATGCAAGCCTCCTAAGTTCGTTGAAAAAGGGGACAGACGGCTCCGTCCACTGCTCGATCAACATGTTGCAAATGGGGAAAGGGTGGCCTGTCCCCTCTTTTCCTAGAGCAGCAATCGCTTGACTTCGCTCCGCAGGAAATTGAGTTGAATTGGTTTGGCAATGTAAGCGGTAAATCCCGCGGAAAGAGCTCGCTCGCGATCGCCTTGCATCGCGCTCGCCGTGAGCGCCATCACGGGCGTGGCCGCCAAATCCCGATCGCGCCGGATTTCCTCGACGACGCCAAAGCCATCCAGTCGAGGCATGTGCAAGTCGAGGATGATGAGGTCGGGCTTCAACTCCCGCGCGTTCCGCAGCGCCTCGATTCCGTCGCTCGCCTCGGCCACGATGTAGCCGCTTCTTTCGAGAACCGTGCGGACCAGCTCTCGGCTGCTGGCTTTATCGTCCGCGACTAGTACTGTCTTCATGTGGTTCCCTCGAGAGCGATGGTGAACGTGAAGCGGCTGCCCTTGCCGGGCTGGCTTTCGAGCCGGATTCGTCCGCCGTGTTCCTCCACCAGCGCCTTGGTAATCGCGAGGCCGAGCCCGGTGCCCTCGCGCACGCCTTTGGTGGTCGCGCCGACCTGATAAAACTTATCGAACACCGCCTGGTGCTGCTCCTTGGGAATCCCGATGCCCGTGTCGCTGACCGAGATCTCGACGAAACCATCCCGCAGCGCGCCCTCGATCCGTATCTCTCCGCCCGCGGGCGTGAATTTCAGCGCGTTGCTCAACAGGTTGAAGAGAATCTGTTTGACGCGAAGCCGGTCGGCGAAGATCGCGGCGGGGATGGAAATGCTGGCTTCGATGGCGATCGATTTCACGGCCGCCTGCGGCCGGACGGAGGAAAGCGTCTCTTCGAGGACGCCGGTAAAATCGAACGTTTCGCGGCGCAGTTGAATGCGGCCAGACTCGATCTTGCTGATGTCGAGAATATCGTTGATGAGCGAAAGCAGATGCAGCGAATCCGTGTGTATGTGGTCCATGAAGCGCTGTTGCTTGGGGTTGAGCGGGCCTTCCAGCTCCTCCGTGAGCAGCTCAGTGAATCCGATAATGGTGTGTAGCGGCGTGCGCAACTCGTGGCTCATGCTCGCCAGGAATTCGCTCTTGAGCTGGTTGGCCTGCTCCACTTCTCGGTTCCGCGCCTCCAGCTCGCGCGTGTAGGTTCGCTCCAATTCCCGAAGCCGGTCTTGGGCTTGTTTGCGCTCGCGGATATCGCGAATGACGGCAGTGACGCGGAACCCGTCCTCCGACTTCACGGGACTGAGGCTGATTTCGACCGGGACGGAGGAACCGTCTTTGCGGCGGCCGTTCAACTCAAGCCCGCTGCCCATCGGGCGCGTGATGGGATGATCCCCATAGTTCGCGCGCTGCCGCCCGTGGCCGCCGCGGAGGGCATCCGGGACCAGGATTTCGACCAGGTGACCCAGCAATTCTTCGCGCGTGTAGCCGAACAGTTTTTCAGTCGCCAAATTCAGCAGCAGGATCCGGCCCTCGCGATCCACCTCGATGATGGCATCGGGGGCGGCCTCGAGCAGCTCGCGGAACCGCCGCTCGGTCCGCATCCCGGCGCGCGCTTCGGTGTCCTGAGCTGTCATCTGAAGGAGCTCCTGCTCGACCCGTGCAAGCTTCTGGTGGACGGCGCGATCCTGGTTGGTTTCGGCGACGATGGCGAGGGTCCCCTGCGCGTTTCCATGGGCGTCTTTCCCATGGGCGTCTGTCCCATGGGCACCCCAGGGACCAATCCACGCATCGACATCGATAAGGGAACCATCCTTCCTGGGGAGGCGCAACTGGAGCTCTCCTTGAGGGAGGTTTTGCAACTGGAATGCCGCGATCGCCGGACGGTCGATCACCTCTTCCTTTTTCCATCCGAAGAGCTGCTCCGCGCCGGGGTTCCAGAGCTGTACGCAGCCGGCGGAATCCACCGCGATGATCCCGAACCGCGACGTTGGTAATAAGCCACTTAGGGTCTCTTCGGGCTCCGGCGACGGCATCGCCTCTTATGTTACCAAGCGTTCCTTGCCGGTCCCTTTGGGCTGAGAATTTTGGGCCTTCAGATGCGGGCTCGGCCACGAGAGTTCATAGACCGGCCTGAGCGCTGTGACGCACCGGCGTCGTCCCGGGCGGGTGAAATGCCCCACTCTGTTTGCCTACCGGATTCGCGTTATCTTCGCGTTATCCGAGGATTAGAGTGCAAACTGCGTTGGTGCGGCAATTGCACATCGGTCAATGAGGTAAGCGCCATGCTGAAGATCAATCACATTCTATTTCCCATCGATTTTTCCGAGCGCTGCTGCGGCGCCGTCGGGTTTGTCGAATCGATGGCCAGCCGCTATCAGGCGAAGATCACGCTGTTGAGCGCGGTACAACCTTTCTATTACGGCGCCATGGCCGATCCACAGGGCGGGGTGGTGGTTGAGCCCGAAGAGCTGTTGCGGGATCGCATGGAGACGCTCAATAGCTCTCTGACAAAGGAGTTTGCGCACCTTCGCGTCGAGCGCGTCGCTGAACTCGGTGATCCGGCACAGGTGATCACCGATTTTGCTCATACGCATGATGTCGACCTGATCATGATGCCGACGCATGGGTACGGGCCGTTCCGAAGCCTGCTGCTCGGCTCGGTGACGGCGAAGGTTCTGCACGACGCCAGTTGTCCGGTGTGGACCGCGGCTCACGTGGCGGAGCCTCCGTTCCGCCACCACATCGCCTTCCGCAACGTCCTCTGCGCCGTGGATGGCACGCCGAACAGTATTCCGCTCATGAAGTGGGCGGCCGAACTTGCCCAGGACGCTAAAGCGACGCTTCGTCTGGTGCATGTGATCCCGGGGATGGAAGGCGGCCACGCTCGCCAGGTGGACCGGGAGTTTGAAGAGGAAATTCGGAAGGAAGCACGCCAGACGCTGGAGGATCTTCAAGAGTCAGCGGGCATAAAGGCGCCGCTGTGCGTGACCATCGGCCCTGTAGCGGACCGCGTTCGCGAAGAGGCGCGCAGGCACGGAGCGGATCTGGTGGTGATCGGGCGAGGCACGTTGCATGAGACGCTGGGCCGGCTGCGAACCCACGCGTATGGAATCATTCGCCAATCGCCATGTCCGGTGTTGAGCGTTTAGGTTAGGGGACACCAAGATGGCAGGCGACCTGAATTGCGCGCGCAACGGCACGAGCTGCCTGCGCGCATTGTGGATCGCGCGCAACGGCACGAGCTGCCTGCGCTCATTGTGGATCGCGCGCAACGGCACGAGCTGCCTGCGCGCGTGATCGCCTGCCCCACAACAGCCCGGTCAGTTCGTCTGTAGCATCCCGCTGGTGTTGCGCTTCGGCACGAACCCGACAGGGATTCTGGCGACGACCTTCATCGTCTTGGTATCCACCACCACCGTCGTGTCATCACCCGCGGCGGCGACGTAGATATTTTTGCCGTCCGGCGGAATGGTGAGCCATTCGGGATGGCTGCCCACCGGGATTACCTTCAGCAGTTTGAAATCCGGCAACGAGTACGCCGCCAGGTAGGCGTAATACTTGCTGGTGACCCACAGGACTTTGCCGTCCGCGCTGATCGCCAACCCATGCGCCGGCGCGCCCTGAATGCCCTGGGTTTCTTTCTGCTGGCCGGGCGGGTCCGGAAGGGTGATCCGGTTGATCTCCTTGTGAGCCGCGAAATCGACCACGGCAAATCCGTGGAAGTCGGAGAGCTGCACGATGATCTCTTTGGTGGACCCGTCGGGGTTTTTCGTGAAAGCCATGGGTCGAATGCCGCTGCTCATTTTCAGGGTCCACGCCACGGTGTTGGTGGCCGTATCGATTACGTTGATGGTGCTGGTTGGAATGGATCCGGCGATCGCGTATTTCCCGTCCGGCGTGACATACACGTTGTGTATCCCGCCGGTGACCGGAATGGTTTTCACATTGGTGAGCGTGGCGGTGTCGATGACGTCGACCGCGCCGGGAGCCTGCACGATCGCGACATAGACGTGCGAGCCATCCTTCGATACGTCCAGGTTGTTGGGGTGCCCGCTGAGCGGAATTCGCTTGATTACCTTGAGACTCTTGGCGTCCACCACGTCCAGGGTCTTCAAGGGTTCATCGGTCACGTAGATGCGGTTTCCATCCCGGGCGATGGCCACGCCGTGCGGCACCTCGATCCCTTCAATCACACCGACTACTTTGTTCGTCGCGGGATTGATGACGTGAACATTATCTCCGGCTGCGTTGGTTTGGATCACGCGAGCTTCACTCGCGGCCAGCGCATTCAGAGTCAGCAGCGGCAGGGCCATCAAAAAGATTCCGGCCGGCCTTACATCACGAAACAGGTGCATGCAATTCATTTGGACGCCTCGACTTTCTCACCTCGAACCCAGGCTGCCAGTGTCTGCCATTCCGGGTCATCCTGCGTTTTCCAATGCTTGCCGCCGCCGTGGAAATGGTCGCCGCCGGCGTCCTTCGCCAACGGGTGGAGCAGCAGCGGGCTCGCCAATGGTTTGCCGACGACCACCACGGCTTTCCAGGCGTCGAAGTTCTTGCGCGATTGCTCCTCATTCCAGCTCGTCGCGCCCGGCGAGAGCGCCTGCAATCGGGGAGAGCCGGTTTCATGGCAGGCGATGCAACGCGCGTGCCCGGGACGTCTGTTCAGGAATATGGGCTGCACACGATCTCGGAAAAACGCATAGTCCAATGACGGCTTGGAGGCCTGCGAAGAGTCAGCTTGCAACCCGAGGAACTGGGCCACTAACATCAGCAGCATCATGAACAGAACGTATCACAACTTGGGAGCCGATGTGAGACGCCTGATTAGTTTCGGATGTGGCGTGCCGCTCCCTTACGGTCGCGCTTCAGAAACACGCGCGCCCTGACGGGCGCGCCTCAAAATACGATGCGAAGCGCAACCTGAAGATGCCGGGCGTTATCGCCCCACGGAAAGCCGTTCGCGCCGTTGCCCACGCCAACGCCCGGCACCGGCTTCAGGACACCGCTGGTAGCGAGATAAGCGATGGTGTTGACGCTGGTGTTGTATTGCGTGTTGAGGAGGTTGTAGGCTTCGAACATGAGCTGCACCTTAACGCGCTCGGTGACTGGAATGTTGCGGGTCAGGCGCGCATCCACAACGTATTGAGGACCGGTGGGGAGGCTGTTGACGGGCTCGAACGGAACACGCGACCATCCGCCGGAGCCGTTGATCGAATCCAGATACGCCATGCTGACGCCGGTAAACTGCTGGCCGCTGACCATCACCAGCGGAGTTTTTCCTAACCCGGAAGCGAACGTCGCGCCGCCTGAATACTGCCATCCATTAAACAGAAAACGGGCCGCCAGGGAGTCATTGCCGGCGGCCTTCGGTTGCCACACCCAGCGGATGATGCCCCGATTCGGTTGGTTGAAGGAGGAGTTGCCCCGGTCGCTTCCATAGGAGCCGGGAACCGAGCTCGAAGGGATGAACCCCGCGACGACCGGTGGGCCGCTTACGTCGTCGAGTCCGTGAGACCAGGTGTAGGACCCCTCCACGCTCAGCGAACGCGACAATCGTTTGCGTAGTTGAATGGAAGCGCCGTTATAGGACGAAGCACCCCCGTTCCCCACCTGGTAAACATGGGCAAACAGCGCGTTGGTCCTCAAGTTATAAATCAACGTGGAGTAGTTGTTCACCGCGGTTCCCGCGGAGTTATCGATGGTGTATAGCTTGGTGATGGGCACGGTAGCCGCCCCGACCCCCGGGACGGTTGTGTTTACGTCCGTCGCCGTCCACAGCAATATCCCGCGATTGTAGACGTAGTTGAGCGAGACGGTAAGATCCTTGCCGACACTGCGTTCGATGGTCGCCACGCCTTGGGCCGAAATCGGATTTCGAAACTTGGTCACCGCGTACGTTATGTCCGCCGTGTCGGCGGGGATGCTGGCGACCGACCCTATCTTCTGCGCGAAAATCGGGGCGTTGGTCTGGTTCGGAGTGATGGTGACGGGTAACTGATAAATCCCGTTCCCGGTGAACAGGGTTTCGAGGAGCTGTCCGGAGAAGGGTTGATAAAAATCGCCCGCTCCGAGCCGAACCACGGTTCGACTGTCAAGTTGATAGGCGAGACCCAGGCGCAGGGGAATATCCAGGTTGGGCGACGCGATGGTGCCGGATTGAAAGAAGATCGGGTTGGTATACACGGGCTGCGGGATGGAGGTTTTTTCCCACCGGAGTCCAAAATCGATGGTCAGGCGCGGAGTGGGACGCCACGTGTCCTGTGCGTAAACTCCATATCGCTTGATGTGCAGATCCACCACGGGCAATCCGAAGCCTTGCGTGAAATTGGTGTAGTCCTTGTGTCCCGCCGTGTTGCCGCTGAAATCGTCGGCGAACGACGTCAGAGTTGGAAAGAAGTAGGTTCCGGCCTTATTGATGATCTGATCGTTCCAGTCCTCGGTTTGCGAATAATCGACGCCGACCCTGAACAATTGGGATCCCAGCGTAACGGTGAGGTTGTCGACGATCTGGTAACGCTGTTCGCTGAGGACGCCGGGCAGCGCCTGATTGCCGCCGAACGGCGTTCCCGCCAGATTGATACCCAGCGCGCCAGTGGAAGGCAACAACTGCAAGTCCGGATAATCTGAAAACCGGTCCCGAACCCAGCCTCCGTGGACCTCATTCACTGCGTTCCCGCTCCAGATGCCGGTATAGCCGATCCTGGCGAAGCGTGGTTCATCGGTGTAGGTTCCGTTGGAGCCCAGAACTCCAGCGTTGCCGGGCGCGATTTCCGTATTCGTGCCGTTGGGCGAGTGCCGATGCATGGCTTCGGCTTCGATGCTGAGACTGTTGAAATCGTTCAGCCGCCAATCGACTTTCAGGAGCCCGGACAACGACGCGAGCGAACTGGTGACCACGCGGTTGAGTTGGGCGTTCAGAAAGGCGCTCGCCGCGGTGCACTGGGCGGCGGTTGCCGTGCAGTTGGAGGGCAGAATCGCGGTTCCCAACGGATTTACCAGCAACTGATTGGTGGTCCGGTTGAGCTCTTCGAAATGCCCGTCCACGTCTTCCGCACTGGCGAACCAATAGAGACGGCCCCAGCCGACCGGCCCGCCGGCGTTGGCGCCAAACTGATGCTGCCACACCGGCGGCTTGAATCCCGGCGCATACCGGTCGGCCGCGTTAAGCGTATGGCTGCTGAAATAATCGTATGCCTCGGCGTGAATCGCATTGCCGCCGCTACGGGTCGCGATATTGACCGCGCCTCCCATGGTGTGGCTGAACTCGACCTGCCCGCCCGCGGAGACCACCTGCACTTCCTCCACCGCCTCCTGCGCTACCGGCGGTGCGATCGGCGGCTTGTCATAAAAATACAGGTTCGTCGTTAAGACGCCGTCCATCAGGACGGTGCTCGTGCCCGGTTCGGACTGGAACCCCAGTTTGCCGGTCCCATGATCCACCGTTACTCCGGGAGCAAGTTGAACCAGCGTGTTCACGTCCCGGTTCCGCGTGGGCAGGCCGCCAACATCGGAAGAGGAAAACGCGCTCTGCAATCCGAAGTTCACATCCTCCAACTCTATGGACGCGTGCTGCGCCTCGCCCTGCCGCTGAAGAGCCGCTTCCTGCGCCATTGCGACCGTGAAGTTCAGAGTGTGGCCGGCCGGAATCTCGAAGTCCTTGTATTCCACGGCCATGAATCCTTTACGGGTTACCTTCAGGCTGTATCCCGGTCCCGGGAGCATCGCCGAGGCGTTGAAGATGCCGTCGTCGGTGGTGTCCATTTCCCGCCGCGCGCCCGTTCTTGCATTCGATATCACCACGGTGGTGTCGGGGATGCCGCTGCCCGTGTAATCGCTCACCGTTCCCGTCACCACGCCGAATCCGACCACTGTTTGGGCATGGACGCCTACCGAACACACGATTCCGAGCAGAAAGGCAATGCTTCTGGATTTCATTATGCGATCGTTTCCTATCATTCAAGCCCCACCCGTCAAGGTGGGGACAGCGAGTGTCTGGAGCGAGTTCCTACTTAATTGATTTTAGACGAAAAGTGCGCATCAATCGGTTCCACCGAGTTGCGAAGCCCGGGCGCCAGAGAGTCGAAGCCCCAAAAACGGCGAGCGGCGAAAGGGCGAAACGCGGGTTCTTTTCACCTTCTTCGGGAAGTCCGCGCGAGGAGCATCCGAAAATGCTCCCGTAGCTGGCCGACACTCCGGTCAAAGGGCTCGACGGACGCGTAGGATCTGGACAGCATCACTCCCCCTTCCATAACCGCCAGAACATACGTCGCAAGCGCTTCCCGGTCGGTGCGTTTAGGGAGCCGTCCCTTGATGTTCTCGATACACTCCCGCACCGCCCCGATCCAACCTCGAAAATTTTCGGCGATCAACGCGTGCGCCGGGCGGTTCTCGGGGTCGATTTCCAGCGCCAGGCGGCCGAGTGGGCAGCCATATTTGCATTCCGTCTGAAGAATTCGTTCGCGATAACCTGCCAGGATCGCAAAAATCCGCGCGACCGGCTCCTCAGTCTGTGCGTAAGCCGGGGCCACCACCATCGGCCTGAAGGCGACCAGGTAGGTCTCCAGGACCGCCCGGAGCAGCGCCTCCTTGCTTTCGAAGAAGTGATAGAAACTGCCTGAGTTCACCTCGGCGTGCCCCAGAAGATCGGTCATACTGGTGCCCGCGAATCCTCGCTCCCAGAATAGATAGCGAGCGGATTCGATCAGGCGATCCCGCGTCCCGGAGGGTTTCGGCATCAAAAATGGCTCTTGACTTTTTTATGGTACCGGGTTTTACTTGAATGATCAACCAAGAATGAGGAATCCCATGAGGACACTGTGTTTGGCGGCCGCGGCGAGCGTTGCGTTCGCCCAGAGTCCGGTCCAGGTGGTGAAGCAGACCGCGCCGGAAAAAGCCTTGATCTTCGAGGTGACTATAACGGCGCCGCGCGCCGCGGTTTGGAAGGCGTTCACCACCAGCGACGGTTTATCCACCTGGCTGACCCCGGGCGCCGTGGTTGATCTTCGGGAAGGCGGCGAGTGGACCGCACACTTTCCAGGTGGAAAAACCGGCGGTGGAACCATCCTCAAATTCGCGCCAGAGCAGGAAGTGACCATGTCGGCGATGGCGCCCGAACAGTTTCCCACGGTTCGCGCGGAGCGAACCACCGCCAGGTTCCAGTTCATCGCTAAAGGGGACACCACCATCGTCCGGCTGACGCAGACGGGATGGAAGACCGGCGAAGAATGGGACAAGGCGTACGATTACCTGGCTCAAGGCAACGCGCAACTGCTGGAGACTCTCCGCCGGCGTTTCGTGAGCGGACCGATCGATTGGGCCAAGGAGTGGGGCGGGGCGAAGTAGAGGATGGACACTATGATTTCGACACGTGAACGTCCCGGGGGTCCTGGCTGCGTCGGAGTGATTCGCGATTATTTCGAACTGTAATTCCAGTCGCCTCAAGCTCTTAACGTTTCGCCTCGTCCAGTATTTTTCGAAAGAGCTTTACTCTGTAATCGAAAGCAAGCTGGTTCACTCATCGGTGCCAGTTCGCCCAGTTTCGCCGGAAGAGTTCTCGAGACTACATCGGCGACCGTGGCTAGAGCGGTGGGCCCTCCCGTCGGGGTCACAGAGCGGGTTGGATCGGTCCAATTAAAAAAACAGAACGCCTGAAGTGTGTGGTCGCACCGCCGTGGGATACGTGTGCCTACGCGCGCTAAGTCGCATCGAAGGCCTCACGATACTCCCTGTCATCGATGCCACAAGTCCGCAGAATCTGTTTCAATGTTGGGCACTTCACTTCACGATGATTGGGAATTGAGATGACCACTCCGCCCGGGCTGACAAGAATGATGTGCTCGGCGTTTTTCCGGCACTCAAACCCGAGCGTTCGTTCGAAGACCTTGCGATGCTTTTGCCCGCTCGCGCGGGAGATCGGAAAGTGACACGGCGCTACGCGCGCACTTCGAACTTGGGCCGAACCAGCATCTTTGCAGTCTCGCTCAGCGGCTCGACCGAAACGGACGCCTTGACGGCGGCCTGGTTCCTAATGGCGTCCTCCAATAGTACTTCCATATACAATTCCAGCGCGTTCGCGATGTTCGACTTCGCCTCCTCCATCGTCGCGCCCTGCGAGACGCAGCCAGGAAGCTCGACGACATGCACTGTGAACCAGCCGCTCTCCTCGTCGCGCTCGAAACTCAAATTGAACGTTAGATCCTGGCCCGTAATTATTTTGTCGATCGTCGACCTACTCGCGTCACTCATATCTCAAAGCCTCCACCGGGTCCAGCCGAGCCGCTTTGCTGGCCGGCCAGATCCCGAAGAACAATCCGATCCCTACGCTCACCACGATTCCCAACCCGGCGGCCCACAGCGGCACCGTGGTGGGCAGATTCGGGAACGCAAGGTGGCTGGCGAGCGAAATCATATAGCCCACCATCATCCCGGCGATCCCGCCCAGGCCGGTCAGCACCACAGCCTCCGTCAAGAACTGAAATACGATATCTTTTCGCCGCGCGCCGATGGCTTTGCGCACGCCGATCTCGCGCGTCCGCTCGGTGACCGACACGAGCATAATATTCATCACTCCGATTCCGCCCACCAGCAGCCCGATGGAGCTGAGCACCACCATCACGATGGTCACCATCGCGGTGACCGAGCGGAAATCCTCCACCATCTGATCGGCGGTGGAAAGGACGAAATTGTCGGGCGCCGATAGAGGCACGTGCCGCTCCTGCCGCAGGACGGCGGTCATTTCGTCGATGGCCTCCGGAAGTTGTCCCGGTTTGGCCGCGACCACCAGCATGTTTTCCTGCGCCGCCGGAAACAATTTGTGCATCGTGAAATACGGCACCAGAATGCGGCTATCGTCCTGGCCGGGAATTGACGCGGCAGGACGGTTCATCACGCCGATCACTTCCAGTTCCGCCCCGGACACGGTGATCTTCTTTCCGATGGGGTCCTCCGCGCCGAACAGGGCTTTGTAGATATCTTCGCCGATCACCGCTACCGGCATGTGGTGGAGATTTTCCGTGTCGGTGTAGAAGCGCCCGATCTTCATTTCAGCCTGGCCGGAGTTCAGGTAACCGTCGTCGGTTCCGCCCATCTGAGGACCCAGGTAGTCGTTGCCCTTATAACGCGCCCGTGTGAACGACATGAAATTGTTGCCGCTCGGCATCAGATACGGGCTCACGTGTTCCACGGCTGGACATCGCTCCGCGATAGCCACCGCGTTTTCGTAAGTCAGCGGTTTGCGATTCCGTTCCTCGGCGGTTCGTCCACCGAAGCCCGGACCCATGCGCATCTTGAAAACGATGGCGGTGTTGGTTCCAAAGCTGCGGATCACACCCGTGACCGCGCCATCCAGGCCCGTGAGAATCGAGCCGACCGCGATAATCGTTCCGGTGCCGATGATCACGCCGAGCACGGTGAGGAACGAACGGATCTTGTTCTCGCGAAGCGTCGCGAGCGCGAGACCGATGACGGACAGCAGCAGCTTCATTTACGAAGTCTCCGATCGCAATGCGACAATCGGGTCCAGCCTCGCGGCGCGCCGGGCTGGATAGATTCCGAAGAACAAACCCACGGCCGCGGAAAGCGTGACGCCGAGAATCACCGCCGAGATGGGCACTTCCATGGGGACCGGCGTGAAATTTCTGACCAGCAGCGCGATGGTCCACGCGATGGTAACGCCGATCAGCCCTCCCATGAAGGCGAGCATGGAGGATTCCACCAGGAATTGATTCATAATATCCTGCCGTCGCGCGCCCACCGATTTCCGGACGCCGATCTCGCGCGTTCGCTCGCTCACCACCGCCAGCATGATGTTCATAATAACCACGCCTCCCACCACCATAAAGATGGACACGATGGCCACAGCCGTTGCGGCAATCGCGTTGGTGAGC
>Ga0182024_10001778_pt1 | contig 54709 bp, 39 predicted proteins | sample P32metaG_FD_120480 | JGI IMG/M metagenome (GOLD analysis project Ga0182024, IMG submission 120480) | Permafrost microbial communities from Stordalen Mire, Sweden - P3-2 metaG (Illumina Assembly) | ecosystem: Environmental > Terrestrial > Soil > Wetlands > Permafrost | place: Sweden: Stordalen...
AAAGCTTCCGGGGGGACTTGGCCGGAAAGGCCCAAAAGCTCAGCCCCCTTGCCGTGCCATTTCCCGGCGACCTCCTGCCCCTCCGAATAGTAATCCTCGCGGCGCAACCCTTCCGCATAATACTGCTGGGCCGCCGCCGCGGATTTATGGGCGACTACCCGCAACATCGTTCGATTATACCAGAAGTGCCGCCCCCACTTCCACCGCTTGGACTGAAATTCGCATGGACCGGGAAAAAACTTCCCTGCCGGCCCGCAAGCTTGCCTGCATGGTTGCATGCCCGCATGCCGAACGGCAGGCATGCCAGAGGGCGGGTATGCATGTTTGCGAGGATGCTGGCGGGCATGGGGGGATGCCCTCAATTGAGCGGGCCTGCATGCTTGCATGCATGCGGGGATTCATGCGGGGGAGTCCCAGGATAAAAAGTCAGAGAAGATCATTCAGACATCTCCCCTAAGCACAGCTTAGGATGGTTTTCGCTTCGCTAAAGGGGCGGGCCTTCGGTAGGCTCTCGGGCCAGGCTATACCCCACGCATGGACCGTTTCTCCCTTGCCAAAACACCACCCAAAAAGCAGAGCCGGGACTGGCCCGACAATGACATGGCGCTCCTCCAGCTAGCCTACGGCACCGGGAAAAATTTGCCGGAGAACTATTGGTCGTTAAACGATGCTTTCCAGGGCGTGCAGGTGTTCGGGGCGACCGGCTCAGGCAAATCCAGCGGCAGCGGGCAGGCGCTCGCCCGGGCTTTTCTTGATTCCAACATGGGCGGTCTGGTCCTCACCGCCAAGACGGACGAAGTCCATGCCTGGCAGCAATACGCGGCAGCCACCGGGCGGAGCGCGGATTTGCTGATCGTGGACGAGAAGGCCGAATGGAGGTTCAACTTCCTTGGCTATGAGTTGAATCGCCAAGGGGCAGGCGCAGGGCACACCGAGAACCTTGTGAACCTGTTTTGCAGCGTCCTGGAAGCGTCCGAACGCCGCCACGGGCAGGGAAGCGGGACGGACGCCTATTGGCAGCGGACCTTGAAGCAGTTGCTTCGCAACGCCATCGACCTTGCCGTTCTATCGGCTGACGACCTGGATCTGCCATCCTTGTACCGGATTATCACTTCCGCGCCCCGAACCGTGGCGGAGGAAGCCGACCCGGCTTGGCGGGAAAAATCCGTCAGTTTCCGCTTGCTGGAAATCGCCGAGGGCAGGGCTGTCGAAAAGGGCCGGCAGGATGACTTCGAGCTGACCCGGGACTACTGGCTTCGGGAGTTTCCAAGCCTCGCCGATGAGACCCGCTCCGTGATCGTCAGCACATTCACCAGCATGGCCGACTGCTTCCTTCGTGGGGTGCTCCGAAAGCTGTTTTGCACCGACCTGAATTTCCGACCGGAGGATACTTTTGACGGCAAGATCATCATCCTGAATCTGCCGGTAAAGGAGCACAACGAATTGGGGCAGTTCGCCCAAGTCCTCTTCAAGTTCGTCTGGCAACGGGCGGTCGAACGCCGCATCCCGCCGCTGATCGACCGCAAGACGGCAGAGGAAACTATCCGCCCGGTCTTCCTCTGGGCCGACGAATCGCAGTTTTTCGCCAATTCCTACGACGCCCTTTTCCAGAGCACCGCCCGCTCGTCCCGCGCCTGCACCGTCTATCTGACCCAGAATCTTCCTAGCTACTTTTCCGCCTTCGGCGGCCCTAACGCCCGCTCCGAAGTCGAGGCGTTTATAGGCAACCTGCAAACCAAGATTTTCCATGCCAACGGTGATCCCACGACGAATAATTGGTCCGCTGACTCTCTGGGCAAAACCCGCCAGATGCAATTTTACGGAGGCAGGTCCGAAGGCACGGCCCAGGCCGCGGGCGGTAACCAGAGCGCGGGCGGCAGCCAAACGATAGAATACCTCGTCCAGCCGCAGGAGTTCACCATGCTCCGCACCGGAGGCGAGGAATGCGACATGCAGGTTGAGGCGATCATTTTCCAGGGCGGCAGACGCTGGGTTCTGCCGGAGCATTCTGGCAAAAAGGCTCAGAACTTCATCCGACACGTCTTCCCTCAAGTTTACCCCAAGCCATGAAGGACGTGCAGGTTCCGCTCGCAGGAGGCGAGCAGCGAATTCCGATCCTGAGTCCGGTGTTTCATTGCTGCGCAATGACGGTGATCGTGTTTTTCAGATACTCCTTTGGCTTTGAATTCCTGCGACCGAGAAGCGTCTTTTTCGCCTTCTCCTGGGCATTTGTGCTCTTCACGGTTTACGCCTGGAATGAGCCGGCAGTGTGGGCCGCCTACCGCCCGGGCTGCATATTCGGCGTTGGTGCCGCGGCCCTGTACTGGCTTCACCTCAGTTTGGCTTTCGGGAATGAATGGAGACAAAATTGGCGGCACGATCGCCATTCCGGAAATTCGCATATTCTGTGGATTCTCCGGTTCGCAGGAGTGCCGACTACAGACCGCCTTGAGGGCAATATACATCTTTGGGCAGAGCCCTCGCTTGTTCTGCTTTGCGCTGCCACCCTTCGGCTGGGTTGGGGTGAGATCCATCTCTCAACATGGCTTATTTTCGCTGCCGGTTGCTTTTGGTGTAAGGAGGTGCTGAATCGCTGGTTCGTGCTTCGACACCAAAAAAAGCAGAAGGACATTTTGGTCGACGCGGCCACAACTATTGAGCCCTTGATGCCAACGGTGGAGCAAGGGCCAGTGAGGGCGACGCGGAAGGAGCGAGTCAAACGCACACGGAATACGGCAGATGCAGACGAAACGGCCAGGGAGCGACATTTCGCCGAAATCCTCCGACTGAGAGTGCCCTATACCCTTGAAGGGGCGGAGGAGAATTACCGGACCCTGATTCGCCTGGAGCATCCCGATGCCACCGGAGACGACTCCGCTGAAGGCAACACCCGTGCAGCCGAACTGAACGAAGCCATCGAGTATTTCCGTAACCGGCCAGTCAGCATTTGAGCCACCTTTTGCTTCACCGCCAGATTTCTGATAAGATCGCCTTATGCTGGTTTCAGTGGAATTACCTGACCCGATTGCAAAGCAACTGCATCTCGACGGAGAGCAGGGCAATCGCCGTGCCTTGGAAATTTTCGCCCTCGAAGGCTACCGGACCGGGGAGCTTTCTCGCGGGCAAATCAGTGAATTGCTTGACCTTGAATTCATGTCATCGGTCACCAAAAAGTGTACCACCCAAACCGGAGTCTATGGAGGAGCCATTTCTTTCCAACATGCCCGATACTAGACACTTATGCGGGTGTGTTGGAGAGGAATGGCTGCGGAGGGGTGGTACACTCAATTTCGACCTTTGGTGGTACACTTGGACCGTCCGGTGACAAATTCAACGAAACCATGCAGTTCCTCAAGGAGCACGGCTGCGCTCGCAGCATCACGCTTGCGGAATTTGAGCAAGAAGCGAAGGCTGCGCGCGAGCTTCTTGGACAGTGAGCTTGCTATATCCGCTTTGCCCTGAGGCGTTCTCGTATGTCTGCAATCAGCCGTTCATTAAATCGAAAGGTTGTTAGACGAAGTCGCGCAATCACATCTTCAAAATCGACCCAGCCTCGTTCTGAAAATCGTTGGATCAACGCGAGGGTACCGGCGACTCGAAAGCCGCGTTCCCGGGCTACGCGCGTCCCTTTGCGTTCATCGATCAAAATGGATTTAATGCCCTGTTCCTCACCGAGCCAAATGGCTTGAGTCTCACCGAGATCAAGCCCGAGATTGTTCGGGGCATGCTTGGGCGCAACGATTTTAAGCCAACCTGGAGGCCGGGCCACCCACTCTCGAACTTTGGCCGGCGTTTTCGCCTCGGAAAGCTCCTGAATCACGGCTGGCGGAACGAATATCTCCGTGAACAGCCGGGGCAGAAACTCCACGGCATCAATTTCAATCAGATAACGAGGCGGGGAAGTGTCGGAAACCACCACGCCCTTCATTCGGAACTCATCTGATCCAAATCGGCCATCTGCTGGAGATGCTCTTCAGGAGTAACGTCGGGCGGCGCGTGATGGTCGTGCAGAAACTGCTCCGTTTCATGAAAAGACAATCCCAACGCCTGGCCCACATGCCCACTGGTCAATTCACCTTCGGCGAAGCGTTGCAAAACAAATGCTTCCAACAATTGGCGCGAGTGCGCCGCTTCATCCAAGTGGAACTGCTTGGCGAATTGGTCAGGAATTTGAACGGTAACGATCATGCGGAACTCCGATGTGCTGAGAGTCCATTGTAGCCGAAGTCAATGTTCACTTCAAGGGGGTATGCGACACTGCAACGCCGCGAATCCGCTTCTCTCCTCCCGCGCCGCCGCAGAGTCGCATTTTCTATCCCTCATCGCTCTGGCGTATGCACACCGAACGGGGTTCCGTCCGGCACGCTTCACTGCCGCTACGCTTCCGCCTGCCAGAATCCCTTTCCGTGTCAGAAGAGCGCCGCGCTTGATGCGCGGGCTGGCAACCGCTCCCGCTCGTTCCTCGCTCCGACGCGGTTTATGCGACTGCCTTCGGGCGGCAACCCGTCAAGGGCATCCAACGGTTTCCCAAAATTATCCTCACTTCGTTGCGGGACTTTCGGGAACCCTCCGTCGGAGCCTCCCATTGACCGAACGCCTCGATACCCTCCGGCCTTTGGTCCGTTATCGTTTTGCGAAGGCCAGGCTTCTCCAAACTAAGCGGTGTGAAGTCAATATGCCTGACAAAGAGGAAGGGCAGTTGGCGGTAGCGGCCTACGCGACCGATTTCTTGCGTGGTCCATCAATCCGAAGGGTAGCAACCTCGTAGCCCACTGATTTCCAGGCCGCGAGCAGTTGGCTTCTGTAATGTGATTCCACCCAATCGGCGGCGAATTTTGTCGGTGCCCGAAAAGTAAGGTTTCCTTCCTCAAAGCTCACCACATGCAGCTTCGGAAACCATGAATTCGCTGTTGCCTCGCCGAGGCGTTGCCGAAGGATATCCAAAACATTCTCCCATGCCTCTTCTACAGGCGATATTTCGATAAGCGGAAGCTGTTGCTGGACTTTGGCCTCGAATGTAACCCGCTTCTCCGTTCTTTCCATCACCAGCATTTCCTTTCCCGTTGAGGAGCGCTTACGGCTCAGCCGGAGGCCCGGCAGATCGTTCTTTGCCACCAGTTTCCGCAAAGCGCCCGCGTAATGTTTATACTCCTGTTGAGAAGCCGACTTTTCGTAAAGCTTCTTGAAGGACTCTTGCCATGTCCCGGTCGCGCCCCCCGTTGCCTTCTTGGCGTAGAGGTAGAGCCAGCGTTCCACGGTCCCCGGGATGCCAAAGTAGCGTTTATCCACCGTCAGGACGTGAAAATCTTGAATGCTTTCAAGCAGCCATTCAGCCAGAACGACTTCGACGCCGCGAATCTTGCCGTCTTCTTCAATCGTCTCCCATTCCGAAATCCACGAGAACTGCTTTACCCGATCCCTTCGCTTGTTCTCAGAGCGGATCGTTGTTTCGATATTTGTCGTCTTGAGCCGATGCAGCGCGTCTTTGAGCCGGGCATATGCGGTCCCTTGGGGCGCTATGTTCGTCCAAGTGAAAAATTGGTAAGGCGTAAAGCAGATGCGCCGTGTGAGAGGCATTCCGAGCCGCTTGCCTTCTATCCATTGGGAAATCGCAAAAATGATCAGGTCTTGATCGTGGACAGTCGCGATGCCGTGTTCAGAGCTTCCAGTGACGCGAACCGTTTCGAGTTGTTTCGTCTTCAAATTCACGAATTGATACTCAATCGGGTCGGTCCGATTTGGAGTAAGGCTAAACCAATTGCGAGACATCAAGTCTATCTGATCTTTGGCCGCGATGTCAGATGCGGAAGCGTTAAACCGCTCCAGGTCTTGGTGCTTCTCAATCCCTCCGTCCACTTTCCGCCCCATAAGTATCTGCTTACCAGAGTTTGAAGCAAAAAACAATATCGGGGGGCCAGCGACCTTTTTGCTCATTTCGCGGCAATTTCGCTTCGATAGCAGCCGACAAAGCCAAGGTAGCGGGGGGGTAGCGACCCTGTCGGGGCAGCGGCGACCAACTATCGGGGGACCAGCGACCTTTCTGTCGGGGAGCCAGCGACTCACTATCGGGGAGCCAGCGACCCGAACGCCCTTCTAAGCCTTATCCAGAGCGGCTTTCCCGAAACGAAACTTACTTAAACAGTATCTAAAACACTTAAACGCACCCGGCAGGCAGCGAGCCTTAGATGGGCTCGCCTGCCGGGATGCTCGGGAAGGGTATTCATCACAAGCCGGCTCTGGAGCCAGGCAGGCATTTTGCATGCAGGCATGCATGCGGGCACGCCCGCATTGTTGCATGTTTGCAACCACATGTGAAAAAACGTCAAAACTCCCTCTTTGCTCTGCAGGTACGCTGGGATTTTCGATCAATCGGCTCTATAACCGCAAGGCGAGGAACGGATGATTTACGGACTGACAAATTCAAAGGGCGGGGTGGGGAAAACAACGATTGCTGTTCATTTGGCGGCCTTTCTCGCCAAAAGGAAACGCAAGGTGGTTTTCATTGACGCCGATCCCCAGCAATCCGCTTCCACCTGGATTCGCGAACTCGCGCTCCCGATCCGCCTTGAGACGATTCCCGATTCAGAAGAGATAATTCATCGAGTTGCCCGCTTTGCGACTGATGCGGATGACATTGTCATCGACGGGCCGGCGGGACTTTCTGAAACCACTCGCGCGATCATGCTCCGCGCTGACAAGGTTTTCCTGCCATGCGGACCGTCCATTCTCGATTTCCGCGCCGCCTCAAAGGCCGTCCAGCTTCTTCACGAAGCACAAACTAAAAGAGCGAAGAAGGGATTTCCAAGGGGCGCCCTGATTCCCAACAAACTCCAAAAGCGCGGTCGCTTGAGCCGGGAAATGCTTGGAGCAGTTGAGAGATTGAAAATTCCGGTTCTCGCCGGCCTTTCGCTTCGTCAGGCATTCGCCGACGCAGCAGGGCAGGCCAAGACGGTTTCTGATATGGGGGCCGGGGCATTTCTCGCCGCCCACGAAATGAAGCAATTATTGAAGGAGATGACCCGTGGTTAAACGCCGCTCATTCGAAGACGGGCTGACAGCCGACGAGGAGACATTTCTCAAACAGGGCAAGGCGACTTCACGCGCCGCGAAGCCAAAGCCGAAGTCCCCATCGAAACCCCAACCCAAAGAAAAGGAGCCAGACATGAGCAAATCCGCACTGAAAAAAAGTGTTATCGAAGAAGCAGCACCAACACCGATCACGCGAGCAGTCGCATCCGTTCCCGTAATGACGAGCAATCTCAGTGTCCGAATTGATCCGCGCATCACCGCAGCAACACTTCGCGCGATGACCGAACACAAGATCAAAGGAATCACCCCGGCGACGCAACAGGATATTGTGGCCGAGGCAATGGTCGATTGGCTGACGAAGCACGGATTTCCCATCGGCCAATAAAAACCAAGATTTCCATGCTTTTTGCATCCTCAAGTCAGAGCAGGGGACTAATTTCGACAACCCGTATTTTTCACGGTCGTTTTCTACGGTCACGGGCCGTTTTTGCGAAAATCTGTGAAAAGCAGCGCAAAGCCATTTCGATGTAATACCTTCACCATAAGCCTATTCCGAACACTATGCCAAACCATGCAAAACCGTGAAAAACCCCCTTTTTGAGTTATGAGTCCCCTGCTCTAACCGCTGAGCTACAGGCCCTTCTACAGAGTAAAAACATCGACTTATGCAAGTTCGTCCTTGCACTTTTCACGGTCGTTTTCTTCGGTCATGACATGAATCGGCGGATTCCGGCAAGACTTGGACCCGAACGAGTGTGCAGAACTTGGTGCGTCATAAGTCGGGCAGATATTACGCGCGGGTTTACGGAAACCGCAAGGAGTCATGGAAGAGCTTGAAAACCGATCTTTTGGAGGTCGCAAAGGCGAAGTTGAAGGATTTTTCGGGTGAGGTAGAAAAGACCGTCCGGGCCGCTGCCGCGAACGACCGGGGCCGGATAACGGTCGGTGATTGCGCAGTCGTTTTCCGCGCCAAGCCGCAAAGTGGGTTCGGCATGCGTGGACGCGCCAACATTCTCCGGCGGATTACCCCCAACTCCGTCCACTACCGGGAACAGACAATTCTCGCGCTCTTCCGTTCGTGGCCCGAGCCCGCGCCCAGGAGAGTGCTGACGCTCTCGGAACCGAGTCTGCGAGATGTCTGTGGCGCAACGGGGACAATCGAGTATGCGAGATGTCTGTGGTGCGGCGGAGACAATCGGTCTTCGGCTTTATCCCTTTGAGAGAAGGGCGGCAGATGGCTCCAGTTTAGAGACGGCATCCCGGCTCGCCCGCCAGCCAACCTCCGCTATTCCCCTTCCTCCTCCTCGGCCAACCCCTCGGACCCGGACATCTCCGGGCTTGTGGAAAGATCAAGGGTCCCGGTGGCCCCCCGCGTCAGCGGGGGGCCGCTGGGTTGCTTGAAGGATTTCTATGCCAAAATTGATCGGACACGATGGCTGGAGGATGGAGAGTCCGCCTCCTGTACTTGGACACGGCGCCGTCGGCATCCGAGAGAGTGTTATTTCTGCCCGCGGAGGAAGGTCTGTATTTTGACGATTTCTCCCGTCCGAGTTTTGTCCCCCGCATCAAAGCTAAACTTAGGAACATCTGGATATTTTTCTTTGAGCGCCTTATACGCAACCCGCCGTTGGCCGATCGGAGCCTTCAACCATTCAACCAATGTCTGGTTGTCATAGACCTCGTTCAATCGCTTAGCCGCCGCCGAAGCAAACGCATCATCGTTCACCATTCGCGCATTGAGATAAGTGTAATAGGCATCCGTGATATTGTCGTGGACTCCTTTACCATAACGAACCGAAAAGTCATCGTACCATTGCAACCAGTTGTCTTCGGGAATGTGATCAGACACCCAGGCGTTCGCGAGTACCTCGAACCCCGTTTTTCCTGATTCCATAAGTTTGACGTAAGCGTCCAGCGCCTTGGGGTAACTCTCGTCTGCTACACTCTTCGAAGCCTGCAAGTCACGACGTAGCTCGCTCATGTCTGCTGGGCTTTCGGCAGCCTTTACACTTACCCCCAAAATCAATGCGAGGAAGAGAATCTTGATGCGTTTCATGGAGAAAACACTAAATAGCTCGCCACTGTCTCGGCTTTGGAGACAGGAGCTTGATGACGTTTCCCTCGAACAATCACCCCTCCACTCGATTTGACATAAAATGCGACTGATGCAGAGCCGTCGACAACCTCACTCCATCCTGTTCCCGACTTGAACAATGCATCTTGGAAAATAGGGGTCAGGCGACAATTCTTGACAGTTTGGTGGTTGCTCATGAGGACCCAGGCTTGGACGCGCCAGCCGGTGCGCTGGCAAGCCTGGCCCATGGTGGCAAGGAAGAAGCGCCTGTCGTCATCGTCGCGGTAAATCGGCTCTCGGCGGTTCCCGCGGGCCATGACGTGGTAAAGGGCACCGGGATGCTCGATGCGGATGCTCCGGGGCATGGAGGAGGTGTGCCGGCGAGGCGATTCTTTGTCAAGAATTGTCCCTGACCTGTGATTCCCTTCTGTCCCCTAGATGTTCAGTCCCAAAGAGTGATGGTGCGTGGCGCGACGGTGTGCCACAACCAGAAGCATTATGGGACAACTACTACACGGCCGCGAACAGTTCGATCTTTTCAGGGCATCGCCTATACTCACCGAGTATCCATTCACCCCGCTCTCATGATTTTCGTGATGTTCGCTCACTCTGTCTCCGTCGCATTCGTATTCCTGGCATCCGTGGCAAGCGCTGCCGCGCTGGGTGAACCGGATGCGGGATCGGCGCCGGAAGTGGTGGCGCAGGTGGTGCCGAATGTGGCGCGGCCGCTGCCGCTCTCCGCGGTGCGGCTGACCGGGGGGCCGCTGAAGCACGCGCAGGAGCTGGACGCGGAGTATCTCCTGAAGCTGGAGCCGGATCGGATGCTCTATTACCTGCGGAAGCGCGCGGGTCTGGAGCCGAAGGCGAAGGAAGGCTACGGGGGCTGGGATGGGGATGGGAGGCAATTGACGGGGCACATCGCGGGGCACTATCTCTCCGCGGTCAGTTATATGTATGCGGCGACGGGGGATGAACGGTTCAAGGCGCGCGCGGATTATATGGTTGGTGAATTGAAGGAGATCCAGGAGAAGCAGGGGGATGGTTACATCGGCGCGCTGATGGGGAGTGTGAGGGAGAATGGGACGGTCACGCTGGTGGATGGGAAGAAGCGATTCGAGGATCTGTCGAACGGGGTGATTGAATCGGGCGGCTTCGACCTGAACGGGATGTGGTCGCCTTGGTATGTGGAGCACAAGATATTCGCGGGCTTGCGCGATGCCTACCGGTACACGGGGAACCGGACGGCGCTGGAGGTGGAGGTGAAGTTCGCGCAATGGGCGGAAGGGATTCTCGCGAGGCTGACCGATGCGCAAATCCAGAAGATGCTCGCGACGGAATTTGGCGGGATGAATGAGGTGGCGGCGGACCTGTATGCGGATACGGGGGACAAGCGCTGGCTGGCGCTATCGGATAAGTTTGAGCATCGCGCGGTGCTGGACCCGCTGGCGCGGCACACGGACAAGCTGGGGGGGTTGCATGCGAATACGCAAGTGCCGAAGCTGATCGGGGCGCTGGAGCGCTATATCTATACCGGCAACCTGGAGGATGGGGCGGCGGCAAATTACTTCTGGGACGCGGTGACGGCGCATCACAGCTTCGCAACGGGAGGCCATGGGAAGGATGAGTACTTCGGGGATGCGGATGCGCTCAATAATGGGGTGGACGGGCGGACGGCGGAGAGTTGCAACGTGTATAACATGCTGAAGTTGACGCGGCGGTTGTTCGGGCTTCATCCGGACATCAAGTATGCGGACTTTGAGGAGCGGGCGTTGTTTAATCACGTGCTGGGGTCGGTGGATGACAGCGGGAATTTTTGTTACATGGTGCCGGTGGGGCGCGGGGTCACACGGGAGTATCAGGATATGTTCGGCAGCTTTACGTGCTGCGTGGGCACGGGGATGGAGAATCATGCGCTGGATGGGAATGGGATTTATTATGAGGACGGCAAGACGCTGTGGGTGAACCTTTACGCGCCCTCGACGGCGCAATGGGACGCGAAAGGGGTGAAGCTGGATGTGGAGACCGACTTTCCGGAGGGCGAGTCGGTGAAGATCACGGTGGGCGTGAATGCGCCGGCGAGGTTCACGCTGGCATTGCGCAGGCCGGCGTGGGCGGGGGCGGGCTTTAGCGTCGCGGTGAATGGCAGCGGGCTGGGCGGCCTGCCGGCGCCGGACAGTTATGCCGCGCTGACACGCGAGTGGAACAACGGCGACACGATCGCGATTCATTTGCCCAAGGCTTTGCACGCGGAGCCGCTGCCGGATAACCCGCGCCGTGTGGCCCTGATGTGGGGACCGCTGGTGCTGGCCGGCGACCTGGGGCCTGAGAATCGCCGGGGCGATCTGCCGGTGCCGGTCTTCGTCACGGACGACAAGAGCGTCGCGGATTGGTTGAAGCCGGTGCCGGGCACGCCGGGGATGTTTCGCACTGAGGGAGTGGGGCACGAGGAGGAGGTGAATTTCGTTCCGTTCTACCGGCTCGAGCGGCGGACTTACGCGGCGTACTGGGACTTGTATAGCGGCACGGAATGGGACGCGCGGGCGAAGGAGCTGGCGGCGGAGCGGGAGAAGCAGCAGAAGCTGGAGCGCGCGACGGTGGCATTTGCGCAGCCGGGAGAGATGCAGGCGGAGCGGGACTTCAATGAACAGGGGGAGGGCTCCGACCCGGACCGCGTGATGGGGCGCGCGGCGCGGCGCGGCAGCAAGTGGTTTTCATTCGATCTGCCGGTGGACCCGGCGCATCCGGCGGCGCTCGTGGTTACTTATTACAGCGATGAATGGCGGAAGCGGACATTCGATATCCTGGCGGATGGGCAGCGGATCGGGGAGCAGACGGTGGCGAAGGAGGCGCCGGCGCGCTTTTACGATGTCGAGTACGCGCTGCCGGCGGCGGCGATTGCCAATAAACAGAAGGTCACGATTCGGTTCCAGGCGACCGATGGCAATGAGATCGCGGCCGTGTTCGGGCTGCGCACGATCCGCGCGGATGCGGCGCGTTGACAGGGGAAACGCGGAATCGGGAGGCGTGTGGCAGTTGTTTCAACCTGCAACATACGGAACAGACGGCGCCGGTGCGGGCACTTTAGAGTGGGTACGATAAGGCGCTCGCTGCGAGTATGATACAGAAGATAACCGGTGGTGGCACGCGCGAAGCTAATGAGCGCGGCGACCATGAACGGCACACTCTACGTCGACGCGGAGCCCTATACCTACGAATTTGACCCTGCCGAGACGGCGCTGCTCATCATCGATATGCAGCGCGACTTTCTCGAGCCGGCGGGTTTCGGCGAGATGCTGGGCAATGACGTCTCGCAGCTCCGGCGGACCATCGAGCCCAACCAGCGCCTCCTGGCCGCGTGGCGCGGCGCGGGCCTCAAGGTAATCCATACCCGGGAGGGACATCGTCCCGATCTCACCGACCTGCCGCCTGCCAAGAAAATCCGCGGGGGCGGCAAGACCACGATCGGCGACCCCGGCCCGATGGGGCGCATCCTGGTGCGCGGAGAGGCCGGCCATGACATCATCCCGGAGCTTTACCCGCTGCCCACCGAGCCGGTGATCGACAAGCCCGGCAAGGGCGCGTTCTTCGCCACGGATCTCCATGCCATCCTGCAGCACCTCGGCATCCGCAAGCTGATCGTGACGGGCGTGACCACGGAGGTCTGCGTCAATACGACCGTCCGCGAGGCGAATGACCGCGGGTATGATTGCCTGGTCCCGGAGGATTGTGTCGGCTCGTACTTTCCCGAGTTCCAGGAGGCGGGGCTCAAGATGATCAAGGCCCAGGGCGGGATTTTCGGCTGGGTATCGGATTCCTCGAAGATTTTGGCCGTTCTGCAAAACGGCCACTAACACGCAGCGTTGACTAATAAAGACTAACTATGACAGCTAAACCAAAACTATGGGTCCCTGGGGATTGGAATGCCTTCTTCGGGTTCGGCACCAACATCCTCGTCAATCTCCTCACGCTCACCGCGCTCCTGCGCTTTGTGCTGAAGATGCCGGATGAACTGGTCTTCGGAAAGATCCTGCCGGCGACCGGGATGATGATGTGCCTCTCGACGCTGTACTACGCGTGGCTCGCCTACCGGCTGGCGAAGAAGACGGGCCGGACGGATGTCTGCGCGCTGCCCTCCGGGATCAGCGTGCCGCATATGTTCATCGTTACCTTTGTGATCATGCTGCCCATCGCGTCGGCAACTCATGATCCGATCAAGGGGTGGGAGGCTGGGCTGACCTGGGTATTCATTCAGAGTTTCGTCCTGATGGCGGGCGGCTTCATCGCTCCCATCATCCGAAGGATCACGCCGCGCGCGGCGCTGCTCGGGACGCTGGCAGGTGTCTCGGTGACTTTTATCTCGATGAAGCCGGCCCTCGAGATGTTCATGACTCCGGCGATCGGACTTACCTGTTTCGCGATCATCATCCTGAGCTGGTTCGGCGGCGTTAAGTATAAGGGGATTCCCGCCGGTCTCGTGGCAATCGCCGTCGGCACGGCCATCGCGTGGGGCTCGAATTTATTTGGCCTGCACTTCGGGGGATTGAGCGCGAAGGGGCTTGCAGATTCGGTTACTAACTTCGGTTTCCGGATTCCGCTCCCGGTACTGGGGCATACGTTCGGGGGGTTTCAATTTCTCGGGAAGATCCTCGTGACTGCGATTCCTTTCGGTATTTACGACCTGGTGGAAGCGATGGATAACGTCGAGAGCGCCGCCGTCGCCGGCGATAGCTTCCCGACCACCCGGGTACTTACCGCCGATGGCGTTGTAAGTTTGATCGGCTGCCTGTTTGGCAATCCCTTCATCAACGCGGTTTATATCGGACATCCCGGCTGGAAAGCCATGGGTGGCCGCATCGGGTACTCCGCCGCCACCGGCATCGCGGTGATCCTGCTCTGCTGGTTTGGCACGATTTCGTTGATGCTGGCACTTATACCGAGCGTCGCGATTCTCCCGATCCTGCTCTACATCGGGATGCTGATCGGCTCGCAAGCCTTCCAGGAGACGCCGAAGTCCCACGCCCCGGCGATCGTCCTCGCGCTGGTGCCGCACATGGCCAACTGGACCATTACCGCCATCAACGGCGCCCTGGCCGCGGTGGGTATCTTTGCTGTGACGGACACGATGGTGGCGAGTATGAAAGACCAGGGCATTCTCTACAAAGGTCTGCAAACCCTCGGCGGGGGCTCGATCCTTGGCGGGCTGATCCTCGGTGCGATCGCGGTATGCGTGATTGATCGCAACTTCCCGAAAGCGGCCGGCTTCGCGCTGGCCGGTGCAATCCTCACCTTCTTCGGGTTTATGCATGGCGAGGGAATCGGGATCGGCATGTCCCCCGTCGTCGCCTGCTCCTACCTCGGTGTGGCGGGGATTTTATTTGGCTGCGCGAAATTCGCGATCGTACCCGCAGCGGAGCCGGCGGAAGCCGGGCACGAGTCCGGCTCCGGCCTGCCGGAGCTGGCGGGATAAGTCAGTCCATTTAGGCATGGGATAACTGAGCGCCGTGGTCCGGCTTAGGGCGGGCCGCGGCGCTTTGCCGTCCTGGCGAGACTGCGCCTGAAGAAAGGGGCGCCTTACCGGGTGCCGGTGAAGAATGTAATCGAGTTTCCCTGCCCTGCCTGGGCCTGGGCAACGGTCTGCATCGGCCCGCTGGGGCGCTGATCCTCGACCCCGCGGCCGGAAACAAACAACGCGACCTGCCGTTGTCGCGTGCAGGCGCGGGCTTGTGTGTTGTGCCGCGGCTTGGTTACTTCCTTATCCGATGCCTGGCTGGCAAAGGGCGCGGTCGAGAGGGCCGCGACGGTCATCAGGGAAACTAGTGTGATTTTCATGGTGGATTTTTCTCCGTTTGCCCGGCGGACGGACGGGAGCTGACTGGCGAGATCGCCAAGGAAATCAGCGCGGCACCGCGCCTGTGGGATATTTCCAATAGTTTCGCTCAGGCCCGCCTGCTCAGCCGTATGGCCCGGCCAATGCACCCCGCCGCACACTCCCTGCCAGGCGGCGGCACAGCGGTCTTTCCTTTCAACCCTCGCTTCCGAAAAATGATACCGGCTTCTCATAAACGGCCAGGACCAGGCAGCCGGTCTTGCTCGTTACACTGTGCGCCGATCCCGGCGGATGAATGCGCAGGCCGCCGGCGCGGATCTCCCCGAAATCGTCGATCTGGGATCCCTCGAGCACCAGGATATGCTCGTACCCGGTGTGGGAGTGCTCGGGTATTGTCCCCCCAGGGGCGAAGCGCAACAGCGCCGCCGTGGGGCCCGTGAGGCCATTCCCGTACAGCCTGTGCACCTCCACGCCATGCTGGAATGGCTGCCAGGGGATGGTTTCCTCCCAGCGCTCCGGATGGAAGAGGTCGAGCCCCTCCAGGACATGCTTCAATACATCATGCACGCGTTTGATCCTGAGAGAGTTATCGCGCCTTGGATAGCCCAAAAAATCCGCGTGCTTCTATTGCACTGCGTTTCGCGCGCGGCCGGGCGCGAGCGTGCCCCGGCCATTGCGCGTCCGTTGAGTGATCATTCGATCGCGGCGATGAACGCCGCGGACTCCGCCACCGCCCCGAATACTCCGCCTTGCATCTTGATCATCTTGAGGGCGGCGAGGTAATTGCCGAAATCAGTCGCTCCCGTGCAATCGGAGAGCAGCAGGCACTCGAAGCCCCGGTCATTCGCCTCCCGCATCGTCGTGTGGACACAGACATCCGTGGTGATGCCCGCGAGGATGATATTCTGGATCTGCCGCTGCCGCAGGAGCATGTCCAGATCCGTGCCATAAAAGGAACCCTTGCCCGGCTTGTCGATGACGGGCTCATTGGGCAGCGGGTAAAGCTCCGGGATGATGTCCCACCCCGGCTCGCCGCGAGTCAGGATGCGGCCGCAGGGACCGGGATCGCCGATGCCCGCGCCGATGCGCCGGCTGCGCCACTGTTTATTCGCGGGCAGGTCCGCGAGGTCCGGCCGATGCCCCTCGCGCGTGTGGAAGACGTGGAAGCCCTTTGCCCGCACGGCCTCGAAGACGCGCTGGATCGGCTCGATGGGGGCGCGGGTGAGCGAGAGATCGTAGCCCATCTTGTCCACGTAACCTCCCGGCCCGCAGAAATCCGTCTGCATGTCGATGACGATGAAGACGGAGTTCTCGGGCCGGAGGTCGCCGTTGTAAGGCCACGGGTATGGATCTGCTTCTACGTGACGTGCTCCCATGGGCTTACTGCGGGTTGGGCTGGCGCTTTTGACTTAGCGTTTGACCTATAAGTGGTTCACTTATGAGCGGATTGACTTAGAAGAACGCGCTGATGCCGCCGTACACCTGCCAGGTGGTGCGCTTCGGCTTTCCAGGCGCGTTGAACTCATTGAGGTGATACAGGTTGTCATCCACGAAGTCCATCCATTTGAAGCCGGCATGCACTGACCAGTGGCCATAGGTCGGCGGGATGCACGTGATCGGGATAGTCCCCTTCACGCCCAGCTCAAACAGGCCGATTGTCGAGCTTGGCCCGTAGTATTCGCCGTAGAAGCGCTCGTTCGGCAAGAGGACGCGGCACGGAGCCTCGACCTTCAACCCGCCCAGCACATGAGACCCGAAGGTGTACTGCGGATCGACGCCAACCTCGAAGTAGTAACTCGAACCGGGCGCCGGATGGGAGGCGGACCTGCTCGATGGCCCGAACACGGCCTCCGGGACATCGGCATCGGTGGCCTTGCCGGTAAGCTCCTGCCAATACTCGAAGTACGGATGCAGCGCGAAGTACTTGAGATACTCGCTATCATCGAAGCTCAGCTTGCTGTCGAGGTGATTGGAGGTGCCAATGTCGAGGATCTGCTCCACAAACGCCGTGTAAGTCACGTCGAGGGTGAAGTGCTTCATGATTCCGAATGAGACGCCGAAGATCGGATCAGTTTCCGTCCAATGCGTCTTGTCCGGGCTGCCGAATGGCGCGTGGACGGAGACGGGGCTGGTGCTGTAATCATTCCAGATGCCGCCAACGATCTTCGCGCTATCGAGGAAGCCATCGCCCTTGTACACCTGGATGAAGGCGAGCAGCAGCGGTTGGATGGTAAGGCCCTCGTCATGGACGATCATGCCTCGAGGCGTGACGTATTCATTCGAGAACTCGACATTGAGGAGTAAGTCAATAGGCGGCGCCGGCGGCGGCGGGGCCACGACTTCCTTCGCCGGTCCGCCGGCGGGTTCGCCCGCTTGCACGAGGCCGCCGGCACATTGCAGCGCAAGCACTGCCGCCATGGCGCCAAAGCTGCGTTTGCTGATTGCATTTCTAATTTTAGTCACTGCGGTTTCCTTGGGTTGGGTTTTGGTTGTCTTCTGTATTTTTCCTTGGGCTCGCACAGGTGGAGCGGCAGCGGGCTTAGCTAGGCGTGTGCCAGTGTTTATATCTAATTGTATCCTGTTGCCGCCGTGTTATTTACAATTCAGTTACTTTGCGGCGATGCCGGGAGAAACATGTTGCCGATGTTACCGTTGCAACACTTGGAACGCGCGCCCTCCGCCGCCCGCGGATCACGAGAAAGGAGGTTGATGGATGACTCGTCCGCCGAGGTGTCGCGCGGATCGCGCGAGCAATGCAGAGGCGGGTGGACGCGGGAAAAGGGCTTGCAAAGGCGGCGGGGGAAAAGAAAATCCGGGAAAGGGATCTAATCTGGCCGTGGGCGAAACGTCCATCGAGGGATATCCGCCAAACCGCCGATCTGTTCAATGAGTACAAAAAACATATCAAACGCGCAGGAGGATCAGCATGGCGCTTTCAAGGCCGGGCCGTGGGTATTCCTCTTTTTTGCCTGCTTTTTTCTGCTCTTTTGCAGCGGCCGCCTGGCCAGTGGCGATGCGAATTACCAACTCCGGACCGCGATCCTGCTGGCAAAAATCGGCAGCCTGGGGCAGCCGGCGCAGGTGGACAAGGATGCATGGGTGCCCGCGCCGAATGGCTGGTATTACGAGCCGCACGACATTGGGAACAGCTTGCTGATGTTCCCCGCGGCATATGTCTCGCTCCTGAGGAACCATCAGCCGCTGGACAGCGTGACGAGCAGACCGCCTCTTATCGCGAAGATCGGCGTGTCGCTGACATACGCGCTCTTCAGCACCATTGGCTGCTATTTTATGTTCGAGCTCTTCTCGCTTTATAACACGCGGCGTCTCGCGTTTTTGATGAGCGTTGCCTTTGTGGTGACGACGCCGTACTGGGCGCTCACACGGAGCGCCTGGGATGTGCTCGGAGGCGCGAACGGAGCGGCGATCTTCATGTGGGGAATCACGAAAGTCTGGCTCGATCCAAAGCCCGCGGCCAAGGACATCGTCTGGATGCTGCTAGGCTTCGCGATTGCGGCGTCGTTTCGCTCGTCGCTCCTGCCATTCCTGGGCGCGGGGATCGCGGTGGTCCTCTGGTTGCGCCGCAAGAGCCTGACGCTGCAAAGCGTTGTACCGGGAGCGATCGTGTTCTGTATCGCGATTGCGCCCGGCTTCTATTACAATTACATCCGGACGGGCTCGCCCCTCAAGCCCGCTGTGGCCGCGCCGCAATTCATCAATAACGGGATGAACTCCTTTACCGGCCATTATTTGGACGGCTTATACGGGCTCTATTTGTCGCCGAATTGGGGACTGCTCTGTTTCTCGCCGGTATTCGTGCTGCTGCTGGCTCTGCCGTTTATCTACCGGAAGGTCAATCCGAAGCTGCTCGTGCTGGCGGTGATCCTCGCGGTTGCGGCGGCCGGTTACAGCGTGGTGATTTCTTCGCTGATGAACTGGAACGGACAGCTTGGCTGGGGGTCGCGGTATATGATTCCACTTATCCCGATCTTCTATTTCATCCTTTCGATCATGTTCCCGTATCTTTGGAAGGCGCATCGCGGGATTCTAATCTTTCTCGTCGCGCTTTCATTCGTTCTGCAAATTCCGAGCGCGTTCATCAATTGGCAGCAAAGCTCGCTGGATCTGACGGATTTGCCTTCCAAGGACCAGATTCGTGCCCGGTTCACGACAGTTCCGCGCCAGCAGATCGCGGCGTGGAAGGGATTTCTGGGCGGGCTGGCGGGCAAGGAGCTGCCTGGGCCGCCGAGTTGGGATACCGATCCCAATGTGCGGTCGCTGCTGCAATTTCCGGACCTCTTCCTGGCGCGCATCATGCGGCACTCGAAGGCCGGGGCGGCGGGCGGAGGCGCGGCCCTGCTGGTGCTCTTGAGCCTGATCATTTACTCGCTGCGCCAAATCCTGGGCCACGAATCCCCGGCTGATCCGCTGCCCGCGCAGACCGGCGAAGTAGCGGGGCCGGCATAGGCAGCGACTGGAACCGCCATTACTCGTTAGCACTTACCCGTTAGCCACTGCGGCTGGAGGCCAGTTTCCGGTAAATGCGAGTGCGGTTGATCCCCAGGAGGCGCGCGGCTTCCGCGATATTGCCGTTGGTCTGCGAGAGGGCGCGCTGGATCAACTCCTCCTCGGCGGCCTCCACGCTCAGGGGCAGATCGGAGTACCTCGGCACGGCGCCGATGGGAGAGGCGGGCGTGGCGGGCGTCTTGAGGAGATGGAGATGCCGGGGTTCCACGCGTTTTCCGCCGCTCTCGATGAGCGCCCGCTCGATGATGTTCTTCAACTCCCGCACGTTGCCGGGGAAGGGATAGGCGGAGAGGATTGCAAGCGCCGCCTGATCGATCTCGGCCGCGCGCATCCCCATGTCGAGGGCAAAGAGATTGAGAAAATGCTGCGCAAGGATCGGCACATCCTCCGGCCTCTCGCGCAGCGGCGGCGTCGCCACCGTGAAGCGGGCCAGGCGGAAGTAAAGGTCCTGCCGGAAACTGCCCGCGGCAATCTTCGCGTGGAGATCGACATTGGTGGCCGCGATGACCCGCACATCGACGGTGCCTCCCGTGGCGGCTCCCACGGGCACAATCACGCCATCCTCGAGCACGCGCAGCAGCTTCGCCTGCAACGGCATCGGCATATCGCCGATCTCATCGAGGAAGAGGGTGCCGCCATCCGCGAGCTCGAAGAAGCCCTTGCGATCGCTCACGGCGCCGGTGAATGAACCCTTCAAGTGCCCGAAGAACATGGATTCGGCCAGGTCGGCAGGGATCGCAACACAATTCACCGGAATGAAAGGCTTCTTCGCCCGCTGGCCCCCGAGGTGGATCGCGCGCGCGATCAATTCCTTGCCGGTGCCGCTCTCTCCGGTAAGGAGCACGCTGGTGGCGCCGAAGTTATGCAGCTTGCGGACATCCGCCAAAATCCGCGCGACGGTCCTGCTCTTGCCGATGAAGCCGGCGCCGCCCCACCGCTCGGCCTCGCGGCCCTCGAGCACGGCCAGTTTCTCATCGGCGGCCTGCACCGCATCTTCCGCCCGTTCGCGCCGGGAGATTTCGACGCGGAGCTTCTCGTTGGCGGCGGTCAATTCCTCGGTGCGAAGCTCGAGCGCGGCGTTTTTCTCCATGAGCTCGCGGGTGAGCCGCCGGGTCCGGAGGTGATTCTCGATGCGGATGAGGATCTCCTCCGGCTGAAATGGCTTCGTGACATAATCGACGCCGCCGGCCTGGAATGCCTCCGCGAGGCTCTCCATCTCCTGCCGCGCGGTCAGGAAGATGACGGGTATCTCTTGGGTCGCCTCGATTGCCTTGAGCCTGCGGCAGACCTCCAGGCCGTCAAGGCCCGGCATCATGATATCGAGCAGGATGAGGCCCGGTGCGGCGCGCTGGGCGATCTTGAGCGCGGTCTCCCCATTGGGCGCGGCGAGAATCTCGTAGCCATGCGGCTCCAACGCGTCGCGAAGGACGTTGATGTTCACCGGGTTATCGTCCGCGACGAGGAGTTTTTCTTTTGGAGGGATCATGGTCAAGAGGCGGGCGCCGGCTCGGCGGCGGGTTGGGGTGCGATGGCGGCCAGGATATTCTCCATGTCATACCCGGCCGCCCATGCGCGCAGGCGGACGGCGAGGGCTTTCCCGTTCTCGAGCGCCGCGACCTCGTCGATGCACGCGCGCAATTCCGTGACGTTATGGATTTCGGCAGCCAGGCGCAGGCGCGCCGCGAGCGGCTCGGGCAGAGTGATCGCGGGGGAGGGCCCGCCGTTGTAATCCTCCGAGGGGCAGGCTTCGCGCTCCAGCGTGATCTCGAGGAGATTCGAGAGGCACTCGCATACGCGCTCGTAGCGGAACGGCTTGGCAAAGAAATCGTCGAATCCGGCGTCGAGATACCGGTTCTGCTCGTGATCGAACGCCGAGGCGGAGTGGGCTACGATCCGCGCATCGGGGAATTGGCGCAGGATGTGCCGCGCGGCGTCGATGCCATTCATCTCCGGCATCCAGATGTCCATGAAGATGATGTCCGGTTTCTCCTGCACGGCGAGATCGATGGCGCGCGCGGCGCTCTCCGCGAGCAGGGTGGCGCAGCCGATGTCGCGCAGCATGCCTGCGAGCACCGCGCGGTTCTCCTTGATGTCGTCGACCACCAGCGCCGTGACGTGCCGATCCGCGGGCAGCCGCATGACGCAATCGCCCGCCGGCAGCGCCACGCGCCCCTGGAGCGCGCTCTCCGGCAGCGTGAGCGTAAAGAAAAACCGCGCGCCGCGCCCGGCGACCGATTCCGCCTCCAGGCGGCCGCCCATCAACTGGATGTAGCGGTCGGAAATCGCGAGCCCCAGGCCCGTGCCGCCCTTGCTCGCGCCGCTCTGGCCCTGCTGGAAGGGTTTGAACATCTCCGCCTGCTCCTCGGCCGTGATCCCGATCCCGGTGTCCGCCACCTCGAAGGCGTAGCCCCGCTCCGGCCCGTGCGTCACGCGCAGGCGCACCTCTCCGCGGTCGGTGAATTTCACGGCATTGCCGAGCAGGTTGATCAGGACCTGGCGCAGCTTGCCTTCATCCCCCTGCACCAGCCGGGAGCGGGTCTCGGGCGGCTCGACGATGAGGCGCAGGCGCTTCTGCTCGCACCGATGCCGGAACATCCCTTCCATGCGCGCGATCAGATCGATCAAATCGAAGTCGCCGCACTGCAAATCCATGCGCCCGGCCTCGATCTTTGAAAGGTCGAGTACCTCGTCGATGAGGTTGAAGAGATGATTGCCGCTGCTGGCGATGGTCTCGATCGCCTCCTTCTGCCGGGGCTGGAGGCTGCGGTCGCGCCGGAGGATCTGCGCATAGCCGAGGATGGCGTTGAGCGGCGTGCGGATCTCGTGGCTCATGTGGGCGAGGAAGGCCGATTTTGCCTTGCTGGCGGAGGCGGCGGCGTCTTCCGCGCGTTTCCGCTCGCCGATCTCCATGAGCAGAGCGTCGTTCGCGCGGCCGAGGTCCGCGGTGCGCTCCTGGACGCGAATCTCGAGCGCCTCGTGGGCTCGCTTGCGCTCGGTGATATCCTGGACCGTGCCTTCGTAATAGAGGACGTGTCCTCCCGGTGCCCGCACGGCGCGCGCCGTCTCCGAGATCCAGATGCTCTGGCCATCCTTCCTGCGCACCTGCGACTCGAAATCCGCGACCGATCCATCCTGCTGCACCAGGCGGATAAACTCCGCGCGCCGGCTCGGCTCCAGGTAGAGCTGGCGCTCAATATCGCCCAGCGCCGCCACCAGCTCCTCCGGCGACGCGTAGCCGTAAATCCGCGCCAGCGCCGGGTTCGCGCTCAGGTAATGCCCATCCGGCGCGGTCTGGAAAATCCCCTCGATGGCGTTCTCGAAAATCCCGCGATATTTCTGCTCCGCCTCGCGCAGCTCGCGCTCCACCTTCTCGCGCACGGCGATCTCGCTGGAGAGCTCCGCGGTCCGCTCCGCCACGCGGCGCTCGATCTCCTCCGTGCGGCGCGCCCCGCGGATGATGTAGATCGCGCTCAGCGCGGTGATGATGAGCCCCAGGGCCAGCCCCGCCCACGGCTCCCACGCCATCCCGCGCCTTGGAAACCAAAACTCGATCTCCCAGTGCAATCCCGCGATCTCCAGCGGCTCCGTCCATCGCATGATCTCCGTGGTAGGAGGCGGACCGCGGCGGAAGATCGCCTTTCCCTTGCCCTGCTCGTAAATCGATATCTCGCCGTTGTGCGCCTGGGGCCCGAAGGCGTCCTCGACCAGATCGCCGATCCGGAACACGGCCGAGACGTAGCCCGCGAGCTCATCGGAGCGCTGCTCCGGGGTCACGCCGCTCTGGCGGTAAACCGGTCGCAACACCAAAAAGCCAAGCTGCCCGGCGGACTCCTGGACCAGCCGCAGCGGGCCGGTGGCGTGCGGCAGGCCGGAGTCGCGCGCCAGCACGAGGGTCGCCCGCCGCTCCGGGTCGGACTTCAGGTCGAACCCCAGCGCCGCCCGGTTCCTGCCCAGCGGCTCGAGCATATAGATGGGCACATAATCCGGCCGCGCCGCCGCGGGGACCAGATGGCCTCCAGCCAGCTCGGTGAATGAGAAGTTGCGCACCCCATCCGCGCGCGCCTGCGCCTCAAACGCCGGGCGCTCCGCCAGGGTCACGCACGGGTCCCACGAGAGCGCCTGAATCTCCGGGTGCCGGGCGAGCGCCTCGCCGGTGAAATCGCGAAACCGCGTGCGCGAGATATCCGCGCCATTCGCGCAGAGCGCGCCCACGGAGTGCAGCACCTCCATCGAGCACTCGATCTTGTTCTGGAGCAATTCCGTACGCTGCTGGGCCACGGCCCGCGCCTCCATCCGCGCATCGCGCCTTTCGAAATTCTGCAGGATTAAATAGAGCGCCAGGGAGGCCGCTACGCCGAGAAATACCGCGAGATTTGCCGCGCGAAACCGCAGCGCACGCGAGGCCGGAGCCCTGGCCGGTCCCAGCCCGCCGGGGCCGGAGGCTCGCGCGCCAGCCGGAGCAGTGACGCCCCGGCCGGCGCTGAAAACCTTCCCAACCCGCACGCTGTGGGCCGCTATATCCATGGGCACAAGCGCCGCCCAGCGCGCGAACTCCCGGGCGCTCGATCGGGAAAATAGGGGGTCGCGCGTTCCGCGGCCATGCGGGTTCGATGGGTTAAGATTCCTGCGGCATTAGCAGCCGGGATGCCGGTCTGTTACGCAATCGCTCTTCTCCCCGCCGCTACAGAGGGAGGAGGCCAAAAAATAGTTCCCGCGCCCCATCGGCGCGTGCTCAAACCACGCCACCATTGGGCAAATAGCCACAGGGGGAGCGCTCAGGCGCCGGCAAAGCGAATCTTGAATACGAGGGCAATTCGGAAGGTGGGTTCATCCGGACAGGTGATCGCGAGGCCATCCCGCTCCTGCGTCCACTCGAGCAAGCCGGGAGACCCCAGCAGGCTCACCGATTTTACCGCCGGCAGGGAGGGCTGGGACGCGGTCCCCATCGAGGTGATCTTCAACATGGACCCCCGCTGGGGCACGGCCATGCAAAAGGCGTACACGGAGCCGTCCTTGCCCTCGGTAAAGCGGAAATCCTGCGTACCGAATCTGAACGCCGCCTGGTCGCGGTCGATTTTTCCCGCCGGCGAGGAGCGGATATGCCCGTTCTCGCCTTCGCCCAGCTTGATCCACGCGCGGCTGCCGTAAATGGCCTCGCCGTTGATCTTCATCCAATCCCCGACGTCCGCGAGCATCCGCAAGCTGCCATCGTCCAGCGAGCCATCCGGACGCATCGCGATATTGACGCAGAAGCAGCCGTCGCGTGATACGCACTCGAGCATGTGGCGGACGAGCGCACCCGCGTCATACGTGAAGCCGGGCGCGTAATACCAATCGCCATACGCCGTCTCCCCGATCCAGGGCTGGTCGGTCTTGATGCCCTCCGGCCAGTTGTCCTCGAGCGTATTTACCACGCCGTGCACCGGCGGATGAAACTTCACGATGCTGAAGGTGTCCACCTTGCCGCGGGTGAGCAGCGAGTGATTGTAGAAGTCCGCGACGACGCGCTGGATGGCGTCGCATTTGTAACCGGTCCCGCTCATATAGCCCGTGTAGGGCTGCGTGGAATTGCCGTCGGTGTAGATGAAATCGGGGTCGTACTTTCGCACGACATCCATCATGCGCAGCGCCCAGCGGGTGACGTACCAATCGCAGTACTCCCGGTGGCCCGTGAGGATGCCCTTGCGGGGGCTCCAGCTATCCTGGTCAAAGCCCTGGTACTCGCGCAGGTCCACCCCGTAGAGGAGGCGCGGGTCGAGCCCTTCCCACCACTTGCCCTTGCCATCGGCGAGCGTCAGGTTGCCATCGTAAGGCACGCCCGCCTTCGGGCCCGTGCTGTCGCTGCCGAATGATTTTTGCCACCACCACCAGGTGTATTCATGGTGGAAGGAGACGCCGAAACGCATGCCCGCCTGATGCGTCGCCCGGGACCACTCGCCCAGCAGGTCGCGTTTCGGGCCGAGATTGACGGAGTTCCACGGCTGGTAGGCGGAGTTCCAGTTATCGAAATTATCGTGGTGGACACCCTGGATGAGCAGGTAGCGCGCGCCGATCGACTTGTAGAGGTTCACCACCGCCGCGGGATCGAGCTTCACGGGGTTCCAGATCCTCAGCAGATCCTTGTAGCCGACCTCGGAGGGATGGCCAAAATCGCGGAGGTGGTTGTTATAGGCGGGCTGCCCCTGCATGTAGAGGCGGCGCGCATACCAATCGCCGCTGCGCCCGGCGGCCTGCGGGCCGAAGTGGACCCAGATGCCGAATTTCGCGTCGCGCAGCCAGCTTACTTCCTTGCCGGGATAATTCTCGGCGATCGATTCCCACGTGGGCGCATAAGGTCCGGGCGCGATGGGGAAATCGGTCTTCGCCTCCGCGAACGCCGGGGGATCACCCATCGACACGGAACCGGCCGGACGTTTGGGAGGCAACTGGGGAATCGGCGCAAGGGGAGGGAGGGGGGCTAGGGGCGGGTGGGTGGCGGGATTTTGCGCGAGCGCCTTTGGCGACAGACGGCCGAGAAGATTGGCGGCGGCGACGCCCGATCCCGCGATGGAAGCGACTTTGATGAATGTGCGGCGGGGCATCGGCTGGCCGTCGCGCCCGGATTTTGAACGGTGTGACATGAGGGGGAATCCATTCGACCCGTTCGCGAATATTTCGGCAAGGGAATCCTGATCGATTTCGTTTTGCTTCCCGAAGTACAACTATGCCATGCAAAGAACCGTCGCATTTGTAGGAACGGGCCGCATGGGAGCAGCCATGGCCCGGCGTCTCGCAGGGCAGGGCTTCCCGATTACGGCGCTTTATGACGCCCACCACGAGAGGGCGGCGGCCCTTGCGGCGGAGCTCGGAGCGCAGGCTTGCGAAACGCTTGCGGCGGTGACAGGCGCGGCGGAGGTGATCTTCACGGTCGTGACGGATGACGCGGCGCAACTGGCGATCTTTGCCGAGACGGGGGACTCCCTGCTCATCGGCGCGCGGGGGAAAACGTTCATCAATTGCGCCACCATCTCTCCGGCCACGCATCTGGAGCTGGAGCGCCGCGCGGCGAAGGCGGGCGCGCAATCGCTCGAGGCGTGCTTGGCATCCAGTATCCCGCAGGCGCTGGCCGGGACGCTCTACCTCATGTGCGGCGGCATGCGGGAGGTCTTCGATGGTGCGCAGGACCTCCTCATCCCGCTCTCGGACGAGGGGAAACTGCTGCGCTACATCGGTGGCGCGGGCCAGGCGGCGCAGGTAAAGGCGCTGGTCAACATGGTCATGAACATCAATACTGCGGGCCTGGCCGAAGGGCTGGGGCTCGCGGCGGCGCTGGGGCTCGACTTGAAGACTGTCATGGATGTTTTTTCCCAGACCGGCGCGGCCAGCCGCGTGCTGACGACCGATGGCGCGGACATGGTGAACCGCGACCACGCCTGTTTCTTCAGCGCGGCGCACGCGGCCAAGGACAGCGGCATCGCGCTCAAGCTGGCGCAGGAAAAGGGCCTGCATCTCCCGCTGGCGGCCGCGACCAGGGCGCAATACGACAAGATGATCGCCGCGGGGCTGGGGGAGCTGGACAAGAGCGGCGTGGCGGAGCTGACCTTCCCCGGGCGCGGGCCGAAATAAAATTGCCGCGCGCGGAGCGTGTGCCGGCGCTATTTCAAAGCCCGCTCGACGGCATCGAGGGGCCCCGGCATCATGACCATGAGGGGATGCAACGGCACCCACGCGATGACATTGCGCCCCACCGGCATGCGCGAGCTGCTGGCCGGCAGGATGGTGAGATCGAACGGGGTGTAGATGGAGGTGTAATCGAGGGGGATCAGCATGCCTGCGTCCTCGTTCAGTTCGCGCAGCATCTCGCTGTCCGGCCGCATTTGCTTTACGCCCTCGCGGCCGCTGAGCCATGCCCACGCGGTGCCGTGATTGGGGGTCGAGAGGGTTACAAAGCGCCTTACCCTCCTGAAGCCGCCGAGCTTTTGCACATAATACCGCGATACGAGCCCGCCCATGCTGAAGGCGACGAGGTCGAACTTCTCCCCTTCCGGGATATGCTCCGCGACAAATGCCTCCACCTGCCGCGCCATCACCTCAAATGAGACCGTTGCATCGTTCGGCTTGAGACTGATGGCGTAGACCTCCCAGCCGCGCGACTCGAGCAGACGCCGCATCCATCGCATCGAGGCGCCGGAGTCATGGATGCCATGGACCAGCACCACGCGCCTCGCCCCTTCGCCCGGCTGCCGCGCGCGCACCGCCACCGCGCGCCCCGGCCCGGGGAGGAGAAGTTGCAGCAGCCCGCAGACGGTCATCCAGCGCGCGGAGATCCTGGAAATCGAGTGTCCCATGGCTGGCGAATAAATTGCCCCCGCCAAGCGCCGCGATCAAGCCCGGCGCGCCGCACGCGCTGTGCCACCGTAAAAAAAAGGAGGAGATGGCCCTTAAGCCATCTCCCCCGCAAGACCACGGAGTGATCCGCTTTCGCGAGAATTACTTCGCGCCGAGGATTGCGTCCTTGGCTGCCTTGGCCATGCGAATCTTGACCACGGTCTTCGCCGCGATCTTGATTTTTTCGCCGGTCTTCGGGTTGATGCCGGTGCGCGCCTTGCGCTTCTGCTTCACGAGTTTCCCGATTCCCGGAATGACAAATTCACCCTTTTTCTTGGTTTCGCTGTAAGCGAGACCTACCAGGGTATCCAGAAAGAGCACCGCGGTCTTACGGGGGGTCTGAGTAGCGTCAGCGAGTTTGTTTAGAACTTCGGATTTGGTAAGTGCTTTAGCTGCCATATGTTGTAGCCCCTTCCTACCGGGTTGTTATGTGCGTGCAATCCTAAATTTGAAAAAACCGTTCAAAACGGCTAAAAAAAGCAAAAAAACTGATCGGAAACTCTCTTATTCAGCAATCGCTCGCAACGGAGGAACCCGCACTACTTCCTCGGCTTGGGATCCTTGGGAGGATCGTCCGCGGCAATCTGGCCCGCGGTATCGGGATCCACCGAATCCGGAGTCACCTGCACCCGCATGCCGGCTTGCAATTGGCTCGCGGTGGTAGTGTCGCCCTTGAAGGTGATCTCCGTGTTAGCGGTAATCTTGTAAGTCTGGGTGCCTGCGGCGTCGTTGACGGTTATGGAGTCCGCGCTGACCTCCGCGATCACGGTGTGATGATGGGCCACGACACGGGCCTTCATGGGAGGCGAGGGCGACGCGAATGGGAATGTGCCGGCCTGCGAGCTGGAAGGCATCCAAAGGGCCATGGTGAGTAAGGGAAGGATAAGGACGCGGGGATACATGCGTTGAACTTGCACCAGCGGTTTCCAATGGTCAATCGCTTAAGGGCGGCCCGCGGCCCGTCGAATCTGCGCAAAAAAAAAGACTTTCCCACTTCATCTGTGTTTATAATGTCCGTTACCACCATGATGAATACCTCCCTTTCCAGCATCGCTTCCACGGTGCTGTTTGCGACGCTCGTGGCGGCGCCACTGTGCGCGCGCGCCCAGGATGACCGCCCCAAAACCCCGCTTTCCCAGGAAATGTCCGGCATCTCGCGCGATTTCCGATCGCTGAGAAAGGTGGTCAACGACCCGGCACAGAAGGCCTCGGCGCTGGGGATCGTAAAGGACATGGAAGGCCACGCCTCGAAGGCGGAGGGATATGAGCCGGAGAAGGCGAAGGCGATACCCCCGGCGGACAAGGATCAATTCATCGCGGATTATAAGAAGCAAATGGATGGCTTTATCGCCGATCTTAAGAAGCTGGAGGCGGATGTGGACGCGGGAAATACCGCGGATGCCTCGGCGATGCTCGACAAGCTGCAGGGGGACAAGCGCGAAGGGCATAAGAAGTTTAATGCGGACAACCACGGGCCGGGCGGGCCCGGTGGGCCGGGGGGTCCCGGCGGCTGGGGTGGACCTGGCGGGCCTCCTCCGCCGCCGCAATAGCGCAAGGGGCTGTGGTGCCGCGGGCGAAGGCGCGCGCCTAATTCCCAGCCGGTTTCGCGTCGGCCTTCCTCGATGCGTACTGCGCGTCCGTGCTCAGACGCGCGGCCTCGGCGCGCCACTTGAGGAGGTCCAGAGTGGCCGCTTTGATTTCGTCCCCGGTTTTGTTCCCGGCGGCTTGCATCGAGGCGAGAGTGCTCCCGGCGGCTTTCAACGCGACCGCCGCCGTGAGATTGGAGCGTGCCTGCGCGGCGATCCCCGGCGCCATCGAAGCGCATTGATGCTGCGTGACCGCCAAAGCCGATTGCGCCTGCGAGAGCGTCTGCTGCTGCGCGGCCAGCGATCCGGCGGCGAGCTGCCAGGCCTCGAACGTTGAGGCGGCAACGCCTTCGATGAGCGGATTTGCGGTGGCCGCCCAGGCAATTGGTCCCATCGCCGCGGAGAGCCGATTCGTCTCCGCCTGCCATTTTTGAATCGCTCCCCTGGCCGCGGCCACCTGGCTCTGCAAGGGCGGGATGCGGCTTTGCGCCGCTGCCAGGGCGCTCTTCTTGTACACGAGCGCGCCCAGGCCATCCGCCAGTTGCTTGCGCGCGGTGGGCAGGCTCACGGCGGCCTGGGTGGAGGCACCCTGCACCCTCGCCTGCAGCGACCGCAGGGTGGCGAGCCTGCTGTTCGCGGCATCGATGCGCTGCGCGATGGTGGGAGGGTTGGAGTCCAGCTCCCCTGCCCTTTTCCCATCGGGCGTCCAGACGCGGACGAGCCCGTTCCAATCCGACGCGATGATCTTGCCGCCCGCGGAGGATGCCTGCATCGCGATGTCCGTGAGCGGCTCGAATTGCCTGACGGGATTGCCTCCCCCGTCCCAGAGGCGCACCAGGTGGTCGCGTCCGCTGGTGAGGATGTGCCCATCCGCGGTAAAGGCGACGGACCGCACCCCGCCGTCGTGCGCGTGCCAGCTCTTGAGCTCCTTCCCCTCGATGATGTCCCAGAACTTGACGGTCCCATCCTCGCTCGATGTCGCGACCACGTTGCCCCGGCACGCGATGCCGGTGATGGCGCCCGTGTGGGCGCTCACCGATTGCAATTCATGCCCCTGGCAATCCCACACCGAGAGCCCGCCCGCCCTGTCGCCGGAGATGAGCGACTTGCCGTCCGGGGTGAAGCTGAGCGCGGTCACCCAGTCGGTGTGCTTCTTCATCTTGCAAATCATCCTGCCGTCGCTGGCCGAGAAGATCTTGACCAGCCGGCTGGGGCCGCCGAGCGCGACGAGGCTCTGGTCCGGGCTGATGTCGGCCGCGAGCACCGTGTCGAATTCATCGCCCACCTCCGCGACGCGCCGGCCGGTGATGACATCCCAGATGACCACGTGCCCCAGCTTCGCGCCGACGCCGCCGCCGGCGATGAGCAGGCTCCCATTGTGGCTGAACCGGACGATGGCCGGGAACCCCTCGGGAAACGGGAGCACGCCCGCGAGTTCCAGCGTATCGGTATTATAGAGCAGCACCTGCTCCTGCGCCGCCAGGGCGGCCAGGGGAGCCCAGGGGCTGCCGGCCACGCTGGGCACCGCGCCCGGGCGCGCGGTCCGCACCACCGGCTCGAGCAAGCCGTCCCGCGGCATCGCGGGCGCGCCCTTGGGCTGCTCCTCCATGGCCACTACCGCGACGGCCGGCCCCGCCTCCTTCTTCCTTACCACGGCGCTTCCCGCTTTTTCCGGCGCATTGGCCGCGATCCACTGCCGGATGATCTCGATCTGCGAGTCGGGCAGCTTGTCCCCGCCTTTCGGCATGTAAGGCTCCTCCGCGTGGGTGAGCACGCGGTAAAGAAGGCTCTTCTCCACTTCACCGCTTTCCACCACTTTGCCATTGTCGCTCCCGTCCATCGTCGCGTCGTAGCTCGAGAGATCCAGCCCCGCCTTGTGTTTATCTGGGTTGTGGCAATTGAGGCAGCTCTCTTGCAATAGCGGACGGATGGTTTCCTGGTAAGTCACCTCGGCGTGGGCCGCGGTGAAGGCGAGAAGGAGGGGAAAAATTCGAAAGAGCGCCCCGCGCGAAGCCCGCCGCACGCTCTTGCGCCTTCCTCTTCGAATTTTCTGATTTCGAATTTTCATCAATGGTTAAACATGAACTCCTTCGAGTTCAGCAGGGCCCAGAAGATATCCTCGAGCTTTTTCTCCCGTGTCGTGGCATCGGCCAGCATCGGGGTCAGGGTCTTCAATTCGTCATCCGCGGGGGCGCGGCCAAGCGTGCGGAGATAGAGATTCGTGAGGATCGTTTTGTCGTCCAGCTTCGCGGCGGCCATCTTTTGCACCACCGCGCCGTTGACGATCTTTTGCTGGACGGTATCGCCGTTGATGAGCTCCAGCGCCTGCGAGAGATTCGGCTCGAGCGAGACCCCGCAGGTGCAGGGCGTCTCGCGCGTGGTGCGGCCGAAGGTGCGCAGGAAATAGTTGCTCGTGGTCCCATCGGCGATCTGCACCGCGTGCGCTCCCAGCGGCAGCCCGCGGAATTTGTCCCGCGTGTCCGTGGCCTTGCTGATGCAATCGAGCATCACCTCCGCGCGCAACCGGCGGATGCCGCTGTGGGAGAAATTGCGGGCGTCGGCCTCGTTGGTGTCATTCGGCTGGCTGGAGGCCTGGTAGGTGCGCGAGAGGCAGATGTCGCGGATGAGGCGGCGGAAGTCGTATTTGTAATCGACCAGGTGCTGCGCCAGCGCATCGAGCAACCGCGGGTTTGCCGGGGGATTGCTCACGCGCACGTCGTCCACCGGCTCGATGATGCCGCGGCCGAAGAATTGCGCCCACACCATGTTGGCGAAGTGCTTCGCGAAATACGGGTTCCCCGGATCGGCCATCCAATCGGCGAGCAGCTTGCGGCGATCCTCGGTGGACGCGCCGGGCGCCGCCCCGCCGAGGTACTTCGGCATCACGACCTTATTGGTCACGGGATTGACGGAATTCCCGTCGTGCCGGTCGGACACGATCGTCTCCCGCGGGTCCTCCCCTTTCTTGCGCGCGATCTGGGTGAAGAAGGCCACGAACCCGCGGTAATCATTCATCGTCCATTGATCGAAGGGGTGATTATGGCACTGCGCGCACTTGATCTGCACGCCGAGGAAGGCCTGCGCCGTATCCTCGGCCAGCTTCAGCGGATCGGTTTCGAACTGATAGAAGCCGGCTGCCGGATTCTCGAACGTGCCGCCGGTGCTGGAGACGAGCTGCCGCACCAGCTCATTGACCGGCACGTTTTGAAGGATCTGATCCCGCAGCCAGTTGTAATAGACGAGCGCCGACTTGTAGGAGACATCGACGCTCGAGCGGATCTGGAGCAGCTCAGCCCATTTCATTACCCAGATATCGGCGAACTCCGGGCGCGCGAGCAGCGTGTCGATCAGTCTGGCCCGCTTCGCGGGATCGGGATCGGCGAGGAAGCGGTTGTGCTCCTCCACGCTCGGCAGCGAGCCGGTGATATCGATGGAAACGCGCCGGAGGAATTCCTCGTCCGTGCAAAGCCCGGAGGGGGTGATTCGCAGTTTCTTCAACTTATCGTCGATCAGCTTATCGACATAGTTCCGTTCCTCGACCGGGGGAAAAATGTACTGCGCGCCACCGGGCACCACGATGACCTGTGTCCCCACCGTCGTCGTATCGAAGCGCTCCATCACGAACGCCTCGCCCCGCTCTCCGGAGGTAACGAGCCCGGCGGGCGAGACCTTCGCGGTCGGCTCGTTATTGGTCAGGAAGACCGCGAGAGAGGTGACATCGCGCACGGTGCCGTCCGAGTACCGCGCCAGTACCTTCAATTGCTGGGCCGCATTCTCTCCCTCCATCTCCATCTCCTTCGGCTGAATCTCGACGCCGGTGACTTTCGCGACGGCCGGCGGATCGTGCGGCGCGCCGGCGGCCAGCCATTGATAGACGGCCTTGTAGAAGTCGCTCGTCCTGTCGAAGCGCTTGCCGCCCGTGTGCGCGACGGCGCCCGTCGCCTTCAGCAGCAGCAAGCTCTGCTCGGGCATCGCGAGGTTGACGCGCCGCGTGCCCATCTCGCGCGTGATCCGGTCGTAATCGCCATCCGGATCATAGCCGAAGAGCGACAGATGAAACCCGTCGCGCCCCCGCGCCGCGCCGTGACAGGCGCCCGTGTTGCATCCGGCCTTGGTCAGCACCGGCATCACGTCGTTCTTGAAGCTCATCGGGTGATCGAGCTGCAGCGCCGGCACCGCATCGCCCAGGCACCTGCCGGCCGTGCCCGCGAGGAGCGCCGCCGCGAGCCATGCCCATTTGAAGCGCGCGTTCATTTCGCCGCGACCTCCTTGGGCGGCGCGGCATTGTCGATTCGCAGCACGCCGCCGAATGCCGTATTCGCCACCATCTTGACGCCGCCCTTTTCCACCGTGATCTCGCAATACAGATCGCGATGCTGGCCGGGCGGGCTCTTCGGGTCCGTGGTCGCGGTAAACACCGCCTTCTTGTCAGTGGGGGAGATGTCGACGTCTGGCGCGGTGACTTTGGCCGGCAGTCCCATGAGCCGCACATGCGCCTTGCCGTCGAACGGCAGGTTTTGATCGACGTTGCAGGTGATCGTGACCGGCTGGCCCTGCACCGTGCTGGCGCGCTCGATGTGGCCGGAGATAAACGGCTTCGAAACGGTCAGCGGCACCAGCTCGGACGAAGTCCACACAGCGCCCTGCCCGGCATCGGCCGAGCCGATCACGGCGATCCGCCAGGTTTTCGGCTTCGCGTCGCCGTTGGCATTCAAGGGCAGATCGACCGAGTCCTGCTTCTCCGGGATCGTGATCACCGCCTGGGAATTGACGCCCGGCGGGTTGTAGAGCATCGAGACGTTGATGGGGCCGGTGAACCCCGGCTTGCGCACCGCCGTCACCTTGAGCGTAGCCTCGCCATCCTGGAGGATCGGCACCGGCAGAGGCGGCACGTCGAGCCGGAAGGGGGCTTCCTCCGCCACGGATACCGCGAGGCGGTTGATATCCGCTTTCAAATAGGCGTAATCATTCGGCGCCCCGTGGATCAGCTCCACGCTCTGCGCGTATCCGCTCGCATAATGCTGCTTCGGATCGGCGGGCTGGGCTAGCACATCGGTCAGCGTCGCGCTCACGACGGCATCCGGCGCCGCCTGGAATACGACCGGCAGCAGGTCGCCCGCGAGACTTCCGGATTGCAGCGTCACCCCGGGCGGCAGCCCAGGCAACTGAATCAGAAAATCCCCGTCCACCCCGTCGCGCTTCGTGCGCAGCATGGTGGCTGCACGATTGCCGCGCGGCACGACGATGGTCTGCCGCTCCTGGCTGTTCTTCACCACCTCGGGCTCGGTAAACGAAACATCCGGCATCACCGGCACGACCTCCACGCGATAGACGAACGCCGGTCCGCCACGCTCCAGATGATCGCGCACGGAGATGCAGTAATCCCCATCCGCCGGCACATTGAAGCGCAGGTAACTGTCCGGCCCGATCGAGTCGTCGTTGCCCGCGAGGTGCCTGCCCTTCGCATCCCAGACATCGAGCACGGAATCGAGCGGTGAACGCAATTGCCGTGCGAAAACCGTCATGTCCAGCACCGCGCCGCGGCTCGCGTGGAAGCGGAAGAAATCGCGGTCGCCCGGCTGCTGGATGATGCCATTGAACGCCACCGGCGGCGGCTGGGTGGAGACCGTCGCGTGCGCCACGTCGTTATCCGGATCGCGCTCGAGCACATTGGGAAACGGCGAGACCCGCATCGGCAGCGGCGCGGGCGCCGGCAGCCCGTGATCCGTCGCCGTCGCCGCGAAAGGCGCCCCCGCCGTGGCCGGCAATTGGACGGTGGAGAACACGCAGCCCTTTACATCCCCCAGGAAAGCGACCGCGAGATATTGTCCCGCCATTCCCCCGGGCGGATAAATCGCGACCGGCTGCGGGAACGTCCCGATGTGCAACCGGTAGAAGCTCCGGTCGCTCCCTCCCCACGCGCTCTCGCGCACGGAAACGAGGTATGTCCCATCCTCCGGCGCGATGATCGAAACCAGCGGGTCCTGCACCAGGAGCGCGTTGTCGTCATTGGCCGCAAGCTGGCGGCCGTGCGCGTCCAGGATCGCGGCCCAGGGATCGAACATATCGCGCCCCAGCCGCATCCCTTCCACTTCCGCCGTGATCCGGTCTCCCTTCTTCGCCTCGATGGAATAGTAATCGATCTCCTCCTCGCGAATGATGCCGCTGACGGTGCTATTGACCGGCACGGCCTGCGCGTGCGCAATCGAACGGTTCGAGCCGGAGCAGGCGATACTCGGGAACGGGCCCACGTACAGCGGCATCAGCTCCGAGATGCCCGTCGCCGTCCATATCCGCAAATCGTGCTCGCCGAGCGGGCAATCCGGCGCCGCATGGAGCTGCGCGCGGACCTTGCCGCCGGCATCCGCGTTCAAGGAGACCACGTCGATGCCGGGGCTGTAAAAAAGGATGCCGCGCGCATCCTGCAGACGGTCGCCCGTGATGGTGACATCGGTATCCGCGCCGCGCTGGATCCCCGTGGGATCGATCCCGCCCAGGTGCGGCGTCGCGGCGCGCGCCGCGCAACCGAGCATCAACAAAAGCGCCGCGATGCGCTGGAACATCGGTCGAATTAAGCGATCAGGTCCTGGACGACCTGGCCGCCCCTTACGATATCGATGGGGCGATTGCCCGGGGACATCAGTTTCTTGGCCCCGTCGATGCCGAGCTGGTGATAGATGGTCATCGCGAAGTCTTCCACGGAAAGCGGGTTCTCATCCGGCTCGGACCCCGTCGCGTCGGACGAGCCGTACACGGCGCCCCGTTTCAGCCCCCCGCCCGCCATGAGCACGGAGAAGACGCGGGGCCAGTGGTCGCGGCCGGCGTCCTTGTTGATCTTGGGGCTGCGGCCAAACTCCGTCGTCACCATCACGAGCGTCGAGTCCAGCATGCCGCGCCGGTCCAGGTCGTTGATCAGCGCCGCGTAGGCCTTGTCGAATTTCGGCAGGTCCTTCTCGATGCCCGCCTTCACATTCACATGGTGATCCCACCCGCCGTACACCATCGAGACGAACCGCACGCCTCCCTCCACCAGCCGCCGCGCCATCAGCATCCGCATCCCCGCGTCATTGCGCCCGTACTCGTCCTTGAGCGCCTCGGGCTCGGCCTTGAGGTTAAAGGACTCGCGCGCCTTCTGTGAGCTGATGAGGCTGTAGGCGTGCTGGTAAAACGCATCCATCGCGTCCAGCGCGTCGGATTTCTCCAGCGACCGGAAATGCGCATCCACGGCCGCCAGGATGTTCTGCCGCTCCTGGAAGCGCTGGTGATCGACCTCCGGCGAGAGGGAGAGGTCGCGCACGCTGAACTTCACATTGGCCGGGTCGCCCCCGAGGCTGAAGGGCCCGTACGCATTGCTCAGGTAACCGCTGCCCGCGTAGGGATTCGGCTGCGAGGGGATGCAAACGTAAGGCGGCAGGTCGTTGCAGCCGCCCAGCTCGTGCGAGACCACGCTGCCGATGGCCGGGTACTGGATCGCGGGGCTCGGCTTGTAGCCGGTGAACATCTCGCTCGTGCCCCGCTCGTGCGCGGCCTCGCCATGGGTCATGGAGCGGATGATCGTCAACTTATCCGCGACCTTCGCCGTCTCCGGCAGCAACTCGTTGAATACGACGCCATCCAGCTTGGTCGGGATCGATTTGAACGGCCCGCGCACCTCCACGGGCGCCAGCGGCTTCGGGTCAAACGATTCCTGCGCGGAGATGCCGCCCGGCAGGAAGATGTGGATCACCGCCTTGGCCTTCGCCTCCTGCGCGGCCTCCGCCGCCTGGAGCCGGAAGAAATCGGTCAGTGTGAGGCCCAGGCCCCCTACGAGCCCGACGTAGAGAAACTCCCGCCGGGTCACCCGGCGAAAATGGGCGGGATCATCATACCAGGTAACAGGCTCGAATTCGTTCATGGGGATTGGATGGTATTGGGCCGGGCGGCTGCCCGAGACGGCCCGAACGGCTGCCCGTGCAGCTCATCTTCACAACCGCGCCGGGCCCGAATAGTTGCGCGAAAAGCAAATTTCGACGCGCCGCCTCCCGGCCGGACCTTTTTCCCGCCTCCCATGGCAGCCGGCAAAGTTGCGCCGCGGCGTCCCACGGCCCGATCCCCCGAAACTCCGCGTGACTTGCAATTTCCACGCCAAAGAGCGAATACGGGCGGGCAAATGACGAAAAAATCGCCGGTTTGTCAGATCAAGTTTTGGGGGGTTCGCGGCTCCGTGCCCACCCCCGGCGCGGCGACGGTGCGGTATGGAGGGAACACCTCCTGCGTGGAAGTGCGAGCCGATGGCGAATTGATCGTCCTGGATGCCGGGACGGGCATCCGGCCGCTCGGGCTCGATCTCGCGCGCGAGTTCGACGGCGCCGGCATCGATATGACGCTGCTGATCACCCATACCCATTGGGATCACATCCAGGGTTTCCCTTTCTTCCTCCCCGCGTATGAGGAGAAAAACACGATCCGCGTGCTCGGTTTCGAGGGGGCCAGGCAGGGCCTCGGCAGCACCCTTGCAGGCCAGATGGAGAGCCCCTACTTTCCCATCGCGCTCCAGCAGATGCCGGGCAATGTCGTGATCGAGGAGCTGCAGAGCTTCGATTTCAAAATCGGCCCCGTCCACGCAAGCGCCACGACGGTCAATCACCCCGGCATCGCCGTCGGCTACCGGCTGGAGACCAGCCGCGGCTCGGTGGCCTACCTGCCGGACAATGAGCCCTTCCACGAGCATCAGCACGGCTACACCCGCGAGCGCATCGACATGCAGAACCGGAAACTCATCGAGTTCATCCGCGGCGTGGACATCCTGATCATCGACTCCCAGTACGACTCGGACGAATACAACGCCCACATCGGCTGGGGCCACGGCTGTGTCGATGAAGTCGTCCGGCTCGCGATCCTCGGCGAGGTGAAACGCCTCTATCTCTTCCACCACGACCCCGCCCACGACGACGAGCGCATCGACGCCATGCTGGCCCACGCCCGCGCCCTCGCTCAGGGCAGCCCGATCCAGGTCTTCGCCGCCACGGAAGGCGAAGTCGTTACCTTGGAATAACCGCGCCCGGGGAAATCCGAGGCCAGTCAGCTCGGCTTCTCGCAGTTGATCATCCACGGGATGCCGAACCGGTCGACGACCATCCCGAAACGCTCGGCCCAGAATGTCTCCGCGATGGGCATGCAGACGGCTCCGCCCGCCGCCAGCGCCGCGAAGATCCGGTCCGCATCCGCCGCGTTCTTGATCCCAAGGGAGACCCAGAGCCCCCTTGGCGTTTCGTAGCGCCCGGGCGGCGCGTCAGAGGCCATCAACACCTGGTCGCCCACGGAGAGGCGCGCATGCATGATTTTCTTCAGCCATTCCGCGGGTGTCTCGCCCGCCATCGGCGATTGCTCGTGGGTCATCATGAACTCGATTTTTCCGCCGAGGCATTGCTCGTAGAACTTGAACGCTTCTTCGCAATCGCCGTTGAAACTGAGGTAGGGGTTGATTTGCATGATTGAGATCGGATTCCTAGCGGAAATCCCGCCCTTAGGGAATCATGAAGTGAATCACTCGCCCCCTGCCCGGAAAATAGCCCTTGCCTCCCGCTGTGCAAAGGCGGTCCAATCCCCTCCCCCATCGCAATGCGCAGCACCACGGACGAGTCCCCCGCCAGCCCGGCCCGTGCTCCCTCGCGCCTCGCCGGTCTCTGCGCCGGCGCGGTTACCGCCTGCGCGTTCCTCTTCCTCTTCCTGCCCATGCTCTCGATGGGGCTGCGGCGCGGGGTCAATCACGATGAAAGCCAGCACCTCGCGGCGGGCGCGGTGTTTGGGCGGCACCTGCTGCTCCCCTATCGCGATTTCCCATACTTCCACATGCCGGATCTGGTTTTCGTTTACGGAGCGCTGTTCCGATGGGGCGGCCCGATGCTGCTGGCCGCGCGCATGCTATCGGTGGAAGCGGGCTGGCTGACCTGCGTGCTGCTCTGGTACATCGTCTGGCGCGAGTGCCGGGGCAAGGCGTGGCCCGCGCGCTGGCTGCTCCCCGCCGCCTCGGTGCTCCTGCTGCTGGGCAACCCGCTTTTCCGCGAAGGTTACTGGCGCACCTGGAATCACGCGCTGGCCACACTTTTCGGGCTCGTGGCCGTCGCCCTCGCGATGCGCGCGTCCGCACGCATCGGGCGCTGGTTCTCGGCCGGCATATTCATCGGCCTCGCAATCGGCACCCGGCTCACCTTCGCGCCGCTCTTCGCTCCGCTGGCCGTCGCGGCCGCGTGGGAGCCCGCCCGGGGGACGCTCCGCCAGCGCCTCCGCGGGGTCTGGATGCTGTGCGCGGGAGCGGCGCTTTCCCTCCTGCCCGCCCTGGTGCTCTTCGCGATTGCGCCCGCGCAGTTTATCTTTGGGAATTTCACGTTCAACTCCACGGTCAATATCCTCTTCCGCCAGTCGTATCACGATCCCCGGATCACCTGGCACGCGAAGCTCCTCTACCCTTTCGTAACGCTTCTCCCGAATGCCGGCAATTGGCTGCCGGCGCTGCTCTTCGTCCTCTTCGCGGGCGCGGCGCTCGCGCGCGTTTTCAAGATGCTTCCGGACTTGCGTTACCGCCTGCTGCTGGTGCTCGCTCTTATTCCATTCACGCTCATCGGCGCCGTCGCGCCCAGTCCTTCGCAGACGGAGTATTACTATGCGCTGGTCCCCTTGCTGGTGCTGGCCGCGGCGCTCTCCGCCGCGTATTTCTCATCGGGGCGGTGGGGGTGGATTTGCCCTGTTCTGCTGCTGCTGCCGGGGATCTATTGCACCGCGAGGTCGTGGGATGAATATCAGCGGATCGCGATCCTCAAGGATCCCGCCGCGTGGCCGCCGATCCTGCTGCACCAGGCCGGCGTCGAGGCGGCCCAGTCGATCCGCGAGGGCCGGCGCGTCCTGACGCTGGAGCCTATCTTCCCGCTCGAGGGCGGGCTGGATATTTATCCGTCGCTGGTCACGGGCAATATCGCGTGGAGGACGGAGCCCTTCATCGCGCCCGGCGACCGCGCGCGGCTTCAAATCCTGGGCCTGGACAATCTCGACGCCGCAATGGAAGAGTCGCCGCCGGCTGCGGTGCTCACCATCTCCCCCTCCGCGCTTGATGGTCCGCTGGCCGCCTGGGCGCGGAGGCATGGCTACGCGCCACATTTCCTCCAGGCCAGGGGGAAGCTGGTTGACCAGCCGATTGTCTGGACCCGCCCCTAGCGGGTCTTCCGGGCAAACCTCCCGTTCATCCCGCCTCAATTCGCACCCGCGGCCCACAGTGAGCATTACAGTCCTGCCATGTTACCCCTTCCGGCTTGCATCGCGTGGGCCGATGGTTACCTAAAAAGGCAGAGCGTCGCAGTCGTCCCCATGCCATTCGTACTCTTCCCATTGGGTCGCGGACCCAGATCATGATCTCCTCCACCCCACCCGCTCCGTCCGGCGCCGCCAGGCGGGCGTTGATCATCGGCGGCGGGCCCGCCGGTCTTACCGCGGCGTATGAGCTGGTCACCCGGGCAGGCATCCGCCCGCTGGTTTGCGAGAAGCTCGACATCCTGGGCGGCATCGCGCGCACGGTCAATTACAAGGGCAACCGCATCGACATCGGCGGGCATCGTTTCTTCTCAAAATCCGACCGCGTGATGGACTGGTGGCACGCGATGATGCCCTTCCAGCAGAGCGCGGCTGCCGTCCAGCACATCGATTACCAGGGCCAGACGCGCGAGGTCCGCATGACCGGCGCGGCCGACCCCGCGACACGCGACGACGTGATGCTGCTGCGCTCCCGCAGGAGCCGCATCTATTTCCTGCGCAAATTCTTTGATTACCCCATTACCCTCAGCGCGCGGACGGTCGCGAATCTCGGCTTTGCCCGCATGGCGCGCATTGGCATCGGCTATGTGCAGGCGCGGCTTTTCCCCATCCAGCCGGAGGTGACGCTCGAGGATTTCTTCGTGAATCGCTTCGGGCGGGAATTGTACGCCACCTTCTTCGAGTCCTACACGGAGAAGGTCTGGGGCCTGCCGTGCTCCCGCATCAGCGCGGAGTGGGGTGCCCAGCGGGTAAAGGGCCTGTCCATTACGAAGGCCGTTTCGCACGCCCTCCGCTCCCGCTTTTCGCGCAATCGCGACATCGCGCAGAAGAAAGTCGAGACCTCGCTTATCGAGCAGTTTCTCTACCCGAAATTCGGCCCGGGCCAGATGTGGGAGCTGTGCGGGGAGAAGGTCGCGGCACTCGGCGGCGAGGTGAAAACCGGCGTGGAAATCCGCAAGCTATACCTGGAGGGCAATCGCATCCGCGCGGCGGAGATCGTCACCGGGGGCGGCGATGCCGGGCGCGTGGAGGCCGACTACTTCTTCTCCACGATGCCCGTGCGCGACTTCGTGGCGGCGCTGATCGCAGGCGGCACGGATGTGCCCGTGCCCGTGCGGGAGACCGCCGCCGCCCTCCCCTATCGCGATTTCATCACGGTAGGCCTGCTGCTCTCCGGCCTCACGGTAAAGCCCGATGACGAAGAGGGCGTGCAGCTCATCCGCGATAACTGGATCTACATCCAGGAGCCCGACGTCATGGTCGGCCGGCTTCAGATATTCAATAACTGGAGCCCGTGGCTCGTGGCCGATCCCTCAAAAGTCTGGGTCGGGCTCGAGTACTTTTGCAACGAAGGCGACCCGCTCTGGAGCCGCACCGATGAGGAACTGGCGGCGCTGGGGCGCGAGGAGCTGACCCGCATCGGGATCATCGAGCACGATGCCGTGCTCGACTCCACGGTCATTCGCGTGGAGAAGACCTACCCCGCCTATTTCGGCGCGTACGAGCAGTTCGACCGCGTCCGCACTTACCTGGATCCCATCGAAAATCTCTTCCTCATCGGCCGCAACGGGATGCACCGTTACAACAATCAGGATCACTCCATGCTCACCGCGATGACCGCCGTTGATAACATCATCGCGGGCATCACCGATAAATCGGCGATCTGGGCCGTGAACACCGAGCAGGATTATCATGAAGAGGCCGGCGAGCAGAAAGCCCCTCCGTAAGACATCCGCGGCAGCCGGCCGCGCCGGCCTGCTTTACTGGTCCACCGGCTTGTTCGATTGCTTCCCGTATGGGGGCGATTGCTCGAAGGCACCCGTCTCGGGATTGTAGGTACGATGCGTCTTTCCCGCAAAATTATCGCGAGGCGGATGGGAACTGCTCTGGCACGCGCTCAATCCAAGGAAGGCGGCCGCCAGGAGTGCGAAGAGGAGAAGGATTTTCATAAGCGAGATTCCATTGGTTGTTTCGCGCCAGCACTATGGAACGTCCGCATTTATCGCGCAATAAGATGAGAAAAACTTAAATATTTCCTCCTTAAACCTTCCCCGCATGCCAGTCATCGCGTCCCGATTTACCCCCCCTCGCTTCCTGCGCGGCGGCCACTTGCAGACTATCGTTGCGGCGATATTCCCGCACCGGGTTGATTTGAAGTTCAAACACGAACGGCTGGAGCTCGCGGACGGCGATTTCCTCGATCTGGGCTGGGCGCGCGCCGGCCATGCCCGCGTGGCGATCCTCTCGCACGGGCTCGAGGGCAGCTCCGCCAACCCTTGCATCCGGAGCATGGCGGCGGCGCTTGTCGAGGCCGGATGGGATGTGCTGGCCTGGAATTTCCGCGGTTGCGGCGGCGCGCAAAACCGCCTCGCGCGGTTCTACCATAGCGGAGAAACGGGCGACCTCGCGGCGGTGATCGAGCGGGCGGCGCACAGCTATCCCGGCATCGCGTTGATTGGCTTCAGCCTCGGCGGGAATGTGACGCTCAAGTACCTGGGCGAAGCTCCCCCGCACCCCGCGGTAATCGCCGGCGTGGCCATCTCCGCTCCCGTGGAGCTTGCCGCGAGCGCACGCGTCCTCGACGGGCGCTGGGCGAATCGCATTTATCTGCGCCGCTTCATGACATCGCTGGTCGCGAAGGTGCGGGCGAAGGCCCCGCGCTTCCCGCGCGAGCTGGATGTGGCGGGGGCCCGCGCGATCCGGACCTTCGCGGAGTTCGATGGGCGGTACACCGCTCCGCTGCATGGCTTCCGCGATGCCATGGATTATTGGACGCGGTCGAGCGCGCGCCAATTCCTCACCGGCATCACCGTGCCGGCGCTGCTGCTGAATGCCCGCAACGATCCCTTTCTCGCGCCGGAATGTTTTCCCTACGCGGAGGCGGAGGCGAATCCGTCGTTCTTTCTCGAAGCGCCGGAATCCGGCGGGCATGCCGGTTTCGTCGACCTGGTCCACGGGCTGCAGCCCTGGTCTGAGCGGCGCGTGGCCGAGTTCCTCGCTTCCGCGGCTAGCTCAACCCAAAACGCGCAAGCTCCGCAACCGCCGCCTCCGGAGCATCGGACGCGTGCACCGCGTTCAGCATGACATCGGTGCCGAAATCCGCGCGGATGGTGCCCGGGTCGGCCTTCGCGGGATTGGTCGGGCCGGCGAGAGTCCGCACCTTCGCCACCGCGCCATCGCCGGTCACCGCGAGCGCGATGACGGGCGTAGATTGCATGAAGGTCTCGAGCTCGGGATAAAACGCCTTGTCCACCAGATGCCCGTAATGGATGGCCAGCACGCCGCTCTCCAGCGAAATCATTTTGCAGTTCGTGATCTCGAGGCCCGCCTTCTCGAATCGCGCGATAATCTCGCCGATCCGACGGGCGCGCATCGCGTCGGGCTTGATGAGGACACAGGTGGTTTCCATGGATGCCCAGCAAATAGGCGAGAACCCGCGCCGCTACAAGCCCTTGATTTTCAACACGGCGCTTGAAACCTTTTCCGCTTCCGCGAGACTGGCGGCAGCCGGTGCCGTCCCTGATCGGTGATGCTGTTCAACCCAACGGATTGATACGATGCCAAACGAACCCAGCTACGACGTCATCATCATCGGGAGCGGCGCCGGCGGCGGGACGCTCGCGCTGAAGCTGGCCCCCTCCGGCAAGAGTATTCTCATTATCGAGCGCGGTGATTATCTCCCGCGGGAGAAGGAGAACTGGGACCCGACGGAGGTGTTCGTCAATAACCGCTACATCTCCACGGATACCTGGCACGACAAGACGGGGATGAAGTTTCAGCCCGGCGTCCACTACGTGGTCGGCGGCGCGACGAAGATGTATGGCGCGGCGCTCTTCCGGCTGCGCAAGGAGGACTTCGGCGAGGTGCGGCATTACGACGGCGTATCGCCCGGGTGGCCGGTTTCCTATGAGGACTTCGAGCCGTACTACACGGAGGCGGAGGAGCTCTACCAGGTGCACGGGCTGCGCGGGGAGGACCCCACTGAGCCGCCGGCGAGCAAGCCCTACCCTTATCCTCCCATCGCCCACGAGGCGCGCATCCAGCGGCTCAATGACGATCTGCTCAATGCGGGATACCATCCCTTTCACGCGCCCACGGCGGTGCTGCTGAACGAGGCATGGCGCGCGGAGAGCAAGTGCATCAAGTGCGATACGTGCGACGGCTATCCCTGCCTCGTCCACGCAAAGGCCGACGCCGAGGTCATCGCCGTGCGCCCCGCGCTTGAGCACCCCAACGTGACGCTCCTTGCGAAGGCGGAAGTGCTCCAGCTCAAGACCGGCCCCTCGGGCCGCGAGGTCACGGAAGTGGTGGTGAGCCGCGATGGAAACACGGAGACCTACCGCGGCGCCATCGTGGTGGTCGCCGCCGGCGCGGCCAATAGCGCCCGCATCCTGCTTCTCTCCGCCAATGACAAGCATCCCAACGGGCTGGCGAACGGCTCCGGCCAGGTGGGCCGCAATTACATGTTTCACAACAGCCAGGCGGTCGTCGCGCTATCGGTGGAGCCGAATCTCACACAATTCCAGAAGACGATTTCATTCAACGATTTCTATTTTCGCGACGGCGATTTCGCATTTCCGGTAGGCAATATCCAGATGATCGGCAAGTCGAAGGGGCCGATGTTCCGGAGCGATGCACCGGCCTTCGCCCCGGGTTTCGCGCTGGATGAAATGGCGCGGCATTCCGTCGATTTCTGGCTGACGACGGAGGACCTGCCCGATGCCAATAACCGGGTTACGCTCGACCGGGATAAGAAAATTGTTCTCGATTACACCTTCAACAACGGGGTGCCCACGCAGCGCCTTTACGACCGGCTGAAGTCGATGCTTGGCTCCCTGGGGATGCACAGGCACCTGATCCCGAACTCGGTTTACATGAGCAAGGTAATCCCAATCGCCGGAGTCGGCCATCAATCGGGCACCTGCCGGTTCGGCACCGACCCGGGGAGTTCCGTCCTCGATATTCATTGCAAGGCGCACGAGCTGGACAATCTCTACGTTGTGGACACGAGCTTCTTTTGCAGCATCGGCGCGGTGAACCCCTCGCTGACCGCGATCGCCAACGCCCTGCGGGTCGGCGATCACCTGCTGGAGCGGCTCAAATAGCGGATCGCGGCATGCCCGGCCAGCCCGTCGAATCCCTGAAGGCGCATTGGCCCGAGTACCTGATGGAGGCCGCGGCGCTCGGCATCTTCATGATCTCCGCGGGCGCGTTTACGACGCTCTTCGAGTACCCGGGCTCCGCCGTCCACCGCGCCATCGCCAGCGGCGGCGTGCGCCGGGCGCTGATCGGCATGGCGATGGGAGGGACGGCAATGGGATTGATCTATTCCCCATGGGGGAAGCGCTCCGGCGCCCACATGAATCCGGCGGTCACCATTACCTTTCTGCGGCTCGGCAAAATCCCGGGCTGGGACGCCGCGTTTTACATCCTCTCCCAGTTTCTCGGCGGCCTGGCCGGTGTGATCCTTACGACGCTGGCGCTTGGGAAGCCCTTTACGGACCTCCCCGTGCGGCATGTCGTCACGGTCCCCGGGCCGGCGGGGAATGCCGCGGCATTCCTGGGAGAATTCGTCATCGCGTTCATCATGATGGCGATGATCATTTACGTTTCCAATCGGCCCGCGATCGCTCGCCTGACGGGGCTTTTCGCCGGACTTCTCATCATGAGTTTCGTCACGTTCGAGGCGCCGCTCTCAGGCTTCGGGATGAACCCCGCCCGCACCTTCGCATCCGCGCTGCCGGGCGGCGTCTGGACGGCCATCTGGATCTATTTCACGGCGCCTCCCGCGGGCATGCTGCTCGCGGCGCAGGCCTGCCTGCTGGCGAGGGATCACCGCTCGATCCGCTGCTGCAAGCTGCACCACTTCTCGCGGCACCGGTGCATCTTTTGCGGGCGGCGCGATGTGCCGGCACCGGCCACACCGTGATTGACTTCACGCCGCCTCGACCGGGCGCCGCTGGAGCAGCGTCACCGTGAGAATCAGGATAAACGCGATCACCAGGAGCACGGCGGCGCAGGCCTGGGCAGCGGGGTAGTTCGTATTTCGCAGGTCGTCGAAGAGCGCGATGGAAACGACCCTTGTCCTCCCCGGGATATCGCCCCCGAGCATAAGCACGACCCCGAACGCGCCGAGCGTGTGCGAGAAGCTGAGCACCGCGCCCGCCGCGATATCCTTGCGCGCGACCGGCAGCGTAACATGCCAGAATGTCGCCAGTGCGGAGGCGCCGTTGATCCGTGCCACGTCCAGCAGCTCGCGCGATACGCGCGCCAGCCCCGCGCGGAATGGCTGGATCGCGAATGGCAGGCTGTAAACCACCGAGCCCAGCACCAGCCCGGGAAAGCCGAACGCCAGCGGCTGCCCCAGCGCGCGCGCCCACAGCCCGCCCAGCAATGTTCGCGGCCCGAAGATCACGAGCAGATAGAACGCGATGACCGTTGGCGGCAGTACGACCGGCAGCGCCAGCAGCGCCTCCGCAAGGAGCGGCGCCCGGGCCTTCCTCCGCGCCAGCCACACGGCAAGCGGCAGCCCCATGATCAGCAGGAGCAGCGTCGAGACAAAGGCGAGACGCACTGTCAGCCACAGCGCGTCCCAGAAATCGGGTGGAAATGTCATCGCTCCCGCTTTGCGCCAACGCGGCTCACTTTGGAAGCCGAAACCGCGTTGCCCGGAAAATTTTTCAATTAGGGCAGCCGTTCGAAGAAATGCGGCCCCGGCGTCACGTTATCGATCCAGACCGTGCTGCCGCTGAGGACCAGCCCCGTGCTCGATACGCCCGCGGGCTTCTCACTCACCGACCACTGCGGATTGAGCGTGCCGCCGGCGACGATGCCCGTGGTCGCGACGCCATCCACGTATACCGTCGTGCTGGTGCTGCTCAACGACGGCACGCCGACCAGCGCGGTCGTGTTGGGCGGGATGTTCACGCTCATGGCGAAGTCCGAGGAGGTATTCGTCTCCACATTCTCGCTCACGGGACCGAGGATGGTCGGCACCGTGATGCTCGCGTAGGACAATGTGCCCGGCTGCGGCTGGATCAGGATCTTCTGGAAGCCCGGCAGGAGCGGGCGCACGCCCATGAGCCAGCGCGGGATGATATTCGCGGCGGCCGACCCCCAGGCGTGGTTCCAGTCGAGGCTCGTCTTGAGGCTGAGGTCCCACGCTTCCAGCGTCATGGTGCTGGCGGTCTGCGCCGGCTTGCGGGTGCTGTCCGCATAATTCATCATGTTATACCAACTGCGCATGCCGGTGGAATCGAAGAGCGAGAGCGCGTAGGTGCCCGCGCCGGCCTGGTAGAGCGCCTCGAAGAGATACTGCGCGCCGTAGGGGCTGCAGACCATCCCCCGCGATTCGATATAACTCAATACACTGGCCATCTGATTCTGCGGGACCATGTTGAACGCGAGCGGAAACATATTCGCGTGCAACGCGGCGTGCGCGCTGGTGCCGGTGATCGCCGCGCTCAAGGAGGTGCTCGCCGGGGTGACGCCGTCGATGTAGTTTGTCCCATTCCAGAGGATGCTGTTCACGGAAGTCGACGTCGTCGCGGCCATGCTCTGGTAGCTGCTCGCATCCGCGGTGTTCCCGAGCGTGGCCGCGATTTGCTGCATCAGCGTCAGCGTCTCGTAATGAAAGGCGGCCAGCACCGTCTTGATGGACCGGGTCATGTCGTAGCTGTCCCGTTCGCCTTCCGCCCACGTCGTACCATTGACATCCTTGACGCTCGCCCCCGGCCAATCGACGATATCCACGATATTGCCCGGGTAGGAGCCGCCGCCGGTGGAGGTGTCATTTTGAAACAGGCCATCCGCGGGCCGCCTGCCAAACGGGTGGCTGTTCGTCGTCCCGGAAAGGAAAAGCTTCCCCTTGAGCGTGGTGTAATTGGCCTGGAGCGACCGCGCGTCGCCCGTGTAGAGATAATCCTTCCATGCCATCAGGATGCAGTGCATGGGCCACTCGGTGGGCCAGGTGGGATGGGCGTACAGATACTCGGCCGAGTAGCGCGGCGTGGCGTAATCGCGATCCACGCAAAACTGGTTGAGCATGTGGATATAGCCATCCGCCTCGTAGGGGATGCGCTCGCGGTCTCCATCCACGTAGATGCTGTCAAAGGTCGTGGCAATGGTCGTGTGTTTGCACAGGCTCCATATCGCGTTGAGCAGCGGATCCGACGAGGTGAATGTCGCGGCGGAGTTATTGAACGGTACATGCACCGCCAATTGCGTGATGTCGCTGGCCGTGAAGGGCGCCGGCACGTTCTTGACCTCGATGTACCGGAACGGAGTCACCTGCCCGATGTAACTCGGCGGCGACACATAGCCGCTGTAGAGCGCGGACCACGTGGGCGTCACAGTATAGGTCGTCACTCCGTTTTGCATGGTGATGTTCTGCGATTGATACCGGATGTACGAACCCGAGGGCGGCGACGCATCGACGGTATCCGAACCGCTCAGCTCCTCGCCCATCTGCACGGTCACCACCTGCCCGGCCACGGGCGAGGAGATGGTGAGCGTGACGGTTCCCCACGAGTCATTGCCGAAATCGGCGAAATACGAGCTGCCACCCAGCCCGATGAACTGGACAGGCGCGATCTGCTCCTCGACCAGCCTGGGGGGATTGGTCGCATAAGTGCCCGTGAGCGTGCCGGTGGCAAAGGATTGCGCGGGGGCAAGGGAGGAGACATTGCCCGAGCTGTCCCACGTGCGCACCGTCCAGTAGTAGGTGGTGTTGTTCTGCAGCGCCGCCGTCCCCGAGTAGAGGATGCTCAGCGAGGTGGCCCCCGAGACCTCGCCGCTGTCCCAGACATTTGCCGAGCCGGAGGCCAGCAACGCGGGACTGGTGGCGATCAGGATCTCATAACCGCTCTGCGAGTCGTTGCCCAGCTCCCAGCTAAACACCGGATTTCGCTGCGTTACCGTCGCGCCGCTCGAGCCGGACAATCCATCCACCAGCATGCCCGCTGGAGTCGCGCTTGCGGCAGGATTGGGACTGATCGACCAACGGAAGTAGAGAGGCGCGGACGGCCCCGATGGGTTGACCCCCAACAACGCAGCGGTGGTGCCGGGTCCACCGCCGATATTGGCGAAATTCGCACCGCTCTCAGTCAGGTAGGTCTGCCAATTCACGAGGCCGGGCGAGCCCTGCAAATTATAATGCACATCCGGCGCCGCGGTGAAGGAATTGCCCCAAACCTCAAGCGTATTGGAGGTGGCCGGCTCCACCGTCAATTGCCCGGGCCCGCTGCTCATGACCGGATTGCCGGAAAAAGCGTAGCGGAGCGAGTTCGGCAGTCCGTCGGAGCCGATATCGGTCCAGAGGCTGCCGGCCCCCAGCGAGTCACCCGCCGCCGGCCATCGCGCCTGCGCCCAGGCCAGGTAGCCCAGCGGCACCGTGGGCGATGCGGAGACGGCCGCGTACGCATAGCCGGAGGTGCCCGACAGATCGAAGGCGGAGATCCGGTACGTGTAGCTCGTCCCCGCCCCGATCCAGTAATCGTTGAACGACAGGATGCTCGCATCGAGCCCGGATACCCGCTGGTAGCTGCCCGAGCCGGTAACCTCGCGCTCGAGCAGGAACCCGGTAGCCGTGCCCGTCGTACCCGCGCTCCATTGCAACGCGGCGAACGGATTCCCGTTGTTCCATTGGACGCCGGCCTGGAACCCCGCCGGCGTGCCCGGCGCCGCCTCTGCCCTCGGGCCGCAAATCGCGCCAATGAGCGCGGCATAAACCAGCGAAGCTCTTAACCTCTCAAGGAACGCGATTTTAGGTCGCAAGGTGCGTAGGAGCTGGGACCCCGTGAGGCTCACCTGCGGAAAATCCGGACCTGGAGGGGCATGAACCGGCGGGGGGATCCTCATCCCATACTCCTACGATAACCCTCCGGCTTATCAACGCGTAATACCGGCTGGCCGATCGCCTCCCGCCGCTGCCCTGGATGGGGCTCGCGGACGTGGCATGTTCCTCGCCGGCCTGTCGCTCCCGCCGCGAGCCGGCATCCCGGCGTGGATCGCGCCCGCTCTCTACGGAGCCAAGTACTCGAGCACGTCTCGGGTATGATCGGTAAACGTTACCTCGACGGAAATATCCCGCTGGTTGTCGTAGCCGTGGGCCGTGCCCGGGGCGTGCGGGGCAGGCGTCAGAGCTGAGAAGGTCCTGATGATTTTGGTCTTTGAGCCGATTGTGAGGGTCTGGCCGGTGCGGCAGAGCAAGCGGAGGATGCCGTTGCCGTCCACGGCCCAGAGGCCAAGGTTGTTCTTGCCCGTGACACCATCGGTGGTGCTGAGAGCGAGAGTGGCAGTGAAAACCGGGTCGCTGGGACCCGAGGTGTACGTGGGCAGCACCATGGAAAGGAACTTGGCGAAATGCCCGCCTCCCGGCGCGGCCCCGCCTGCGACGGCAACGAGCCTGGGCGTAATCCCATCCGCGGCAAACCAGATACCGGCAACGCTGGAGGCCTGCGCCGTCCCGGTGACGGTGGCTTCAAATGCAACCGCGCCGCCCGCCCCGCATACTGGATCGGAAAGCTCATTGAAGAGCGCGCCGTCCACGGGCGTGCCGGTCTCGTCGGGAGCTTCGCTCCCCTTCTGAGCGAGCAGCACGGTGCCGCTGGTCAAGGCCGCGTCATCGGCGGTGGTGATGCCGCCGGGGCCGATGGCAAGATAGGCCAGGTGCGCCTCGGTGCCATCGCTGAATCCAGGCAGGCCGAAGCTGGCCGCAACGGCGCCATCCAGGCCCGCGATATCCGCAATCGTGCCCGTCTCCGCGACGAGGGACCAGCTCGTGGAGCTGGTGGCCGTGGCGGGCACGATGTAAATGCCCTCACTCTTGTTGGTGAAAGTGACCCGGATGCCGAAATCACTGCCATCCACGCGCCAGCGGCCATCCGCGAGCGTGCCGGGGCTGCCGGCCAGCGTGGTGAGCGTGGTGATGGTCCTGGTCGTGCCGTCGATGGCGACGCTTTCGCCCTGGGACGCGACGATATGGGAGGTGCCGCTGATCACGGATTCCAGCGCGATATCATTGGCCGCGCCGATGCCCCTCCCCTCCAGGATCGCGAGAAGGAACTTGTCGGAGCCGTTGTCATCGTGTGACAGGATCTTTCTGACGGATATCCTCGAGCTATCCGCCATGCGGACGATCTCAGCCGCCGGGCCGGCGGAGAGGGCGGCACGCTTGCTCGCGACATCGGAGCCGGCGCCTGTGCCGGCCAGCGCATTGCCGCTCACGACCGCGGACGCGACCGAATTGGACGATGCCAGGCTCGCAACCGCGGGCGCGGCGGAGTTGTTCCGGATCGCGATGTAGTTCTCGTCCCGCAGGTTCGGGTCGCTCCCGGGGATGGCGGGGTTATTGGTGAACTCGGAGATGATCGTGCCATTGGGCGCGTATTCATCCACATAGCTGATGCCGTGGCCTTCGTAAGGCTCCCCTGGCACCTGCGTATGGTGGAAGTTCATGATGAACAGATTGCCGCTCGCATCGAAGGCCAGGCCGATGGGATTGGCGATCCCCTCCGGATCGGAGGTCGGATCGCTCGGGTCGCCGTTGCTCGCAAAGGTCGTGGCCACTCCCTGCGGGGTGATCTTCAGGATGTTGTTGGTGCGATTGCCCGCCACGTAGAGATTGCCGGCGGAGTCGAAGGCGAGCCCCTCGAGCTGATTGATGATCGCGTAGCTGCCATCCTGGTAGAAGGTGCTCATCTGCCCCTGCGGCGTGATCTTCTTGATGGAATTGCTGCCCTGGTCGGTCACATAGAGACTGCCGCTCGTGTCGAAGGCGATGCCCTGCGGATTGTTAAGGCCGCTGGAGACGAACACCGACATCGCGCCCTGCGGGGTGATCTTTACGATGCTGCTGCTGCCGTTGTTCACGACGAAGAGATTGCCGTAGCTGTCGAAGGCAATCGCCGCCGGCTGGTTCAACCCGGAGGCGAACACCCCGAGGTAATTGCCGCTCGGGTCAAACTCCGTGATCGTGTTGTTGCCATCGTTGGCCACGTAAAGATTGCCCGCGCTATCAAGGGCGATGCCATTGGGCGTCGCGGTGCGCGTGGTGGTATTGGGCAGCGTCCCAAGGTCGGTGTTGATCCCGTTGCTCGAGTTGTACTCCTCCACGTAGTTATCCCCGTTGCTGTAAGCGATGTAGAGCGTCTCCGTCCCCTGCGCGCCGGGCGCGATGGAGGTAAACACCAGGGTGGCGCTGCCCGTGCCGCTGGCATTGACGGCGCTGATGAGGATATCGCTCGTGCCGACGCCGGTCGCCGTGCCGCTGATCAGCCCCGTCGCGGTGTTGATGCTCAACCCCGCGGGCAGGCCGCTCGCGCCGAAGCTGCCGGGATTATTGGACGCATAGATCTGGTAGCTGAATGGCGTGCCGGCCGTCGCATTCGCGGTGACCGCGCTGGTGATGGACGGAGGCGGGGTGATGATCAGGCTCACCGCTTCGGTTTCCGTAAAGCCCGTGCCCTCATCGGTAAAGGTGATGGTATCGGTGTAAGTGCCGGAGGCCAGCGCGTTCGCATTCGCATTGAAGGAGGCGGTCACCGCCCCTGTGCCATTCGGCGCCAGCGTCCCGCTGGTCGAGGAGAGCGACAGCCAGCTCTGGGTCGCGCTCGCGCTCCACGCCAGCGGCGCGGTGCCCACGTTGGCCACCGTGTAGCTGTCGCTTGCGGGCGCAAACGGGCCGCCCACGCCGCCGCTCGAGGCAAGGGCCGAGGTGGATGTGACTTGCAGACCCTCCACCACCGGGGCGCTCGTGGTATTTCCCGTGATCGCTATATAATTGGCGTCGCGCAGGTTCGGGTCCGCGCCGGGGATCGACGGGTTATTGGCAAAGCCGGTGATGAACGCCCCGTTCGGTGAGTACTCATCCACGTAGCTGATGATGTTCCCGTTGTACGGGGCACTCTGGATTCGGGCGTAGTGGAAATTGGCGACGAAGAGATTGCCGCCCGCGTCGAAGGCCAGGCCGATCGGGTTGTAAATCGCCTGCGGGCTGGTCGGATTGCCCGGGTCGCCGTTAGTGATGAAGGTGGTGGCCACTCCCTGCGGGGTGATCTTGACGACGTTGTTGGTTCGATTGGCAGCTACGTACAGATTGCCGCTTCCGTCGAAGGCCAGGCCCTCGAGCTGGTTGACGAATGTCCAGCTGCCATCCGAGTAGAAGGTGCTCATCTGCCCCTGCGGGGTGATCTTCTTGATGGAGTTATCCCCCTGGTTGCTCACGTAGAGGTTGCCGCTCGCATCGAATGCCAGGCCTTGCGGGCTGCTCAATCCGCTGGAAACGAAGACCGATACGGTGCCCCCGGGAGTGATCTTCGCGACGCTGCTGCTGCCGTTATTGACGACGAAGAGATTGCCGTGGCTGTCGAATGCGATGGCCGCGGGCTGGTTCAACCCGGAGGCGAATACTCCAAGGTAATTGCCGCTCGGGTCGAACTTGGTGATCGTGTTGTTGCCGTCATTGGCCACGTAGAGATTCCCCGCGCCGTCGAGCGCGATGCCGTTGGGCGTCGCGGTGCGCGTAGTGCTGGAAGGCATCGGCCCAAGGTCGGTATTGACCCCGCCGGCGGAGCTGTATTCCTCCACGTAGTTATCCCCGTTGCTGTAGCTGATGTAGAGGGTCTCGCCTTGCGAGCCGGCCGCTGCGGAGGTCAGCACCAGGGTCGCGGTCCCCGTGCCGCTCACATTGGCCGCGCTGATGGTGACGGAACTCGTGCCGGTGGCCGCCACGGTGCCGCTGATGAGCCCGGTGGCGGTGTTCACACTCAATCCCGCGGGCAGGCCGCTCGCGTTGTAGCTCCCGGGACCGTTGGAGGCGGAAATCTGGTAGCTGAAGGCCGTGCCGGAGATGGCCGTCGCACTGAGCGGGCTGGTGATGACCGGAGGCGGCGGCATGATTGCGATCACGAGGATGGCGCTCCCGGTGCCGCTGGCATTGATGGCGCTGATGGCGGCATTGCTGGTGCCGGTCGCGGTGGGGATGCCGCTGATGAGCCCGGTGGCGCCGTTAACGCT
>Ga0182024_10001779_pt1 | contig 54688 bp, 45 predicted proteins | sample P32metaG_FD_120480 | JGI IMG/M metagenome (GOLD analysis project Ga0182024, IMG submission 120480) | Permafrost microbial communities from Stordalen Mire, Sweden - P3-2 metaG (Illumina Assembly) | ecosystem: Environmental > Terrestrial > Soil > Wetlands > Permafrost | place: Sweden: Stordalen...
CATGCTCGTCGCTCTTCACCGTGTGCCCCGGGAGGCGCTCTTTGCCGGCATCGCCTGTGCGGTCGTGCTGAGCCCGCTCTACTCGGTGATGCCGCCGCTCGGCACACGGGGCGAGTTCGGGCCTACCTATCTCGAGGTGACACCGAAAGCCTTCCGGGATCTGAGCGGGGCCGGGGTGGTGCTGGCCTCCGGGGGACCGCTCGGGTTTCTCACCCCTGACCTACCGGCGAACACAGAGATCGTCCGGGCCGGGGGCCAGCTCGAGCTTGCCATGAGCAAAGCGTGGTGGCGACGTGTCGCCTACACCGTGCAGCACAGCCACCGGACCTGGTGGGTGATCTATTCGGGGACCGCCAACCCGCCGCCGAGCCGCACGGTCCCGGCGTCTCTACGCCAGCTGGGCTTTCCGGGCACCTATTACTTCTGCCACAGAGTCAAGAACGCCGTCGACAATGTGCGAGTATGTCTGGTGACGCCGGCCACCAGCCGCAGTGCCACTAAGGTCTCAGACCCGATCCGGCGCTTCGATGCCGCTATCTGACACTATGGAACCCGCAGCCAGGCAGACTCCCGGCCCAACGTCGCCGGACGGCGCCGATCACGGCTCCGTTGCGCACGCCGCCACACGCAGGGACAAACGGAACGGAACCGGTCGCCGTGAGCTGGAGGAGCGCCTCGGCACGGAGAGGCCCGCCCGGCCCCTTCTCAGCATCGTGTTTCCCGTGCTCAACGAGAGCAAGAACCTCCCTCACGTGCTGCCCCGGCTGCCGAAGGACTGTGAGCTCATCCTGGTCGATGGTCACTCACTCGACGAGACCGTTGCCGTCGCCCACGAGCTGCGGCCCGACCTGACGCTCGTCGTCCAGAACCGGACGGGCAAGGGGAACGCCCTCGTGTGCGGCTTCAACGCCTGCCAGGGGGACGTGATCTTGATGATGGACGCCGACGGCTCCATGGCTCCCGAGGAGATCGACCGTTTCATACAGGGCCTCGTCGCCGGGGCGGACCTGGTGAAGGGATCACGCTTCATCAAAGGCGGCGGCTCGAGCGACATCACCCGAATGAGGAGAGCGGGCAACCGCATCCTGAACGGGCTGGTCAACATCATCTACCGGCAGCGGTTCACGGACCTGTGCTACGGCTACATGGCCTTCTGGAGGGACGTCCTGCCGTGCTTCGGGCTGACTGTCGGTAATGCGGACGACGGGTACCGGTGGGGCGACGGCTTCGAGATCGAGGCTTTCCTCAACGTGCGGGCGTCGATGTGCGGACTCACGATCGTCGAGATTCCGAGCTACGAGCACGAGCGGATACACGGAGCGAGCAACCTCCGCGCCTTCTCCGACGGGATGCGCGTGCTGCGCACAATCAGCCGGGAGCGATTTCAGCGCCGGAGTGCTCTCGGCCCGCAGCGCCGTACCGCCTGATTCCCGGGCTCACGCCTGGGGCCGCTCGCCGGCTACCGGCTGGCGCTCCGGGGCGATCGCCGGCCGGGGCACAGCCGCTCAGGGCAACTTCGTGAGGCCCGACGAGTCGGGCAGAGCCGGAGACGATCCGCACGCCCTGGCTCTGGAGCTGGCGTGTCATCGAGACAGCGAGGCGCCCCTCCACCTTACGGACGCGGGCGGCCAGCGTGGCGAGGTCGACGGACGGCGACAGCGGCGAGAGGCCGAGGCTCTCGGCCCGTCTCGCCCTCGAGACGAGTGCCCCCGTGGCGATGAGCGCCTTCGACGGCACGCAGTCCCACAGGTTGGCCGCGCCGCCGATGACGTCCTTCTCCACCAGCACCACCTCGGCTCCGAGGCGGGCGGCGGTCGACGCCGCCGCAGTCCCGGCCGGGCCGCCTCCGATGACGACGAGACGCACCACTGTGTTGTACCTCAGTCCTGCGACTCGGCGCTCCCCATGGCGGCTTGATACTTCCTCATGCGCTCATCGAGGTGCGAGGCGAAGACGGCCAGTTGCTGCTGGCGGTCTTCCACGCGCCGCCGGAGGGACTCGAGGATGGGCAGCCCTTCTGCCAGGATGGCCTGCCGGCGGGCAGGCGGCGGACCCGACCGGTACTCCGCCTTCAGCTCTTCGAGATGGTCCCACGCCGCGAGCGTTTCACCGATCTCGTCGAGGTCGAGGCCGAGCAGGGTCTGGAGCTCCCGGATCTGTTGGAGGCGGTCGAGCTCGTCGGCGCCGTAGCGGCGCTGTGCCGTGCTCGACTGCCTCGACGGCCGGACCAGGCCGAGCTGCTCGTAGTAGCGGAGCGTCCGGGTTGTCGTGCCGAGGAGCTCGGCTGCCTCCCCGATCGAGATGAGCGGGCTCGGCAGGTCCTCGACGCCACCGGAGGCCGGGGCCGGCTGGGCCGTCCTGGGGGCGGCCGGCGCCGCCTCAGCAGTCCCGGGACTTGGGGAGGCCGCTTCGGAGGTCCCGCGAGCGACAGGAGTCGCCTCGGCGCCAGCCACGTCGGCCGCCTCGGCCGTCTTGGGGCTCACCGTCGGGACCCGATCGTCACGGGGGACCCGTCCTGGCGGGGGTCGCCGGCGGGCACGGGCTGCGGACCGGCTGGTCCCTCCCCGCCGTCAGAGCCGTTGCCGGCGCCGGCGAAGGCCGCCCCCACGGCAGGATGCCCGGCGTCGCCGCTGGTCTCGTCCGTCTCCACGACATCACTGTGGACGTACTTCTCGCCGCTCAACCAGGAGGCCGCCGCCGCCACCAGGCAGGCCACAGCTGCGAAGTCGAACGCCTTCCGCAGCCCGGCCTCGAAGGGCGCCGCGATGAGACTGGGGAAATAGCTGCGACCTGTCAACATCTGCGCCTTGGCCGCCGGCAGGTGATGGATGGAAGCGCCGAGCAGCACGCCCATCGGGTTGTAGCCGAGGAAGGCGGCAAAGAGCGTCCCGACTGGCGGCAGGTGGGAGATGCGGTTCGCCTGCCGGGAGGGGACGCCCGCCTCGACCAGCCCGTGGAAGAGGTGGCTGGGCAGGCTGGCGGCGAGCCCGAGCACCATCAGGCTGAAGAAGACGCCGATCGACAGCACCATGGCCGAGTTCTGGAACGTGGCGCTCATGCCACCACCGACGCCTCGCTGGCCCGGCGGCAGGCTGTTCATGATCTGGGCCCGGTTGGGCGAAGCGAACAGTCCCATCGCCGCCCCTAGGGCGAACAGCAATAGGGCGAACCAGATGTACCCGAAGTTGACCGGCAGGGTCTCGAGAAGGATGAAGGCCGCCGCCGAGAGCACCATCCCGCCGGTAGCGAAGGAGCGGGCGCCGAAGTGGTCCGACAAGTATCCGGCGGAGGGCCCGGACACGAGAAACCCGACCGTCAGCGGCACCATATAGATCCCCGCCCAGAGCGGCGTGGCGGCGAACGAGTAGCCGTGAAGGGGCAGCCAGACCCCCTGCAGCCAGATGATGAGGATGAACATGAGGCCGCCCCGGCCGAGCGACGAGAGGAGCGAGGCGACGTTCCCCATCGTGAACGACCGCAGCCGGAACAAGGGCAGGTGGAACATCGGGTCGGCCACCCGCGTCTCGATCACGCAGAACGCCAGCAGGAGAGCCACGCCCCCGATGAGGAGTCCGAGGACCATGGGGCTCGTCCATCCCATCGTGTGTCCGCCGTAGGGCTGGATGCCGTAGGTGATCCCGACGAGGACGGCAATCAGACCGGCAGCGAAGGTGGCGTTGCCCCACCAGTCGAGGCGTGCGGGCTTGCGGATCCCCCGCTCCTCGAGCTTCAGATAGGCCCACACGGTGCCGAGGACGCCGATCGGCACTGAGACGAGGAAGACGAGACGCCAGTCCACGGGGCCGAGGAGTCCGCCGATCACGAGGCCCATGAACGAGCCCGCGATGGCGGCGACGTTGTTGATCCCGAGGGCGAGGCCCCGCTGGTTCGCCGGGAAGGCGTCGGTGAGGATGGCGGCCGAATTCGCCATGAGCATGGCGGCCCCGAGGCCTTGTACCACTCTCATGACGATGAGGTACATGGCGCCCGACCCTCCGTGCATCCAGTCGACAGAGAGAAGGATCGAGCCGACCGAGAAGACGGCGAATCCGAGCACGTACATGCGGACCCTGCCGTACATGTCCCCGATGCGCCCGAAGGTGACCACGAGCACCGCTGTGACGACGAGGAAACCCATGAGCATCCACAGCAGGTAACTGACGTTGCCCGGCGCGAGGGGGTTGAGGCCGATGCCCCGGAAGATGTCGGGGAGGGCGATTAGGGTGATGGAGGAGTTGATCGTGGCCATCAACATCCCGAGGGTGGTGTTCGAGAGCGCGATCCACTTGTAACGATCTGTGGCGGGCATGGTGATAGACAGCATAGCCGCTGATGTTTACGTAAACGTCAACTTCACAGACGTCTCCTGCCGCGGTCCCCGGTCGCCGCTCGGCCCTTGGAGAGCACAGCCGGCTGACTGCGGCACAGCGCCCTAAAAGGGGCGCCCCTTGTCGCTCACGGCCCACAGCGCCATCCGGCCGATCCCCTTCAGCCGCTTCGGAGGCAGCCGGCGCCAGTGGAGATGATCCCGGGACGAGAGGGTGGCGTGGACGTCGGGGGACACGACGACACTCGAAGGCCGCGCCACGTCGACGATGCGAGCGGCCAGGTTGACCACAGGGCCGAAGTAGTCGCCCCCGTGGGCGAGCACCGGGCCGCATGCCAGCCCGGCCCTGGCCGGCGGCACAGAATCGTCCTCGGCGAAGTCACGGACGAGCCTGAGGGCGATGTCGACGGCCTCGTCGACCCCGCCCGCCACGAACATCACCTCGTCACCGATCATCTTCACGATCCGCCCGCCCCGGTCGATGACCCGCTCGTGGACCACCGACTCGAAGCGGTCGATCATCTCCCCCAGCGTCTCCTCGTCTATGTCCTCGGTAAGTGCAGTGAACCTGACCAAATCTACGAAGCCCACCGTCAACGGCGTCGGCTTCGCCGGCTGGTCCGGCACCGCCATCTTCCGCCACAGGGCCGCCTTCAGCTGCCGCCGGTAGAAGTAGCCGATGAGGTGGTCGATGTCCGGAGCCTCCTCCCCGAGTATCGCCAGGGCGATCTGCTCGTCGTCGAGGCCGATCGCCCGCATGTGGGCGACGCGGCTCACGACATCGTCGCTCCACACCTCGGCAGCGCGGGCGAGAGCAGCCGCCGTCACCCGGGTCTGATAGACGACGTCGTCGAGGCTCGACCCTGCCTGGAGCGCCTGCACGGCTGCGCCGAGCGCCTGCAGGTCGTCGTCGCTGAACATCTTCTCGTCGAGAGGCGTCGCCGTCAGCCCCATCGCCCGCCACAAGCGCTCGGCGACCTCGAGGTCGACGCCCGCTGCTGCGGCCAGCTCACGGGCCGTGTAGACGGGGGGGCGGGGGAACAGCTTCTGATCGACGGCCACGAGCGGCGGGGGCACCACGGCCGACGACGGCTGCTGGGGGGCCACCATCACCTCACGGGGAACCGGCTCCGGCCTTACATCGGTCCGTGATTCGGGTCCGCGCTGCATGCCCGCAGCTTTACCTATGGTCACCCCGGACGGCACATCGACTGATGCCGGAGGGCCATCGCTGACCATTGACCCTTCCCGAAGGTCCTTCAATGCCGCTAGACCAACAGTCCGTGAAGTGCCCACGGTCCCGGCGGGGCCAACGATCCCTGCGGGCCCAACGGACCGTGACGAGCGAGGTGGCGCCCATGGACAAGGACTGTCCCAGATGACGGAGCAGCACATCGAGGTCGGCTGCGCCACCGACGTCGGAAGCAGATCCGAGAACCAGGACCGTTGTGCCGTCTCGCCACGGTGGGCCATCGTCTCCGACGGCCTCGGAGGCCTCGCCGGCGGGGCCACTGCCGCCCGGCTGGCAGTTGACGCCGCCGTCTCCTGCCTGGCAGCGAGGGACGGGGACCTGGACGCTGCCGCCGTCGAACAGGCGATCAAGGACGCCAACGCCGCCGTGCTGGCCGGCCGGGCCGCCGACCGGTCCGTTGCCGGCATGTGCGCCACGCTTACCTTGGCAGTGGCCACGGCCGTCAGCCGAGCTGAGAGCGAGTGGCTCGTCTGCAACGTCGGAGACTCCCCTGCCTGGTTGGTCACCGAGGCCGGGGCGATACGGGTGACCGAGGACCAGAACGTCGCCGCCGATCTGGTACGGGCCGGCAGCATCACCGCCGACGCCGCCAGGCAGCACCCCGGCCGGCACGTCGTCACACAGGCGATCGGGGTCGGCCGCAAGGTCCGACCCTCGATCCGCCCGGCCGTGCTCCACCCTGGCGACGCCCTCGTCGTGGCGTCAGACGGGGTGTCGGAGCTGCCTGGTGACGTCGCCGGGATCCTGGCCGGGTCGGCGTCGTCCGAAGATGCCGCCGGCCGCCTCGTCCGGTTCGCGCTCGAGGACGGAGCCACCGACAACGTGACCGCAGCAGTCGTCCGTCACCTGGCGTGATCCGGCAGCTCAGTCGTCCGTCACCGGCGGTGATCCGGCAGCTCAGTCGTCCGTCACCGGCGGTGATCCGGCAGCTCAGTCGTCCGTCACCGGCGGTGATCCGGCAGCTCAGTCGTCCGTCACCGGCGGTGATCCGGCAGCTCAGAGGGCCGTTTCGGGTCGCACATTGGCCGGCGACCGGGCAAGGGCGAAGACGCCGAGCGTGGCGAGCATCACCCCGAAGGCCTCGCCGGCGACGGCCAGGGGACGGGCGTCGATGTGCTCGCCGAAGACCAACAGGCCGATGGCGACGGCCGCCAGCGGCTGGGCGATCGTGAGCGTGGGCAGCGACAGCCGCAGGAGCCCGGCGTGAAAGCTGCTCTGGGTGAGCAAGAGGGCTGCCGCGCCCGCCACCACCAACGCGTACGGGGCGAAGCTGCTCAAAGCGTGCAGCACACCCTGGTCGAGGAGGTGGCCCGTGCGCTCTGTGACAGCGGCCACATAACCGAAGGCCGTTCCGGAGCCGGCCGCCAGGAGCAGTGCCGCCCGCCGTCGTGACCCTTTGGCGGCGCCGAGGGTCATGGCACCGCAGAACACAGCGACGACGACCGAGAGCAACACCCAGGCCATGGGCGACGCATCGGGCCGCCCTACGCCAGGCTGGGCTGCCCCGAGAAACAATCCCACGCCGGCGACGGCTGCCAGAGCCGGCACCACCTCGGCGCGCCCGACCGCCCGCCGGTCGAGCCAGGCGGCGACGGGAAGGGCGAAGACCAGGCTCAGCACGAGAATCGGCTCCACGAGGGCGAGCGAGCCTCGCCGGAGCGCAAGGAACTGGAAGAGGTAGCCGAGGCCGTCGAGCACGCTGCCAATGAGCCACATCGGCCGGCGTACCAGCCGGACGAGCAGCCCGGCCTGCATCGACAGATTCGCCGGCTCCTTCACGGCCGTCCGGTGCTGCAGCACCGCCCCGAGCCCGTAGGACGCCGCGCTGGCGAGCGAGAGCAGCACGATCGAGGCCAGGCCGCCGTTCAGGTGGTGGTGAAACATCAACGCAGGCGGGTCACGACCGTCAGCGCAGTGCCAGCACCGCGCTGCACGGCAGGCATCACCAGCTTCTTCTTGAAGATGGTTTGAAGCGCTGCCAGGGGGGAATCAACGCGTGAAGCTGTGACTGGTTGAGCAGCCGGCCAGTGGCGCGGCAACGATTGTTCCGGGAGCCGCCAGCGAAGCCTTCCTCTATCCCGACCGGCTCGTCCTCGGCACGAACGGCGGCTCGGAGAGGGTCGCCGGCCCGCCCCGTGTGAGCGCCACACCGACGATGCCTCGCTGCCGGCGGTAGTGCGGCAGACGGGAAGCCCATCTCGTAGTTTCTAGTCGGGGGGCAACTCGCCCGCCCGGAAACACCCTGATGACCGGGCCGCCCGCAGCCCGCTCGCCGGCGCCAAAGCCGGCAAACCCCGGGCCACCTGACGTGCCGCAGCAGGGCCGGACGTCAGTGACGTCGTCGCGCCTCCGGCTGTGTGCAGCGGTCGTCCGAAGACTGCGCCGGAGCCGGCCACTTCGAGGATCGGTTTCCCTGGTAGACAGCGAAATTGTCGCGCCCGCGGGCCTCCGATATGCCGACGGTAGAAGAAGAACATCAGCCGCCCACGGACCAGGCTCGTCCGATTGATTGTTCGTTGGCCGACGCCTGATCGAACTGCGAAGGCCTGCCCCAAGAGCGCTCAGTTCAACGTCGCGATTCTCCTCCGCGGACAGTCCGAAAATGACTCCCTGAGCAGCACCGGCATCGTCCGGATGAGAACCTAGATAGAAGGTGAGATCGTCATCTCGTTGGTGGTGATGCACATCTATGTTGCAAATGAGTGAAGTCTTGAGTCCAGAGAGATCATGGTCCATGAATGTGCCGCCACCTGCGACAAGTCACCTGAAAGAACATTGACCGTCACAATCGGCCCGCTCCCGCGGGGTGGACGACAGGCGGCTTGACCTGCGGCTTAGCCGCACGGAGGGACCAAACGCGCAGGCACTGCCAGGTATGGCTCACCCTCAAAGCCGATGCCGGCCTCTGCTATGTCGAACTCGGCGGCGCTCACCCGAGATGACGCCGGCAGCAGAGGATTATGCGCGCTCACCTGCAACAACGTCGTTGCCGCCCAGGTTGTTCAACCGTCGGGAGCACGACTAGGTGACGTATCGCATCTGCTCAACTGGGCCTTCATCTTTCACTTGCATTGCGACCGATTATCGGCTTGAATAGCCGCCAATCACGACGCGGCGCGGAACGCGAGAGTGTTCGGGCGGCGGCTGTGCTGAGTGCGGCGTTCGCCTAGTGCGTGCGTCACAACTTGGTGCATCACTGCCCGGATCGTTCCCGGGCTCCGCCCCTTGCCAACCGACGACCCACATGGAGACTAATGCCCTGCTTATGTGACGTTCATCTCCGTTCTGACCTGACAACCCCCCGAACGGCTCTCCCTCATCGGAGCCAGAGCCCTTGGGAAGCTGTCCGCAGATCGAGCGACGGAGAAGCAGGTCAGACAGGAGAATGACGTCGTCTGCGCCTCCCGCTGTCCAAGCAGGCACGGTGCGCGTCTTTGATCTACGCGCCGGTAAAGCCTGGACCGCAGAGAGTCGCTCAGCTTGGCCCTTCGATGAAGATTGTCGCGTGCACGGCGCGAGATCGTGCAGCTGTCACGGTATCTCGGGCGGCACACGGCGTAGCGATCCGACGATGATGCGTGCGAGAGCGCCGGCACTCGACGTGCGACGGCGGCAGCACCTACGCATATGAGCTGACGAGCCGCTCGAGCTGAGATCACGCTCGAATGATTGGCGGACTGCCGCCAAGACAACGGGAAGTGTTGCCCGGACGACCAGATGGGGCGCGGTGAGGAGCCGCGCCCAGCTACGGGTCACTTCTCGCCATATGAACCAGACGTTGCACTCAAGGCTGTTGTTCGATTCGGAGCATCAGCAAGGCAACGCGTCCGCGCCGGACGCCGTATGACCCAGCAAGCAATCCAAGGAGGAATACCTATATGCGTCGCGCCCTAAAACTTCCAGGCCGGGCAGCCACCCTCGTTCGCGGCGTCGTTGTACTCGGGATGGCCGCACTCATGCTCGTGCCGGCGACTCTGGCCGGCGCCACGCAAACGGGTGCTACGCCAGACGCCGGCGCCAGCCAAGCCCGAGCCGGGACCACCTCCCACACGTTGTTCGGTTCAACGGTGTCGGACCTGGCGGATCTGCGGCAGAAGACCGCCGAGTTCGGTCACATGCCGATCATTCACTATTACTTCGTCGGGCTACCTCCCTCCAATGCCTGGTCCGGTCTGGGAATCGCAAATCACTCCGCCGTCGTCGTCTCCTTCGACGCCCAGCCGAGCGCAATCCTTTCCGGTGCGGCTGATTCCGCTATCGCGCACTTCTTCGACACCGCCCCCAGGTCGTTCCCCATCTACTACTGCTACTTCCACGAGCCGGAGAACAACATTCAAAAGGGACAGTTCACGGCGGCGGCATACCGGGCAGCATGGGAGCGAGTGGCCCGGCTGGCAAGAGCAGCTCATAACGCCGACCTCCACTCGGATCTCATCCTCATGGGGTGGGACGTCAACCCCTATTCGCATCGGAACTGGCGGAACTATTTCCCCACGGGTGGCATCATCTCCACGGTGTCGTGGGACGTATTCCCAGACGGTGGGTACACAGTCGAGCCACCGGCCGAGTGGATGGGCCCCGAGGTCAAGGTGTCCAAAGCGGCCGGCCTGCATTTCGGCTTCGCCGAGTTCAATACCACGACCATCCCCGGACGGCCGGCGTGGCTGCTGTCGATCGGAACATATTGCCGGAGCGTCGGTGCGGTGTTCTGCACTCTCTTCGACTCGATTCAAGTCGGCGGGTTGGCGGCGCACGGAGGCAGCTACGTCATTCGCGACAAAGCATCTATCAGCGCCTGGCGGCACGTGGTCCAAAATGGTGGCTAGGGCGGCGAAGGATCGGCTCCGGACTCGAGGGAGACCACCCGGCTAGAGTGCTTGGGGCGTGGAGGACGCTGGGACAACGCCGCCCAGCGCGAAGAGGAGAGTCCTCCACGGGCTGAGAGCATCGATCGGGGTCGCCGTCTTTGCAGCTTTGATCGCACTGCTTCTGCGCCTCTTTGTTCTGCAGACCTTCATCGTGCCGTCTTGCTCGATGTGGCCCACCCTTCGGCCCGGTGACCGCATGCTGGTGCTGAAGGTGGGTGACAGCCTGAGCCGGGGCGCGGTCGTCGTGTTCACACGGCCGGCACGGGACTACTCGGCGCCGGCCGGCGAGGATCTGGTGAAACGGATCATCGGCCTCCCCGGGGAGACGATCTGGTCGGACGGGAACACCATCTACGTGAACGGCAAACCCGTGGTCCAGCCATGGTTGCCGAAACAGGAGAGAGAAGCGCTCGGCCAGCCGATTCGGCGCCAGACGATCCCCGCCGGTGACTACTTCATGATGGGAGACGACCGGGGCGCCTCCTACGACAGCCGGTACTGGGGCCCGGTCCCGGGCTCGTCCATCCTCGGGCGAGTGCTGCTCATCGTCTGGCGCGCCGGCCATCCGGCACTGCAGGCAGTCGGCGGCAAGTCCGCCATGCCCGCGACAACCTGTCGATAGACCGGGCCGGCCTGGTCAGGCGACTGCCCAGCCGGTCCGGGTTACGCGGGCGGTATTTGGCGACCTAGAGGAGCCGGCTGACATCCGCCATGATGAGGACGTGAGCGGCCGGACGGTGACGTTGGTCGTCTGTGACGCGCAAGGCGTCGTTCACGGCGAGCTGGAGCCTTTCAGCGTGGCGACGCCGTGGTGGCAGGAGGTCGAGCCGATCCGGGAGCGTCATCCCTCGCTCGTCATCCTCAGACTGCTCGACGGGACCCCGAAACCACAAGAGCCCGGGGCGCACGTCCGTTATCTGGCCGAAGCCATGTGCGGACCGGAGGCACTCCCCCTCCAGCCGAGCGAAGGATTCATCGACGAGCACCCCCTTCGCATGCCGTGGGCGCGTCCGGGTGGCCCGAGCGCTGATCTTGCATGGGCGGCGGGGTTCCTCGAGCTCGCCGGGCCGCCCACACAACACCGGACGTGGAACCTCTCGGCCATCTGGTCGATCCCGAGCAGCAACGGCCGGCTCTGGTTGAAGTGCGTGCCGGGCTTCTTCGCCCATGAGGCACACGTGCTGGGAGCGCTGCGGGATGCGGGATCCCCTCAGCCCGTGGCGAGCGACGGCCGGCGGATGCTCCTCGCCGATCTCCCCGGACACGACGGCTACGACGCCACCGTCGAGGAGGCGTGCGACCTGGTGGACCACCTCGTCGGGCTTCAGCTCGCGACAGTGCCGCGCACGCCGGCGCTGCTCCTGGCCGGCGTCCCGGACGCTCGCTGGCCGGCGCTGCTCGACGAGCTTCGTTCTGTCGTCATAAGGCGCGCACCGCAAGACCAGGACCTATGGCGCCTGCTCGACACGGCGGACGACCGCATAAGGGCCATAGACGAATGCGGCCTCGCTGACGTGCTCGTCCACGGGGACGCCCACCCGGGCAATGCCCGCATCGGCGTGGACCCACCGATCTGGTTCGACTGGGGGGATTCGCGCATCGGCCATCCCCTGCTCGATCTGGCCGTTCTCGAGCGACTCGACCGGGAGCCCAGGCAGCAGCTGGCACAACATTGGCTGGCGGCGTGGGCGGCCGCAGTGCCCGGAAGCGACCCGTATCGGGCCTGGGCCCTGCTGCGGCCACTCGCCGCGCTACGGGTGGCCGCGGTGTTCCAGATGTTCCTGGACCGCATCGAACCGTCCGAGCGCGTCTATCACGCAGGCGACGTGCAGCCGGCGCTGGACGTCGCCTCCCGCCTTGCTGCAAGCGGAGGCAGTGGAGGCTGACCAGGCGGGAGGAATGGTACTCAGCAGCCCCCGGCCCTTGCGCCGGCGCGTCCGGAACGGCGGCACCGCCGTCGCCACGCCACGCGGGAGGAAACCCGTGGGCGCTCACGAGCGTCCGTGAGTGGCCTGGCAGATGACGGGCGCCCGGCGCCAAACTAGGACGTGGAATGGGCGCTTTTAGGTTCCCTCACCGCTGAGCAACAGCAGGGCCTGCTCAGCCGGTCCCGCCGGCGGAAGTTCGCCGGCGACGAGGTGATCTTTCACGAAGGAGATCCGGGCGACACGCTCCACCTCCTCGCCAGGGGCCATGTCGCTGTTCGGCGTTCCACGCCGCTCGGTGACGTCGCCACGCTCCTCATCCTCGGGCCAGGAGAGTTCTTCGGCGAGCTGGTGATGCTGATGTCATCACAAACGGGACGCAACGCAACCGTCATCGCCCTCGACTCGGTCGAGACCTTGACCTTGCACCGCGACCAGCTCGAAGAGCTGCGGAGGCTCTATCCGGCCATTGACCGCTTCCTTCTCGATGCCCTGGCCAGGGATGTGCGACGCCTGTCCAGCCTTCTCACCGAAGCGCTCTACGTACCGGTCGAGAAGAGAGTCCTGCGACGCCTTCTCGACGTGGCGAAGACCTATGGCGGCAATTCGAGCGGCGCCGTCATCCCCCTCACACAAGAGAACTTGGCCGGCCTGGCTGGTACCTCGCGGCCGAGCGCCAACAAGGTGGTCCGGTCAGCGGAGGAGGCTGGGCTCCTGCGGGTGAGCCGCGGCCAGATCGAGCTCCTGGACATAGAGGGCCTGACCCGCCGGGCACGCTGATGACGGCCGCTACACGCGCAAGACGGCTCGCTCTCGCAGGTACGGGAGAGGGATCGCCGGCTCCGGCTGGTCGATCTCCCGGGCGAGCCGGTGACCGTCGAAGATACAGTCGGCGACCTGACGGGGGGCCACGCAGTCGCCTATGGCGTAGACCGCCTCGAGGCCGGCCTTGTCGGCCCGGAGCTGGCGCACGAGGTCGTCGTTCGAGCGCCGAGCGGTAACGAGAACCACGCCATCTGCGGCAAACTCAACTTGGCGGCCGTAGTGGAGGAGCGTGCATGATGCGGGGCCTATTGCCTCGAGTGTGGCGTCGGTCCGCACCTCGACCTCGAGATCGTGCAGGCGCTTTCGCACCGGAGCGCCCTCGAAGGTGCGGTCGAGGTACGGTCCGACAACGGCGTGAGGAGTGAGGAGCATCACTTGCGATCCCGTCGCGGCCCACAGCTCGGCCATCCCGACCCCCATCAGGTACCCCTCACAGTCGTACACGAGGAGGCGTCCCGGTCCAGGTGGCCGGCGGAGCGCCTCTTCGGGCGTCAGCACGTGGGGCAAATCGGCTCCGGGGATCGGTGAGCGCCGGAGGTGGCTCTCCCCGCTGCCCAGCCAGCGCGCCCCCGTCGCGATGACGGCCAGCTCAGCGCCATAGGCGCGGACGGCGTCGGCGTCGAGCGTGACTCCGGTGCGTACCTCGACATTGGGGAGCTGCTCGAGCTCGTGGCGCCGCCAGTCGACGACATGCCGCCACCGCTCCAGCCCCGGTAGACGTGCCGTCATGGCGGCGACGCCGCCGAGCTCAGTGCTGGCTTCCACCAGATGGACCTGGCTCACGCCCCGGTGGGCGAGCACGAGCGCGCACTCCAGCCCGGCCGGGCCCCCGCCGACGACAAGGACGCCCCGGTCGGCGTTCCGGGCTCGTTCGAAGCGTTCCGGGTGCCAGCCGCGCCGGTACTCCTCGCCGGCGGTGGCGTTCTGCGTGCAGGCGATGTGGTCCACTACGCCCACACGGGCAACGCAAACGTTGCAACCGATGCACTCCCGGATATCTGCGGCGCGGCCCTCCTCCACCTTGCGAGGCAGGAACGGATCGGAGATCGATGGCCGTGCCCCGCCTATCAGGTCGCACACCCCGCTTCGGACGAGCTCGGCCATCCGGTCGGGCTCGGTCAGGCGCTCCACGAGCACGACGGGCTTGTTGGTCACGCTCTTCACCCGGCCTGTCCAGTTGAGCTCGTAGCCGGCCGGCCCGATCCGCGCCGGGCGCATGTCGAGCCACGGCCGGGCAATCACGCTCGTGTTGACGTCCCACAGGTCGACGAGATCGTCGGCGAGCCGGACGAACTCGAGAGCCTCGTCCGGCGCCACGCCCGCAGGCCCATCGGGGTCGATACCGATCCTGACCGCGACGGCGCACCGATCCCCGACGGCCTCCCGGACGAGCGTCAGCGTCTCGAGCCAGAACCGCGCCCGGTTGGCGAGGGAGCCGCCGTAACCGTCCAGACGGTTGTTGTAGAAGGGGGACAAGAACTGCGACGGCAGGTAACCGTGAGCCCCGTACACATAGACGATGTCGAAACCCGCCTCGCCGGCACGGAGCGCCGCCGCCACGTACAGCTCCTGCACTCGCCGGATCTCGTCGGTGGTCAGCTCGCGGGGATAGGTGAGCGGGTAGGCGTCGGAAGGAAGCTGGCTCGGCGCGCCCGGCGGCAGCCGGCTCGGGGAGGCTTCGACATGGGCACCCGAATGCCAGAGCTCGACTCCGACGAGGGCCCCGTGCTCGTGCGCCTCCTGGCAGACGAGAGACAGATTCTCGGCGTCCTCTTCGTCCCACAGTCGCGCCGGCGTCGGCACCGGGTTCCGGTCCGACTCGGGATCGATCGAGGCGATCTCGACACAGACGGCACCCCAGCCGCCGTCGGCTCTCGTGGCTCGAAAACGTGCCTGCGATCTCGGCCGGTGACTTCCGAAGCCGGTGGAGTGTGGCACCTGGAAGAAGCGGTTCCGCAGCGTCTTCGGCCCGACGCGGACCGGCTCGAAGAGCACGTCGTGGGCAGGGTTGCGGGGAGCCATCCGGCGCGTACCGTATGCAGGTCGCCGGCGGTGCGCAAACGGCCAGACGAGGGCGCCGATTCGCAGGCCCGTCGAGCCCGGCCCCTTGGACCGAGACGGGCGCCTCAGGCCGCCTGAACAGCTACCGGCACGTCAGGCGGACTGGAAGAGCCGCCGTGCGGTCTCGGAGATCCGCTCGACATCGTCGTCCTCCAGCTGCTCGGCGAGCTCGTCCATGGGGTCATCTTGGCACCGAGGATCACGTATACGGTCCTGAGGCGTGAAGATGACCCCTGAGGCCGCCCTGGCGGCGGTGCAGGCCCGCCACGGTCAGACCTTCGCGTTGGAAGGACGGTGCCCCGGCGGAGAAGTGGGCGCCTACTTCGCCCGTGCTGCTGATGGCAGACGTCTCGTCTTTCAAGTGGACCGACGACCTGGCCCAACTCGATGAGCTGGCCCGGATGGTGGGTCGCGTCGTCCGACTGCGCGCAAAGGGCTTCCCGGCGCCGACGTACCACCCGCCCTTCGCCGTTGACGAAGGGGTCGTGATCTTTCAGGACGCCGTCGCCGGCGAGTCGCACGACGAGGTCGATCACGACCTGCTCGACGCGATCTTCGAGCTGAACGAGCTGCAGGCGGGAGAGGCGGATCTCGACCATGGGTGGACGGAGTACCTGGCCGGCACGCTCGCCAGAGGGGCAGGCGGCTACTGCGTGCATGACAGCCTCCGGCACTTCTCGAGAGAGACGGACCAGCTCCTCGGATGGATCGAGCCCCTCGGCGACCAACTTGGCCCACTCCCGTGCAGCGACCTTGTTCACCTCGACTTCGATCACCGCAACGTGCTCCGGGTCGACGGCGCGCTCTCGGCGGTGGTCGACTGGGAGGGATGCGTGCCCGGCGACCGCGCCTTTGACCTCGTGACCTTCTGGTTCGGAATGACGCACGCCCGGTCGGCTCCGGCCGTGACAGCTCGCATCTGGGATCGCGCCTCGAAGCTTGCCGAGCCCGATGCTCTCGTCGCCTACTTCGCTCACATGGCGCTCCGCCGGCTGGACTGGACAATCCGCCACTACGACAGCTCGGAAGTGGTCCGCGTGCTGGACTTCATCAATGACGGGCGGCGCCACCTCGGCTGAGCTGCTGCGTGGCCGGCGCGCAACGCTCTCGCCTGCGACGCGGCCAGCCTCCACGCCTGGTTATTGAGTCGTGGCGGCTCCCTCCGGTTCTGGCTTGGCGGTAGAGTGGGGGCGCCGAGAGCAGTTGTTCTCGGCGTCGCCCCGGCCCCCGGTGACGTAAGCAGGCAGAGATACCACTGGGGACGAAGATATGACTACGGCCGTCATCACGGCGCCGAACGAGTACCGAGAGCTGGCCGTGCAGATCCGGGAAGCCGGGCTGTTGGAGCGCCGGCCGGGGTACTACGCGGTGAAGATCGCCTCCACGCTCTCCGCCTTCGCCGCCGGCTGGGTGGCGCTGTTCCTCTTCCGCCACTCCTGGGCCGTCCTTGGAGTCGCCGCCTTCCTGGCCGTGATGTTCACTCAGGTGCTCTTCCTCGGCCATGACTCCGGACACCAGCAGATATTCGGTTCCCGCCGAGCAAATTGGCTCCTCGGTCTGGTGGTCGGCAACACCCTCACGGGCCTCAGCTTCGGCTGGTGGGTTCCGAAGCACAGCGCCCATCACGCGCACCCCAACCAGGTCGGCCGGGACCCGGACATCGGGTCCGGAGCGATGGGCCGTAGCTTCGGCGCCGAGGCCGCCGAACGCCAGCGTGTCACCAGCCTGCTGTTCAGTTGCTGGAAAGTGGCGACGTTCGTTCCTCTGGTCTTCCTCGAATTCGGCATGCACCGGTCCAGCTTCCAGGGCCTCATACAGCGGCGGGATCGTGGCGCCGTCATAGAAGGTCTCCTGTTGACCCTCCATGCGGCGCTCTACCTGACGGCGGTGTTCTGGTTTCTCTCGCCGTTGAAAGCGGTCGCCTTTGTCGTCGTGCAGCAGGTGATGTTCGGGGTCTACCTGCGCCTCAGCTTCGCCCCCAACCACAAGGGCATGCCCATCATCGACGGTGACGCCCGGATGTCCTTCGTGCGACGCCAGGTGATCACCGCCCGTAACGTCACGGGCGGTCCTCTCACGACCTTCATGCTCGGCGGTCTCAACTACCAGATCGAGCACCATCTCTTTCCGACGATGCCCCGTCCCAACCTGCCCCGAGCACAGGCCATCGTCCGGAGGTTCTGCGCCGAGCACGACCTCCCCTACTGCGAGGACACCCTGCTCGGGTCATACCGACGAGCCATCCAGTACCTACGCACAGCCAATGCGGCCCCACAAGCCGCCCATCCCACTCCGGCCACTGTGATGGATTTGGCCTAGCCGGAAGGACTGAACAAACTCAGGTGTCCCCGAAGGCCGCTCGGGCGGCCTCGACCATGATGTGCAGCTTGCGCTCCTCGTCCTCGATCGACAGGGCGTTGCCGAGCACGGATGTGGAGAAGCCACACTGAGTGCCCACCGCCAACCGCTCCTTCCCGATGACGCCGGCAGCGTTGTCGATCTTCGCCACGAGGTCATCGACCCGCTCAGGTGCGGGCGTCTTCGTGGTCACGAGGCCGAGCACGACCATTGTGCCGTCGCGGACCAGGCGAAGCGGATCGAAGCTGCCCGACCGCTCGTCGTCGTACTCGAGAAGCAGTCGGTCGGCGGCGATGCGACCGAAGATCGGAGCAGCAATTGTCTCGTATCCCCCTGTGACGAGCCACCGGCTCGCCTGGTTGCCCCTGCAGAGGTGGAAGCCGAAGCTCACTCCGGCGGCTGCTCCCGCCGCGATGACGGCGTTGTCGAGCTCGATCCCATAGGAGAGCCACCGCTCCAAGCTCCATCCTTTCGCCTCGTAGACGGCGCGCCACTCGGCATCGATGAGCAGGGGGTAGTGCGGCGCGTCGAGCTGGACATAGGTGCCGCCGAGGCGGGCGATCTCACGTACTTCATCGGACAGTATGGAGACCACGTCGGCCATGAAGTCGTCGAGTGTCGGGTAGGCATCACGTGATCGCTCGGGTGACCACAGGTTCGAGAACAACGTCGGGCTCGGCAGTGTGACTTTCACGAGACGATCCGTCACAGCGCGCATGAACGTGACCTCTTCGGCGGCGAGATTCCGCTTCCGTCGCAATGGCTCGACCACGGCAAGGTTCGGCGGCCGCTCGACGGTGAGGTCCCCGACGACGTCCGAGTGCCACGCTCCCCAGAGCCAGGCGTCCATCCCGGCGCCTTCGACGCCGGAGGTCGCCTCGGTCAGCTCGCTCTGGAACGACTCCCGGCGGAACTCCCCATCTGTCAGGACCGGGCAGCCGGCATCCTCCTGCAGGGCGACGACTTCCCGCACGGCGCCGTCCTCGACGGCTTTGAAGTCGTGGGGCGAGATGTTGGCGCTGTCTCTGGCCGCTCTCGCTGCCAGCAGACCAGGTGGCCGGAGGAGGCTTCCCACGTGCTCCGCACGAGCAGTGATATGCACCCGATCAGGGTAATGCGTCACCGGCACGCAGTTAAAGCCGACGCATGGACCGTCCCAGCATCTAGACAATTGGTAGCCAGGGCGCGGCGGGCGCCCTGGTGCTATCGCACCGGATCAGCTCCAGTGCCCGAGGACGGCCCGCTCTGCTCTGCCCGTCCGGTCCCGCTCCGGTACATGGCGGTTCACGACCACAGGAGCTCACAGCAGACGATGGATCGCGCTGACGACGCGCTCTACACGGCCAAGCGGGCTGGGCGGGGCCGCTGGCAGCTGCACGACGACATCGAACAGAGCGGCCTCACGGCCGCGACAGGCTCGGCGGCGTAGACTTGAAGTAGGCGGCCGCGACGCTCTTCGGTACGGCCATCGCCCACGCGTCCAACACAAGCTCACGCATCTCGGCCGGGGCGATCGCAGCCAGTCGAACCTCAAGCCAGTTGTAGCGGAGGTCAGCCTTGCCGGGCATCAGGAACTTCTCGGGATAGGAGGCCACGAAAGCGTCACGTTCCTCCTTCGGGAAGCCGAAGCCCATCTCCGTCTCGTCACGGGAGAAGGCCACGTACACGATTCTCCCCACGCGAAACTTCACACGCCCCCGAACCAGAGCCTCATACGACCTCGGGAGCTGGCCTGCGACTGCACGAACGTCGTCGATCGTCACCACGTGCCTGTGCTTTCCTCCCACGCTTGACCGGGTTCTGCTTTGACGCTTCGCCTGGCTCAGAGCGCGTTGATCCGTTCGAGAAGCTCCTGGCGCTCGTTGTGAGTGGCTATGCGCACGCGCTCGAACTTGTCTCCGAAGCGAACGTCTGCGTAGGGCCCGGTCGGATCCTCGTGAAAATGAAGGAGTGCCCGCGACCCCCGGGAGAAGGCTCCCGGTCGCTTCTCGACGAGACCCGGGAGCGCCCGCAGGTCGGCGATGAAGGGCGCGAGCTCCTCGAGCGTCCGCTCGCCGGCGTGCTTTACCTCTCGCAGTATAAGACAGCCCGAAACACAGTGTCAGGCTGGGAGGAGCCGTGTCGGCAGCGCAACCTCTTCGACAGTCCCATCCGGGCGGCGCACGATCCGCCACGTCGTCGCTCCTGGCAGTTCGGTCACGCAGTCGACGAGATCGGTCTCCTCGAAGATGAGGCCCGTCCCGTTGTCACTCGCATAGCCGTCCGGCAACGTCCGCTCGGCAATGAGCCGGTGGATAGTCGGCCGCCGCTGCTCTTCGGCGTCGTGGTGAGGGCTGTTCGAATGCGGCAGGAAGCCGAGGCCGTCGGTAACAGGCCGCAACGGCAGGCCGAAGGAGTCGGTCGTGCCGCCGACGAACCAGCACACCGAGCCCGCCGACACGCCCATGAGCACCACTCCTGCCCGCCATGCCTGGTGCATCGCCGCATCGACCTCGTGCAAGCGCCAGAGGGCGAGCAGGTTGGCGACGCTGCCACCGGCCACCCACACGATGTCCTGGGCGAGCAGGTGCTCGGTGATGTCGGCGACGTTCGGCTCGGGGAACAGCGCCAGGTGGCTGACCCGCCAGCCGGCCCGCCCGAAGGCGGAGTACATCGCGAGCAGGGTCTCGGCTGCGTCACCCTGCGCGGTGCCGACTATGCAGACCCGAGGGCTGTCGCCGACATTGGCCAGAGTGGCGGCGAGTGGGTATGCCGGCCCGAGCCGCCAGTCCAGGGCGCCGTGGCCCCCCAGTTGAATCCGATGCTCGTAGCGACAATCGTCGGAGCCCGCGCGGTCACGGCGCATTATGTCAGCCAAAGCAGCCGAACCTCCTCGCCGGCCTCTCGGCCCGAGACAACGGCCAGTCCACGGGCACTGGCAGCATCTCCATGTCTCGGATCCCTCGTTGCGTGATTTCGGAACATCCGCCCAGGCGCGCTAGGGTGCGCCGGAGGTCCACCTCTCCTATGCGCCGGCTTCCTCCCCTATGAGCTCGTCGCCAAGGATGGCAGTGCCCGGAGGACCGCCGGTCGCCGTAGGCGACATTCGCCCCTCGATCGCGTCTCCCCTCGACGCCTGCATCCACTGTGGCTTCTGCCTCCCCGCCTGTCCCACCTACCGCCTCTGGGGGAAGGAAGCAGACTCTCCCCGCGGCCGGATCCACCTCATGCGCCTCCTGTCCACGGGAGAAGCCGAGCCGGCCGCCGTGGCCCGTCACCTCGATGCCTGCCTTGGCTGCCTCGCATGCCTCGACGCCTGCCCGTCCGGGGTGGCATACGACGAGGCGATCGAGGATTCACGAGAGGAGCTCGAGTCGGTCTACCGACGGCCATTCGCCGAGCGGGTGCTCCGGTTGGCGGTCTTCGCGCTCTTTCCCCACCCACGCCGCCTCCGCGTGGCAATGACTGGCGCCGTGTTGGCGAAGCGGGTCCGTCTCCCCGGCCTCGTTCGCCGGAGCGGCCTCACAAAGCGCTTCCCGTTCGTGGCGGCCCTGGAGGAGTTGCTGCCCGAGATCAGTCTGACGGAGCTTTGGGCCTCCTCCCGCGCCGGACGTGGAGACGGCCGGCACCTCCGACGGTCTCGGGATGAGATGGTCCGGGCCAAGGGGGTGGCACGGTTGCGCGTCGGAATGCTCACGGGCTGCGTCCAGCAGGTGCTCTTCGCCCCCGTCAACGCAGCGACGGTGAGAGTGCTGTCAGCGGAGGGGTGCGACGTCATCACGCCGCGCGCCCAGGGATGCTGCGGCGCCCTCATGCTGCACACGGGCAGAGGCGAGGATGCCCGGCGAGCTGCGCGTCGTCTAATCGACGCCTTCAGCGACGAAGGGCTCGACGCAATTGTCGTCAACTCCGCCGGCTGCGGGTCGGCGATGAAGAGCTACGACCGGCTGCTCGCCGCCGACCCTGTCTACGCGGAACGCGCCAGCTCGTTCTCCGCCAAGGTGCGCGACGTCCACGAGCTGCTCGGCGGCTTCGAAGCTCGCGCCGAGCGCCACGGCCTCGAGGTGCGGGTGGCCTACCACGATGCCTGCCATCTCGCTCACGCCCAGGGGATACGGAGCGAACCTCGCCGGCTGCTCCGTGCGATTCCGGGCCTCACCCTGCTCGAGATCCCCGACGGGGATACCTGTTGCGGCTCCGCCGGCATCTACAACCTTCTCGAGCCCGTCACTGCCGACGAGCTCGGCACCGCCAAGGCCGACTCGGTGCGCACCACCGGGGGCGCCCTTGTGGCCGCGGGCAACCCGGGGTGCTTGCTGCAGCTGCAGCGACATCTCGGGAAAGCACTGCCGGCCGTACATCCGATCGAGCTGCTCGACGCCTCGATCCGTAACCTGCGCCCGGACGCTCTCCGCCCGTGAACGGACCGGTGAGCGTCGAGCAACTGGGGGCAGAGCTCTCGCAGTCGCTGCGCCGGGATCAGATCCTTGTCGAGCGAGCAGAGCTGCGCACCTACGAGTGCGACGGTCTCACCGGGCATCGCGCCACCCCACTCATCGCCGTGCTGCCCGAGACGACAGCGGAGGTGCAGGCCGCCGTACAGGTATGTGCCAGCCATCATCTGCGCTTTGTGGCACGGGGCTCGGGAACCGGCCTGTCGGGTGGTGCGTTGCCTGACGCCGAGGGCATGCTGATCGTTCTCACGCGCATGCGGAGGATTGTCGAGATCGACCCGGCGAACCAGCGCATGGTGGTCGAGCCCGGGGTGACGAACCTCGAGATCTCGAAGGCCGCCGCCCCGCACGGCCTTTACTACGCCCCGGACCCCTCCAGCCAAGTGGTCTGTTCGATCGGGGGGAATGTCGCCGAGAATGCCGGCGGGGCACACTGCCTCAAGTACGGCTTCACCACTCATCACGTGCTCGGGCTCGAGGTCGTGCTGCCCGACGCCTCGGTCGTCTGCCTCGGCAGCCCGATGGTCGAGTCGCCGGGCTACGACCTGCGGGGGGTGTTCATCGGCACGGAGGGGACTCTCGGCATCGCAACGAGTGTGACGGTTCGGCTGTTGCGCCTCCCCGAGACCGTCGCCACCCTGGTCGCCGAATTTGCCACCACAGCCGACGCCGGCACCGCCGTCAGTGCGATCATCGCGGCAGGCATCGTGCCGGCGGCGGTCGAGATGCTCGACCACCTGGCGATACAGGCGTGTGAGGCTGCGGTGGGGGCGGGTTTCTCGCTCGAGGCCGGGGCTGTCCTGGTCGTCGAGGTGGACGGGCCGAGCGAGGAGTGCTCAGGGACGTTCGCGGCGGCAACGGCGGCCTGCACGGCATCGGGCGCACTCCGGGTACGGGTCGCAGCCGATGCAGACGAGCGGAGGCTCATCTGGCAGGGGCGGAAGGCTGCGTTCGCCGCCATGGGGCGGCTCAGCCCAGCTTTTCTGATCCAGGACGGTGTCATCCCGCGCACGCGGCTCGGGCCGGTGCTGACCCGGATCGCCGAGCTGGCCGCCGAGGCGGGGCTGCACGTCGCCAACGTCTTCCACGCCGGCGACGGCAACCTCCACCCCCTCATCCTGTACGACACGGCGCGGGCTGGCGAGGACGAGCGGGCCGAGCTGCTCGCCACCCGCATAATCCAGTTGTGCGTGGATGCCGGCGGCTCGATCACCGGCGAGCATGGCGTCGGTGTCGACAAGGCGTGCTCGATGCCGGCGATGTTCTCGGAGGACGACCTCGCCGCCATGCTGCGCGTGCGAACAGCCTTTGATCCCGAGGGGCGCTGCAACCCGGGCAAGGTCTTCCCGACGCCGAGGCTGTGCGGCGAGCGCCCCGGGCCGTACCGCCCGCACCCGCTCGAGGAGGCCGGGATGATCGACCGGTGGTGAGCTCTTCCACCATCCATCGCCCGGCGGGCCTCCGCGAGACGCGCGATGCGCTCGTCGAGGCGGCCCGAGCTGGCGCCAGCGTCGAATGCGCCGGCGGAGGCGCCTCAGCGCCGTGGGCGCAAGGTCGCGGCTCGGCGAACCTCGTCCTCGACACGACGTCTCTTACGGCACCACTGATCCACGAGGCGGGAGACCTGACGGTCCTCGCCGGCGCCGGGATCCTGCTCTCCGAGCTGCAGGCAGAGCTCGCCGGCGCCGGGCAATTCCTCGCCCTCGACCCCCCGAGTGCTCGCCGTGGGGCAACTCTCGGGGGCGTGATGTCGTCCGGCGACGCCGGCCCGCTGCGCCACCGCTACGGGACACTGAGAGAGCTCGTCATCGGCGTCACCGTGGTCCTGGCGGACGGGACCGTGGCGCGCTCGGGCGGCCGGGTCATCAAGAATGTTGCCGGCTACGACCTGGCCAAGCTCTTCTGTTCGGCGTACGGGAGCCTCGGGCTCGTGGCCGACCTGTGGCTGCGGCTCCACCCGCTGCCTGAACGGCGATGCACAGTGCGCGTCGAGGCGACCGCTGCCGAAGCGGGTGGTCTCGTGCTCGCGGTGCTGGCTTCGCCGCTCGAGCCGAGCGCCCTCGACTTCTGTCGCGGTGCCTGCTGGGCCCGCTTCGAAGGGACGGCCGCGGGGACACAGGCGCAGGCGGAGGCGGCCGTCGGGCTCGCTCGAGGGAGCGGGCTCGAGGCCGAGGTACTCGGCGGAGACGAGGACGCGGCGGCCTGGGAGCAGGTGGCCACGGCGACGTCTGGCGGCGCTTTCGAAGGTGACGGAGTGACCGTGCTGCGGGCGGTCACGCTCCCGAGCGAGCTCGAAGCTGCCGACACGGCTCTGCAGCGCGCCGGGCAGGGAGCCGGCGTCCAAGTCGAGCTCGCCAGCCACGCCGGCATCGGCGTCCACACCGGCCGGCTCACGGGCGGCGATGCCGCCGCCCACGCCATCGTGCTGGCGTCTTGGCGCGACTTCATCGCTGACCGCGGGGGGAGCGTGTCGGTACGCCAGCACCCGCCGGACCTTGACGACCCGGCGCTGTTGGCCGGGCCGCCCCCACCCGGGCTCGAGGTCATGCGCCGTGTGAAGAAGGTGTTCGACCCTGACGGACGACTCGCCCCGGGACGTTTCTCCCCTTGGTTCTAGGCTGCTCGCCGTGAGCTACCACCCTTCCGCAGACGCTGTGCACGTCCCGATGTCGATCCCGTCCACCACGCCCAACCGGGCGGACGGAGTCGACATGATCGAGGACGTCTTTGCCACGACTCGTGACGGAGTGCGGCTCGGAGCAGATGTGTACCTGCCGGGGGGGAGCGGTGTCGCACCCGCCATTCTGATCCGCCAGCCGTACGGCCGCCGAACGCCGGAGATGGGGCTCGACGTGGTGGCTGAGTTCTTTGCCAAAAAGGGCTACGCCTGTGTCGTGCAGGATGTGCGCGGCAAGTTCTCTTCAGGCGGCGTCTTCGAGCCCGGCGTGAACGAGGTCGAGGACGGATACGACACGGTCGAGTGGTTGGCCGCCCAGCCATGGTGCGACGGCCGGGTCGGGTGTTGGGGCGAGTCGTATTACGGCCTCACGAGCTATGCGGCCGCCATGAGCGGCCACCCGGCCATCGTCTGCATCGCCCCGGGCGACATCAGCCTCGACCGGAGGGCATCCTGGCTGCGGCAGGGCGCCTTCTTGCTCAACACGACCGGCTACTGGGCGATGGCAATGGACGCGAGGGAGTACGCCGACGTAACCGGCATCGACCCGTATCACCTGCCGTTGCTGGACATGCCGAGCACGGTCGGTCTCGAGGGTCGCTTCTTCCGGGCGCTCATCGAGCATGCCGACGACGCCTCGTGGTGGCGCCTCCATGGCCTCACAGAGGGGGTGGCCGCCATCCGCGTGCCAGTTCTCTCATGGGGCGGTTGGTACGACAACTACGTCGGCCTGCAGCTCAAGGACTACATCCGCATCGTTGCGGCGCACCCACGACCCGAGACCGTTCACCTCTTCATCGGCCCATGGGACCACGAGGGATCGGGCGAGTACACCGACCGGGCCGTCTGCCACGCCCTTCCTAGGACGGCACCGCACCGGTGGGAGACCTATCAGGGTTTCTTCGATCATTATTTGATGGGCCTCGACAATGGATTCGCAGACACGACTGCAGAGGTCTTCATGCTCGGTGCCGGCATCTGGCGCCAGGAAGCCGCCTGGCCTCCCCCGGAAGCCCGGGCCACACCGATCTACCTGCGGGCAGGCGGGACGCTGTCCTTCGAGGCGCCCAATGCCGACGAGGCGCCGGACACGTTCCGGTACGACCCGGCCGACCCGGTCCCCGAGACGGTCGGGCGAAACTGCTGGGCGCTGTGCACGGCTCTCGACGACCGCCGGCGGCTCGACAGCCGTGCCGACATCCTCCGTTACGTGAGCGAGCCACTGGAAGAGGAGCTCGCGCTCACCGGACCGTTGACAGCCCGGCTTTACGCCGCCTCGAGCGCGATCGACACGGACTTCACCGTCACGCTCTCTGACGTCTTCGAGGACGGCACCGTAAACACCATCCAAGACGGCATCATCCGAGCCCGCTACCGCGACGGCTATGAGAGCCCCTCGTTGATCGAGCCTGGCCTCGTCTACGAGTACGTCATCGACGTGTACGCCACGAGCTATCTGATCGGCCGCGGCCACCGTGTCCGGGCGGACATCTCGTCGAGCAACTTCGATCGCTACGACCGCAACACCAACACCGGGGATCCTCTCGGGACCTCCGCACGGACCGTTGTCGCCGAGCAGACGATTCACCACTCGCCGGGCCATCCGTCTCACGTCGTTCTTCCTGTGGTTCCGCGGGAGAGCCGCGGGTAGCTGCGACCGCAGCAGGTCCGGGATCGCCTGCGGCCAGACACGCGGACAGCGACATGACGAGGTCAGGCCCGCTCGAGCACCTTCCCGAGGGCGACCACTGCCGCTGCGGTCGCTTCGACGATTTGCCGATCGAGCGGGCGGGACCAGGTCGAGAACTTGACGACGACGGTTCTCGTTGGCCCGTGCACGAAAATGCTCTGCCCGTAGATGCCGGACGCCTGCAGGAACGGGGCCATGCGGTCACGGATCCACCAGCAATTGCGATAGTGCGAGCCGGCGGGAAGGCCAGGCGGGTCGTCACCGGCCGCGAAGGCCGCCGGACCGTCCGGCGCACCCCGCACGGTGTCGTCGACCCAGTCCGCCGGCACCACAGACGAACGTCCGCGACGGCCCCGCAGCAGGTACAGCAAGCCGAACCGGCCTGTGTCCCGCAGCGTCGCCGATATCCCACCGTCTGCCATGGCGTTGCCGTGGGGGTCGACTGTGATCTCAGCGTCGAACTCTGCCCTCATGGGCTGCCAGAGCTCCCTCGCGACGATCTCGGGAAAGCGAGCTCCCGCAGCCCGCTCGACAACCCAGGCCAACACGTCGGTGAGGATCGACCGGTAGCGGAACGGGCCCCCGTGCTCACCGTCGTTCGTCAGCGTGGCGTAATAAGCGAGGGCGTTCTCGGGGACGTCTGCATCGGTGTGGGGCCGCCACCGGTACACCTGCTCGTACACGCGCACGTCGGCGTTCGGGTCGTCATAGTCCTCGTTGAACCGCGTCCCGGTCCGCATGTCGAGCAGGTGTTGCACCGTCGCCCCGGCGAACGACGTGCTCGTGAGCTCGGGTACAAGATCGGTGATCGGGGCTCGGACGTCGAGCGCTCCCCTGCCGGCGAGTATTCCCACGACCGCCGCAGTGACGGACTTTGAAACGGACATGAGCAGATGCGGCGTATCGGGCTCCATGCCGTTGAAATAGTCCTCGGTGACGATCCGGCCGCGATGAATGACGAGAAAGGCGTCAGTCTGTGTCTCGTCGAGCAATCGCTCCACCGTCCAGCGGCGGCCGCCCACAGAGAACCGCAGCCCCATCACGTCCCGTTCCTCACGCCGTAGCTGCCAGGTCGGTCCGTCGCCGCGCCTGATGCGGGCAGTCGGGATCAGCTCCCGCACGTGCTGAAAAGCCCAACGGTTGCCGGGGGGATCCTGCCAACCGTCGAGCGTCACCAAGGATCCGGGCGCGAACGGCGGTGCGCCCGACATCAGGCCCGGCGGTCTCATTATTCCGCTACTGCAGCGGCCGGTTGGCCGGCGTGTCGAGCCAAGGTTGTGCGGCTTCGAAAGCTGACGCGATGCGGAAGACGGTGACGTCGTCAAAGGTCGGCCCGACGATCGAGAGACCGGTCGGCAAGCCGTCGCGCGAGAGGCCGGACGGAACGCTCATAACCGGGCAACGACTGGCGACGTTGAACGGAAGCGTCATCATCGATTCCAGCCAGTCCACGACCGGCTCACCGTTGATGTACAGCGGATCGGACGTGTCCCACTCGGCCCCCAGCGCGGGCACGGCGAAAGTCGGGCAGACGAGCGCACCGTACTGCTCGAGGAGCTGGCCGAGCGGCTCGTAGATCGCCGCCTCGAGTGCCAGGCCACGCACGTAGTCGCTCTTCGATATCTCGAGCGACTCCTCGTAGAGGCGGCGGGCATACGAGGTGAGATCGTCCTTGTGGGCGGAGTAGATCTCTGCGATCGACGGCCCGAAGATCATGCCGAAGTGGATCCGGACCGCCTCGTTCAAGGTGGCCAGGTCCCACGGCAGCGTCACCTCGTCCACTACAGCTCCCGCCTTGCGGAGCTGATCAGCCGCCAACAGGGTGTTGGCGGCCACGTCGGCATCGACTCGGTAGCAACCGAGGTCGACGGAGACCGCAATCCGCATCCCCTCGATCGAGTCGAACCGCTGCGGAAGCTCGAGCTTTGGCCGGATCGAGGCGACGTCGCTCGGGTGTGGACCGGCAATGACGTTCTCCAGCAGCGCGCAGTCGGCTACGGTCCGGGCCAGCGGACCTTCGTGGCAGTAGTGGTCGAGGTTGAAGATCTCGGTCTCTGGCACTCGCCCGTAGGGCGGCTTGAAGCCGACTACGCCGCAGAACGACGCCGGGATGCGGATCGAGCCGCCGATGTCGGAGCCGGTGGCGAGCGTCGCCGAACCCGCGGCGAGTGATGCCGCTGAGCCTCCGCTCGAACCACCCGGGCTGAAGGCGCTGTTCCACGGGTTGCGGGTCACGCCCCACAGGCGGGACCACGTGAACGGTGCGCTCGAGAATTCCGGAGTTGCGCTGCGGGCGTGGACGATCCCGCCAGCCTCGAGGATGCGCTGCACGAACACGGCGGTCTGGTCGGCCACGACGTCCCGGAGCGGGAGCGAACCGAGAGTGTTGTGCTGGCCCGCGATCGGCGCCTCCTCCTTCACGGCGACCGGAAGGCCTTCGAGCGGCCGGGGGTGACCCCCGCCGGCATAGCTTTGTTCTGCTCGGCGCGCCTGTTCGAGGGCATCGTCGTAGAACGTCTCGGCGAAGGCGTTGATCGTGGGCTCGACCGCCTGAGCTCTGTCGATGACCGCCTGCATGAGCTCGACCGGGGACAGCTCCTTCGAGCGGAACCTCTGGAGCGCCTCGGTCGCCGTCAGATAGTGGAGATCGTTCATGACGCCGTCGTGGTGATCGGCAATCGCAACCAGTCGGTCATCTTCCGCTCCCCCGTACATTTCCGCGCACAACTCGCGAGCCACCCGCGGTCAAGCTATGAAAGTCTTCTGCGTCCGTCAAGGCTGAGAGGTGTACCTCACCGGGCAGAGGGCGTTGCTCACGAGAGGTGGGCGCATGGCAACCTCTGTGAGCCCGTGGCAACCTCTGTGTGAAAGAAAGTCGACGACCGAGGGAGGAGCGGTGACGATGTCGCGTGGGTCCCGCGTAACCCGGACGGCGACGCACTGGGGCAACTACGACGTGGAAACCCGTGACGGCGTGGTCGTGGCGATTCGGCCGCCTGCCGACGACCCGGATCCCTCTGCGATCGGCCCTGGGATGCCGATGGCGCTCGATGACGCGGTGCGCCTTCGCGCGCCCATGGTCCGCAGGGGCTGGCTCGATAACGGTCCAGCACCCGCCGGCGGCCTGCGCGGCAGCGAGGGCTTCGTCGAGGTCGGGTGGGAAGAGGTGCTCGAGCTCATCAGCCGCGAGCTGGAGCGGGTGAAAGCCCGGTACGGCAACGAGGCGATCTACGGCGGCTCATACGGCTGGGGTAGCGCGGGCCGCTTCCACCATGCCCAGAGTCAGATTCACCGCTTCTTGGCTATGCACGGCGGCTACACGCGCTCTGTCAACTCGTACAGCTTCGCAGCGTCGGAGGTCCTGCTCCCCCACGTCATCGGTGGCCACCCCGGGAGCATCTTCGAACGCATGCCGCTTTGGGAGGAGATCGTCGCGCACGGAGAGCTCGTGGTTGCATTCGGTGGCCTGGCATTGAAGAACACTCAGGTCAACCACGGCGGCGTCGGTCGCCACGGAGTGCGGGAAGCGCAGAGGGCGGCGGCAGAAGCCGGGCTGAAATTCATCAACATCAGTCCGCTGCGCGACGACGCCGCCGACTTCTTGCGGGCACATTGGATCGCCCCTCGCCCGAACACCGACGTCGCCCTGATGTTGGGCATGGCCCAGACGCTTGTGGAGGAGGATGCCCACGATCGAGATTTCCTGGAACGATGCTGCACGGGGTGGGACGTGGTCCGTCGCTATCTGGCCGGAGAGGCCGATGGCACGCAGCGGGATGCGGCCTGGGCGGCCGAGATCACCGGTGTCGATACCTCCACCATCAAAGAGCTGGCTCGCCTCGTGGCTCGTCATCGGACCGTCATCGCCGTCAGCTGGTCCCTCCAGCGCGCCCATCATGGCGAGCAGCCTTACTGGGCGGCGATGATGCTCGCGGCGATGTCGGGCTCGATGGGACGCCCAGGTGGCGGCTTCGCGGCCGGATACGGCACCGAGGATTCCATCGGGCTCCGACGCCAGCGCTGGCCAATAGCGGCCCTGCCCCAACCGGCTAACCCCGTGGCCACGTTCATTCCCGTGGCACGCGTGGCGGACATGCTGCTCGACCCGGGGTGTGAGATCGACTACGACGGGCAGCTGCTCCGCTATCCGCACATCCGGCTCGTCTACTGGTGCGGAGGCAATCCCTTCCATCACCATCAGGATCTGCATCGCCTCGTGCGAGCATGGCAGCGTCCCGAGACCGTGATCGTCCATGACTCCTGGTGGACGCCCGTCGCCCGCTTCGCAGACATCGTCGTGCCGGTGGCGACGATGCTCGAGCGCGACGACTTTGCAGCCTCCCCGTCCGATCTCTTCCTGTCGGCTGCCCACAAGGCTGTCGAACCACCAGATGGCGTGGTCACCGACTACGAAGTCTTCGGGGCGGTCGCCGAGAGGCTGGGTTTCGAGAAGGAGTTCACCGAAGGACGAGACGCCGATGAGTGGGTCCGCCACTTGTACGACTCCACGCGCGCACGACTCGAAGGGCGAGGAGAGGTGATCCCCGATTTCGACGAGTTCTGGAGCGCCGGGCGCGTCGAGCTTCCAAAGCGCCTCACCTCATCGGAGAGAAGCTTTGCCGAGTTACGCGCCGACCCGATTTCCCACCCGCTTTCCACGCGCTCGGGTCGCATCGAGCTCTTCTCCCAGACGATTGCCGCCTTCGAATACGAGGACTGCCCTGGGCACCCGGCCTGGCTGGAGCCGGCGGAATGGCTCGGGGCGCCACTGGCTGAACGGTTTCCGCTTCACCTGATCTCCAATCAGCCGCGGACGCGCCTGCACAGCCAGTACGACAATGGCGGGCACAGCCTGGCCTCGAAGATCTCCTCGCGCGAACCCCTCGCCATGCACCCAACCGATGCAGCGGAGCGTGGAATCCTCGACGGGGAAGTCGTCCGCGTCTTCAATGAACGCGGCGCCTGCCTCGCCGGCGTCGTCCTGAGCGACGGCATCCGCCGTGGCGTGGTCCAGATGGCCACTGGCGCCTGGTTCGATCCAGTGACGGCCGGAGTGGCGGGCTCGCTCGATCGCCACGGAAACCCGAACGTCCTGACGATGGACACGGGCACCTCCCGGCTGGCGCAAGGGCCGTCCGCACTGACGGCCCTGGTGCAGGTCGAAAAGGCGCCCGAGGAGGATCTGGCGCCTGTGGAGGCGTTCCTTCCGCCGCTCGTCACCTCCGGCCGGAATAGTCAACCCCAAGGGCAAGGGCGACGGCATCGCTGACTTTGAGACGGCGGCCGGCCTCATATGTGGCTTCGAATGCCTTGTCGCCCAGCTCGTTTCGAACCTGGACGTGGTCCCTCTCCCGAAGGCGGGCTTCGGGCGGCTCGAACGTCTCGCCCCGCTTCCCGAGGAGCGCATCGGCGGCCCCATGGAGCTGTGCTGAAAGTTCCGCCTCACCAATCCTGCTCGCACAGAGAGCGGCTGTGAGGAGGCTGTAGACCAGTTGACCGTCGTTGCCGATCCTTTGGGCAAGGGTGAAGGAGCTGATCGTAAGCTCCGCGGCGACGACAGGCTCGTCCAGCAACAGGGCGCAGAGGGCCAGGTTCTGCAGGTCGTACTGAAGTCGGTCGTCATCGTGCGCCTCGAGCGACAACGTCCGGGCTTCCTCGAAACAGCTCCGGGCGACTCGGGGGTTGCCGGCCATGAGCTCCACGAGGCCGAGGCTCTCGAGGGTGCTCGCGGTGCGGTCACCGTTGCCTGTTGCTCGAAAATGGTCAAGGGCCTGACCGAGCTCAGCACGAGCCCGGTCAGGGTCGTCGTGAGCGGTGACCCTGGCTCGGGTGGCTACTGCCCAAGCCACGAGGTCGGCGTCCCCGCTCGCCCGGGCGGCGCTGATTTCCTCGTCGAAGATGGCGCCGGCGGTGGCGTAGTCGCCGCGCTTGTAGAGGATGGCTCCGAGCAGATGGAGGCAACGGACAATCAGCCGGTGGTCGCTCGCAGATCTCGCAATGGCGACCGCCTCTTCGAGGCGGTGGCGGGCGGCCGGAAAGGCGCCGAGATTGAAGAGCATCGACCCGGCGGCGTGGAGTGCCGCCGCCCGAACAGCGCCCGGCTCGTTTGGACCGGGCATCTCCAGCGCCGCCTCCAGTAGTTCTGCCCCTTCGCTGCAGTAGCCGCGGGGCACCCAGAGTCGTGCAGGGCGACGCCGAGGCGCAAGGACTCCTGGCGTGTCCCCGGAGACTCGAGGAGGTGGCTCATCGTCACACGGAGGTTGTCGTGCTCTGTCTCCAGACGAGCAAGCCACTCGGCTTGCTTCGCGCCCCTGAGGTGCGGCGCAGCCTCCTCGGCCAGAGCCACGTAGAACTCGGCGTGACATGTTCGCGCCGATACGAGCTCAGGTTCGCCGCGGCTGCCCAGTTGTTCGGCCGCGTACTGGCGGATCGACTCGAGGAGCCGGTAGCGAAGGCCCAAAGAGGTGGTCTCGGTCTGCACGAGACTCTTGTCGATGAGCGACGCGAGCACGTCGTCGACCTCCCAGGTCTCGGTGTGGTTGGCGGCACAGACCGACTCGGCGGCGCCGAGGTCCCATCCGCCTGCAAACACTGAGAGCCGGCAGAAGACGGCGCTCTCCTTCTCATCGAGGAGCTCGTAAGACCAGGAAATCAGAGAGCTCAGCGTCTGATGGCGAGCTACCGCCGTCCGGCTCCCGCGCGTCAGAAGTCGGAAGCGCCGGTCGAGGCGAACCTCGATCTCCTGCACGTCCATCGAGCGGAGGCGGGCCGTCGCCAGCTCGATCGCAAGGGGGATGCCGTCGAGGCGGCGACAGATCGAGACGACCGAACGGGCGTTGGCGTCATCGAGCGCGAACTCCCGGCGGTGCTCCCTGGCCCGGTCGACAAAGAGCGCCACCGCCTCAGATGAGGAGGCGTCCGCTTCGTCTGTGGGAAGCGACAAAGGAGGGACCCGATAGACCTGTTCGCCGGCGATCCCGAGCGGCTGTCGGCTCGTGGCGAGGATGTGGACCCCCGGACAGGCGTGCAACACCGCGTCGGCCAACTTCGCGCAGCTGTCTACCAGGTGCTCGCAGTTGTCGAGCACCACGAGAAGGCTCCGGTCGCCGATGGAGTCGAGGAGCGTCTCTGACAAGGGGCGTCCCGGCTGCTCGCGTACCTGGAGCGCCGAGGCGACCGACGCCGTGACAAGGTCAGGATCAGACAGAGCCGCGAGCTCGATGAACCACACGCCGCCGCCGGACCGGTGAAGCAGGTCGGCGGCCACCTCGAGGGAAAGGCGAGTCTTTCCCGATCCGCCGGCTCCGGTCAGGCTCACCAAGCGGCCCCGGCGCAGAAGGGCGCTGATCTCGTCGAGCTCGCGGCTGCGTCCGATGAAGCTCGTGAGCTGCCCGGGAAGGTTGTTGCCCAGCTTTGGGTCGTCGAGCGATCCGAGCGGCGAAAGCTCGCTTGCACGGCCATCGTCCTCGAGCCCGAAGACATGCTCGGGTATAGCGAGGTCCTTCGGGCGGTGCTCTCCGAGGTCCCGCGTCACTCCCTTTGGGAGCGAGTCCCGGACGAGCGGGTGGCCGGGAGCAGCCGTAACAGTTGCGGATAGCACGGCCGCATCTGCGTCCCACGTCGGCGGGTCCCCGAGCGACAGAGCGACCCACCAGCTCGCCAAGGCCGACCGGGCGAGGTCCTCGCGAAGGCCGGCGCTCTCGGCGAGATGCGCGGCCGAGCCCTCGATGGAGAACTCGGCTCCTTGGGCTGCCCTGTCTCGGAGGGATTCGATGGCGCCGGAACGTATGGACTCGACGAGAGCGTTCACCTCGGCTGTTGCCTCCGGGAACAAGTCGAGGAGGACGGCCTCCGCCAATCTTGGCTCAGAGGACAGGTCGATGCCACGACCTTCGTAGTCCACGACGATCTCCCTCAGCTTGGGAGCCACCGCTTCGTCGCCGGCCATGGACCGGAATCGTAACCAAGTGTGGAGCGAGGTCTCCTAGCACTTCGGGTCTGACCGGACAAGCTGACAGCCGCTGACTCGGCCCCGCCACGACAGGTGGGACCCAGTCGTCGGGCGTTAGCGGCGGCGGCCGGGTCTAACTCTGAGTAGCAGCCACCAGGTGATCAGCGCGTAGCCGATGAAGAGCGCGACCTGCAGGGCCATGTCCGTCAGCCAGGTCCGGGCCCCGTGCACCCAGACCGGATCAATCGGCGGCCTGGTGCCGGTCGGCACGGTGAGGTAATTGAGGTTGACAGTCGAGGCCGACGCACCGTAGCCCCACCGGGACGGAGAGAACCAGGCCAGTTGCTCGAGCCCGGCTTGGTTGTAAAGGGCGAACACACCGCCGGTCAGGATGACCTGGATCATGACCGAGAGGAAGAGCAGCGGCATGGTCTTCTCCGGGGTGCTCACTAAGGCCGAGATCAACAAGCCCAGCGCCATCGATCCCACGGCGACCATCGCCATGGCCAGAATCAACTCCCCGAGCGGGAACGAGCCAATCGATCCGTGCGCCGGGAGCGGGCGGCCGATCAGCCCGACGACCACTATCAGTGCCGCCTGAAATGTGCTGATCGCGCCCAGCACGAACAGCTTCGAGCAGAGGTAGGCGCCTGCCGACAGGCCGACGGCCCGTTCCCTGCTGTAGATGCTGCGTTCCTTGACTATCTCCCTCACGGAGTTGAGCGCCCCGATGAAGCAGGCGCCGATGATGAGTATGAGCAGCAGTGAAGAGGCTGCCTGGTTGCCGGCTCGCCCGCCGGGCGCAAGGCCGTGGACGGAAGGGATGAGGCGGATGATCGCCGCCAGCACTAGCGGCGTCCCGACGAGCAGTGCAAGAAACCCCCGGTCGGAGGCGATCACCGCCATGTAGCGGCGGATCAGGGTGGACAGCTGCGCGAGCCGGTTACGCGACCGCGGTGCTGGCGGGCTGGCCCGGTGCTGCACCGCCGCGGCCCCAGGGCCGTCCGCACGGGAGGCAAGGAGGTGCTCGAAGTAGTCAGAGTGCCGGAACTCCTCGGCCCAGTCGCGGCTGGCCTCAGCCTCGAACGCCTGGAAGACCTCTGCCCACCCTGGCTGCTTGAAATGCAGCAAACCGTCCTGTGGCGTACCGAAGAAGGCGATCCTCCCTCCCGGCACGAGCACGAGGAGCTGGTCGCACAGGTCCAGGTTGGCAACCGAGTGAGTGACGACGATGACCGTGCGACCGTCGTGGGCGAGCTCCGACAGTTGTTCCATGACGGACTTGTCCAGCCCGGGATCAAGGCCGGAGGTCGGCTCGTCCAGGAACAGCAGAGACGGCTTGGTCAGCAGCTCGAGCGCCACGTTCACCCGCTTCTGCTGGCCACCGGACATGGCCGCAGTCTTGGTATCGGCGTGCCGGAGCAGGGCCAGGTCGGCCACCACCGCGTCGACCCGGGCGTTCCGTTCGCTCGGGCTGGTGTCGCGCGGGAATCGCAGCTCCGCTGCGTAGCGAAGGGCCCGGCGGGCCGTCAGTTGGGTGTGGAGGATGTTCTCTTGCGGAACGAGTCCGATCCGGTGCCTCAGCTCGGCGTAATGGGTGTACAGGTCGCGGTCGTCATAGAAGACGTTTCCCTCTGTTGCCGGCCGGATCGCCGTGAGTGCGCCGAGCAGCGTCGACTTGCCCGCGCCGCTAGGCCCGATCACTCCGAGCAAGCAGCGCTCGCCGAGGGAGAAGCTGACTCGATCGAGCAGCACCTTCCCGCCCGGGAGGCGGACAGTGAGATCCTTCGCGATCAGCGAGATGTCGCCTGTGTCGATGAACTCCTGTAGTTCCGCCCCGACCAAGCGGAACGTCGCCGGACCGATGCCTATGGTGTCCCGCTCGGTGACCGGGGCCGCTTCGACCGGCTGGCCGTTGACAAAGGTGCCATTATGGCTGGCGAGGTCGATGATCTCGTACCCGGACTGCGGATCCCGGCGCAGCTCGGCGTGGTGCCCGGAGACGCGGAGGTCGGCCACGACGACGTCGTTGTCGGGCGCGCGGCCGATCCTGAGGTGCGTCGTCGGCAGCCGCACGACCTGACTCGGCTGCCGCACCGCACTGCTCTGCATCGCCGCAGCCATCGGGCCGCCCGGCCGGTGTGTGCCCGAGGGGGCCGCCGGCGAAACGACCCGGTCAGCAGGTGCACGATGCGCGGGAGACTCACCGGCACCGCCGGCGGCGGCCGGTGGCCGCGCCGCTTCGACATCTCCGGCTGCGGCATCCTCGTTCTGTGTCCCGGTCACAGAACAAGACAGCAGCGGCCCGTCCTCCACATGGCCGAGCCGGACTGCGCACGCACCGGTGATCGTCACCTGTTGCACGCGGTTGCGGCCCTGAAAAGTGCCGTTGGTGCTTCCGGTGTCCTCGAGCAGCCAGGCCACCCCGTCGAGCCGCAGGACGGCGTGGCGCCAGGAGACCCTCGAGTCGTCGACAAAGATGTCCGACTGCGGGTCTCGCCCGATGTCGTAAGTGCGACCTGCGGGCAGCGTCCAATCCCGCCTCTCTGTGCGCACGAACAACGCGGGACCCGCACCGAGCATGGCGCATCCTAACTTTGCCCGTTGTCGTAGTCTCCTGCCGTGGGACCAGACGTTTCCGGCGGATCAGCAGAACCGTCCGAGCTGACAAGACCCGGGGGCGTTGTCTCGGCACGGCCGTTGTATTTCTTCTGGCTGGCGGATTGCTCCGGCTCCATGCTGCGAGACGGCCGGATTCAGGCGCTGAACAACGCCGCCGCTGAGGCCCTCCCGCACATGCGCCGCGTTGCGAAGGACAATCCGAACGTGGAGGTCCTCGTGAGAGTTCTTCGCTTCGCGACCGGCGCCGAGTGGAGCGATAGCGGGGCCGCGCCTCTCGCCAAATTCACCTGGCCCCAGCTGCAGGCGGGCGGCGTCACGGACCTCGGGGCCGGCCTGCGGCTGCTCACCGACGAGCTGGCCAGCCCTCGGATGCCCGAACGCGCTCTTGCGCCGGTCGTGGTGCTGTTGTCAGATGGCCGCCCGACAGACGACTACGAGAGCGCGCTGAGGGCCTTGCTGCGTCTCCCATGGGGTCAGCACGCCGTCCGGCTGGCCGTGGCGATCGGCCGGGACGCAGACCGGGACGTGCTGCGCCAGTTCATCGCTGACCCTTCCGTCCCGCCGCTCGAGGCGAATTCCCCCGAAGCGCTCGCCAGGCAGATGCGCTGGGTCTCGACGGTGGCCCTCGACACTGCTTCCTCCCCCCGAGTGGGCATGATCACCGAGAACGCGCACGTCCGGAGCCTCTCCGAGCCATTGGTCTCACAGGCCTATCCCAGTGAAGGGCCTGAGGTCTGGCATGACGAACAAACCAGCTGAGTCTCGCCACCGCTGGGCGGCCTTCGGGGCGACAGTTGCCGGCCCTTCTCACTCCCGCGTCGGCCTGGCGAACGAGGACGCCGTCGCCTGGCGTTGTGATCCCGCTGGGCGATGGGCCTCTGTAGCTGTCGCCGACGGCCACGGCCATTCGCTCGCGGTGCGCGCCGGCACGGGTGCTCGGCTGGCCGTAGCCGACGCTGTCGAGCTCGCGGAGGCATTCTGCGCCGGGCACGACGGTAGCGCCGGAGACGCCAACCCGCCCGAGCTCGCCTCTGCTCTGCGGGGGAATTGGCTGAGGTCGATCGAGCAAGACGCGCTCCAGTCGCCCATCGGCGATGAAGAGCTCAATCGTTCCGGCCAGGCCACGATGCTCGCGGCTCATCCGGAACTGGCATACGGAACAACGCTCGTCGTGGCGCTCGCTGTCGGCGAGCTTGCTTTCGCCTATCAGATCGGCGATGGCGAAGTCGTGGCTGTCGGTGCAGACGGCAGGGTGCATCGTCCGCTCCCCACCGACGGTCGTCTCGTAGGCACTCGTACGACCTCAATGGCGTCGCGCACGGCTCTCGAGGATTTCCGCGCTGGGCCGATCTCGACGCCCGGAGTGTCCCTCGAGGTGATTGTGGCCGCGTCGGATGGGTACGTGAACTCCTTCGCCACCGATGAAGGGTGGGTGGCTGCCGGCGCTGATCTTTGGAGCCTCCTTCACTCGAAAGGCGTTGACGCCGTCCACGGAGCGTTACCCGGATGGCTGCAGAGCACGAGCGCCGAAGGGGCGGGTGACGACGCCACGGTCGCAGTCCTGTTCGACCAGGCGGCACTCGGCGACGACCCCGGAGGCACCGGGGAACCTGCCGACGGCCTGGGAGAGCCATGAGCGGCGAGTTGCTCCTGCCCGGCGCCACGGTGGTGACGTTGCGAACCCGCCGGCCCTGCGAGATCGTCCACTTCATCGGCGGGGGCGGCCAGGGTGAGGTGTACCGGGCGACCCTCGCCGGCGACCCCATCGCCGTCAAGTGGTATCTCCCCTCGGCGGTGTCCCACTGGCAGCGTCAAGCCCTCGAGCGACTGCTCGGGCGGCCGGCACCGAGCCGCGCGTTCCTCTGGCCGCTCGACCTCGTGGAGGCGGAGAACCAACCCGGTTTCGGCTATGTGATGGCGCTTCGCCCTGTCGCCTATCGCGACCTGAACGCCATCTTGCGGCGGGAGGTCGAGCTCCCTCTGGAAGCGCTGGCCGTGCTCGGCCTGAACCTCGCCGACGCGTTCTTACGACTGCATACCGAGGGCCTCTGCTACCGCGACGTCTCGCCGCGGAACGTCTTCTTCGAGCCGGGCAATGCCGACGTGCTCATTTGCGACAACGACAACGTCGACATCGACGGGACTGTCGGTGGGGGTGTGCTCGGCACACCGCGCTACATGGCGCCCGAGATCGTGCGGAGAGAGGGGCTCCCGAGCTCGCGAACCGATCTGTGGTCTCTCTCGGTGCTCCTGTTCTGCCTCCTCGTGCTGCACCACCCACTCGAAGGTCGCCGCGAGCTCGAGATCCCGCTCTTGAGCGATCTCGCCTCCGCCCGGGAGCTCTACGGCGACAATCCGGTGTTCATCTACGACCCCGACGACGACAGCAACCGGCCGGACCCGGCTGCGCACGCCAACGCCGTGCAGCTGTGGACCTTCTACCCCGCATTCATTCGCGACCTCTTTACGAGGGCATTCACCGAGGGAATACGCGATGCCGCCCACGGGCGCGTAGGTGAGAGCGAATGGCGCGCCGCGATGGCTCGCCTGCATGACTGCGTGGCGCGGTGTGACAGCTGTGACAACGCATTCAGCTACGTGGATCCACTGGGCATCGAGACGGTCGAGTGCTGGCGCTGCGGCCAGTCGCTGCGGCCCGGCTACCTCGAGCTGTCAAGCTCCGACCCTGTCGTGCTAAGGCCGGGTGCGCGCCTGTTTCGCCACCATGTCGAGCTCGGTGCGCCGTACGGTTTCGGCGAGCCCGTCGCCACCGTTCGTGCACATCCGTCCAAGCCGGGTGTGCTTGGCCTGCTGAACCAGTCGAAGCGTCCTTGGCGATCCGCGAGACCGGGAGGCAAGTCGGTCGAGATCCCTGCCGGCGACGTCGTCGGGTGCGCGGCCGGGACGGTCATCGACTTCGGAACAGCAAGGGCGACGGCACGGGCCGGACGGACGTCGGACTGACCGTCGGCGCCGGCCGCATCGGACCGGGTCAGTCCCGTCCAAAAGGCGGGTGAACCTCGCTCGGTCTCGTGACCAGCTCGACGATCCTCCGCTGTGGAATGAGCAAAGCGGGAGTAGCCTGTGGCCGCTGTGCCGGCGCGAGTGGTTGGCCTGCAGGTCTATTGAGCCAGAACGCTCAGGGTGTTTTGCACATTTTAGTCAAAACGCGTAGTTGGACAGGGAGAGGTATTGCCGTGAGAAACTTCGACAAGCTGTACATCGACGGCTCTTGGATATCGCCCACGGGTACGGACACCCTCGACGTTATAGATGCCACGACCGAGGAGGTGTTCGCTACCATCCCGGCAGGCCTGCCGGCGGACATCGATCGCGCCGTCGCGGCAGCCAAAGCGGCGTTCCCCGCCTGGTCTGCGGTGCCGGCACCCGAGCGGGGTAAGACACTGCGACGTGTCGCCGAGGAGCTCGAGGCGCGACGGGACGAGATCGCTGAGGTGATCACCCATGAGCTAGGTATGCCCAAGCGCCAGTCGGCTGCGATCCAAGTTGGCACCGGGATCTCGGCGTTCTCGATCGCCTCGGAGCTCGCTTCGACGTTCCAGTTCGAGGACAGCAGCAATGGTCTCGTCGTGCGGGAGCCGATCGGCGTCGTCGGGTGCATCACGCCCTGGAATTACCCGCTCAACCAGATCGGCGCGAAGGTGGCCTACGCCCTGGCGGCCGGTTGCACGGTCGTGCTGAAGCCGTCCGAGGTCGCGCCGGTCAACGCCTTCATCCTGGCCGAGATCATCGATGAGATTGGCTTCCCACCAGGCGTCTTCAACCTGGTGACCGGCGTCGGACCGGTAGTTGGCGAAGCGCTGGCTGCCCATCCCGACGTCGACATGGTGTCGTTCACCGGATCGACACGCGCCGGACGCCGCGTTGCCGAGCTTGCCTCCCAGTCGATCAAGCGGGTGGCGCTGGAGCTCGGCGGCAAGTCGCCCAACGTGCTACTGGACGACGCAGACTTCGGAGAGGCGGTCGCAGCCGGAGTGGCTGCTGCATACTCAAACTCCGGACAGACCTGCAGCGCCCTCACGCGCATGATCGTTCCAAGGTCAAGGCTCGCCGAGGTCGAGGAGCTCGCCCGCGAAGCGGCCGAAGCCTACGTGGTGGGTGATCCGTTCGCGGAAGGCACACGCCTCGGACCCCTCATCTCGTCCGTGCAGCGCGAGCGGGTCCGCGGCTATATCGAGAAGGGGCTCGAAGAAGGAGCTGTCCTGGTCACCGGTGGCCCGGAGGCACCGGAGGCGCTCAAGACCGGGTACTTCGTGAAGCCGACGGTCTTCTCGAATGTCACCCGCGACATGACGATCGCCCGGGAGGAGATCTTCGGGCCAGTGCTGTCGATCATGCCGTACGACAGCGAGGACGAGGCGGTCGACATAGCGAACGACACGTTGTACGGGCTTGCCGCCGGGGTCTCGGGAAGTGATGAGCGAGCCAAGGCGGTCGCCCGCAAGATCCGCGCCGGACAGGTACGCGTGAACGCCGGACGTTCGGTCAGCGGTGCGCCCTTTGGTGGCTACAAGCAGTCCGGTCTCGGGCGTGAGCACGGCAAGTACGGGCTCGACGAGTTCCTCGAGGTCAAGGCGCTGTTCATCTGACATTTCACATGGCGCCACATCTAGCCCGTTGGGCAGCTGTGGCACCCCCGGGCGCGCCCGGGGGTGCCTAGGAGAGGCGGCGTCGTCGTCTAGGAGCTCGCACCGTTGTTGACGCGAACCGGACAACGGTCATAAAGTTCGACAAGTATAGAACTGAGACATTGGTTGGTTGGCGAGCGAGTCAGGGGATGCTTCAGTTGACCCAGCCACTGGACAGCGTGGACTTGGGCACACTCCGGGACCTGGGAGTGGTGCCACGTCATATGACAGCGCAGGTGATCCGCGCCGATCGCTTCGGTGACCCCGAGACGGCCTTTGAGGTCGAGACCGTGGAGACGCCGCCGGTTCGTGAGGGCGAGGTCCTCGTCGCCGTGATGGCGGCCGGCATCAACTACAACAACGTGTGGGCGGCCCGAGGACTCCCCATCGACGTCATCGAGGCACGGAAGCGTGAGGGAGAGCCCTACGACTTCCACATCGGCGGAAGCGACGCCTCGGGCATCGTCTATGCCGTCGGGGCCGACGTCACCGACCCCGCCGTCGGCGACCACGTGGTAGTGCATCCCGGATATTGGGACCGGGACGATCCGTGGGTGCTCTCGGGTAGGGATCCCATGCTGGCACCCTCTGCTCGTATCTGGGGGTACAACACGAACTTCGGCTCGTTCGCTCAGTTCTGCCGCGCCCACGCACATCAGGTGCTCCCGAAAGCCCCACAGCTGTCATGGGCGGAGGCCGCTGCACCGACCCTCGTCGGTGCGACGGTCTACCGGATGCTCCATGGCTGGGCGGGCAATACGGTTCAGGAGAACGACCTCGTCCTCGTCTGGGGTGGCTCGGGAGGTCTCGGTAGCCAGGCGATTCAGTTGGCGACCGCCGCCAAGGCGCTCCCGGTCGCAGTTGTCTCCGAGGAAGCCCGCGGGAATTACGCCGAGAAGCTCGGGGCGATCGGGTCGATCAACCGCCGCGACTTCAACCATTGGGGCCTGCCACCGCACATATCTGACACGGCCGGTCAGCGGGAATGGATGACCGGCGCGCGAGCCTTCGGTAAGCGGATCTGGGAGATCGCCGGGGAGCGGCGCGGCCCGAACATTGTCATAGAGCATCCCGGCGAGGCAACCGTGCCGACCAGCATCTTCCTGTGTGAAACCGGGGGCATGGTGGTGATTTGCGCCGGCACGACAGGCTACGAGGCAACCGTCGACCTCCGCTACCACTGGACGAGACAGAAGCGCTTCCAGGGCTCGCACGGCACGAACGACGAGCAGGCTCGGGCGTACAACGACCTTGTGTGTCGAGGCGCCGTCGATCCCTGCCTGGGCCGGGTCATCGACTTCCACGAGATCCCTGCCGCGCACGCAGCGATGGGAAGGGGAGACAACGTCTTCGGGAATGTCGTGGCCCTCGTGGGAGCGGCGAACAAGGACGAAGGCCGGCAATAGTGACCGTTGAGACTGGGGCCGTCGACGCCGGCTTACAGCCCGTGCAACAAGTGCCGGGCAAGTGGCGGGCGCGGCGGTGGCGGACCGAGTTGTCCGCCCCGGCAGGCCTCGCTCTGGCGTTGCCGCTGCTCGGAATGCTCGTCCTGTTCCTGATCTTTCCGATCATCCGGCTCGTTGAGCTCGCGCTCGGGCCTCCCCAGGGCGTCAGGAACATCTCGGGGTTCTTCGAGCAGACCGTCAATCTCACTGTCCTTCGCGTGACCTTCGTTGATTCTGCCATCGTGGCCATCGTCAGCGTTGTCCTTGGCGGAGTGATCGCCTGGGGTCCTCTGCTCGACCGAGCGCAAGCTCGTCAGGGTCGCCTTGACAGCCGCCATATTCGTGCCGTTCTGGATGGGATCGGTAGTGAAGCTGTACGCGTTCACCGTGCTGCTGGAGCGCCTCGGCATCGTCAATCGTGTGTTGCTCGACCTGCATTTCATAAGCTCGCCGCTCGGCCTGCTCTACAACCAGTTCGCCGTCATCATCGGCATGGTGTACCAGTTGCTGCCTTACTCGGTACTTCCGCTCTTCGTCGTGTTCCGTAGCATTGACGGCGACTTGATGAAAGCGGCACAAGGTCTCGGGGCGTCAAGAGTTCGCGCGGTCAGGTCGATCATCCTGCCGCTTGGGCTTCCGGGCATTCTCGCCAGCCTGACGATCGTGTACGTCGTCGGCGTCGGATTCTTCCTTACTCCGGTGCTGCTGGGCGGAGCCACCTCACCATTCTCGGCGTCGTTCATGTACGCCGACATCTTCTCCTTCTTCGACTTCACGTCCGCCGCCGTGTCGGCCTTGGTGCTGCTGGTGGGTGCGGGCATCGTCTTGTTCGTAGCGTCCCGCTTCGTCGGACGTGAGACACTTCGGCGTGTCCTCGGGTGAAGACCGGCGAACGGGTCTTCCGGCTCTCAGGTTCCGCGGTGTGCGTGTTGGTTGGCCTGTTCATGCTGATTCCGGCGATCACCGTCGTCGTGCTGTCTTTCGCCGGCGGTAGTCAACTGGTATTTCCCCCGACGAGTTGCGGCTTTCGCCAATACCATGTGGTCTTCACGGGCAATGTGTAGGTGCCGGCGATCGTCCAGTCGCTGAAAGTGGGGCTTCCCGTCAGCGTGATCGCAGTCGGCGTAGGGTTGCCCGCTTCGCTTGCGCTCCAACGCACGCGGCTGCCCCACCGAGGCGGGTCTCGATCCCTCGATCACGGCGGTGGCGACGTGCCTCATGGTCGTCAGCACCGCTGTCGTGGCCGGAGCGTTCGCGTTGCGCAATTCGAGGTCGCTCTCATGACCAATTCGCGGCTCCAGGACACTGTGCGCCCGCCGGCCGCGCGACCTCGAGGTCCGGACCGGCACGACAAGGAAAGTGAGCCACGGGAATGACCGAAGGACAGGGCAAGTACGAGAACCTCCTCTGGGAGCAAGACGGGTACGTCCTCACGCTCACGTTGAACCGGCCCGATCACATGAACGCAATCTCACCCGGGCTCGAAGACGAGCTTCATGAGGCCTTGGCTGCCGCCGAACAGGACGCCTCGATCCGGGCGATCATCCTCACGGGAGCCGGGCGAGCCTTCAGCGCCGGGTACGACCTCGGCGACGAGGAGGAGACTGTGGGGGGCCGGGCGAGCGATGCCTTGCGCCGCTGGTGGAACATCGACATGAAGACTCCCGGTCAACACCTGGCGCTGATGAGGCTCGCGAAGCCCATCATCGCGGCGGTGAACGGCTGGTGCCTCGGAGGCGGCATGTGGTACGCGCTGTGCTCGGACATCACCATCGCCTCGGAGCGTGCTGTATTCGGGCAGCCCGAGGTTCGTGAGATCCAGAACTCGACCTTCCTTCTCGCCGCACTCGCCGGGTGGAAGGTTGCTCATCGCTACGCCTTGACGGGCGATCACTTTGACGCCGCCGAAGCCCTCCGAATCGGCATTGTGAACGAGGTGGTTGCTCCTGACGCCCTCATGGGCGCGGCGACTGCACTCGCCCGTCGCATCGCTCTCATGCCGCCGGACTCGGTACGCCTCAACAAGGCGATCACAACCTATGGGCTCGAAGCAATGGGGCTGAGGGCGGCACTCGACACTGCCGGTTTGCTCTCGGTCATCGCCCACGCCTCAGTCGATGCGGAGGACCTGGACGAATTGCACCGACTCAGGAAAACAGCAGGGCTACGGGCATCGCTTTCGCACCGCGACGACCCCTTCGTACCAGAGCCAGGCGGCCCGCGTAGTCAGCCGCGGAGATCCTAAGTCGTTCGATCCCAAATGACGTCCCATGAGCGGGTTCCGATCGTGAGAATCTGATTAAGAATAGCTGTATTCGTTGCAGTCCAAGCCGGGTCTTGGCACGTTTCTGATCGTCGGCCTCGGAGGAATCTGGACAGAGATGCTCGATGACGTCCAGATACGGCCAGTGGGGTTGCGCGAGGGTGAGGCGCACGAGATGATCCGCCAACTGCGCGGCTATGGCCGGCTATCCGGAGAGCGACGGGCGGAGTCTGTCGACCTCGATCTGCTCGCAGAATGTATCCACCGCGTCGACGCCCTCGGTCTCAACGTGGGCGATGACATCTGCTCACTTGACGTGAACCCGCTGATGCTCTCCGGCAGTCGAGCAGTGGTCGTAGACGCGCTCCTGGTCAGACGAGAGGGCTGATCGGCGATCGCGGGCAGGTGAGTCGGGCCGTTCGGCCGAGTGGACAGCATTGAAGAGCATGGGCAGGTGAGCACGAGTGCACGTCGTCCTGGCGTTGGTGGCAGCATGCGGATGGGGCACGTCGACGGTGTTCGCCGGACCGGCGGCTCGGCGCGGGTCGGTGCTCAGCCTGACGTTCTGGTCGCGGTTCCTAGGGTTCCTCATCGGCTTGCCCGCCCTCACTGTGGCCGGATCGTCGTCGCTGAACCCGCACGTGCTCCTGCTCGGTTCCCTCGCTGGCGTGGGCGTCGGCGCGAGCCTGTTCTTCCTCTACCTGAGCACCAGGTATCTGTACGTCGGTGTCTCCTCTGCGCTCTCGGCTGTGGTGGCGTGCTTCTGCCCCGTCGTATATTCCTGGACCAGCCATTCGATGAACTCCCAGGAGGTCGCCGGCTTCGTCGTCTGTCTCGTGGCTATCGCGGTCGTCGCGCGATGGCGTGCGGGTGTAGTACCGGCTGCAGGAGAATCGCGATCTTCACGCGAAGTGACCGGCATCGCAGCGGCCCTGTTCTCCGGCTTGGGCTTGGGCGTGTACTTCGTATGTCTGGCTGGGACGTCCGTGCACGCCCAGCTCTGGGAGGCGCTCAATCCCGCTTCATTTCTGCACTGCTTCTCGGCGTGACCGCCCTCGTGTTCGCACGAGACTCGCTAGGCGCCTCGCCAAAAGAGCTCAAGGCGGCGGCACCGGTGGCAATTACAGGAATGATTGCTTCGCTCGCTTATGCATCGGCCGTAACGTCGCGATCGCTTGCGGTCATTGTGCCGATCTCATCGCTTTCGCCGGTGGTCACCATGATGCTCGGGTGGCTCGTCCTCCACGAACGGATCTCGAGAGTTCAGTTTGCCGGCTTGTTATTGGCCATGGTCGGCATCGTTCTCCTGACAACGTGACGGCGAACTCGGGGAGCCGAACTCACGGCTCCGACCGTGCAGCCCAGCAGAGCCGGCCTAGTCGCCGGGCATTGTGGATAGTTCTGTTAGTTTCTCAGCATTCGAGACAACAGAGACGTGAAGGTGATGCGTGCCGGAGTGGAAGCCCTGCGAACCCGCGACGTCCCGAATGAGGCTGAGCGAGCCCACGAGGCGTCTTCTGGAGATCGGATAGCCCGGTTATGGTAATCGTAACCCGGGATCCAGAGATCGAGATCCTGCGGGCACTCGCCGATCCGATCAGGCTCGACATCATGACCCGGATCGTCTCGGTCCCCGAGCTTGCTTGCACGACGCTCGAAAAAGAGCTGCCCATTAGCAAGTCGACCATCTCCTATCACATGAAGATCCTCTACCAGGCGGGATTGGTCGACATCCGTAAGGTCGGACGGTTCTATCACTACCAGGCGCGCCGCGCCGAGCTCGACGAACGGATTCCAGGGTTGCAGCAGTGGCTGGCGGATCGTCCACGGGCGAAGCAGCAGGCCAACCCCCCGCCTACGGCCCGAGCTAGCCCAGCGTGAAATACCGTCGATTGATCCGAGCGTGAGGCCGCGTTCAAGGAGTCTCGGGGGCCGCCTGGGTGACGGTACAGGAATTCGTGCGGGGCGGGCTCCCATGTCGCACCACCGCCGTCCGAGCCGAAGCTCAGCCCGCTAGCAACACGCCCAGCACCTACGCTCCCACAGAAGCAAGTGCGGTGACGGCGCCCCACACTTCGAGCGTCAAGGTCGACTTGGAGCGTTGGTGGTCCGAAGGCTCGGGCAATCTGCTTGGACGAACCACCGCCGAGCGACCGCACCGTCGCGAGAAGGCCGGCGACTACAAGCTGACCACCTACCCAGACTGTCGCGGCGAGAACATGGAGAGACAAGCGAGTGGCGTCCAGGGCGTCGGCGAGGGCGGCGAGTTGCACGTTGGCAGTCTTACGTTCGTCTCCTTCCACCTGACCCGGCTCCGCTCCCCAGGCTTCGCCGATCGGGTCAGTAAGGGAAAGGGTGTTCCCAGTCTCTTCGACCGGTCAACACCCGTTTCGTTCATCGGAACGGATCTCTTGCAATGGGTGGCGGGCGATCCCATGCTGTCGAATCGCATCAAAGGAGGGGAATGCCCAGGGGGACGAGTGTCCTCGGGCGACATTTCGCGTTGACCCGGCCGGAAGCCCGGTGGAATCATTCTTCGGCCGACTCGCCGAGGATCGTGGCGGGCTCGGGCAACGATGGGTCGTACGGCCTAGGAGCACGGGGTGGAGCCGCCTCAGGCTGGATCGCCGGCGATGTTTCGAAGGAAGGGGGAGCTGAGTGAGCGACATCCGAGCTGATACGCGAACCGAGCAGCCGCAGCAACTTCGGCGGGTTCTCAAGGTTCGCCACGCCGTTATCACGTCCATGGCCGTGGTCACACCGACCGGCGCGATCCTGTTCCTGCCGATTCCGATCGCCGCCTTTGCCGGGAAGGCGATGCCGCTGTCCGTCCTCGTGGCATTCGCTGTCACGTTCGTGATCATGAACGCCGTCTACCGGTTCTCGCAGCGGATATCTCACGCGGGATCCTTCTACGCGTTCGTGCGCGCCTCTCTCGGTGTCGAGACGGGCTTTTTCGCCGGCTGGCTCTTCATGGCCTTCTACCCGGTACTCGTCGGGCTCGACATGATCCTCTTCGGCGCGACCCTCAACGGCATCATCCTGGCGCACGGTGGACCGAACATCCCGTGGTGGCTGCTCATGATCGTTGGGCTGGCCCTCATCTGGGGTATCGGCGTGATCGGCATCAGGTTCTCGGCCCGTTCCGACTTCGTGCTGCTGACCTTCGAGATCGGCGTGCTGCTTGCCCTCGCCCTCACGATCCTCGTATCGGGGGCGCCGAGCGGCGACTGGCATGCCCAGGTCTTCAATCCGAGCGCCGCACCGGGAGGATTCGGAGGGGTGGCCGTGGGGGCAGTGTTCGGTGTCCTCGCCTTCACGGGGTTCGAGGCTTCGGCCTACCTCGGTGAGGAGGCCGAGAACCCACGCAGGACTATCCCACGTGCCCTTCTCATCACGGTGGTAGTGGTCGGAGTGCTGTACGTCTTCTTCTTCTACGTCGTGACTGTCGGGTTCGGCCTGAACAACGTCGGGAAGATCCCGACGAACGCGGCACCGTGGGACAGCCTCGGCATCCACTACTGGGGCGGTGGCCCCACGGTTCTCGTCGACATCGCGTCAGCGGTCGCCCTGATCGCGGGTGGGCTGGCCGCCCAGAACGGAGCCGCCCGGATGGCCATGGCGCTCGGGCGTGAGGGCCTGCTACCTCCCGTGCTCGGGAGGACGACCCGGAAGTTCGGGACGCCGGCCTGGGCCCTGACCTTCCTTCTCGGAGTCTCCATCGCGATGGGCCTCGGCTTCGGCGAGGGCTTCCAACCGCTGCCGGCGTTCTCGCTGCTCAGCCTCATCGTCACGCTATGCGCCCTTGGCGTCTACTTGCTCACACAGGTCGGGCTCGTCCGGTATTTCTGGAAGCGCGGCTCCTTCAACGTGCTCTGGCATCTCATTCTGCCGCTCGCGGCCACGGGGGCGATCGTCTACCTCTACTACAAGAGCGTCGTGCCGTCGCCCGCCTTCCCCGACAACTGGGCAATCTGGATCGCCCTCATCTGGGCAGGGACCGGCCTCGCTGTGCTTGTCTGGCTCAAGCTCAAGCACGGCGACCTTCTCGCCCAGACGGCGGAGATCATCGGCAGTGGGGACGGTCCTGTAGAACGGGGGCTCACGAACGACGTCCTGGAAGGCACCGGTGCAGGACTGCCGACGCCGGCCTCCGGAGCACCGCAGTGAGACGCCAGCGACGCCACAGGCTCTGAAAGGAGAATGAGGGCAGGGCTTGGTCAGGCGAGGCCCTGCCTCTCGAAGACGCCATGGCTCCACATCCACATAAGAGCGCCTCGTCTGAAGCCGGCTCGCCGGAGGCTTCCTACGCTCACCCGCTCGACCCGCTCTCGCCCGACGAGATCCGCCTCGCTCGCGACGTCGCTATCCGGGGAGGGAGGCTGCCGAGAAATGTGTGCTTCCCGGCGATCCGGCTCCGAGAACCACCGAAGGACATCGTCGGCCGCTTCCGGGCCGGGGAGCCGTTCGAGCGCGAGGCGTGGGTCGTCGTCCACGACCGCTCGGCCCATCGGCTCCACGACGGCGTCGTCTCACTCGACCGTCAGGAGCTGACCTGCTGGACGGCCCGGCCCGGGCTGCAGGGCCCCCTTCTCCTCGAGGAGTACGACGAGGCTACAGAGCTCATCAAAAAGGACCCGAGCTGGCAGGCGGCGATCCGTCGACGGGGCGTCGAGGACCTCGAGCAGGTTCGTGTCGATGCGTGGATGATCGGGAACTTCGGGATCGCCGAACACGAGGGGCGCCGGCTGTGCGCATCGCTTTCCTACCTGAGAGAGAGCCCGCCGGACCTCCCGTATGCGCGACCGATCGAGGGAGTCGTCGCATACGTGGACCTCGACGCCATGGAGGTCGTAGAAGTGCTCGATCCCGAGCCTGTCCCGATCCCGAGAGATCCGGGCCGCTACGACCCCGGGGCGGTCGGGCCGCTTCGCCACGACCTGCGGCCGATCGAGATCACCCAGCCCGAAGGGCCGAGCTTCGAGGTACGGGGCAACGAGATCTCCTGGCAACACTGGCGGCTCCGCTGGTCATTCAATCCACGAGAAGGCCTCGTGCTCCACACGGTGGGTTTCGAACAGAACGGAGAAGTGCGATCGATCGCGCACCGCATCTCGATCTCGGAGATGGTCGTGCCGTACGCCGACCCGGGCCCGGCTCACTACTGGCAGGGGGCGTTCGACGTCGGAGACTTCGGGATCGGGCGGGGGACCAACTCGCTCGAGCCCGGCTGTGACTGCCTCGGTCTCATCCACTACTTCGACGTCACAGTCCACGACGACCGGGGCGAGCCCGTCGTCGTCCCCCGGGCGGTCTGCTTGCACGAGGAGGACTACTCCATCCTCTGGAAGCACTGGGACTTCGTCGACGGCCATTCCGAGGTGCGACGTCAGCGACGCCTCGTCCTGTCCTACATCGGCACGAATCTCAACTACGAGTACGGCTACTACTGGTACTTCTACCTCGACGGCTCGCTGGAGCTGGAGGTGAAGCTCACTGGGGTCATGCAGACGAAGGCGCTCGGACTCCGGCAGGACGACCCGTATTCGTCAGTCGTTGCCCCCGGTCTCGGGGCGATGCATCACCAGCACCTCTTCAACGCGCGAATCGACATGGACGTCGACGGCGCCGTCAACAGCGTCTACGAGATGGACCTGGTCGCCGCGCCGGCCGGCCCCGACAATCCCTGGGGAAACGCCATGGTGGTGGAGTCGACTCCGCTGTCCAGCGAGGCCCGGGCGAAACGCCGCACCGACGTCAATGCCGCCCGCACATGGGTCGTCGAGAGCACAGCGCGTCACAACGCGCTCGGTCGGCCGACGGCCTACCGCCTCATCCCCCAGAGCTCCCCCCTCCTCCTCGCAGCGCCGGACACCGCTCTCGGGAGGCGAGCTGCATTCGCCTCCCAACACCTGTGGGTCACCCGGTTCGACCCCGACGAACGTCACGCCGGCGGCGAGTACCCCAATCAGCACCAGGGTGGCATGGGACTGCCGGAGTGGACGGCACGGGACCGCTCTCTCGAGGGAGAGGACGCCGTCCTCTGGCACACATTCGGGCTCTCGCACGTCGCCCGGCCCGAGGACTGGCCGGTCATGCCGGTCGAACAGTGCGGATTCAAGCTGCGGCCGTGGGGCTTTTTCGACCGGAACCCGACCCTGGACGTGCCGCCCGGGCGTCAGGGCCACTGCGAGGAAGCGCACTGATGAGCATGGTGTCCTTCTACGCCCGCACGCCGTCGGGTGTCGACGTGGACGCCCGTCTCGGGCGACAGATCAGGCAACACTGAACATGGACGCGGCGAGGAATGCCATCCTCCGGGAGCTCGAAGAGCACCTGAGGGCGGAGAGCTCCCAGGACCTGCCGGCGCTTCTCGAGGGAATGACCGACGATTGCTTCAACGTCGTCAAGTGCGATCCCGAGCCCGTCTACGACGGGCCGGAGGCCGTCGCTCGCCGCTACCGAGCCCTCTGGGCGGCGCTTCCCGACTTGGACGTGCGGCTGAGGCGCCTCGTCGCGGTCGACGGGGATCACGTCGTGACTGAGCACACGCTCTCGGGCACGCATCTCGGCACCCTGTTCGGCATCGCCCCGACGGGCCTGCCGGTCGAGGTCGACACCGCGGTCGTGTGGGAGCTGCGAGACGGCCGCATCCGGGGCGAGACCGTCTACTTCGACCTCGCGACCCTCCTCAGGCAGGTGGGCTTCCTCGACCTGCCGGCCCAAGACGCGAGCTCGTTTCCAAAAGAGTGACTGGATTCGGCCGGCCCCGGCGCAGGCACTGCCGGGTCCTTGCTCAGCTCGGCCCAAGGCCCGACTTGGGGAAAGCTAACGGGCGCCGTGCCTGTCTCCGCGGCAGACTGACGTCCCATCGGCCGCGAGCACACCCGAGGAGGTGCGAGGGTGCCCAATGAGTCCCCCGAACGAAAGCCGGTGGCTCCCTACATGGCCGTCGGGCTCTCGACCTACGTCTATGGGATCGCCGAGCGCAAGCACATTGGGGTCAACCTCGAGATCATCGAAGACAACGTGCACGCTGCCATGTCGATGGTCAGCATCAACATGCCGGTGAAGCTGATCGCGCTCGCCGAGGGGGCGCTCACGGGCTTCACGGACGAAGCGTTCGACCTCCCGCACACGATGGCCGCACGTGACCTATTCATCGAGATTCCGGGACCGGAGTCGGAGCGTCTCGCCGCGCTGGCCCGGCACTACGAAACCTACGTCGTAGTGCAATGCAAAGCACGCTGGCCCGAGGTGATGCCGGACCGCTACTTCAACACCATGTTCGTCATCGCGCCGAGCGGCGTAATCGTGCACAAGGCCGCGAAGAACCATGTCTGGTGCCGCGAGCGCTCCTGTACCCCGCACGACGTCTACGACCGTTGGGTCGAGCTGTTCGGCGACAGTATCGATGCCTTCTACCCCGTGCTGCGGACCGACGACATTGGCAACATCGGCACGATCTGCTGCAGCGACGGCGAATACCCCGAGGCGGTCCGGGCCTTGGCCCTGAACGGTGCCGAAGTGGTATACCGGCCGAGCGAGGCAATGCCGATGACCGGTAGCTCATATCCCGGCGGCGGCGGCTGGATGACCCAGAACCGGGGCCATGCCCAGTTCAACTCGCTCTACCTGATATGCCCCAACGTCGGGCCGGTGTACCTGCATCCGAAGATGCGGCATCCCGTCGACATCGCGGGCGGGAACTCGCACATCGTCGACTACTCAGGCAATATCGTGTCCTACTCGGCGTCGGGCGCAAACACAATGGTGGCCGCTGTCGTCGACATCGAAGCTCTCCGCAACTTCCGGGTTATGAACCTCAACTCGAACTGGACGAAAGACCTCCGCACAGAGGTCTTCAGGAAATTGTACGAGCAGCCCATCCATCCGAACAACCTCTGGCTGGACAAGGAACCCTGGTCTCACGAACCGGTCGACGACATCTACCGAGGCAACATCCGGACACTGCTGGAACGCGGAGCGTACACGGCGCCTGCTGCCGACCATGCCGGCGCCCGGTACCAAGGATCGCTCACTACGTCCGAACAGTGGGAGCAGATGAAGAGCCTGTGGGAGGACTGGGGCGAAGACGCTGCACACGGTGAGGTCAATCCAGGTTGACAAGCTCAGACGACGCATTGTGCTTCCGAGAGGCCAGATCGCCGCTGAGCCGAGTCGACTTCGGCGCTCCACGAATCAGACCGCGAGAGGTTCGACCGCAACGCGACCGACATCGTCGTTGCCTTCGTCGCCGGACTGAAACCAGAACCGCTAGAGGTGCGGTGGTTCGACCCGCTCGACGGAGTGGACTCGATCGAGCGTGCGATCGAAGAGGCGACCTTGCTCACGCTGCGAGTTGTGCCGTGTCCCGAAAGCGGATGGCCGTACGGACATTCTTGTCCCGTCTGGTCGGTTTCCCCATTTATCAACGTCATCCTGCGGCGCGATAGTCGTCACTATGTCCCTCGTCGCGTCTGTGAACATCCGTCGGTTCGAGCCCAAGGACCGAGCAGCGGTCCTCGACCTGAGCCCACGGCTGACCGTAGGGGTGGCCAGTTGGAGGGACCCGGGAGGGTGCTCGATGCTGTACGTGGGTGGATCGAGGACTCACTGGCTTCGGCCAACGAGGAGGATCGGGCGGTGTTCGTCGCCCAAGTCGACGATCGTGTGAACTGTCGCGCCGAGGGCGGCGAAAACGGCAAGCGCAGCAGTCCGAGCAGTGTCGTCCCCCACCAAGCCCACCTTCAGCACTTGGCCGCCTCGATGTCGGACAATAGGCCGCAGTGTTCGCTAGCCATGAGAACGACCACGGTGGCGCGCCGATGCCATCTATGTCCAGCCCGGGCACTCCGCACAGATCGAGTCGGGTGGGCGCCCACCCCGACTGCAACGCACTGCGTAAAGCCCCTCCGCTCTCCAGGGGTGACCGCGGTGCGCGGTGCGGCGTCGTAGGAATCGGCGAAGGTCCCTAGCGTGCCGCTGTGACCCGGTACGTGATCGACCCCCGACCCTGCTCCGGCTCGTCGCCGACGGCGCCGAGGTCGCTCCGGGGCATCAGATCGTCTCGCCGTCACGAAGCTGCAGGCCGATCCTCTCGTCACCGTTGACTCAGCCCTCGGCGGGAAGGCGGACGGCTTGGTGCCGCTGGCGCCCTTCGGCGCCCTCATCACAACGTCGAACGAAAGCGCCTAAGTCAATCTCTCGACAATACTTAGCCCGAATCCACCGAAAAATAAGGCCTTTTGGGGCCTAACTCCGCCTGACCATCCGCGAAAAGTGCCTTCCTGTAAGGGAAAATGGGGGTTACGACACCTGCCCATGCCCCTTACCGAAAGG
>Ga0182024_10001780_pt1 | contig 54674 bp, 47 predicted proteins | sample P32metaG_FD_120480 | JGI IMG/M metagenome (GOLD analysis project Ga0182024, IMG submission 120480) | Permafrost microbial communities from Stordalen Mire, Sweden - P3-2 metaG (Illumina Assembly) | ecosystem: Environmental > Terrestrial > Soil > Wetlands > Permafrost | place: Sweden: Stordalen...
CGTCGCCGATATCGAAGCGCACCTGCGCCGTAAAGGCTGCCCGGACAATTTCATGATCATCGGCTCGGGCGGCAAGGATGTGTTCGGCATGACGCCGCCGTCGGAGCGCAGGATCGCCGCCGGCGATCTCGTCACCACGGAACTGACGCCCGCGGTCGAGGGCTATTTCGCGCAGATTTGCCGCACCCTCGTGGTCGGCCGGGCGAGCGAGGCGCAGCGGCGCGCCTTCTCGGTGTTCGCCGAGGCGTTGGCGGCCGGCATCGCCGCGGTGCGGCCCGGCGCGCGCGCGAGCGACGTTGCGCGGGCCGAGAACGACGTGTTTCGCCGGCACGGCCTAGGCGAATACACCACCAGCCAATGGACGCGCGTGCGCGGCCATGGCATGGGGCTTTTCCCCGACTCCAAGCCGCACATCCTCGAGGATGTGGATACGGTGCTGGAGCCCGGCATGGCGCTGATCGTGCATCCCAACACCTACCATCCCGACGCCGGCTACATCGTGCTGGGCGATGCCGTGGTGGTGACGCAGAGCGGCGTCGAGGTGTTGTGCCAGACGCCGCGCGAATTGTTCGAAGTCGCCGTTTGAGCCGGCAAACACCAGAGCAACAACAATGCGCCGCGGCCTGATCAGCTTGTCCGCCGTGGAATTGCCCAGCGCGGTGCTCGACGCGCGGCTTGGTCGCGTGCGGGCGGCGATGCAGGAGGCGCCGTTCGACGCGCTCGTCATCTACACCAACATCGCGCGGCCGGCGGCGGTGTCCTGGCTCACCGGATTTGTGCCGTACTGGTCGGAAGCCGTGCTGGTGATGCCGCGCGGCGGAGGCACGGTGCTGGTCGCGGCGCTGAGCTTTCGCGTCAAGACCTGGATCGAGCGCGTCAGCCTGATCGGCGACATCGTCCACACGCCGCGCATCGGGCTCAAGGCCGCCGAAACGATCGCGGCGATGCAGCGGGATGCCGCCGTCGGCGTTGTCGATCTCGAGGGCCTGCCGAATGGCGTCTTCGACGACCTGCGCGAGGGCGGCCCGGGCCTGAAAATCGGCGACGCCAGCGAGCCGTTCGCCGCGCTGCGCGCCAAGGCCGACCCGGCCGAAATCGCGCTCGCGCACAAGGCCGCCGCGATCGCCCGTGAGGCGCTTGCGGAAATGCAGGGCGGCACTTCGGGCGCGATCATTGCGGGTGTCGAGCGGCGCGCGCGGCTCCTTGGAGCGGAAGAAATCCATGTCGCGGTCGCCCCGGATCTCGATCGCGACTGGCGGTTCAAGCGCGTCGAGGGCGAGGTGCCGATGGGGAGCAGCTTCGCGCTGCGCGCGAGCGTCGCCTACAAGGGCACGTGGGTGCGGCTGGTGCGCACGGTGGGCGAGGGCGCGCTGGCGCGGCAGGCGGCCGAGGGTTTGGCCCGGGCGGTCGCGCAACTGCCGGAAAGCCGCGGCTTTGCCGGCTTCCGCTCCTGGCTGGTCGAGGGCTGCCGGCTGGCGCAGCCGCTCGATCCGCTGCTCGGCATGCCCTACGCCGGCCGGCACGAGCCGTTGCCGGGCGCGCTCGTTTCGGTGCAGGGCGCCTTGGCGATCGACGGCCGCACGGTGCCGGTCGGCGCCCCCGCGCTGATCGGCGCCCCGGGCGAAGCCGCAAGCCTTCTGATCGATCCGCTTTATGAATGAGCGGGCCCGCGGCGCCGCGGCGCGCGTCACTGCGCGGCGCTGCGCTGCAGGTCGCGCTGGCGCTGGTTCTCATTGAGCCGCCGCTGGCCTTCGGCGTCGATGGCGCGGGCGAGCTCCGGATGATGGGCCGTCAGGGTGCGGAAATCGGCCAGGTCGAGGATGAGCAGCGTGGTCGGCTGCGTGGTCGAGACGTTGGCGGTGCGGATCGAATCGCCGAGCAGCGCGAGCTCGCCGAAGAAGGCGCCGGCGCCGAGGCGCACCGGCGCGGGCCGCAGTTCCACTTCGACTTCGCCCTCGGCGATGAAATACATGCAGTCGCCGACCCGGCCGCGCCGGATCACGGCGGTTCGCCCCGGCACTTCGAGCCGCCGCAGCATGTGGGTGATCTCGGCGATCGCCGAGGGGTCGAGCGTCTGGAAGAACGGAACCTTGCTGACGAGGTCCCAGATCTGGATGAAGTTGCGGCGCCGGCTCTCGGCGGCAAAGCCGGTCGCGAGGATGCCGGTCCACAGGCCGAAGGTGGCGATGCCGCAGATCATGACGAAGGCGCCGAGCAGATGGCCGAGATGCGTGCGCGGCACCTCGTCGCCGTAGCCGGTGGTGGTCAGCGTCACCACCGCCCACCACAAGGCGGCGGGCAGCGTGCCGAACGCGCCCGGCTGCTCGTCGCGCTCGAGAATGTGCATGGCGGCCGAAGTGAGGAACAGGATGATGAGGAACAGCGCCAGCACGCTGGCCAGCGCCCGCGCTTCGAGCACGAACACGCGCCCGAGCTGGGCGAAGCCGGGCGAATTCTGCGCCAGCTTGAGCACCCACAGCGACGCCAGCAGCCACGCGGTCGGCTGCGCCACGCCGCAAATGAGCGCGACCGGAACCGGCAGCAAACCGGCGAGGTCGAGCAATCCCGACGGCGAGACCAGGTAACGCCACGCCCGCCCGCCGCGCGAGGCGAGCCGCATTCGCACCGCGGCCTCGACCGCGAAATAGGCGAGACAGCACCACAGGCAGGCGATCAGCCACAGGCTGCCCGAGCGCTGCAAATCCGGTATCGTCAGTGCCGTCATGGCCGACAGGCCGATGGCGAGAACGACCAAGCCGGCGAGCGACGACGCGCCAAAGCGGCGCAACGGCGCGGTATAATGCGCCAGCCTGTTGAGCGCGCTCCTGGGCTTCAAGCGTGCCTCGTCATCGCATGGGTGGCGCCGTTAACGCGTGCGGCACAATAGATACGCCGTCGGAATTCGAACGGCCAGTCGAAATTGTCGCATGGCCTTAAGCTCCGATGTCTAGCAATGGAATGCGGATGTCGGATTGACGGGCGTTTGCTTTCGGATTTCTCGCGGCATCGCCGGGCGCGCGGTGCAGGCGATCGGCGGAGGGGACTATGCATTGGAGCGACCTTTTCAACAATGTCGGTTCGCTGTTCATCGTGGCGACCGCATCGACCAAGACGATGGTGCCGCTGCGCATCCTCGCCATCGTCGCGAACTGCTTTCTGATCGCCTTCTACGTCGCCGGGCACGAGTGGCTGCCGTTCCTGCTGCAGGCCATTGCGCTGCCGCTCAATGCCTATCGTCTCTATCAGATGCTGGTGCTGATCAAAAACGTGCGCGAGGCGATCCGCGGCGATTCCTCGCTCGACTGGCTCAAGCCGTTCATGGTCGGGCGCCGCTTCAGGAAGGGCGACATCCTGTTCGCCAAGGGCGAGCCCGCGACCGAGATGTTCTGCACCGTGACCGGACGCTTTCTGCTCATCGAGCTCGGCATCGAGGTCAAGCCCGGCCAGGTGGTCGGCGAGCTCGCCATGCTGGAGCCGGACAACCGGCGCACCGCGACGCTCGAATGCATCGAGGACGGCCAGGCGCTGTCGATCACCTACGAGCAGGTCGAGCAGCTGTACTACCAGAACCCGACCTTCGGCTTCTACTTTCTGCATCTGGCGACGGCGCGGCTGTTCGAGAACATCAGCAAGCTGCAGGGCGAACTGGCGGCCCGCCAGGCGCCGCAAGCCTGAGCTTTTTCGCCGCCGCAGGCTGCGCCGGCGCGCGCCGCGGCCGCGCTTAATTTCGCGCCGGGATGCCGTTACACTGCCATGACCGACTGGCATCACGCTCTCGGTCGAGGTTGCGGGGCGCTCAATGAAGCCGAATGAGATCACGCGCTACCAGCTGGCGAAATATCTGATCTGCCCGTCGCTGTTCGTCATGCTGGTCCTGATGGTGGTCGAAGCGATGCTGGCGGCCGCAACCACGTGGTTCGTCATCGACGCCGGGCGCAAGGTCGCCGCGGGCGAGTTCCTGGCCAGCGACCTCATCTGGATCCTCACGGCGCAGTCGGCCTCCTATGTGGTCGGGGTGATCAGCTGGATTTATGCCGAGCGCGCCGGCTATCGCGGTTTGGGCAAATACATGTTGCGGTTCGCGCGCGACAACCGCGACAAGGTCAAATTGCTCAGCGACCGGCCCGCCCGCGAGCTGGTCGAGCCGTTTCTCACCGGCGAGGCGTTCTCCTGCTACTTCAGCATCATGTACGAGATGGAATACGTGCTGAAGATCTTTCTCGGCATCGCCTTCAACGCGCTGGTGCTGGGAGCGGAAATCGACGTCAGCCTGCCGTTCGCCTATGTGGGCGCGTTCGGCGCGCTGTTGCTGATGCAATGGGTGCTGCAGAAGCCGGTCAGCGGCGCCTATCTGGAAAACCAGCGCATGAACAACCGCATCACCGCGCAGTGCTTCACCGCGTGGGACAACATCTACAGCGGCAACAGCTACAATCTGCGATTATGGCTGGTCGACTTCAAGCGCCGGGTGCGCGAAGGCTTGACCGCGCAGGTGCGCGCCATCGTGGCGCGCGAGGGCATCAGCGCGATGAGCGGCATCATCAGCCTCGCCATCGTGTTCACCGCGATCACGGTGATCGCGGTGCACAATTTCGGCAACACCACGATGCTGATCGCGCTGGCGACCACGGTGCCGCGGCAGCTCGAAATGACCTACGAGCTGACGCTGCTCGCCTCCGGCTGGAACGATTTCGTCGCGGTGTGGACGCGCTTCGGCGGCGTCGCCGCCAATGCACTGCCGCAGCCGGACGCCGATTTCGACAAGCGCATCAAGTTCGACCGCCTGGTGCTGCGCGAAGGCGGCAATGCCAACGTCGTCTCCTCGGTCGGCGACGCGCTGCGCATTGCACTGGCGCAGCCGACCGGCCGCATCAATGTCCGCGGCGCCAACGGCGCCGGCAAGTCCTCGCTGCTGGCCAGCCTGAAGACCGAGATGAAGCGCCGCGCCTATTATTGGCCGCCCTCGGATCGGCTCGCCTTCAAGTTCACCGCCGGCGTGGTGCCGGTCGACGTCGAAGGCGACGACGAGGATGACGTGGTGGTGGTCGCCGAATCGATGGACCGCAAGCTCGGCTTTTCCACGGGCGAGCGCCAGATCAGGACGCTCGAGGAAATCGTCAATTCGACCGCGGCGCCGATCTATCTGCTCGACGAATGGGACGCCAACCTCGACGCCGCCAATAAGGCAAGGGCGGAGGACCTCGTCGACACGCTGGCGGCTCGCGCCCGCGTGGTCGAGATCTCGCACCGGGATGGCCCGGCGTGACGCCGCGCCGGGCCGCCCTGCGGCCGGGCGTCGCGGTTCGGCAGGCCGGCGGCCTCAAGGCCGCCGCGCCGGCCTCAGCCGCAGATCGCGCTTCCTTGGGCTGTCGCGTAAAGGAGTTCCGTCCGGGGAACCCGGAGAATCTAACCTATTGATTGTGGAAGGGATTTCGGCTACTCCTGGCGGCGGCGAATTAACCGTTCCGGCACGCAAAACCGCGAAAGAGTTTGCTTAGACTGCTCTATGGCTATTCTTTCGGTCCGGTGCGTTTTTTCTCGTGGTTATTATCGCCGTCACAGGTTGGCGAGGCGGGTGAACGACCCCACCTTGGTGAACGACCAAGGGAAGCAGCACCGCCGAGCGGAAACCGAAGCAGTCGCCCCGTGAAGCAGTCCGGCGAGCGACAGGGAAAGATGAGTATCTGGATGCGAGCCGCGGCGACCATGGTCCTGGCGATGGTTGCGGTGTTGATGTTTGCGCCGCCTGCCTCGGCCAAGCGGGTGGCGCTCGTCATCGGCATAAATTCCTATGACAACCTCAAGCCGGAGCTGCAGCTTCGCAAGGCGCTTAACGATTCGCGCGCGGTCTCCGACGCGTTCAAGCAGGTCGGCTACCAGGTGGTGCAGGCCGCCAACACTAGCCGCAACGACTTCCTGCGCGCCTGGCAGCGGTTTCTCGATCAGGTCCAGCCGGGCGACGAGACCGCGCTCTATTTCGCCGGCCACGGTTTTGAGATCAACGGCAACAATTATCTCCTGGTGCGCGACGCTCCGGAGGTCGCCGACGGCGAGGAAGTCCTCAAGGAAAGCGCCATCCGCGTCGGCAAGCTGATCGATACGCTCAAGGACAAGCAGGCGCAGGTGTCGCTCTATTTCCTCGACGCCTGCCGCGACAATCCCTACGGCAACATCCGTTCGACGCGCAGCCTCAGCAGCGCGACCCGCGGGCTCGTGCGCGAAGACGCGCCCAAGGGCACCCTGGTGATGATGTCGGCCGCCGCCGGCCAGTCGGCGCTCGATGCGCTCTCCGACAACGATCCCGATCCGAATTCGGTCTACACCCGCACCCTGGTGCCGCTGCTCAAGCAGCCTGGGCTCGAGATCATCGACATGGCCAAGAAGCTGCGCAGCGACGTCGAAGCGCTCGCTGGCACCATCCACCATGACCAGCGGCCCGCCTTCTATGACGAACTGTCGGGCAATTATTATCTGGTGCCGGCGCCGCAGTCGCCGCAGGCCGCGATCGCCAGCGGGCCGATCCTGAGCGAGGCGGCGCAGGCCTGGGAGGTGACCAAGGACACCACGAGCCAGGCTGTGCTGGAAACATACATCCGCAAGTTCGGCCTGACCTTCTACGGCGACATGGCGCGGGCCCGGCTCGATGAGATCAAGCAGACGCAGGCGGCGCGGCTGTCGCCGCCTTCGACCTCGCCGGTGCTGCTGCCGGCGCCCCCGAGCGACACAGTGGTGCAGCCGCTGGACGAAGCCGGCCGAGCCTGGACTGGAATCCAGGCGACCAAGGATACCTCGGTGCTGGAATCCTTCCTCCGCCAGTTCGGCAAGTCCGGCTACTTTGCGGCGCTCGCGCGCGCGCGGCTCGAGCAGATCAAACGGGAGAAGATCGAGGCCGCCCTGCCAGCCTCGCCGGCGCCGCGCAATGACGCCGCCGCCTCGCCGCCAAAGCAGAACCCGCCGGCCGCGTCGTCGGCTCCGCCCAGCGCGTACGAGGCCGCGCAGGCCTGGACCGCGGTCAAGAACAGCAACGACGCGGCGGATCTCGACCGGTTCATCGCCCGCTATGGCCAGAGCATCTATGCCGACCTGGCCCGGGCCCGCCTGGACGAGCTCAAGAAGTCGGCGCAGGTCGCCGTCGCGTCGCGCACCGTGCCTCCGGCCGCTTCGCCCACGCCGCCTCCTCCTCCTGTGGCGTCGGCAGCGCCACCGAGCGCCTACGAGGCCGCGCAGGCCTGGCTCGCCGTGAAGGGGACCGCCAACGCCGCGGACCTGGAGGCATTCATCGGCCGCTACGGCAACAGCGTCTATGCCGACATGGCGCGCGCCCGGCTGAACGAGCTCAAGAATACCCAGCAGGCCGTTGCAGCGCCGGTCTCGCCGCCGCCCGCAGCGCGTCCCGACATCGCTGTCGCGCCGCCGCCGCCGAGTGCGCCGTCAAAGCCGCCAAGCGCTTACGAGGCCGCGCAGGCCTGGGTTGCGGTCAAGAACAGCACCAACGCCGCCGACCTCGAGGCCTTCATCGCCCGCTACGGCGACAGCGTCTATGTCGACATGGCCCGCGCCCGCCTTAAGGTCCTCAAGACGGCCGGACAGGCGGCGCCGGTTGCTCCGGCGGCACCGCTTGCGCCGCTTCGCTCGACGCTTGCGGCGGTCGTACCCACTGCGCCGCTGCCGGCCGAAGCCTTGCCGCTGACGAGCCCGCAGGAGAGCGCGCTCAAGCCGGGCGACAAGTTCAAGGACTGCGCGCAGTGTCCGCAGATGGTGGTCGTGCCGCCGGGCCAATTCACCATGGGCTCGCCCGCCGACGAACCGGACCGCTCGGCCGAGGAAGGTCCGCCGCTGCGCGTCACCGTCGCCAAGCCGTTCGCGGTCGGCGAGTTCTCGGTGACCTACGACGAGTGGGACGCCTGCGTCGCCGCGGGCGGCTGCAACGGCTACAAGCCGGCCGACCAGGCCGGCCGCCGCGGCCGCTATCCGGTAGTCAACGTGTCCTGGGACGACGCCAAGGCCTATCTCGCCTGGCTCAGCCAGACGACGGGCAAGTCCTACCGGCTGCTGTCGGAAGCCGAGCGGGAATATGTGGCGCGCGCCGGCACCACGACGCCGTTCTGGTTCGGCTCATCGATCTCCACCAAGCTCGCGAACTACGATGGCGACACCGCCTACGCGGGTGGCCAAAAAGGCGAATTCCGCCACCATAGCCTGCCGGTCGACATCTTCGACGCCAATCCGTTCGGTCTGTATCAGACCAACGGCAACGTCTACGATTGGGTCGAGGATTGCTGGAGCACCGGCTACCAGGGCGCGCCGCAGGACGGCGCCGCGCGCGTCAGCGGCGATTGCGGACGGCGCGTGCTGCGCGGCGGTTCATGGTACGACCCGCCGGCGAAGCTGCGCGCGGCAAACCGGGCCGGCTTCTTCCCGGGCTATCGCTCCGACAAGATCGGGTTCCGCGTCGCGCGTCCGCTGTGATCGGGCTCAGATGCCGAGATCGCCGTCCTTGGCCGCGGTGTAGCGCTCGCTGACTTTCTGCCAGTTGATGACGTTCCACCACGCCTTGATGTAGTCGGCGCGCCGGTTCTGATAATTCAGATAGTAGGCGTGCTCCCACACATCGATGCCCATCAGCGCGCGCTGGCCGTCCATCAGCGGCGTGTCCTGGTTGGGCTTACTGACGAGCTTCAAGTTGCCGTCGATGTCGGCGGTGACGAATACCCAGCCCGAGCCGAACAGCTTGCCGGCCGCGGCATTGAAATCGGTCTGAAACTTGTCGAAACCGCCGAAGTCGCGATCGATCGCCGTCTTGAGGCCGCTGTCCGGCTGGCCGCCGCCTTTGCCCATCACCACCCAGAACATGCTGTGGTTGGCGTGGCTGCCGGCGTTGTTGCGCACGGCGGTGCGGATCGCCTCCGGCAATTCGCCGAGCCGGCCCAGCATGGCTTCGAGCCGCATGCGGGCGACTTCGGGATAATCCTTGACCGCGGCGTTGAGGCCGTTGACGGCGGCGCCGTGATGCAGGTCGTGGTGCAGTTCCATGGTGCGCTTGTCGATCGAGGGCTCGAGCGCGTTGTAGGGGTACGGCAGCGGCGGCAGCGTGAAGGGGCCGGCCGGCTGCGCCAGCGCGTGGCGCGGCGCCAGCGCGGCGGCCGACACGGCAGTCACGCCGGCGAGAAAACACCGCCGATTGATCTGCGGCATGGACGACATGGACAAGTCTCCCGTTTGCAGCCCCGGCATGTCTTGCACATCCGCCCAAGACAAGCCATGCGGCCGAACGCCTATGGTGTCTCGAATATCAGGTCGAACGTGATGCTTGCACCGCTGACGATCGGCGTGTTGTTGACCGCCGACGACAGCTTGGCGATGCCCTCGGTCATGCCGAAAGCCGCCGCGGTGACGATGATCGGCTTGATGGGAGTGACCGACACGGATTTGTCGTTGAGCCGGGTGACGAAGACCGGCGCCTCGATGTCCTTGCTGATGCCGTGCAGCGCCAGCGTGAACTTGAGCGGGTAGGCGATGCGCGTCGCCGTGCGCAAGGCATCGAGCTTCGCCATATCGAGCTTCGCGGTGATCTCGGCGGCCGGAAACTTGAAGGTCTCGAACAGCAAAAAGCGCATGCGGGTGTCGCGCACGTCGATGCCCGAAGCGACCGACTGCAGATCGATCTTGACGCTGGCGTCGCCGTCCTTGCTGATGGCGCCCTCGAGCCCGGAGAATTCGGCCACCTCGACGATGGAGTCCGCCTTCGCTGTCTCCATGTAGAAGTGCGACTCCTTGCCGTTGAGCCGCCACTCCTGCGCCTGGGCGCTGGCGAGCCCCGCGCCGACGAAGGCGAGAAGCAAGACGACGCGCATCACGATGCGATGCATGATGGCAACCTTTCCTCGTGCTGCTTGATCTGCGCAGCGGATTGCCGCGACCGAGGCCATGACCGGTGCCGACTATTGTTGCAGCACGCGGAACTCGATGCGGCGGTTCTTGGCCCGGTTGGCCTCGGTGTTGTTGGGCACGACCGGCCGCGTGTCGCCGAATCCCGCCGCCGTCACGCGCGTCGACGTGACGCCGTGCTGGGCGAGAAATGCCACCACCGACTGGGCGCGCTGCTCGGAAAGCACCTGGTTGGAGTGCGCGCCACCGACCGAGTCGGTGTGGCCGGTGACCTCGACCTTGACCGCCGGGCAGCGGTTGGCGATGTCGGCGACGCTATCGAGCAGCGGCGCGCTCGCCTGATCGAGCTCGGCGCTGCCGGTCTTGAAGTAGATGGCGCCGGTGGTCGAGATCACGGCGAACCGGGTCTGGCATTCGTCCGCGGTGATGGGCCTCGTTTCTTCCGCCTGCTTCTGCCTGGCGGCCTGCTGCTGCTCGGCCTGCACCACTGCCAGCCGGTCGCCGGTCTCGAACACCAGATCGAACGTGATGCTCGCCGCCGACACGATCGGCGTGCCGTTGACCGCCGCCGAGAGCTTGGCGAGGCCCTCGGTCAGGCCGAAGCTGTCGGTGGTGATGATGATCGGCTTGGCGGTGGAGACCGACACCGACTTGTCGCTCAGGCGCGTGACATAGACCTGCGCTTCGAGCTCCTTGGTGACGCCGTGCATCGCCACCGTGAACTTCAACGGATAGGTGACGCGGGCGTTGCTCAGCAATGCCTGCAGGGAGGCCATGTCGAGCTTCGCCGTGACTTCGGCGCTGGGGAACTTGTAGGTTTCGAACAGCAGGAAGCGCATGCGCACGTCGCGCACGTCGATGCCGGATGCGACCGATGTCAGGTCGATCGTGACCTTGGCGTTGCCGTCCTTGTCGATGCTGCCGGTGAGCCCGGTGAACTGGTGCACCTCGATGACCGCTTCGGCCTTCTCGGTCTGCATGTAGAAGTGCGAGTCCTTGGCGTTGAGCAGCCAATCCTGTGCCCGCGCGCTGCCGAGACTAGCGGCGAGACAGACGAGGGCGACGACGGGCAGCGTCAGGGTGCGATACATCACGACAACCATTTCCCGGGCGGACTGCGTGTCATACTGCGTGTCTTGGAGAACGAGGCGACGTCAGATCGGTCCGATCGCCGCGCCACAGCGCCAGACCGCGGCGCCGCCGTTGCGAGCGCGGGCTGCCACACGGCTATTGGCATCCGTTCTTGGCCCAGTTCATCAAGGCGATCTTCTCGGGGCTGCCGTAGGGATGCACCTGCCGCAGCGTCATCGCCGGATTCTTGGCATAGATGGTGGCTTGCTCGCACAGCGACTGCTGGTTCCACTTGTGGCAATTGTCGCAGGTCTTCTTCCACAGCGCCTCCGGTAGCCCCGGGATCGGCGGGAACAGCGGAACGCCCTTGATCAACTCTTCCAGCGAGTGGCCGTTCACCGGATAGGCGCCGAACGGTATCGGTTCCGAAAACTTCACGACATATTCGGGTGCAGCGCCGCCAGCGGCGGCGGCCGCCGGCGCAGCGGGAGCCCCCGCTGCCGCGGCCGGCGCAGCGCGAGCCGCCGCGACATCCGCCGGGCTCGCCGCTAGCAGCGACCGCGTGATCGCCCAGCCTTGGATGGATCGTTGATTCTGGTTGGCGATGGCGTAGGTGATAAAGCCCCAGGTGCGCTCGCCGACCTGCTGGTCGCGGGTCACGCAAACGATATCGTTCTTGTTGAGCGCATCGATGAAGCCGGCATCGGCGCGCGGTTCCTTGGCGATATTCAGGCTGTCGGATTGCACCTTGAAGAAGTGGCAATCCGCATCTTGCGCCTGCGCCGTCGATGCGACGACAACGCAAAATAACATCGCCCAGCAAAACAGCGACCGACCGGCCATCGAACCCTCACTATTGACGGAACGCCGCACTCAACACCAATTCGGTGGTCCGCTCAAGCAGACTCTTTGGTTCGGGAACTCGCCGTCAAGTATGTCGCAGGTGTGACGCTGAAACCGACGCCATGCGCGTCGTGTCGTCGTTAACGATGCGGCATTATTCGGGCAAAGGCTATTTGGTCCGCTTCGCCGCCGCGGCGAACACGTCGTAGGCCTGCTGCAGCCTCGGCTTGCGTTTCGCCACCTCGGCGCCGACGGCGGCGAGCGAGGTCATCATTTCGGCCTGCTCGTCCGGCGGCAGGCTGATGAGCTCGGCGTGTTCGGCCCAGACCTGGCGCTGCTTGGCGAAGAAAGCGGCCTCCCAGGGATTGACCGCGGCCGCGGCCTTGGCGGCGTCCGCATCGATGATCGCCTGCAGGTCGCTGGGCAGGGCGTCGAACCATTTCTTGCTGAGAAAGGTCATCGAGAAGATGAACGGCGTGTTGGTCTCGGTCACGTATTTGGCGGCGTCCTGATAGTGCATCGTCGTATAGATCGTCATGGCGGCGACGGCGCCGTCGATGGCGCCCTGCTGGATGGCCGGCAGCACGTCGCCGAGCGTCATCGCCACCGGCGTCGCGCCGAGCTGCTTGAGCATCTCCTGCTGCATGTCGGCCGCCAGCACGCGCAGCTTCTTGCCCTTGAAGTCGGCGAGATGGCGGATCGCGCTGCGGGCGATAACCGAGGAAGGCTGCGCGATGAACAGCGCGGCGCCGTGGATGCCCTTGTCGGCGCCGAAGCCAAGCATCAGCTTCTGCAGCTCAGGGTCGCTCGCCACGCGCACCGCGTGGGCGACGTCGACGATGAGGCCCGGCGACGAGGTCACCTCGTAGCGGTCGTCGACGCCGACCAGGAATTCGGGCGGCCCGACAAAGCCCTGGATCGAGCCGAACTGCACGCCCTCGATCTCGCGCGGGATCGATCCCAGCTGGCTCGCCGGATAGATCTCGCCCTTGATGCGGCCGCCGGAATCCTTCTCGACCGCGGCCACGAACTGCTTGCACCATTCATGCTGCGACTCGTTGATGGTGGCAGTGCCGAGCTTCATCACATAGGTCTTGTCGTCGGCTGCCCGTGCCGCGCCGAGCGTCAGCGCGAGCGCCAAGGCGACCGCGCCGGTCAAGCAGCTGACTTTCATCGTGACCTCCCTGGATGGCCGACTGTTAAGCTCCCAAAGCCCCGCGCACGTGCTCGGGCGAGAACGGCAGCTCGCGCAGCCGCACGCCGGTGAGCTTGGCGATGGCGTTGCCGACCGCGCAGGCGACCAGCGGCACGCCTTCCTCGCCGCCGCCGGTTGGCTTGTTGTCGGTCGAGACGATCTTGATCTCGATATGCGGCACGTCCGACATGCGCGCCACCTCGTAGTCGCTGAAGTTCGACTGCAGCACGCGGCCGTCCTTGATGTCGATCTTCTCGCGCAGCACGTGGCCGAGCGCATAGATGATGCTGCCCTCGGTCTGCGCCGCAAAGTTGCGCGGCTGCACCGCGATGCCGGCATCGACCGCGGCCCAGAAGTTGAGCACCGCGATCTTGCCGGTCTTGCGGTCGAGCGAGACTTCGGCGACGCCGGCCGCCAGCGTGTCGTCCTTCACCATGGTGCCGATGCCGAGCGCGGTGCCGTCGCGCCGGCGCGTCCAGTCCGACATCTCGGCGACGAGGTGCACGAGATGCTGCATGCGCGGCACGCCTTCGCTGAGTTCGAGCCGGAACGCGACCGGGTCCTTGCCGAAGTCCTTGGCCATCTCGTCGACGAAGCTCTCGACCGCGAAGGCGTTCTGGCCGTTGCCGACGCCGCGCCATGGCGACAGCCGGGCGCCGCGATCCTCGATGACGTGCTCGGCGAGCTTGTTGGGGATCGGATACTGCGGGATCGGCGAGCCCTTCATCACGATGCGGTCCGGCCGCGGCTTGGCGTCGCCGCTGATGTAGGCGAGGACCGATTCGGCGACCACGCGGTGATGCCAGGCGATGAGCTTGCCGGCGTCGTCGAAGCCGGCCTCGATGTGGTGCGCCGTCATCGGCCGGAACTTGCCGAACGTAATGTCATCTTCGCGGGTCCAGATCAGCTTCACCGGCTTGCCGACCGCCTTGGCGAGGCGCACCGCGTCGTACACGGTCTCGTGGTTGCCGCGGCGGCCGAACCCGCCACCCATGAAATGCTGGTGCAGCGTGATGTTGGACCGCTCGGTCTGCAACAGCCGCGCGACGCCGTTGAGGAGGCTGGTCGCCGCCTGCGTGCCGACCCAGATTTCGGCCGACTTGCCGTCCGCGGCGACCGCGGCGGTGGCGTTCATCGGCTCCATCTGAGCGTGGTAGACGTAGCGCGTGCGATACTCGCCGCGCAACACCCGCTTCGCGCTCGCCATCGCCGCCTTGGCGTCGCCGGCGTTTTCGTAGGGCACGCCCTCGCGGCTCTTGTCGCGGCCGATCGCCGCCAAATCCTCGAGCGCGCGCTCGCTGTCGAGATGCGCGCCCGGCGCGTCGCCCCAGGTCACCTTGAGCAGGTTCTTGGCGGCCTGTGTGCCCTCGACCGTGGTGCCGACGACGCCGACGCCTTCCGGGAGCTTCACGATGTCGGTGACGCCGGGCACTTGTCTCGCTCGCGCGTCATCGACCGTCAGCGGCGCGCCGCCCGCATAGGGCGACTGCAGCACCGCGGCATAGACCATGCCGGGCACTTCGACATCCATGCCGTATTTGGCGGCGCCGGTGACTTTGAGCGGCAGTTCGGTGCGCGGCACGTCCTTGCCGATGAGGCGGAAGCTTGCCGTCGGCTTGAGCTCGGCCGCGTCGATCTTCGGCAGCTCGGCCGGCGCCTTGGCGAAGGCGGCGATCTCGCCGTAGCCGATGCGCCGGCCCGAGGCCTGGTGCACGACGACGCTCGGCTCGGTCGAAAGCTCGGCGACCGGCACCGCCCATTTGGCGGCGACGGCGTCGAGCAGCACGCGGCGCGCCTGCGCGCCGGCGATGCGCAGCGACGTGAAATAGCCGGTCACCGAAGCACTGGCGGAGGTCTGGAACGTGTAATTGTATCCCGGGTTGCCGTAGGTCTTGTCGTCCCAGTTGGTCGGGAACACCGGCTTGACCTTGGTCCAGTCGGCGTCGAGCTCTTCGGCGATGATGAGCGGCAGGCTGGTGAACGAGCCCTGTCCCATCTCGGCCGCCGGCGACACCACCGTGATGGTGCCGTCGGGCGCGATGGTCAGCCAGACGCTCGGCGCATAAGGCGGCGTGTCGGCAAAGGCCGCCGCGACCGGCAAGCGCGCATCGGGCGCGATCGTCAGCGCGAATGTCAGGCCGGCGGTGGCGGCGAGGAAATCGCGGCGGTTCATCGCCGGGGTCGGTGTCGGCTTGGTGACGGACGTGGTCATGGTCAGCCCTCCCGCGCCGCGCGCTGGATCGCGCTGATGATCTTCGGATAGGTGCCGCAGCGGCAGATGTTGCCGTCCATGTGCGCGACGATGTCCTCGCGCGTCGGATTCTTGTTGCTCGAGATGAGGGTTGCCGCCTGCATGATCTGGCCGGACTGGCAATAGCCGCATTGCGGCACCTGCTCGGCGATCCAGGCCTTCTGCAGCGGATGGCTGCCGTCGGCCGACAGCCCCTCGATGGTGGTGACGGATTTGCCGGCAATGAGCGAGACCGGCATCGCGCAGGAGCGCACCGCCTCGCCGTCAATATGCACGGTGCAGGCGCCGCAGGCGGCGATGCCGCAGCCGAATTTGGTGCCGGTGAGCTTGAGGTGTTCGCGCAGCACCCACAGCAGCGGCGTGTCGGGCGCAGCAGACACTTCTTGCCTTTGTCCATTGACGGTGAAGGCAACCATCGGAGTTCTCCTTGGCTGAAACTCGCGTCTCGCTTGGCGGCGCCGGTGACGTGTTTTGTCTTGTTATGCGGCGCCGGCGATCGGAACCGCATTATTGCGCAAAACCGCCGCCGTGTCATTCCGGCCTGCGCGCCTGCCGGCGCGGTCCGGCAATGACGGCGCGGGGATTGCGCGGTCGGCCGCTTCCGGATTTGCTGGGCGGACCGAGAGGCAGCCGGCCGGCGCTGCCGCAATACGAGGACCGATTGTGCCCGATCACCTGACCGATCTCATCGCCGAGCTTGCGCTCGCCAACCGCATACTCGCCCACGAAGGCGTGCTCGACGCGTTCGGCCATGTCAGCGCGCGCCATCCGACCGACCCGGGGCGGTATCTGCTCTCGCGCTCGCGCTCGCCGCTGCTGATCGAGCCCGGCGACATCCTCGAATACACGCTCGACTCCGAGCCGGTGCGGCCGCCCACGGTGCATCTTTATGCCGAGCGCGTCATCCACGGCGGCATCTATCAGGCCCGCCCCGACGTGATGGCGGTATGCCATCATCACGCCCCGGCGGTGATGCCATTCTGCATCGCCGGCAAGCCGATCGTGCCGGTGTTCCATCTCGGCGCGGCGATGGGCGAGGAAGCGCCGTTCTGGGACCAGCATGACGAGTTCGGCGACACCAACCTCCTGGTCGTCAAGCCCGAGGAGGCGCGCTCGCTCGCCCGCGCGCTCGGGCAACATTCCGCGGTGCTGATGAACCGCCATGGCGCGACAGTCGTGGGCGGCGGCTTGAAGGAGCTCGTCTCGCGCTCGATCTTCATGTGCCAGAACGCCGAGTATCAGATGCGTGCGCTGACGCTCGGCGCGCCGCAGGCGCTGCATCGCGGCGAGATCAAGCTCGCGGGCACGATCAGCCTGATGCCCAACGTCGTCTCCAGGACATGGGAATATTGGAGCGTGCGGCTTGCGGCGGCGGGCGGCATGCCGCCGCGTGGCGGCGGAGCGAAGCCGCCGCGCCGCGCGGTGCCAAAGCCGGCGCGCGGGCGCCGCAAAGGAAAGGGCAGGCGATGAGACAGCTTCGGCGTTTGGCGCAGTTCGCCGGCCGATGCTGACGATGTCGCGCCGTCGCCTGCTCGCCGCGGCCGGCATCCCGTTCGGCTTGCGCAAGCCGTATTCTCTCAGCGCCGCTGCTGCGAACGAGGGCGGCTTCCCGGCGGACTTCGTCTGGGGCGCCTCGACGTCCAGCTACCAGATCGAAGGCGCGGTCGAGGCAGGCGGGCGCGGCAAAAGCATCTGGGATGTTTTCAGCCACACGCCGGGGCGCGTGAAGGGCGGCGACACCGGCGATATCGCCTGCGATCACTACCACCGCTGGGGCGAGGACATCGACCTGCTGGCGCGCGGCGGCTTCGGCGCCTACCGCTTCTCGACCGCTTGGCCGCGCATCCTGCCGCAGGGCGGCGGCGCCGTCGAACAACGCGGCCTCGATTTCTACGAGCGGCTGGTCGACGGCCTGATCGCGCGTGGCGTGACGCCGTGGCTTTGCCTCTATCACTGGGATCTGCCGCAGGCGTTGGCGGACCAGGGCGGCTGGCTCGATCGCGACATCGCCCAAAAGTTCGCCGACTACGCGCGCATCGTGGCGCGGCGCCTCGGCGACCGCGTCGAGCATTGGGTGACGTTCAACGAGCCCAACATCCACGCGCTGTTCGGCCACGGCGAAGGCAGCCACGCGCCGGGCCTCAAGGGCCTGCACAACATGCTGGCCGCGATGCATCACCAGAACCTGGCGCATGGCCGCGCCGTGCAGGCGTTGCGCGCGGAGCGAAGCGGGCTGCGCGTCGGCACGGTGATTTCGCTGCAGCCGGCGCGGGCGTCGTCCGCAAGCGAGCAGGATCGCCGCGCCGTTGAGCGATTCGATGCGATGTGGAACGGCGCCTGCCTCGATCCGCTGATGAGGGGCCATTACCCGGCCGCCGTCGCCGCGGATTTTGCCCCGCTCGTCGCCGACGGCGACCTCGCCGTCATGCAGCAGCCGCTGGATTTCATCGGCGTGAACTATTACGCGCCGATGTATGTCGCGGCGGCACCGCAGAGCCTGTTCGGCGCCTGGTTCGGCGCGGTGCCGGCCGGCACCCGCTTTACTGCGATGGGCTGGCCGATCGACGCCGGCGGCCTATTCGAGGAGCTCGTCCGCCTGCGCGATCGCTATGGCGATCCGCAACTCTATGTCACCGAGAACGGCGCCTGCTTCGACGATGCGGCCTCGCCCGACGGCGCCGTGGACGACGAGGATCGCATCGCCTATCTGCGCGAGCATCTTGCCGCCGCGCGCCTCGCGCTCGATGCCGGCGTCAAGCTGCGTGGCTATTTCGTGTGGTCGCTGTTCGACAATTTCGAATGGGCGGAAGGCTATAGCCGCCGCTTCGGCATCGTTCAGGTCGATTTCAAGACGCTCAAGCGCACGCCGAAGGCGTCGTATCGGTGGCTGGCGGATTTTCTCGCGGCGCAATCGCGCCGCTGACCCGGCAGTGACGATCCCGAAATCAATTGCGGTCGCGCGCCGCTGCGCTGATGGCGCCGAGCATCGCCGCGCGGTCTTTGTTCAGGACGCCGCGCACCGATTGCTGCCGTCCGATCTGACCCATCTCGCGCTGGCGCTTGACCGTCGCCGCCGTCATCAGCGGCTCGACGCCGAGTTCGCGCAGCGTGTCGGCAACCTCTTCCATCTCTGCGGCGCGGCGCTCGCCGTGGCTCGCCATGCGCTCGAGGTTGTAGGGCACGATCTTCGCCCAATCGAGCCCTGGATAATTGTTCCGGATCGAGGCCGCGACCTCCTCGACCACGCCGGCGCGCGCGGCGGCGAGAAAGCACTCCAGCGTCAGCGCTTCGATGCCCTTGATCATCACGCTGCGCACCATCTTGATGGCCGCCGCCGCGCCGGTTTCGGCGCCGGCGACAGGGGCGCGCATGCCGAGCGCGGCAAGCATCGGCGCAATCGCCTCGGCATGCGGTCCGGCAATCAGCATCGGCGTCTGGTGGCGCGCCGGATGGATCGGCGCCAGCACGGCGACGTCGACATAGCGCGCGGCATCGCCGAGGAGTTTTGCGGTCTCCTGCTTGCGGCCGGGCGATACCGAGTTGATGTCGAGGAAGAACGGCTTGCCGGTAAGGTGCGCCTCGACCGACTGCGCCGCTTCGACGCTCGACGCCGCGGTGACGGCGGACACGATGAGCTGCGCCCCGCGCACCGCGTCGGCGGCCGAGCTGGCACAACGCACGCCGCTCGCTTCGCCGGCGCGCCGCAGCGCTTCGCCCTCGTGCTGTGGGAACAGAATATCCCACGCCGACATCCGCTCGACGCCTGCTTCGCCAAGCCCCGCCGCGATGGCCTGGCCGGCTTCGCCAAAGCCGATGAATGCGATCGACTGTCTCACATCAGGCATCGTGAAACGTGCTCCGACGGCGGTGGATGCGCGCATGATGGCAGCTTCGGTGCGAGCATTGCAATGGCGCGCGTGCCCGGTAGGATGCCCCGGAAACCGCGCATTTGAACGTCGCAAGCAAGCACGCGGGGAGGAGCATCCGTCATGACGCCGACCGTCCGACAAGCCGCCAGCCGCCGCCGCTTCATTCAATACCTCGCCGCCAGCCCGTTGTTCGCGGGCACCGGCCTTGCGGCGTTGGCGCAGGAGGGCCCGTTTCCGGAACGCCGGCCCGATCCCTATGTCTGGGCGCCGCGCGATTACGAGCACCTGATCGCGAGCCCGAAGGAGGCGCTCGACGTGTTCGATTTCGAGCCGGTCATGCACAAGAACGTGCCGCCGGCACATTTCGGTTACATGGCCTCGGGCGTCGATGACGACGTGACGCTGCGCGCCAACCGCGAGGGTTTTTTGAAATTCGAGTTGCGGCCGCGGCGGCTAGTCGACGTGAGCAAGATCGACATGTCGACGGAAATCCTCGGCCAGAAATACGAGACGCCGGTCATCATCGCTCCGACCGGCGGCCACAAAGGCTACCATGCGGACGGCGAAGAAGCCGTGGCGCGGGCGGCGAAGACCGGCGATCACCTGATGATCCTGTCGACGCAGGCCTCGACCTCGGTCGCCGACGTGATCGCCGCGCGCGGCCGGCCGATCTGGTCGCAGCTCTACGCCAGCAACAAGTTCGAGGTGGCGAAGCATCACGTCGAGAGCATGGAGCGGCAGGGCTCGGTCGCCGTCGCCGTCACCGTCGACCGCAACGGCGGCCGCAACCAGGAGGTCGCGCTGCGCATGCGCGCGCTCGACACCCGGCAATGCTCCGGCTGTCACGACAACAGCAGCCTCGAAGCCTCGCTGCGGCACAACCCGATCTACGAAGGCGTCGATCTCGCCGGCCTCAAGAACATCCAGTCGTCGGCGCTGACGTGGGATGACATCAAGCGGCTGCGCGACCTGACCAGGATGAAGATGGTCCTCAAGGGCATTCTGGCCTGGGAGGATGCCAAGATCGCGGCCGAGGCCGGCATCGACGCCATCATCGTCTCCAACCATGGCGGGCGGGCCGACGAAGCCGGGCGCTCGACCATCGAAAGCCTGCCGGAGATCATCCAGGCATCCGGCGCCATGCCGGTGCTGATCGATTCCGGCTTCCGCCGCGGCACCGATATCGTCAAGGCGCTGTGCATGGGCGCCAAGGGCGTCGCGGTCGGCCGGCCTTACCTCTGGGGTCTCGGGGCCTTCGGCCAGCCGGGCGTCGACCGGGTGCTGCAGATCCTGCGCACCGAGCTCGTGGTCGCCATGCAGCAGATCGGCGCGCCCTCGCTCAAGGACCTCAAGCCGGCGATGGTGGTGCACGCGTAATTTTCGCCCTCGCTGTTTTGCAGGCCATCCCATGAAGCAGACCTCCTGCCGCGATCGTCTCGAACAGGCGCTCGGCCGCATCGCCGACCCGAACGGGGAAGGCGCGCGCGCCTGTCTCACGGTCTATGCCGACGCGGCCCGCGCGGCGGCCGACGCGGCGGATTCACGGACGGCGCAAAACCTCTCGCTCGGACCGCTCGACGGCGCGATCGTGAGCATCAAGGATCTGTTCGACGTCGCCGGCGAGCCGACGCGGGCGGGCTCGAAAATCCTCGCCGAGGAGGCGGCGCCGGCCAAAGCCGACGCCGCGATCGTGCGCCGGCTGCGCGCGGCCGGCGCGGTGATCGTCGCCAAGACCAACATGACCGAGTTCGCCTTTTCCGGCATCGGCGCCAACCCGCATTTCGGCACGCCGCGCAATCCGCGCGACCGCACGCGCGTGCCCGGCGGCTCCTCGGCCGGCGCGCCGGTCGCCGTCGCTGACGGCTTCTGCGAGATCGCGATCGGCACCGACACCGGCGGCTCAGTGCGCATTCCGGCGTCGCTGTGCGGCCTCGTCGGTTTCAAGCCGAGCCGGCAGCGCGTGCCGACCGAGGGCGCCTTTCCGCTGAGCTATACGCTCGACTCGATCGGGCCGATCGCGCGCAGCGTCGCCGACTGCGCCAGGGCCGACGCCGTCATGGCCGGCGAGGATTTTTCGGCGCTCGAGCCGGTCGCGCTTGCCGGCCTTCGCTTCGGCATTGCGGAGGGATTGCCGCTCGATCGGCTCGACGACACCGTCGCCATGTCATTCGCCGCGGCGATGGCGCGGCTCGACGACGCCGGCGTTCGCATCACGCAGGAGGACATCGCGCTGTTCGACGATATGACGGCGGTCAACGCCAAGGGCGGCATCTCGCCGCCGGAGGCCTGCGCCATTCATCGCGACCGCCTCAAGCGGCGCGCGGCCGATTTCGACCCGAACGTGCGCGTGCGCATCGAGCGCGGCTGCGCGGTGTCGGCGGCGGACTATGTCGACATGGTGCGCGAGCGCGCGCGGCTCGTGGCCGCCATGGCGGCGCGGCTCGACGCGCTCGATGCGCTGGTCATGCCGACGACCTCGATCGTCGCCCCGACGATCGCCGAAGTGGCGGACCCCCAGGTGTTCGCGGCGCGCAACGCCGCGCTCCTGCGCAACACCAACATCATCAATTTCTTCGACCTCTGCGCCGTCACGCTGCCGCTCGGTTCTGCGCTTCCAACCGGCCTGATGCTGGTCGCGCGCAACGGCGAGGACCGCCGGCTGCTGCGCCTTGCCGCAGCAACGGCCGCGCTCGTTGGGGCATGATGGGCGCTTGCCGCAGGCCCTGCAGCCGCCTAGCATTTTGGAAACGCCGGGGAGGAAACCGCCATGACTAGCGCTGCTCGCACCGCCACGACTCGCCGCCGCCTTCTGCCCACCCGCCGCCACCTGCTCGCCGGCGCCGCCGCGACTGCCGCGAGCCTTGCCGCGCCCGCCATCGTGCGCGCCCAGGGAGGCGCCCTGAAGGTCGGCGTGCTGCTGCCGCGTTCCGGCTTCGAAGCCGGCATCGGCCAGGATTGCCAGCGCGGCGTCGAGCTGGCGCCGGCGATCCTGAAATCGCTCGGCCTGCCGGACCTCGCGATCATGAACGGCGATACCGAATCGAGCGTCGACGCGGCGCGCGAGCACGCCGAGAAGCTGATCAGCGACGGCGCCCAGCTCCTGGTCGGCGCCTTCGATTCCGGACAGACCACCGCGATCGCCCAGGTCGCCGAGCAGAAGCGCATCCCGCTCGTCATCAACATCGCCGGCGCCTCGGACATCACCGAGCAGGGCTACAAGTTCGTGTTCAGGAATTTCCCGACCGTGGCGATGATCACCAACGACGCCTTCGCCAACCAGAAGGAAGTCTTCGACATCGCCGGCGTGGCGCCGAAGACGGCGGTGTTCATGCACGTCAACGATACCTACGGCACCGGCATGTCGAAGGCCGTCGCCGCGATGCTGCCGAAGTTCAACATGCCGTACACGATCAGCGCCGAGATTTCCTACGACCCTGCGGCGCGCGACCTCTCGGTCGAGGTGGCGAAAGCCAAGGCCACCAACGCCGAAGTCCTGCTCGTCGTCGGCCGCCTCAACGACGCGATGCTGATGACGCGCGAGCTGGTCAAGCAGCGCTGGACGCCGCCGGCGATCCTGAGCATGGGGCCCGGCTGGTACGAGGACCAGTACACCAAGACGCTGGGCAAGCTCTCCGACGGCCCGATCAGCTTCGTGCCCTGGTACGATCCGAACAAGAAGATGAGCCAGACGCTCGAAGCCGCGCTCGCCAAGAGCTATCCGGGCATCAACCTCAACACCAACCACGTCTTCACCTTCGAGGCGCTGCTGGTCGCCGCCGACGCCTACAAGCGCGCCGGCTCGGCCGATCCAAAGGCGTTGGCCGACGCGCTGCGCGCTACCAACATCACCGACAATGTCAGCATCGGACCGGGCATCAAGTTCGACGCCAAGGGCCAGAACGCCGAGGTCAAGGACGGCGCCATCCAGAATCGCGACGGCAAGCAGGTGACGATCGCGCCGCGCGCGGCCGCCAACGCCAAGCCGGAATGGCCGGTCAAGTCATACCTCAATCGTGGATGACGGCCGCGCGCGGCGCGGACCTTGAGGAAACGAACGGCCGAGGCGGCGGGGCCGCGCCTCAGGGTGACGGATGACATCTGACGTCTATCTCAACGTCGCCGTCGCCGGAGTTTTGACCGGCCTCGTTTACGGCCTGATGGCGCTCGGCCTCTCCGTCATTTTCGGCGTGGTGCGCGTCGTCAATTTCGCCCACGGCGAGATGATGTCGATCGCGATGTATATCGCGGTCGTGCTGTTCGCCCAATTCCACCTCGATCCGCTGGTCATGCTGGTGCCGATCGCGGCCGTGATGTTCGTCTTCGGCTACGCGCTGCAGGCCGGCTTGATCAATCCTTTCATCACCCGGCCGGAGCACAGCCAGTTCCTGCTGCTGGTGGCGCTGGCGATCATCATCGTCAACGTGCTGCTGATCATCTTCGGGCCGGACGCGCGCACGGTGCAGACCTCATACGCCTATGACAGCTTCCAACTCGGCCCGCTGATCGTCGACGCCTCCAAGCTCTATGCCGGGGCCGCCGCGATCGTAGTCGCCGCCGCGCTGTTCGCGTTCTTCCGTTTCACCCTGCTCGGCAAGGCGATCCGGGCCTGCGCCGACAACTATACGGGCGCGCTGGTGGTCGGGCTCAATGTCAACCGGCTGTACGCGCTCACCTTCGCGCTCGGCGCCGCCTGCGTCGGCGCTGCCGGCACCATGATGACGCTGATCATCGACGTGACGCCGATCATCGGGCCGACCTATACGCTGCTCGCCTTCGTCATCGTCATCACCGGCGGGCTCGGCTCGATGGCCGGCGCGCTGGTCGGCGGCGTTCTGATCGGGCTCACCGAGGCGCTCGCCGGGTTGCTGTTCACGCCGTCCGCCAAGAGCATGTTCGCATTCGGCATCCTGGTGCTGGTGCTGCTGTTCCGGCCGCAGGGCATCCTCGGCAGGAAGCTGACATGAGCGCGCGCGCCGCGCTCGCACGCTTCACCGGCGGCCTGTCGCGCCGGGCTGTCGTCCTGCTCGCAGCGGTGCTGGCCGCATTGCTGGCCGCGCCGTGGATCGTCAACGACTATCTGCTCACCGTCCTCATCGTCATTCTCTACTTCGCCTATGCGGGGCAGGCCTGGAACATCATGATGGGCTTTGCCGGGCAGCTTTCGCTCGGCCACGCCATCTATGCCGGGCTCGGCGCCTATATCGCGGCGGCGCTGTTCACCCGCTACGGCGTCGGGCCGTGGATCGGCCTCCTCGCCGCCGTGCCGGTGGCCGCGGCGTGCGGGGCGATCATCGGGTTTCTCGCCTTCCGCTTCCGCGTCGCCGGCGTCTATTTCGCCATACTCACCATCGCCTTCGCCGAGTTCGCCCGCATCGGCTTCGACCATCTCGACATCGTCAACGCGTCGGCCGGACTGTTCCTGCCGGTGGCGCAATATGCGCACAACGATCTGTGGCGGCTGCGCGGCAGTCCGACGATGTTCTATTTCGTCATCCTCGCCGCGACGGTGCTGGCTTTTCTGCTCTGCCGCGCGCTCCTTCACAGCCGCATGGGCTATTTCTGGCTCGCCATCCGCGAGGACGAGGAGGCCGCGCGCGCCGCCGGCATCGACACCTTCCGCTTCAAGATGTACGCGGTGATGATCTCCGCCGCCGTCACGTCGTTTGCCGGCGTGTTCTATGCATTCTTCTACAACAACCTGTTCCCCGAGCAGGTGTTCGGCATTTCGCGTTCGATCGAGATAATCCTCGGCCCGGTCATCGGCGGCATCGGCACGCTGTTCGGGCCGATCCTCGGCGCCTTCGTGCTTACCGGGCTCGCCGAAACGGTCACCTCGGCGTTGGCCGCGTGCGGCCTCGATCTGCCGGGCGCGAAGCAGGTGTTTTACGGCATCTGCCTGCTGCTGGTGATCGTGGCGCTGCCGGAAGGCGTCTGGCCCTGGCTGGCGCGCCGGCTTGGCCTGGCGGAGGGCAAGCCATGACGGCGCTGTTAGCGCTCAGCGCGGTCAGCAAGCGCTTCCGCGGCCTCCTCGCCGTCGACGGCGTCAGCTTCGAGGTGCCCGAGGGCGAGATTTTCGCCGTGATCGGCCCGAACGGCGCCGGCAAGACCACGCTCTTCAATATGATCGCTGGCGCCATGGCGCCGGACGACGGTGTGATCAGCTATGCGGGCGAGCCGATCCATGGCCTGCCGCCCGACGCGGTGTGCCGGCGCGGCATCGCGCGCACGTTCCAACTCGTGCGGCCGTTCCCGGCGCTCAGCGTCGAGGACAATGTCGTGGTCGGCGCGCTGCTGCATCGGCGCGATGTCGCGGCAGCGCGCGATCATGCGCTGGCGCTGCTGCGCCGCCTCGATCTGTTCGACAAGCGCCGGCAGCTTGCCGCGACCCTCACGCTGCCGGATCGCAAGCGCCTCGAAGTCGCCCGCGCGCTCGCCACCGCGCCACGGCTGCTGCTGCTCGACGAGGTGATGGCGGGCCTGCGGCCGACCGAAACCGACCGCATGGTCGCGACCTTGAAGGGCCTCAACCGCGACGGCGGACTGACCATCCTTTTGATCGAGCACGTGATGCGCGCTGTGATGGCGCTCGCCTCGCGCGTGCTGGTGCTCGATCACGGCACGGCGATCGCGGTGGGCTCGCCGCAGGAGGTGGTGCGCGATCCCGCGGTGGTGCAGTCCTATCTCGGCGTGGAGCCGGTGTGATGCTGCGCGTCGAAAGCCTCGACGTATTCTACGGCGACGTGCAGGCGCTCGACGGCGTGTCGCTCGACATCGAGGAGGGCGCCATCGTCGCCATCGTCGGGGCCAACGGCGCCGGCAAGACGACGCTCATTCGCGCGCTCGCCGGAATGAACCCGCAGGCGCGCGGACGGATTGTGTTCCGCGGCACCGATATTTCCGGCTGGCCGAGCTATCGGGTCTGCAATCTCGGCATCGGCCAGGTCGCGGAGGGCCGCCAGGTCTTTCCATCGCTCACCGTCGACGAGAATCTCGACATCGGCGCCATGCTGCCGCGCGCCCGCGCGGCGCGCGGCCAAAACCGCGAGCGCGTGCTCGCGCTGTTCCCAGTGCTGGCCGAGCGGGCGCGGCAGGCAGCCGGCACGCTGTCGGGCGGCGAGCAGCAGATGCTGGCGATCGGCCGCTGCCTAATGGGTGCGCCGGACCTCATCATGTTCGATGAACCCTCGCTCGGCCTCGCGCCCGCCGTCGTCCACGCCGTGCTCGACACCATCCGCGAGCTCAACCGCGCCGGCCTGACCTGTCTGCTGGTGGAGCAGAACGTGGCGCTGTCGCTCAAGCTCGCGAGCCGGGCCTACGTTCTGGAAAACGGGCGCGTCACGCTGCGCGGCAGCGGCGCCGAGCTTTTGGCCGACGACCGCGTGCGCAGCGCCTATCTCGGGCTGTAGGAGAAGTCAGGCGAAGCGCCGCAGCCGGCCCATGATGGCGCCGAGCGCCGCCAGTCGCGCGCTCAGCGGCGCGAACGGAAACGCCTGGCGCACCCGTTTGTAGGCTTCGGCCGCCGTCGGCGCCTCGCCGTCGGCAAGCGCGGTCGCCATGGCGCGCGCCATATCGGCCTCCGATCGCCGGTTCAACGGGATCGGGACCAGCGTGAAATCGCCGAACGGAACGGGCGGTCGAACGTGCAAGGTGATAGGGCGGACGCCCATGGGAGACTCCAAGGGGATGACGGTTCCATCATCAACGCGCCAACCCTATTCAGGTTCCCGGGAGTGCCGTTGGCGTGCCGTTGTCGCCCTGGCGCGCCGTGCTATATGCCTGCGGTCCAAAGTCCCGCGTATGTAACGCGTATGTAAGGAGGCTCGTCTTATGAAACTTTATTTCTCGCCGGGTGCCTGCTCGCTGTCGCCTCACATCGTCTCGCGCGAAGCCGGCCTCGACCTCGACCTCGAACAGGTCGACAATCGCGAAAAGAAGACCAAGTCCGGCAAGGATTTCTGGAGCATCAACGCCAAGGGGCAGGTGCCGGTTCTGGAGCTCGACAGCGGCCAGCGGCTCACCGAGGGGCCGGTGATCGTGCAGTACCTCGCCGACCAGAAGCCGGGCTCAGGCCTCGTGCCGCCGGCCGGCTCGGTCGATCGCTACCGCGTGCAGGAATGGCTGAACTTCATCACCTCGGAGCTGCACAAGTCGTTCGGCCCGATCTTCCGGCCGACCACCCCGGACGAATTCAAGAAGATATCGAAGGAAAATCTCGGCAAGCGCTTCGACTGGATCGATAAGCAGCTCGCCGGCAAGCAGTACCTGATGGGGGACAAGTTCACGGTCGCCGACGCTTATCTGTACACGATCCTGCGCTGGGCGCCGCGCATCGACATCGATCTCGGCCGATGGCCCAACATCACGGCCTATGTCGATCGCGTCGGCGCCCGCCCCAAGGTGCAGGAGGCGCTCAAGGCCGAGGGCTTGCAATAAGGCCCGGTGCTCCTCCCCCGCATGCGGGGGAGGTTATTTATTTCAGCGGCGGCCCGATCGTCACGGCGAGCTTGCCCACGCCCTCGATCTCGCATTCGATGCGGTCGCCGGCGACGGTGGCGGCGACGCCCGACGGCGTGCCGGTCATGATGATGTCGCCGGCGGCAAGCTCGACCATCTCGGAAAGTTTTGAGATGATTTCCGGCACGTTCCAGATCATCTGGCTGAGATCGCCGTCCTGGCGCACCTTGCCGTTAACCTTGAGCGCGATGCGGCCCTTCGACGGATGCCCGATCGCGGCGGCGGGCGCGAGCGCCCCGCACGGCGCCGAATGGTCGAACGCCTTGCCGACCTCCCACGGCCGCTTCATGTCGCGCGAGGCGATCTGCAGGTCGCGGCGCGTGAGATCGATGCCGACGCCGTAGCCGTAGATGCAATCGAGCGCCCGCTCGGTGGCGATGTTGCGCCCGCCGCTTTTGAGCGCGACCACGAGCTCGACCTCGTGGTGCATGTCCTTGGTCAGCGACGGATAGGGCACGGTGCCGCCGTCGGCGACGATCGCATCGGCCGGCTTGGAGAAGAAGAACGGCGGGTCGCGCGTGTCGTGGCCCATCTCCTTGATGTGCTCTTCGTAATTGCGGCCGACGCACCACAGGCGGCGGACCGGAAAATACTTGCCGGTGCCTGCGACCGGGATCGCCGGCTGCGGCGGCTGCGCAATGACATAGCTCTTGGCGTCGGTGCTCATGGGTCCGTTTTCGTCCGTTGCGTGCTGGAGGAAAAAATATGCCGGGCTTATAGCCCGCGCGCCGCCGCGGTCAAAGCAGGCTTCAGCCGGACGGGGCGATGGTGGCGACCGGCTCGAGCAAGGGCGACTGCTCCTTGAGCTGCAGCCGATAGAACGAGGCATAGCGGCCGCCCTTGCGGAGCAGTTCGTCGTGGCGGCCGGATTCGACCACCGCGCCGGCTTCGACCACGAGAATGCAGTCGGCATGCATGATGGTGGATAGGCGGTGGGCGATCACGATGGTGGTGCGCCCCTTGCAAAGCACGGCCAGCGCATCCTGAACCTGCCGCTCCGATTCCGAATCGAGCGCCGCGGTCGCCTCATCGAGCAGGATGATCGGCGCATCTTTCATCAGGGCGCGCGCGATGGCGATGCGCTGGCGCTGACCGCCGGAAAGCTGCAGGCCGTGCTCGCCGACCGGGGTGTCGTAACCGGCCGGAAAGCCCTGGATGAAGTCGTGCGCATGCGCCAACTTGGCGGCGGCGATAATCTCGGCTTCGCTGGCGCCGAGCCGGCCGAGCGCGATGTTGTCGCGGATGGTGCCGCGGAACAGGTGAACGATCTGGCCCACGAAGGCGATCTCGTGGCGCAGCGAGCGCCGCGACACCGTTGAGATATCCTGGCCGTCGATGCGGATGTGGCCGGAGCCGACATCATAGAAGCGCAGCAGCAAGTTGAGCACCGTGGACTTGCCGCCGCCCGAGGGGCCGACCAGCGCGGTGACCCTGCCGCGCGGCGCCACAAAGCTCATGCCGCGCAGCACCGCTGCGTCGGAGCCGTAGCCGAAGCGCACGTCGTCGAACTCGACGCGGGCCGCGCTGAGCGCCAGCGGCGGCAATTCGTCGTCGCTCGGCTCGCCCGGCGCGCCGTCGATGACCTCGTAGAGCATGCGCACGCCAACCAGCGTGTTGTTGAGCTCGATATTGACCCGGGCGAGGCGCTTGGCCGGCTCGTAGGCGAGCAGAAACGCCGCCATGAACGAGACGAACTCGCCCGGCGTCGCGCCGGTCTCGATGACGCGGTAGCCGCCGTAGATCATCGCCAGCGCGATGGTGAAGCCGCCCAGCGTCTCCATCATCGGACTGGCGCGGTTGGCGACCCGCGCCATCTTGTTGGACTCGTGCTGGACCTCGGCGACGCTGTCGCCGAGCCGACGCCGCATCTCGTCTTCGAGCTCGAAGGCCTTGACCATGCGCATGCCCTGCAGCGCTTCCTGCATGGTCTCGATGATACGCGTGCCGCCGGTGAACTGCATGCTGGCGATGCGGCGCACCCGGCGCACCAGCGTGCGCAGGAAGAACATCGCCGGCGGCGCCAGCGCGAAGCCGATCAGCGACATGACCGGATCCTGGATCACCATCACGGTGGCGAGGCCAATGAGCGACATCAGGTCGCGGCCGACCGCGGTGATCAGCAGATTGATCACCTGGGTGACGGCGGCGGCGCCGGTGGTGAGGCGGGCGATGAATTCGCTGGAATGACGGTCGGCAAAGAAGGTGATGCTCTGCTGCAAGAGCTTGTCGAACATCGCGCGCTGATTCTCGGCGACGATGCGGTTGCCGATGGTCGACAGCATCACGGTGGAACCGTAGGTCGCAAGCCCCTTCACCGTGAAGATCATCATCGTCAGCACGCCGACGACCACGATGGCGTGAAAATTCCGGGTCACGTAGGCTTCGTTGGCGATGGTGCCGAGCAGATAGGCGCTGAGCGCCGTGGCCGCGGCGGCGATCGCCATCAGCGCGAAGGCGGCGGCATAGAGCGGCCAGTGCGTCAGCGCGACATCGAAGAGGAGACGGCGCACCAGCGCCCAAGTCGAGTAGCGGTCCGCGGCTCCGGCCACGGGAGCTTTCACTGCGTGAATGGAAGCTTTCACTGCATGATCCATTGCGTCCCGCCGCGGCCCGGATCGCGAAGCCGGTCTCGACGCCGTTCCATGCCCGGACGGCATCGGATTTTCAAGTGACCGCGGCTGCTCGGTGGCGATTGGAACCGGGTTCCCGGAGCCTTCACAGCGGGTTATGCGGTATCGGCACGGCGGCGCGGCGCGCCCTTGGGCTCATTGCGGCGGCCCGCATCCGCCGCGCGGCGCAGGCCGAGCTTGCGCTCCCAGGCGAGCGCGTGCGCCACGATGGTGTCGAGGTCGTCGAAGCGGGGCTTCCAGCCGAGCGCGTCGCCGGCGCGCGTTGCGTCCGCCACGATGCGGGCGGCGTCGCCGGGACGGCGCGGCGCCATCTCGACCTTGAAGTCGACGCCAGACACGCGCTTGACCGCCTCGACCACTTCGAGCACCGAAAAGCCGTGGCCGTAGCCGCAATTGAGCGTCATCGACGGCGCGTCGGCGCGCAGCCGGCGCAGCGCATCGGAATGCGCGCGCACCAGATCGCTGACATGGATGTAGTCGCGCACGCAGGTGCCGTCGGGCGTCGGGTAATCGTCGCCGAATACTTCAAGCTTCTCGCGTAACCCCAGCACCGTCTCGACCGCGACCTTGATCAGATGCGTGGCGGCCGCGCTCGATTGCCCGGTCCGGCACTGCGGATCGGCGCCGGCGACGTTGAAATAGCGCAGGATCGCGTAGCGCAGGCCGTGCGCGCTGCCGGCATCGCGCAGCATCACCTCGCTCATCAGCTTCGACCAGCCGTAGGGTGAGATCGGCAGCGTCGGCGCATCCTCCTGCACCGGGATCTTGGCCGGATTGCCGTAGACCGCCGCGGTCGAAGAGAAGATGAAATGGCGCACGCCGCCGTTGACCGCGCACTCGATGAGGGCGCGCGAGTTGGCGGTGTTGTTGCGATAATAGCCGAGCGGATCGCGCACCGAGTCCGGCACCACGATCGAGGCGGCGAAGTGGATGATGGCGTCGACGCGGTGCTCGCGCAGGATGCGCGTCACCAGCGCCTGGTCGCCGGTCTCGCCGACGATGAGCGGCACCGGCGCGGGAACGGCCCAGCGAAAGCCGGTCGAAAGGTTGTCGAGCACCGCGACTTGCTCGCCGGCATCGACGAGTTCGTGCACCATGTGGCTGCCGATATAACCGGCTCCCCCGGTGACCAGAACCGTCATGTCCGTAACCCGTTTCGCTGCGGCCCCGCCATACGCCTATTTGGTGAATACCACGTTATGGCGGCGGCCCGGTCAGACGGCGGCCGGCACCGCCGCGAGCGCGCGCCGGGTCGCCGCCAGGACGTCGTCGGCGGGAATGTCGCGCATGCAGCGATGGTGGCCGAGCCGGCATACCGGCTTGTGGCACGGCCGGCAGGGGAGCTCGCTTTGCGCCGCGATGGTTGCGGCCAGCGGATTGAGCGGCGCCCAGTGCCACGGGCTGGTCGGGCCGAAAATCCCGATCGAAGGCGTGCCGACCGCCGCGGCGACGTGAAGAAGGCCGGAATCGTTCGACACGGCGACCGCGGCCGAGGCGAGCGCCAGGATGGCGTCGCGCAGGTCGTGGCCGGTGAGATCGCGCGCCTCGCTGTCGCCGACGATCTCGCTGGCGAGCGCCTTTTCGCCGGGGCCGCCCAGCACCCAGACCGCAAGGCCGGCGGCCAGGAGACGCCGGCACAGCTCGCCGTAGGCCGCGCTCGGCCAGCGCTTCGATGGGCCGACCGCGCCTGGGGCGAGCGCCACGACCGGGCGGCTATCCGGCGACAAGCCGCGCTCGCGGCGCCAGGCCTCGGCCGCGGCCGTCGGCACGCGCAGTTCCGGCTGCGGCCAGCCGTCGGGCATTTTGGCGCCGGCCGGCAAAGCCAGCGCCGCGCAGCGATCGACCATACGCGGCAGCTCGCGCTCGCCAAAGCGCAGCTCGTTGATGAGGATGAAGCGTCCCTCGCCGACAAAGCCGATGCGCTGCGGAATGCCCGCGAAAAACGGTGCCAGGGCCGATTTCCAGGTCCGGGGCATGACGAGCACGCTGCCATAGCCCTCGCGCTTGAAGCGCTGCGCCAGCGACCTCTGCTGCGCCAGGGCGAGGCGGCCGCGCGGCAGGTCGGCGACGATGGCTTGCCGCAGCCCGGGCATGTAATCGGCGAGCGGCGCGCACAGCGTCGTCGCTAGCATGTCGACCGGGCGGTCCGGGAAGCGTTGCTTGAGGAGCTTCACCACCGAATGACAGCGGACGAAATCGCCGATCCACATGTACGGGACAATCAGGATCGGACTTGTGGCCGGAGCGTCTTGCGCCACGGGATCGGCAAATCCATTATTTGAATATAAATTCATTCCTAGGATGCCGGTTCCCGCCGCAGCGGCTCGGTCGCCGGCGGCGCCCAGTTCTGCGCCTGCTCGTAGCGCTTGGCGTAGCGGTAGAACGTGCCCTCGAAATTGCCGAAGGCGATGACGAAGCCGGCCCAGCCGTCGATGAAGCCGAGCTTGAAAACATAGTGCTTGAGGAAGGCCCACAAACCGTGACCGCAGGCGCTTACCATCGAGACGCGCTTTTGTCCGAGCTTTGCCGCTCCGAGCGAGGAGTAGCGGTTCATCTTCCGGATGATTTCCTCGAGGTTGCGGAACGGGAACTGCCAGATCGCATTTTTCAGCGTGCCGACCGGCTTGCCGCCGAGGATTTCGTAGCCCTCGTGCACCGGATCGAGCGTGTAACGCATGCTGCCGTTGCGGAAAAGCTGCGGCTGGCGGAAGTTCGGATACCAGCCGGAACCGCGGATCCAGCGGCCCATCATGTAGTTGCGGCGCGGCACCAGGTAGGCATCGTGCGCCGGCGTGCCGGCAAGGAGGCCGAGGATCTCGTCGCGCACGGCGGCCGTGCAGCGCTCGTCCGCGTCCAGGCTGAAGATCCAGTCGCAGCGGCAGGCCTCGATAGCGCGGTTGCGCAGTTCGCCGAAGCCCTGGAACGGCACCTGCACCACCCGCGCGCCGAGACCGGCGGCGATCTCGGCGGTGCGGTCGGTGCTCTGCGAATCGACGACGACGATCTCGTCAGCCCACAGCACGCTTTCGGCCGCGGCCTTGATTTTCGCTTCTTCGTTGAAGGTCAGGATATAGGTTGAAATCGTCTGCATGGTCGGATGAGCCGGAGCCGCGGCGGAAGGATAACCAAAGGCTACCATATTTGCGCGCGGCCCGACTGTGCGCGGTCCATCGTTCCGCTCTGTTCAGACCGCATAGTATGAATTGATGTTCATTGCTAATGTCAGGCTCTTCGCCTGCGGACCGGGGGCGGCGCGCCGAATGTTGCGCGCGGGCCGAGACTGGGGCAAGGAACGGGGCGGCGCGCACAGGGTCGCCAAAACCTCAAACAACCGGTCTTACGTCGATGTTGTTGGTCACCGGCGGGGCCGGATTCATCGGGTCGAACGTGGTGGCGAGCCTCAACGAGGCCGGCCGGCCCGACATCGCGGTCAACGACTGCCTCGGCAGCGACGGCAAATGGCACAATCTGGCGCGCCGCCAGGTGGCCGACTTCGTGCCTCCGGCGGACCTGTGGCGCTGGCTCGACGGCCGCAAGCTCGACGGCGTCCTGCATCTCGGCGCCATTTCCTCGACCACCGCGACCGACGGCGACGCCGTGATCGAATGCAATTTCCGGCTGCCGCTGCGCCTGTTCGAATGGTGCGCCGCGACCCGCACCCCCATCATCTACGCGTCATCGGCCGCGACCTACGGCGACGGCAGCGAAGGCTATTCCGACGACTGCTCGCTCGATGCCCTCAAGCGGCTGCGGCCGATGAACCTCTACGGCTGGAGCAAGCACCTGTTCGACCTCGCCGTCGCGGCGCGGGTCGCGCGCAAGGACAAGCTGCCGCCGCAATGGGCCGGGTTGAAGTTCTTCAACGTGTTCGGCCCCAACGAGTACCACAAAGGCGAGATGATGAGCCTCATCGCCAAGCGCTTCGACGACGCCAAGGCCGGCAAGCCGGTCCAGCTCTTCAAATCGTACCGCCAGGGCATCGCCGACGGCGAGCAGAAGCGCGATTTCATCTATGTGGACGACGCGGTCGCGGTGGTGCGCTGGCTGCTCGACACGCCCACGGTCTCCGGCATCTTCAATGTCGGCACCGGCGCGGCGCGCAGCTTTCGCGACCTGATCAACGCCATGTTCGCGGCGCTCGGCTGCAAGCCCGCCATCGAATACATCGACATGCCGGCGCCGATCCGCGGCAGCTACCAGTATTTCACACAGGCGGAGACAGCGAATCTGCGGCGCGCCGGCTATAATGCCGACTTCACCGCGCTCGAAGACGCGGTGACGCGCTACGTCAAGACTTATCTCGATCGCCCCGATCGCTACCGGTGAGCGGAATCGCGAGGCTCGGGCAGGCCGCAACACGCATGTTCGATTTCGAAGAAGCGCTCAAGCTCGTCGCCCGGCAGACCGTTCTCTGCGTCGGCGATGTCATGCTCGACGACTTCGTCTACGGCGAGGTCAGCCGCATTTCGCCGGAAGCGCCGACGCCGGTTCTCGCGGTGCGGCACAACGAGATCGAGATCGGCGGCGCCGGCAATGTGGCGCGCAACATTGCCGCGCTCGGCGCGCGCTGCATTTTCGTCGGCCTCATCGGCAACGACGAGGCGGGCGACAAGCTGGCCGACCACTTGGCCAAGTTCAAAGATTTTATCGTCCCCAAACTCGTGCGCGAGAAGACGCGGCAGACCACCCGCAAGGTGCGCTTCGTCTCCGAGCATCATTCGGCCCACCTCATGCGGGCCGATTGGGAGACCGCGGCACCGGCGAGCGCGGCAAGCGAGGCCGCGGTCATCGCCCACGCCGAAGCGGCGATGCCGGGCGTCGGCGCCGTGGTGCTGTCCGACTATGCCAAGGGCGTGCTCACCGAGCGCGTCATCCGCGCCGTCATCGATGCGGCGCGCCGGCTCGGCAAGCCGGTCGTGGTCGATCCCAAGGGCCACGATTACAGCGTCTATCGCGGCGCCACGCTGATCACGCCGAACCGCCAGGAACTGGGGGCGGCGGTGCATCGTCCGGTCGCGAGCGAGGACGAGATCGCCAAGGCCGCGGCCGAGCTCGCCCGAATCGTCGCCAGCGAAGCCGTGCTGGTCACGCGCAGCGAGGCCGGCATGACGCTCCACGTCGAGGGCCATGCGCCGGTCCACGTTCCCGCCTACCCGGTGAAGGTGCGCGACGTGTCGGGCGCCGGCGATACGGTCGCCGCGGTGATGGCGGTGCTGCTGGCGATGAAGGCGCCGTACGAATCCGCGATGCGCGCCGCCAACGCGGCCGCCGCCGTCGTCGTCGGTAAGCGCGGCACCGCGACGGTCTCGCTCGCCGAATTGCGCCACCGCATCCTGCCGGCCGCCTCGCTCGCGCCCGAGGACAAGATCGTGTTCGACTGGTCGGTGCTCACCGAGCGGCTCGCCGATTGGCGCCGCCACGGCCTGCGCGTCGGCTTCACCAACGGCTGCTTCGATCTGCTGCATCGCGGCCATATCAGATTGCTGGCCGAGGCCCGCGCCCACTGCGACCGGCTGGTGGTAGGCCTCAACAGCGACGCTTCGACCGAGCGCCTCAAGGGCAAGGGCAGGCCGCTCAACCCCGCCGAAGGCCGCGCCGAGGTGCTCGCCGCGCTCGAGGCGGTCGACCTCGTGGTCGTTTTCGAGGAGGACACGCCGCTCGAACTCATCAAGCGCGTGCGCCCGGCCGTGCTGGTCAAGGGCGCCGACTACAAGCGCGAGGAGGTGGTCGGCCGCGAGGTGGTCGAGGCCGCGGGCGGCGATGTGCTGCTGGTCGACCTGGTGCCCGGCCACAGCACCACGGCGATCGTCGCGCGCGCGCGGCCGGCGAAAGAGCCGGCGCGGGAGTAGGCCGCCGATGCGCACGGTGTTTCCCTATCAGGCCGAGAACAAGCTAAAGGCCGAGTTCTTCGGGCCGGCGCGCGCCGGCTATTTCGTCGAGGTCGGCGCCAACGAGCCGCAGCGCGGATCGCAGACCTGGCAGTTCGAGCAGGCCGGCTGGAGCGGCGTCCTGGTCGAGCCGCAGCCCGATCTTGCCGAGCGGCTGCGTCTGGCGCGGCGCGCCCACGTCGTCCCGGTCGCCTGTTCGTCGCCGGCCAATGCCGGCGGCACGGTGCGCCTGCATCTGCTCGGGCCGCACTCCTCGTTGCGGCGCGACCTCGTCGTCACCGGCGTCGTGGCGCATGGCGCGATCGACGTTCCGGCCCGCACCCTCGACGACATCCTCGAAGAGGTCGCCGCACCGGCGCCGATCGACTTCGTGTCGATCGACGTCGAGGGTCATGAGGTCGACGTGTTGCGCGGCTTCGATCTGGCGCGCTGGCGCCCGCGCCTGATCCTGATCGAAGACCATGTCAGCAATCTCGCCACGCACCGCTTCCTGACGCAGGCCGATTATCGGCTGATCCGCCGCACTGGTCTCAACGGCTGGTACGTGCCGCGAGCGCAGGCGCCGCGCATCGGCCTCGGCTGGTGGCAGATCGCGCGCAAGTACTACCTGGGTTTGCCGATCCGCATGTTGCGCGACCGCAAGCGGCGGCTGCGCGACCGCCTTCGCGCGCGGTTCGGCAAGGGTTGAGGACGCAACGACAGCATGGCCGCGATGGACGCAGAACTCGTTTCCGTCATCGTGACAACCTACGATCGCGAGGACGCGCTCGATGCGGTGCTCCGCGCGCTCGACGGTCAAACGGACCGCAATTTCGAGATTATCGTCGCCGACGACGGATCGAGACCCGACACGGCGGGCGTCATCGAGAAGTGGGCGTCGCGTCTCGCGGTGCCGCTCAAGCATGTCCGGCACGAGCACGACGGCTACCGCGGCGGCGAGATCCGCAATCGCGGCATCCGCGCCAGCGCCGGCCAATCTTGCATCTTCCTCGACGGTGATTGCATGCCGCGCGCCGATTTCATCGCCGCGCATCGGGCGCTGGCGGAGCCGGGATGGTTCGTCACCGGCAACCGCATCCTACTGTCGCGGCAGTTGACCGAGGCGGTGCTGGCGCAGGCGCTCCCTGCGGAGCGATGGGATTTTGCCGCGCTGCTTGGCCGGCGTCTGCGCGGCGGCGTCAATCGCCTGCTGCCGGCGCTGCGCCTGCCGTTGGGGCCGTTGCGCAAGCTTCGCCGCGGTAGCTGGATCAATGCGCAGACCTGCAATCTCGCGGTCGCGCGCCGCGACCTCGACCGGGTCGACGGCTTCGACGCCAGCTATACCGGATGGGGCTTGGAGGATTCCGACCTGGTGGTGCGCCTGCTGCACGCCGGCGTGCGGCGCAAGGACGGCCGGTTCGCGACCGGCGTGATGCACCTGTGGCATGCGCCGAACGACCGCTCGCACCTGCCGGCGAACCGGGCAAGGCTCGAGGAGGTCATGCGCGGCACGCGCGTCGTCGCCTTGCGCGGCTTGTCCACGCTCGGCGACGACGCGCCGGGCGGAGCGGATCGGGCGAGGCGTGCCGGATGATCATGGTTCGAGCGGTCCGCGGCTTCGATCGTGCGCGCCTTGCCTCGCTCGCCGACTGGCTGGCCGTGGCCGTCGCGGTGTCGCTGCCGTGGTCGACCTCCGCAACCGCCATTCTCATCGTGCTGTGGCTGCTCGCCGTTCTGCCGACTCTCGACGTCGCCATGCTGCGCCGCGAGCTTGCGAGCGCCGCGGGCGGCCTACCGGTCCTGCTGTGGTCGCTCGCGGCGCTCGGCATGCTGTGGGCCGATGTCGCGTGGAGCGACCGCTTCGGCGGCCTTGGCGGATTTCTGCGCCTGCTGGTCATTCCCGTGCTGCTCGCGCAGTTCCGCCGCTCGGAGCAGGGCGCCTTCGTGCTTTACGGCTTCCTCGCCTCCGCGACCTGCCTGCTGGCGGCGTCATGGGCCTTGGCGCTGATCCCGGGCCTTGAGACGCGCGGCAGGTTCTACGGCGTGCCGGTCAAGGACTACATCTTCCAAAGCAGCATCTTCCTGATCTGCGCCATGGCGCTGATCGGCGCGGCGTGCGCGCTGTGGCGCCGCCAGGACCGGCGCATGGCGGCGGCGCTCGCCGCTCTGGCCGTGCTGTTCCTCGCCGACATCGCCTTCGTCAATACCGGCCGCACCACGCTCATGGTGGCGCCGTTCCTGGTCGTCGCGCTCGGCTGGCGGGAACTCGGCGCCAGGGGCGTCGTGGCGGCCGCTATTGCCGCAAGCGCGCTCGCCGGCGCCTTCTGGCTGACCTCGCCCTATCTGCGCGAACGCACGCTTCATTCCGTCGCGGACCTGCGCGCCTATGTCGACGCGCGCGAGGCCAATTCGACCGGGCAGCATCTCGAGTTTCTGAGAAAATCGCTGTCGTTCATCGAGAGCGCTCCGGTCATCGGTCACGGCACCGGTTCGATCGCGGAGCAGTTTCGCAACGCCGCGGCCGGCCAGACCGGCGTTGCGGCGCTGGCTTCGGTCAATCCGCACAACCAAATCTTCGCCGTGGCCATCCAGCTCGGCCTCGTCGGCGCCGCCGTCCTGATGGCGATGTGGATCGCGCATTTGTTGTTGTTCCGAGGCGGCGGACTGACCGGCTGGGTCGGCATGATCATCGTCGTCGAGAACGTGGTATCCTCGCTCGTCAACACGCATCTGTTCGATTTCAGCCAGGGTTGGCTGTACGTGTTCGGCGTGGGCGTTGCCGGCGGCATGACGTTGCGCAATTCCGATCACAAGCCGGCCGTGGCGAAGCCATGAATCCGCAAGCGACGCCGATCAAGCCGCCGGATAACGCCCGCGTGCTCGTCGTCGTGCTGCGCCGGCTCGGCGACGTGCTGTTGACGACGCCGCTCATCCGCAGCGTGAAGCGCGCCTTTCCCGGCGCTTCGATCGACGCCCTGGTGCTGGCGGGAACCGAAGGCATCCTGGCGAAGAATCCCGATCTCGCCGGCGTCCATGCCATCGCGGAGCGCTGGACCGCGCGCGAAAGCCTTGCGCTCGCTCGGCGGCTGGCGCGACGCTACGACCTCGCGCTGTCGACGCAGACCGGCGACCGGCCGACGGCCTGGGCCTGGATCGCCGGACGGCAGTGCGCCGGTCCGGTCGATGCGGGCGGACTTTCCGCCGCCATCAAACGGGCGGCGCTCGGCCGTTCATACATCAGCGACCGCGGGCGCCATCGCGTTCTTGAAAACCTGCGGCTCGCCGAGACGCTCGGCATTCCCGCGGTCGGCGAACTGGTCTGTCCCGCCGCCGAGCTGCGGCCGGAACTCGTGCCGAAGCAGCCCTACGCGGTGGTGCATGCCGCGCCCATGTACACCTACAAGCGCTGGCATATCGACGGCTGGCGGAGGCTCGCCGCGGCGCTGCGCGAACGCGGCCTCACCACCGCCGTGACCGGCAGCAAGGATGATCGCGTCTATCTGGACGAGGTCTGGGGCGACGCCGCGGTCACGCGTCTTGACGGCAGGCTCGACTGGCCGGGGCTTTCCGCCTTGATCGGCGGCGCGCGCGTCTATGTCGGGCCCGACACCGCCGTCACTCATCTGGCCGCGGGCACCGGAACCCCGACGGTATCGCTATACGGCCCCACCGACCCCCGCATTTGGGGCCCTTGGCCGGTCGGCGGACTCGAGCGGCCCTGGGCGGCGGCCGGCACCATCCAGCAGCGCGGCAATGTCTGGCTGGTCCAAAACCCCTTGCCCTGCCTGCCGTGCCAACTGGAGGGCTGCGACCGGCGGCGCGACAGCCACAGCCAATGTCTCGATGAGCTGCCGGTGGCTCAGGTCCTGGCGGCGGTCGATCAAGCCCTTGCGGTGCGCCAAGCCGCCTGACCTGTCGCCTGATCTGGCGAGCCGGTAGCGGAGCCTCGCAAAGCCCGCTAAGGAGTGCGCAGGGTCCTCCGGTGGCACGGTTATCGATGCTCGGACTGCAGCTGAGCCCGCGCAGAGCGCTCATCATCCTTCACGATCTGTTCGCGACCGCGGCCGCGGTCGTCGCGAGCTTCTATATCCGCTTCGAGGCCGCCGGCATCGTCGAGCGGCACAAGGCGATCCTGCTGTTCCTGCCCGGCTTCGTCGCCTATGCGGGGGTCGTCTACTACTTGTTCCACCTCTACGAGTCGAAGTGGCGGTTCGCGTCGCTGCCCGACCTGATGAACATCGTGCGCGCGTCAACGGTGCTCGCCGTCTCGCTGCTGGCGCTCGATTATGTGCTGGTCGCGCCCAATGTGCTGGGCCAGTTCTTCTTCGGCAAGATCACGATCGCGCTCTATTGGCTACTGCAGATGATGTTTCTGGGCGGCCCGCGGCTCGCCTATCGCTATTTCCGCTATACCCGCACCCGCCACCACGCGCTCGCCGCGGCGGCCAATCCCACTCTCGTCCTTGGCCGCGCGGCGGACGCCGAGGTTTTGCTGCGCGCCATCGAGAGCGGCGCCGTCAAGAAGACCTGGCCGGTCGGCATCCTGTCGCCGTCGGCGGCCGATCAAGGGCAGGCCATTCGCGGCATTCCGGTGCTCGGCGGCTTTGATGCGCTCGCGCGCGTGGTCGGCGAGCTTGCGCAGCGCGGCGACGCCATCGCCCGCGTGGTTTTTACGCCTTCGGCCTTCGATCCGGACGCCAAGCCCGAAGCGACCTTGATGCAGGCGCGCCGGCTCGGCCTGACGGTGAGCCGGCTGCCTTCGCTCGACGAGCCTGGCGAAATGCCGCGTCTCGCCCCGGTCAATGTCGAGGATCTGCTGCTGCGGCCGAGCGTCGAGATCGATTACGCGCGGCTCGAGAAATTTCTCAGCGGCCGATCGATCGTCGTGACCGGCGGCGGCGGCTCGATCGGCTCGGAGATCTGCGACCGCGCCATCACCTTCGGCGCGGCGCGCCTGCTCATCATCGAAAATTCCGAGCCGGCGCTGCACGCGGTTCTCGAGGCGCTCGCCACCAGGCAGTCGCGGCCGGCGATCACCGGCCGCATCGCCGACGTGCGCGACCGCGACCGGCTGTTCCGGCTGATGGCCGAGTTCAAGCCCGACATCGTGTTCCACGCCGCGGCGCTCAAGCACGTGCCGCTGCTCGAAGAGAATTGGGAGGAGGGGGTCAAGACCAACGTGTTCGGCTCGGTCAATGTCGCCGACGCCGCGGCGGCGGCCGGCGCCGCCGCGATGGTGATGATCTCGACCGACAAGGCGATCGAGCCGGTCTCGGTGCTGGGCGCGACCAAGCGCTTCGCCGAGATGTACTGCCAGGCGCTCGACGCCGATTTCGCGCGGCGCGTCGGCGGCGAGCGCCGGCCGATGCGGCTCATCGCGGTGCGGTTCGGCAACGTGCTCGCTTCCAACGGCTCGGTGGTGCCGAAGTTCAAGGCGCAGATCGACGCCGGCGGCCCGGTCACCGTCACGCATCCCGACATGGTGCGCTATTTCATGACCATTCGCGAGGCGTGCGATCTGGTCGTCACCGCCTCAAGCCACGCGCTCGGCGCGCAACGCCCGAACGTTTCGATCTACGTGCTCAACATGGGCCAGCCGGTCAAGATCGTCGACTTGGCCGAGCGCATGATCCGGCTCGCCGGCCTCGAGCCCGGCCGCGACATCGACATCGTGTTCACTGGTGCGCGCCCGGGCGAGCGGATGCACGAGATCTTGTTCGCACGCGAAGAGCCGATGGTGGAGATCGGCATTGCCGGGGTGGTCGCGGCGCACCCGGTGCAGCCCTCGATCGACGCCATGCGCGGCTGGCTCGTGCTGCTCGATCAGGGACTGGCCCGCGACGAGCGTGAGGCGATCTACCGCGTGCTGCGCGACGCCGTGCCGGATTTTCGCGGCGTGGCGGCCTGAACCATCGCGACGAGGCCGGCGCGGGTGTCGTGTATCGGCCGCCAGCCGGCGGCGGCGAGTTTGCCGGCGTCCACCCGCAGATTGCCGCCGACGCGGTCCCACAGATCGGTGCGGCGCAGGAGGCGCAGCGGAATTTCAAAATATCCGGTCGGCATCGGCAGCACCAGCGAGCGGCGGCCCCGCGCCTGTCGCAGTACGGCGATCACGTCGGAAAGCCGCAGCGCCACGCCCGGGTCGCTGACCACGTAGGTCTCGTTGACCGTGGCCGGCGAAGCCAGCACGAAGCGCAGCGCCGAGATGAAATTGTCGATGCCGAGGAGCGAGCGGCGGTTGCTGAAGTGCTTGACGGGGAGCGGCAGGCGCGAGGCTGCGGCGCGGAACATCAGGCCGAAATTTCCCTTCACGCCGGGGCCATAGATCAGGACCGGCCGCAGGATCGTGTAGGCGACGCCGCTCGTGCGCACCGCCTCCTCGGCCGCAAGCTTGGAGCGGCCGTAGGCCGTCGTCGGCCGCGGCGGATCGCGCTCGGTCAGAGCGTGATCGGCGGTCGGTCCGCTCTGCGCCCCGATCGAGGAAAGGAACACGAACCGCTGCACGCCGCACTGCGCCGCCGCGGTCGCGATGTGCGTCGTCGCCCTGCGGTTGACGCGATCATACAGCTCGCGAGTGATGTCGCGACCTGCATGCGCGATGCCGGCGAGATGGATGACCTGATCGATGCCGTCGAGCAGCGGTCGCCAGTCGAACGGATGGGCGAAATCCGGTTGCTGCACCGCTTCCACGCCCGGCGGGAAAGGCAGTTGCGGCGGCCGCCGCCCGGCGGCGCGCAGCGCATGGCCGTCCTTCGCCAATGCCGCGATCACGGCGCGGCCGATGAAGCCCGAGGCGCCGGTCACCAGGATGCGGCTCATGTGTTGCCTCGCGCGAAGGCGACGAGCAGCCAGGCCACCAGGATGGCGCCGCCGCAGAGCGCCGCGACATCGCTGAGCGTGCCGGGCGCGATCACGGTTAGGACGGCGAGCGCACAGAGGCCGACATTGACCAGGAAGACTCGCGCCACGACGGCGCCGACGCTGTAGCCGCGGTCGGTGGCGCGTTGATAAAGGTGGGTGCGGTGCGCCTGCCAGACCGGCTCGCCGCGCAACAGGCGCCGCAGCAGCGTGAAGGTGGCATCGGCCAGATAATAAAGCGGCATGACGAACGCGGCGACGAGGTGCCCGCCGGCAGCGACCAGCAGCAGCAGCCAACCGAGCATGAGCCCGATCGGCAGGCTGCCGACGTCGCCGAGGAAGAGCTTTGCGGTCGGGCGGTTGAAATAGGCAAAGCCGATCATGGCGCCGCCGAACGCCAGCGCCACCACCGTGCCGTAGGGCGGCAGCGCCTGGGCGAGGCCGAGCACGACCAGCGCAGCGGTCAGCGGGATCGTCTCCGCCACGGTCATCCAATCGATGCCGTCCATGAAATTGACGACGTTGACGAACCAAAGCCCGCCGATCAGCAGCAGCGCTCGTTCGACCCACCACGGCAAGGCCGGCAGGACGCGAGCCCCGTCGGGCAGCGTGTAGAGCACGCCCGCGACCACCAGCATCTGCAATATGAGGCGCGGGCCGACCGGGAGCGGACGGATATCGTCGACCGCGCCGAGGCCGGCCATTGCGACGGTCGCGACGACGATCGCCGGCAGCGGCGAGTCCGGGACGGCGCCGAGCGAGAACACGCCGAGCGCCACGCCGACCGCGCCGATCGTTGCGGCGATGACGGCGACCCCGCCGCCCTGTGGCGTCGGCGTGCTGTGCGAGGACCGCGCATTCGGCTTCGCCAGGGCGTAGCGCTTGAGCCACGGAAACAGTGCGAGGATCAGCACGGCGCTCATCGCCGCCGCAAAGATGACCGTCACGGCGCCGCCGAACGCCCACAGATTGCCGATGCCAACGCTCATTGCGCCAACCTGTGATCGACCGCGGCGCCTAGTATAGCGGCCCGGGATTGCCGATGGCCGTCGGCACTGTCGCACCTGTCGCCAGATCGAACGGCGAATAGTTCGGCGCGTCGCAGGCGTCGCGCTGCACGGCGTAGCGCGAGTCGATGATCCCGCTGCCCGAAATGAACAGCGCGTAGGTCCGCCGGTGGCCGTGGTCCTGGAAACGCACGCAAAAGAGCCAGCCCCATCCCTTCATGGAATGCACCCACCGCGGGTCCGAAATCTCGCCCGAGTCATAGGACGACAGCGTCTTGAACGATTCCTTGAGACGGTTGGCAATGATGGTGCGGTAGCCCGGGTCGACGGCGGGCGGCTGCGCATCGTCCCTGGGCAACGCAATGTTGGTGCATCCCGACAAGATGACGAGCGCCAGCAGCAGTACGGCGCGCCAATTAGCAAATTCTTGACGCCAGAAGCCTACAAGCTGCGGCATGAAACGCCCGCGCCTACGCAGTGACCACAGTCCCGCCATGAAAGTACCTCATCGCGGGGTCAGTTTGCTCGGTTGAAACGCGATCAACCATGGTCTAATGGCGACGCGTCCGCGCTCGGGCTCAAGACGGCAAAGCCCGCAGGCCCGATGCGATCCGCGAACAGGTCGAGGCCCAACACGGCGAGCGGCATGCTGGTCAGACGTTTGCTCACGGCATTGACGGTGCTCAGCGTCGGCATGGCGCTCGGTTCGTGCAGCTCGTTTTCGGGCTACGTCTCCGATCATTGGCCGCATTGGGCCGGCGGCATGCCGGACGATGTTCCGCCGCGGCGCGGGGCGCCGGGCTACGACGATTTCATTGCCCACAAGCAGCAGGAGACCGACGCCGCGAAGGCCGCCGCCAGCGGCGACAGGGCGCCGGCGGCACCCGCCGTCAACCCTCCCGCCGACGGCCGCAGCGCGGTCCAGGGCGGCCTGTACTAGCAGCGCGCGCATCACGCGACGCCGGCGCGCAGCAGGTCGTGGAAATGCACGACGCCGACCGGCCGGCCCGATTCCACGACGATCAGCGCCGTGATCTTCGATGAATTGAGGATCTCCAGCGCCTCCGCGACCAGCTGGTCGGGCCGAACGATCTTCGGCGATGTTGTCATGATCTCATCGACCGATGCCTGCAGCAGATCGCCGCGCATATGGCGGCGCAGATCGCCGTCGGTGATGACGCCGGCGAGCTTGCCGTTGCCGTCGGTGACGGCGACGCAGCCCAGCCCCTTGGCGGACATTTCGACGATCGCTTCCGACATCGGCGCGCCGCGCCTGATCAACGGCACGGCGTCGCCGGGATGCATGACGTCGCGGACGAGTTTCAGCGCCGCGCCGAGCTGGCCGCGCGGATGGAACACGCGAAAATCCATCGCGGTGAACCCACGGTTTTCCAGGAGCGCGATCGCCAGCGCGTCGCCGAGCGCAAGCTGCATCAGCGAGGAGGTCGTCGGCGCCAGATTGTGCGGACAGGCTTCGCGCGTCGCCGGCAGCGCCAAGACGACGTCGGCGGCCTTGCCGAGCGTGCTGTCGGCATTGACCGTGACCGCGATGAGCGCGATGCGAAAGCGGCGGGAATAATTGATCAGATCCTTGAGCTCTTCGGTCTCGCCCGACCAGGACAGCACCAGCAACACGTCATCCGACGTGATCATGCCGAGGTCGCCATGGCTGGCGTCGGCGGCATGCACGAAAAACGCCGGCGTGCCGGTCGAGGCCAGCGTCGCGGCGATCTTGCGGCCGATATGGCCGGACTTGCCCATGCCGGTGACGATGACGCGGCCGCGGGCCTGGTGGATGGTTTCGACGGCGGCAAGGAAGCTCGGCCCCAGCCCATCGGTGATGGCCGCCGCCACGGCGGCGATGCCCTCGCGCCCGACGTCGAGCGTGCGCAGCGCCGAGGCGATCAGCGGGTTGGTGGCCGGCTTTCGCACCCTTGCGTCAGGTGGGCTCATCTAGGCACGGGCTCCGATCGACTCTACTGCACCGACCACGACACTTATCGGAGGAACAAAAAGTTCGCTCACTTCCCCCAGGCTGCGAAGGCTTCGGCGAAGGCGCGATCGCCCGGCGGGCCCTTTTCCATCGCCAGTATGGCGCGGCCGCCATTGGTGTAGACGATGGGAATGTCGAACCACGGCCGGTCCTTGAGAAGCTGGACGTTGCGCTGCACGTCCGCATCGATCGCCGAGAGACCGACCAGGAAGAAGCCGTTCGTCACCTTGACGGCGAGGCCGGCGAGCGGGGTGCCGCGCGCCTGCTCGGCTTCCTTCATGAGGACGCCCGGCACGTTGGAAATGCTGCCGCCGGGGAAATCGGCCGGCAGATTGAACATGATCTCGATGGTATGGCTGGCCGGCAGAGCCTGGTCGGTATTGCGGCGCAGCGACCAGGTCACCGTCATGCGCCGGTCGGGAATCTCGATGTCGGCGCGCACCGCAAGTTCTGGAGCGAGCCCCGGGCCGGGCGAGACGGTTTCGGTGCGCCAGATGGCGGAGCCGACATAGCGCTTACCCTGCGGGTCGCTCGAATCCTCCTCGTACAGCACGACGCGCTGCGCCACCTGCGGCGCGGGCTGGTTCGCGGTGCCCGCGCCCGGCGCCTGCGGCGCGCTCTGCTGGGGAACGCGGTCCGGCAGCTTGCGCTGCGACGCCGGTGCCTGGGTCTGCTGGACCGGTTGTCTCGATCCGATATGAGTGACGAACTGGTAGATTCCCGTGATGTGGGACCATTGCCACGACGCCACCGCGACGACGCCCGCCAGCACGACCAAAATCACGGCGAGCTTGATCAGGCCCGCATAGGAGCGCGGCGGCCGCGGCGCCCGGTACTCTTCTTCCACCGCGGGACCGCGCGGCGGAAGCGGCCGCTCGGCCTGGGGAAGCAGCATCGGCTGCTCATCCTCCAGCGTGAACGATGGCTCGACGCTGCGCAGTTGCTGCGCGTCGAGATCGAGCGGCCCCAATTCCTCGGGCTCGGGCTCGATCCGATTGAACAACGGCGGCGGCGGCTGCGGCGTGAATTCGTCCGCGCGCGGTCGCGGCAGCGGCCGCGTGCCATACGAATCGCGCGTGTCGCGCGCCGACTGCGCCGCCTTGGCGGACGCTGAGCCAAGATCCTCCACCTCGCCGACGACGCCGCGGAAGCCCTTGAGGCCTTCCTGGCTCAGCGAGGGCGTGCGCGCATTCAAGAGCCGGCTGCGTGCGCTCTGCTGGGCAGACAGCTGCTGATCGGCCCGCGCCGCCTCATCGGCCATGCTCCGCGGCGGCGGCTCGGGCCGCCGCGGGTCGGCCCGCGGCGGCGGTGGTGGTGGTTCGCTCCCGGGCGGGCCCGGGCGGTCGCGCCGCGACTGCGGCGCCGGCTGAGACTGCGTCATCGAGTCGGCCAGCGACGAACGAAATGACGGAAGCTGCGGCCGCGGCTCCGGGCGCGGTTCGGGCCGCGGATCGGTGCGCGCCTTGCGGGCCGCGTCGGCTTCGACCTTGCGGATCGCCTCTTCGAGCGCCAGGCGCTCCTTGGTGATCTCCGCCTCCGAGAGCGGCGGCTCGACCGCGCGCAGCTGCGTGACCAGGGCCGTGCGCGCCCGCTCGTAGAGCGCCCGGCGGCCTTCGCCGGTGCTCTTGTCAAGGCCCTGTACCGCACGGGCGATGAGCGGTTGATAGTCGGTCATCTGTTCAGCTTACGACACGCTGCGTTAATTATCACTCGATTTACGCTTCAAACGGGTTCTGCATGAGGATGGTGTCCTCACGCTCCGGGCTGGTCGACAACACGGCGGCCGAACAGCCGATCAGCTCCTCGAGCCGGCGGACGTATTTGATCGCCTGGGCCGGCAGGTCCGCCCAGGAGCGCGCACGCGCGGTCGGCTCGCCCCAGCCGCCGATGGTTTCGTAGATCGGCTCGACCCGCGCCTGGGCGTGCTCGCCGGCGGGCAGATAGTCGATCTCGCGTCCGTCCAGGCGATACGCGACGCAGACCTTGAGCTCGTTGAAGCCATCGAGGATGTCGAGTTTGGTGAGGGCGAGGCCCTGGATGCCGCTGGTGCGCACGGTCTGGCGCACCAGCACGGCGTCGAACCAGCCGCAGCGCCGCGGCCGGCCGGTGACCACGCCGAACTCCTTGCCGCGCTCGCCCAGCATCCGGCCAATCTCGTTCTGCTGCTCGGTCGGGAATGGCCCCTCGCCGACCCGCGTGGTGTAGGCCTTGCAGATGCCCAGTACGTATCCGATCGCACCGGGTCCGAGCCCCGACCCGGTCGCCGCCTGCGCCGCCACGGTATTGGAGGAGGTCACATACGGATAGGTGCCGTGGTCGACATCGAGCAGGGCGCCCTGCGCACCCTCGAACAGAATCCGCTTGCCCTCGCGGCGCTTCTGGTCGAGCAGCGACCATACCGAGTCCATGTAGGGCAGAACGGACGGCGCCACGCTTTCGAGCTCCTTGCGCACCACCTCGGCGTCGATCGGTGCAAGGCCAAGGCCCTTGCGCAGCGCATTGTGATGGGTCAGCAGGCGTTCGATCTTGCGGTCTAGCGTCGCACCGTCGGCGAGATCCATCAGGCGGATGGCGCGCCGGCCGACCTTGTCCTCGTAGGCGGGGCCGATGCCGCGCCGGGTGGTGCCGATGCGCAGCGCCGCGCTCGCGGATTCGCGGATGGCGTCGAGCTCGCGATGCAGCGGCAGGATCAGGGACGTGTTCTCGGCAATGCGCAGATTTTCCGGCGAGACCTCGATGCCCTGCTTCTTGAGCTGGGCGATCTCATTGAGCAGCGCGTGCGGGTCGAGCACCACGCCGTTGCCGATGACCGACAGCTTGCCCGGCCGCACCACGCCGGAGGGGAGCAAAGACAGCTTGTAGGTCTTGCCGTCGATCACCAGCGTGTGGCCGGCATTGTGCCCGCCCTGGAAGCGCACGACGATGTCGGCCTGCTCCGACAGCCAGTCCACGATCTTGCCTTTGCCTTCGTCCCCCCACTGGGAGCCGACCACGACAACATTTGCCATGAGGTACGTTCCCCCGAGGCCCACGCCTGCCAACATGGATCGAATAGCGGCCGCTGCCGCAGGTCCCGGATAATGGATGACGCCGTTTGAAGCAAGGCAAAGCGGCCGCCGGATGGCGGCCCGGGGTGGGTCAACTTGTTGCTTTTGCAGCAAAATCATGGCGAACGGCGCTGTCGCAGGCGGATCGCCGCGGCGTCCCAAAATGGTTAAGCCGCCGGCCGCAGGCCGCGCGCTGCGGAATCGAGTCGCGGCAGCAGTCATGCGGCCTCGGCACTGGTCCCGCGCCGCGCGCCGCGATAGCTCCTGCGGCGCGCGCGTCACGGCAGAAGCGGATTGAGCTTCAGAGGCGGATAGATGGACACCGGGGGAAATGCCGTCGCGCCGCGCCAGCGCCGCGGCGGCCTGAGCCGGCTCGGCGGCTGGCTGTTCGACCAGCCCTATCTGCTGCTCTCGCTCACCTCGTTGTCGTGGGCCGGCAACACCATCGTCGGCCGCTATGCGGCCGGGCATGTTCCGCCCATCACGCTGGCCTTCATCCGCTGGGGCGGCGCCTTCCTGCTACTGCTGCCATTCGCCTTCCGGCATCTGGCGCGCGATTGGCCGGCCATCCGCAAGCATGCGGCATTTCTGACGCTGCTCGCGGCCACCGGAATCTCGGCCTACAACACGTTCGCCTATTACGGCCTGCAATACACCACGGCCATCAACGGGCTGCTGCTGCAATCGACCGGGCCGCTGTTCGTGGCATTGTGGACGTTCGCGCTGTTCGGCGAGCATCTGACGCTGCGTCAGACCTGCGGCATTTGCACATCGCTCAGCGGCGTCATCGTCATCGTCTGTCACGGTAGTCTCGCGGTCCTGCTCGGACTCGCGTTCAACCGCGGCGACGTCTGGTTCCTGGTCGCGCTGTTCATCTACGGGTTCTACACCGCCTCGCTGCGCCGCCGGCCGGCGATGAATCCGATCTCCTTCCTCGCCGTCGGCATGGGGCTGGGCGCCGCGCTGCTCATACCGGGGGTGGCCGTCGAGCTCGCTACCGGACACACCCTGATTCTCGACACCGGGAGTTACCTGAGCTTCGCCTATGTCTGCATATTTCCGTCATTGCTCGGCTACCTGTTCCTCAACCGCGGCATCGAGCTGATCGGCGCCAACCGCGCGGCGCCGTTCATGCACCTGACGCCGGTGTTCGGTTCGGTGATGGCGGTGGCGCTGCTCGGCGAGCACTTCGCGTTCTACCAGGCCGTCGGCTACGCACTGGTATTCGCCGGCGTCACGATCGCCACCAAGAAATGACCGCTGCCGCAGCCGCCCTTAAAACCGCAGCTGCTTGACCTGCTGCACCTGCGGCAGGGCGCGCACCTTGGCGAGCACGTCGGGCGGCAGCTCGCCGTCGATCTCGATCAGCGCGATGGCATCGCCACCCGCCGCGACGCGGCCGACATGGAAGGTGGCGATGTTGATGCCGGCGTCGCCGAGCGTCGAGGAGAACTTGCCGATGAAGCCCGGCTTGTCGAGATTGGTGATGTAGATCATCGAAGGGCCGAACTCGGCGTCCATGCGGATGCCCTTGATGTTGACGATGCGCGGGCGGCCGTCGGCGAACACGGTGCCGGAGACGTGCCGCGACTGGCGTTCGGTCGTCACCGTGATGGTAATCAGGCTCTCGTAATCGCCCTCGGCTTCGCGTCGCGTCTCCTCGACGATGATGCCGCGATCCTTGGCGACGATCGGCGCCGAGACGACGTTGACGTCCTGCAGCATGGGGCGGAGCAGGCCGGCGAGCGCCGCCGAAGTCAGCGCCCTGGTGTTCATCTGCGCCACGGCGCCCTCGTAGGAGATCTGCACCCGCCTGATGCCGGTATCGGTGAGCTGGCCGGCGAACGAACCGAGTTTTTCGGCGAGCGCCACGAACGGTTTGAGCTTCGGCGCTTCCTCGGCGCTGATGGAGGGGAAGTTGACGGCGTTGGATATGGCGCCGCGCAGCAGGTAATCGGACATCTGCTCGGCGACCTGCAGCGCCACGTTCTCCTGCGCCTCCATGGTCGAGGCGCCGAGATGCGGCGTGCAGACCACGTTCGGCAGCCCGAACAGCGGGCTGTGCGTCGCCGGTTCCTCCGTGAAAACGTCGAGCGCAGCGCCGGCGACATGGCCGGACTTGAGCGCCTCGCACAGCGCCGCCTCCTCGACCAATTCGCCGCGCGCGCAATTGATCAGCCGGACGCCCTTCTTCGCCAGCGCCAGCGTTTCGGCGTTGATGATGTTGCGGGTCTTCTCGGTGAGCGGCGTGTGCAGCGTGATGACGTCGGCGCGCCGCCACAGCTCGCCGAGCTCGACCTTCTCGACGCCGAGGTCGAGCGCGCGTTCGTTGGACAGATACGGATCGTAGGCGATCACCTTCATCTTCAGCCCGAGCGCGCGGTCGGCGACGATCGAACCGACATTGCCGCAGCCGATGATGCCGAGCGTCTTGCCGAAAATCTCGGTGCCGAGAAACTTGTTCTTTTCCCATTTGCCGGCGCGTGTCGAGGCGTCGGCCTCGGGGATTTGCCGCGCTAGCGCCAGCATCAGCGTGATGGCGTGCTCGGCGGTCGTGATCGAATTGCCGAACGGCGTATTCATCACGATGATGCCCTTGGCGGTCGCGGCCGGGATATCGACGTTATCGACGCCGATGCCGGCGCGGCCGATGACTTTCAGGTTTTTCGCCTGGTCGAGGATTTTCGGCGTCACCTTGGTGGCCGAACGGATCGCGAGGCCCTCATAGTTGCCAACGATCTCGGCGAGCTTGTCCTTGTCCTTGCCGAGGTTGGGCTGGAAATCGACCGCGATGCCGCGGTCCTTGAAAATCTGGACCGCGGCCGGCGACAGCGCATCGGAGATGAGGACGCGGGGCGTCATGCGAGGCCTCCTTCGGATTAGCGCGCGCGCAAAAATGCCGCCGGCCGCTCGGTGACAGGATCGGTGATCATCGCGGTCACGCCGCTTGCGGCAGTGCGTCCTTGGCCTTGGCGTAAGCCCAGTCGAGCCAGAGCGTGAGCGCCTCGACGTCGCCGCGCTCGACCGTCGAGCCGCACCAGATGCGAAGCCCCGGCGGCGCATCCCGATAGGCGTCGATGTCGTAGGCGACGCCTTCCTGGTCGAGCGCCGCCGCGATGCTTTTGACGAAAGCCGCCTGGTCGTCGGCGGCGAGCCGCCCGACGGCAGGATCGACAACCTTGAGGCAGACCGACGTGTTGGAGCGCAACGCCGGATCGCGGGCCAAAAAATCAATCCACGGTGTGCGCGCCACCCAGTCGGCGATGACCTTGGCGTTGCCGTCGGCGCGCGCGCGCAGCGCCGGCAGTCCGCCGACCGACTTCGCCCATTCGAGCGTGTCCAGATAATCCTCGACGCACAGCATCGACGGCGTGTTGACGGTGTCGCCTTGAAAGACGGCCTCCATCAGCTTGCCGCCCTTGGTCAGGCGGAAGATTTTCGGCAACGGCCAGGGCGGCGTGTAGCTTTCGAGCCGCGCGACAGCGCGCGGCGACAGAATGAGCATGCCGTGCGCGGCTTCGCCGCCCAGCGCCTTCTGCCAGGAGAACGTCACGACATCGAGCTTGCGCCAATCGAGCGGCTGCGCGAAGGCGGCCGAGGTGGCGTCACAGATCGCCAGCCCGCTGCGCTCGGCCGCGATCCAGTCGGCATTGGGCACGCGCACGCCGGAGGTCGTGCCGTTCCAGGTGAACACAATGTCGCTTCCCGGATCGATGCCGGCGAGATCGGGCAATTCGCCGTACGCCGCCTTCCGCACCGTCACGTCCTTGAGCTTGAGCTCCTTGGTGACATCGCTCACCCAGCCTTCGCCGAAGGATTCCCAGTTGAGCATGACTACCGGCCGCGCGCCGAGCAGCGACCACAGCGCCATCTCGACGGCGCCCGTGTCGGAGGCCGGCACGATGCCGATGCGGTAGTCGGCCAGGACCCCCAGCACCTCGCGGGTCAGATCGATGGCGCGCTTGAGCTTCGCCTTGCCGGGTTTTGAGCGGTGGGAGCGTCCGAGGAAAGCGCCGCCGAGGGCTTGCAGGTTCCAGCCGGGGCGCTTGGCGCAGGGGCCGGACGAAAAATGCGGCACACGCGGCCGCACGGAGGGTGTCGCAATCGCCATGATCTATCCTTCCAGATAGGCGCCCCTCGTTGGGGAGGGGTGTCCCGGGACTGCAATTAAGGAATGAACGTCAGGCCGTCAAGCGGTCGTTGGCGGTTCGCGCAGCGCCAACTGCTTCGCGGCGCCGGCACCTGGCGCTGTTCACGTGCTCGACCGGCGGCCGTCGCGGCGCCTTTTCAGGTCCGCGCGGCTGCCGCGATGCTAACCATTTGACAACCTGAAATATGGCGCCGCCCGTGCGCGCGGTCGCGGCTAACGCGTCGCGTACAATTTTAAGACCATTTGCGGTTAGCGCTTGTTAAATCCGCGAAGCCGCGCGACGGCGCGTTGGCGGCGTCATGGTTCTTAACAGCGTGATCGAAGTGTCGGCGCGCTTTCAAAAAAACATCGGTGGAATCTTAAAGCAGCAATCCGTTCATGTTTTTTCAAGGCTCCGCGCACGGCGGCGACGCCAGCTGCCGGCTAACCCGCCTTTAATGTCCGTGGCCAAATATCGCGATCAAAAGGGGACATAAGGGGTGTCAAATGCGTTTCGCCAGATTTGCTCTCTATGCTCTGTTGCTTGCGGGCTTCGCGCCGCGCGCGTTCGCGGATGACTTCGACAACATGCTACTCGTCCCGCGCATGGACGGGCCCGCGGGCAACTTCGTGCACTGGGGCGGCGTCTATGTCGGCGGCCAGATCAGCTACAGCGGCACGAGCGGCGATTTCACCAACACGACGCAGGCGCCGATCGCCTATGCGCTGCGCGAAACGGGCTTGGAGAACGAGTTCGCGCCCTCGACATGGCCGGTGCTGGGCTCGGCGAGCCACACCGGGGCGGGCTATGGCGGCTTTGTCGGCTTCAATACCCAGTTCGAGCATCTGGTCCTCGGCTTCGAGGCAAACTATGACCAGGCCTCGCTCTCGCTGCTCGCCCCGAATTCGCCGATCTCGCGCGTGACGCCGCCCGACAGCGGCGGCGACACCTATCTGGTCAACATCACCGGCAGCGGCTCGGTGACCAGCCTCGACTTCGCCACGCTGCGCGGGCGGGCCGGCTGGGCGGTCGGCGGCTTCCTGCCCTACGCCTTTGCCGGCGTCGCGGTCGGGCATGCCAACGTCAACGTCGCGGCAACCATCTACGGCGAGCAGAACCCGCCCACCGGCGGCGGCCTCTGCAGTGCCGCCGCCACGCCGCCGTGCACGCCTTATTCGTTCAGCGGCACCGCCGGCAAGAATGGCGAATGGCTGTACGGCTTCACGGTCGGCGGCGGTTTGGACTTCGCGGTCACGCCGAACTTCTTCCTGCGCGCCGAGTACGAGTACGTGCAGTTCGCGCCGATATCGAGCCTGATCATCGACATCAACACCGTCCGCCTCGGCGCCGGCATCAGGTTCTAGTTAGCGCGCGCCGTTTCACAGTTTAACCCGCATTCCCCGGATGACCCACTGAATTGCGCAACGCTATCGCCGATTCAGATATAGGCATCAGTACCTTATTCTGGATCGAGCGAGGCTGCGATGGTGAACCCATCGGGTGAATCAAAC